>Ga0265320_10000141_pt1 | contig 61166 bp, 50 predicted proteins | sample 4827metaG_FD_202087 | JGI IMG/M metagenome (GOLD analysis project Ga0265320, IMG submission 202087) | Rhizosphere microbial communities from Carex aquatilis grown in University of Washington, Seatle, WA, United States - 4-8-27 metaG | ecosystem: Host-associated > Plants > Roots > Rhizosphere >...
CGAGGCGCTCGCGAACGAGCTGGCCGGTCGATTTCACGCGCGGCGCGGCTTCGAAACGATCGCCCTCGGCTATCTCCGGAACGCGCGGGCCTGCTACGAGCGGTGGGGCGCCCGCGGAAAGGTCCGCCAGCTCGAACGACTCTATCCGGCGCTACGAGACGAGCGGCACCCCCTCCTTCACGAGTCGATGATCGGCGCGCGGGTCGAGGAGCTGGACCTTGCGACGGTCGTACGGATGTCTCAAGTCGTCTCCGGTGAAATCGTCCTCGAACGCCTGGTCGAAAAGCTCATGACGATGGCGATCGAGCACGCGGGAGCGACCCGGGGCGTGCTCGTTCTCGTGCAGGGCGACGAGTACCGCGTCGAGGCCGACGCCTTGATTTCGGGAACGGAGGTCCGGGTAAGACATCGAAACGACGTCGTGACACCAGAAGAGCTACCCGACACGATCATCAGACTCGCGGTCCGGCTTCGCGACGTCGCGCTCCTCGAGGACGCGACCGGCTCGCCGGATTTCTCGTCGGATCCGTACATTCGCCGCACGAGACCGCGTTCGGTCCTTTGTTTGCCTCTCCTGAAACAGAACGCCTTGATGGGCGTGCTCTACTTGGAGAACCAACTGACGCCGCACGCATTCACGCCGAGCCGGGTCGGAGTCCTCCGCCTCCTCGCGTCGCAGGCAGCGATATCTCTCGAAAATGCACGGCTCTACGGAGATCTGCAAGGCGCAGTGACCCGCGCCCGCGCGTCCCTCGACGATAAGGAGGCGCTCCTCAAGGAGGTCCACCATCGCGTCAAAAACAACTTGCAGCTCGTCAGTAGCCTCCTGAATCTCCAGGCGTCCCGGATCACCGACCAGGCTGCGAAAGAGATGTTCGAAGACAGCCGAAACCGAGTGCGCTCCATCGCTTCGGTCCACGAAAATCTCTACCGCACCGGGAACTTCGCCAAAGTTCCCATGGCCGCTCACGTGGAGAGCCTGTGCTCGCAGCTCGCCCGCACGTATCGCCCGCACGAACGCGGGATCAGGTTCGTGCGACGCGTCCACGACGTTCACCTCGAAGTGGGGCGCGCCGTCGCGTGCGGGCTCATCGTCAACGAGCTCGTCTCGAACGCGCTCCGACACGCTTTTCCCCCTGGTCGGTCCGGGAACGTTCGCGTCGAGCTCGACCCCGTCGGCGACGGGCGCCACGCGCTCCGCCTGAGCGACGACGGCATCGGCCTTCCGACGGGGTTCGATTTCGGCAGTGCCGACTCGCTCGGACTGCAACTCGTGCACGATCTCGCCCGCCAGCTCGGCGCCACCGTCGAGGTTGGCCGAGAAGCGGGAACGACCTTCACGGTCACCTTCGACGAAGTCGAGCGAGGCAGGGTCCCCGGATGAACCCGGCGCGCATCCTCGTCGTCGAGGACGACCTGATCGTCGCCCGTGACATCGCGCAGCAACTGACGCGGATGGGACACCAGGTCGTCGGCTCGGCGTCGCGCGGCGATGACGCACTCGTCCTCGCACTGGAGAGCGAGCCGAACCTCGTGCTCATGGACATCCAGCTCGAAGGCGAGACCGACGGCATCGCCGCCGCCGAACGCATCCGCGCACGCCTCGGCGTTCCGATCGTCTATCTGACGGCGTTCGCCGACAGCCGCACGGTTCAGCGCGCGGCGGCGACCGAGCCATTCGGTTACCTCATCAAGCCGTTCGAGGATTCACAACTGAGGACGGCGATCGAATTCGCCCTCTACAAGCACGCCGCCGAAAAGAAGCTTCGCGACAGCGAGCGGCGCTACGCCGTCACGCTCTCGAGCATCGGCGACGCGGTGATCGCGACGGACGCCGAAGCGCGCGTGACGTTCATGAATGCCATCGCGAGCTCGCTCACTGGATGGTCCGAGGCTGACGCCGTCGGACGACCGCTCCCCGACGTCTTTCGTATCGTGGACGAGGACACCCGAGCGACGCTCGAAGACCCGGCCGCAAAAGTGCTTCGACTGGGCACCATCGTGGGGCTTTCGAGCCGAACCGCGCTGGTCGCGAAGGACGGCCGCGAGATCGCGATCGACGACAGCGGCGCCCCCATCGTGGACGACCAGGGCAAGCTCATCGGCGTCGTCCTCGTCTTTCGCGACGTGACGGGCCGCCGTCTGCTCGAACGCGCCGAGCAACTGCGTCAGGCGAAGGAGGCCGCCGAGGCCGCCAACCGAGCCAAGGACGAATTTTTGGCGAACGTGAGCCACGAAATCCGAACGCCGATGAACGCCATCGTCGGGATGACGGACCTCGTGCTCGAGACGCCGCTCCGCGACGACCAGCGGCGCTCGCTGAAGAGCGTTCAATCGGCGGCCGGCAGCCTCCTGGCCATCATCGACGATTTGCTCGACTTTTCGAAGATCGAAGCTGGAAAATTCGAGCTCGATCCGTCGGCGTTTTCATTGCGAGAATTACTCGGCGACATGACGCGGGCGCTCTCTCCACGTGCGCTCCAGAAGGGGCTCACCCTCGCGTGTACGGTGGACTCCGAAGTTCCTACGCTCATCGTCGGCGACGCCGGCCGATTGCGGCAGGTCCTCGTCAATCTCACCGGCAACGCGATCAAGTTCACGCCGAAAGGGGACGTGTCCGTCCGCGCCGAACTCGACGAGACCGCGCGGCCCGACGCCGTCGCGGTGCGCTTCGTGGTCAAGGACACCGGAATCGGCATTCCGCAGAGCAAACTCGCGTCGATCTTTCGCGCATTCGAACAGGAAGACATGACGACGACGCGCAACTACGGCGGGACGGGGTTGGGCTTGACCATCGCCGCGCGCATCGTCTCGATGATGGGCGGCGACATCGCCGTCGAGAGCACGGTGAACCGAGGCAGCACGTTCACGTTCACCGCGCACTTCGGGACGCACGCGGGGGACCCCGTCATCGACCGCGACGTCCCTGCGCCGTCTTTCGGGGGCGCGCTGCCGGCGGCGATCGACGGGCTCAGGGTTCTCGTAGCGGAGGATCATCCGCTCAATCTCGAGCTCTTGCATCGGCTCTTGTTGACCCGGGGCCACGTCGTTCGAACGGCGCGGAACGGCCGCGAAGCGCTGGATCTGATTCACCGCGAGACCTTCGATCTGCTGCTCCTCGACATTCACATGCCGGAAATCGACGGATTCAGCGTCGTCGAATCGGTGCGCGATCGCGAGCGAACGGAGGGAGGGCACCTTCCGGTCATCGCACTCACCGCGCGCTCGCGCGCCGAAGATCGCGCGCGCGGGCTCGCCGCCGGTATGGACGACCTTCTCGTCAAGCCCATCGATGCGCACTCGCTCTGGGCCGCGATCGATCGCGTATGCGACCGCTCGCCGTCGCGCGTTCGCGACGGCGCCGCCAACGCCGCGCCCGAGCGCGCCCCGACGGGACTGCTTTCGCCCCGCGTGCTTCTGAACGCGTGCGGAGAAGACGCGGGGATCCTTCAGGTGTTGTGCGAAACCCTGCGACTCACGTTGCCGAAGAGCATCGACGGCCTGAAGCGCGCGCTCGACGACGCCGACGCTCCGCGGCTCTGCGAAGCCGCTCACGCTCTCCGGGGAACCCTCAGTGTCTTTTCGACACACGCCGGCTCGCTCTTGTCGGACATCGAAGATCACGCTGCGAGCGGCGAGCTCGCCGCGGCACACGCGCTGTTCGGGAAGCTTCCGGCGCTGGCGTCCGACCTGGTTCGCGAGACCGGCGGCGTCTCGATCGAGAGCTTGCTGAACGATTCGCGCCGCTGAGCGGCGAGAGCGCCGCGGGTAACGGCGGAAAAGTGGTATCTTCGTCGGGAACGCCGCCATCCCCGTTCACGAGGACGCCTCAATGTCACAACCGGTCACCGAGCTCGACGAGCTCATCGCGATGATGTTTCAAGCCCATCCCTGGCACGGCGTGCCGGCGCGGCGCTTGAACGGAGAGCTCCAAGCCTTCATCGAGATCGTCCCCACCGACGCGGTGAAGTACGAGCTCGACAAACCGAGTGGTCACTTGCGCCTCGATCGGCCGCAGCGCTATTCCAGCCTTTGCCCGACGCTCTACGGCTTCGTCCCGCGAACGTACTGCGGCCGGCGCGTCGGCGCGCGCTCGGCAGAGCGCACCGGCGAGGGGCCCCTGCAAGGCGACGGCGACCCGATGGACATCTGCGTGCTCACCGAGAAGACCGTCGTGCACGGCAATTTCCTCGCGAGCGTGCGGCCCATCGGCGGGTTACGCATGATCGACGGCAACGAAGCCGACGACAAGATCATCGCCGTGCTCCACGAGGACATCGCGTACGGAAAGATCGAAGACATCGCCGATTGCCCGGCCGCGCTGCTCGAACGCGTGAAGCACTACTTCCTCACGTACAAGCAAGGTCCCGGCACGTCGCAGCCCATCGTGCGCATCCCCGAAGTGTACGATCGCGCCGAGGCCGAATACGTGATCCGCCTCAGCATGGACGACTATCGCGAAGACTTCGGCGCGCCCGAAAAGCGGATCCGCAGACTGGCGTACGCGATCAACGCGAGCGAACCGCCGGCATCCAGCATCAATCCGGGCACCATTCCCGATCGCTGAACGCGCGGTTTTCGACTTTACGGCGCGCGCCCGTTGCGCGCCGATGGTGTAGGCTTGGAACGATGAGGATTCTCGTTTCTGCCATCGCGTTGCCCGCCCTCGTGCTCGTAGTTGGATGTAGTTCGAGCGAACGTGGATCGACCGAAAAGGGCGGCGCGGACGGCGGCGGGGTTTCGGGAAACGGCAACGGCGCGACATCCGGAATCGGGGGCGAAAGCGGAGGCAGCGGCGGAGGTTCGGGCGGTGCTCAGGGCGGAAGCGGTGCGACGAGCAACGGCGGAAGCGGCGCGACGAGCAACGGCGGGAACGCCGGAATGAGCGGGAACGCCGGAAACGGTGGAGACGGCAATGGCGGAAGCTCCGGAAGCGCGGGGACCGGTGGCACCGCGTCGGCGACCGACGGCGGCACGGCTTCGGGACCTACCGTGGGCGACTACGTCGGCGTGAACGGGCTCATCACCGATTCGCTCGCGATGCTCGCGCCCATCGGAGTCGTCCGCGAGTATCACAATTGGGGTTGGCTCGGGAACAACTACAACGACCAGGCCTACCCACAAACCCTTTACACACCGAACATCCCCGACTTCGATTGGGATTGGGACGGATTTTTTGCCGGCCTGAAGGCGATGGGAGCGAGCGGGTTTCCAGCCGTTCAAGGCGCGGCTCCGTGGGTGAATGGCGGCAATCTTCCGCCGGCCGACGGCAGCCCGACGGCCGCCGCGTCGTACATCGCGCACGGCGACACGATGTTTCAGATCGCGGCGCGATGGGGGAAGACGAAGGTCGACGACGCGAAGCTGAAGCTCGAGTCGGGGCAGACGCGCTCGAGCGGGCTCGGCACGGTCGACTACTTCGAGGACTTCAACGAGCAGGACAACGTGAGCGGCTTCACCGGTGACGTCTTCGCCGCGATGGCGAGCGCGGACTACGACGGCGATCAAAACCGGCTCGGCACGACCATCGGCGTGAAGAACGCCGATCCCAGCGCGAAGCTCGTCATGGGGGGCCTCTCGGGCGCGTACGGCGGCGGCGAGAGCTGGGTCGACTCGATCACCAAGTTTCTCGACGCGGCGCGCGCGTGGTCGGCGTCGAACCGCGGAGGGAGCTTCCCCGCGGACGTCGTCAACGTGCACTACTACAGCTTCGGAAAAGGCGCGCCGGCCCCCGCGCTCTCACCGGAGGACGATGGTGTCGAGACGAAACTCGCCGCGGTGGTGGCGTACCGCGACGCGCATCTTCCGGGCAAGCCCGTGTGGTGGACCGAGTTCGGGTACGACACGACCCAGAATTCTCCCCTTCACGCGCCGGCGCTCGGGCAGAACTCGGCGTTCGTCGTGCAAGGGCAATGGCTCGTGCGCGAGCTCCTGGCGGGCATCGCCGCGGGCGTCGACCGAGCGACCTTGTTCGAGCTCGACGACACGTGCACGCCGCCCGAGAGCGCTTGCGACGGACAGTTCGCGACCAGCGGCCTCCTGACGCACCCCGATTCGAAGCCCAAAGCGGCGTGGTTCTTCGTGGCGACCTTTCGCTCGCGCTTGCTGACGATGACCTTCACGGGCGAGCAGAGCTCGGGCGCCCCGGACGTGAAAGTGTACGCCTTCCAGGACACTAAAAAGAGCGGCGGCGCCCTCGTCGTGTGGGCGCCGACGAGCAACGCCACCGTGCACGCGAAATACTCGCTTGCCTTGCCGAGCGGCGCCGCATCGGTGACCGCGGTGGCCCTCGCCGATCAGCAGCAGAACGGCGTGGAAACGAAGCTCACTCCCGCAAGCGGTGCGGTCACCCTCGACGTCAGCGAAACGCCGACGATCGTGCTGTACGCCCCCTGAAAATGACCGCGACGGAAAATGCGACGTCGCGCGCATCCTTTGGGTTTCCTCGGTCGTCGTGTTCCCATGAGCAACGATTCCGGGCTCGCTACGCCCGACGAATCCGACCTGATAGGGTCGTCATGTGACTGAAACCCGGGCCACCTTTTCCGACGCGCGCGAGCAGTTCCTGGCCATGGTCGCGGGCGTTCGCCCCGAGCTACATCGCTATTGCGCGCGCCTCGCCGGTTCGGTGATCGAAGGCGAAGACCTCGTTCAGGAGACGTTCGCGAAGGCGTTCTATGCGCTCAGCCAGTCGCCCGACGTTCCTCCGCTCCGCCCCTGGCTCTTCCGGATCGCGCACAACACGGCCCTCGATTTCTTGAAGAGCCACGGGAGAAAATTCACGGACATGCGCGACGACATCGAGGAGATCGCCGGCATCGACGACAACCCGGACCCGGCCGTCGTTCGCGCGGCCCTCGCGCGCTTCCTATCGCTTCCCGTGACGCAACGAAGCGCCGTCATTCTCAAAGACGTGCTCGGACACTCGCTCGACGAGACGGCCGAGACCATGGGAACGACGGTGATGGCCGTGAAGGCGCTCCTCGTGCGCGGCCGCAAGAAATTGCTCGAAGACGATCCCGACGAGACGACTGCCCAAGCGACGGCACGCGCCGATCTCGAGCGGTACGCGAGCCTCTTCAACGCGCGCGATTGGGACGGCCTCCGCGAGCTCGTGAGCGACGATTGCCGGCTCGACCTCGTCTCGAAATCGCAGCGACGCGGGAAACAGGTCGGCGCCTATTTCGCGCGCTACGAAAAGAACGTCGTGGTGCTCCGCGTCGTCCGCCTCGAAGGTCGGCTCGGCTGCGCCGTGTACCTCGACGGCGCCGCCGCGCCATCGTATTTCATGCTGCTCGAGTTCGGGGACGGACGGGTCACGTCGATTCGCGACTTCCGTTACGTCCCCTACATCATGGCCGAGGCGGAGTTCGAGGTGCTCTAGAAGCGCGGCCGCTCGTAGCTCGTGCGTCTTTGCTGCGGTCGTGCCGCGAGCCTGCCAAAGGCGAGTACACTGTGCCCCGATGCCCTCTCCGAGCGCCCCGTTCGAGTCGTGGCCGGTGCAGCACTACGACCCGCGTTACGGGTTCGCCTGGTACTGCGGCAAGGGCATCATCGTTTCGCACATCACGATAACGCACGGAACGAGCGACGTCGCGCACGCCTATCACGACTACGAGGGACGCATGCTGGCGGAGCACGCCGAGGAAATCGGAGCCGCGGGCGGCATCTTCGTGATTCACGACTGGCGCGCCCTGGTCGACTACGACGCGGAGGCGCGGCGCGTCTGGCAAGATCGCATGAAGGGCCGCAGAAAGTCATATTTACGCGGCTCGGTCGTGTGCGTGCAAAAAGCGTCGCCGCTCTTGAAAATGGCCGTGCAGGCGGCGAACGTGGTCGCGAGCGTCCTGCACGGCGCGAAGGTAGAGCTCACGACGGATCTGCGCACGACGCTGGCGACGCACGTCCCGACGCCGCCGCGTCGCTCTTCGCTCACGCCGTCGCGCTAGCGAAGTGCCCAACCGAGGGTGCTGGAAGCTATCCGAACGCTCTACGCGCCGATCGCCGGGTCGCTGATGCTGTTGCGACCGGTCTCGACGTGACCCGCGAGCCGCTGCCGGAACGTGTCGTCGGAATCGACGGTGATCGTCAGATCGTACCAGCCGAACGACAGCACCGCGGCGAAGTGCCAGACCAGGACCCGTCCCGGCGCGATCGCTTCGGTGATCGTCCGCCGCGTGTAGGCGTCGAAGATGTGTACTTGAGCGAGCGCCGAGCCCTGGTTACGGATCTCCAAGGTGATCCCCGGCTCGGGATCGTACGCGCTCTGCACGACCAGGTTGGCAATGTCGCTCCCGGACACCGATCCTTTGAAACCGCGATAGAACCCGTTGGGCCCATACACGGACAGGTCGTAGGCGGTTGCTTCGTTGGCTCTGACGGCCCAGCTATCGGCGAGGTGCGATTGGGGACCCACGGTGTAGGTCCACGGTCCGCCTTGGCCGTTGCCCGAACGAACCTGAAACACCGCGGCTTTTCTTCCGGAATTGACGAATCGAAGCGTCGCCGAACCGTCCGAGAAGTCGGTTTCGCCGACCGCGTCGAGCTCGTAGGGCACCGCCCGCGCGAGCCGCACGCCGCGCTCTTGTTTGGGCAGCGACTGAACGGCGGGGAGCGCCGGCACGTAGTCGTCGTGCCGGTCGTTGTCGGGCGGGACGTACCCGGCGGTATTCGGCAACGGAACGATCGCGGCGTTGGGCGTCCGGAAGTCGAACGCCGACGTCAGATCGCCGGCCACGGCGCGGCGCCACGGCGTGATGTTCGACTCGATGATCCCTGGATATTCGCGACCGAATCGCGCCTCGATGAAGCGAATGAGCGACGTATGATCGAACACCTCGGAGTTCACCCATCCGCCCTTGCTCCAGGGCGAAATCACGATCATCGGCACGCGCACGCCGAGCCCGTACGGCCCCGGCTCGAAGTCCGCATTTCCGGCGAAGATCTCGTTGGTCAGATCGACCGTCGAGAGCCCCTCTGCGCGCGACTGTGGAGGAGTTGGGGGAACCATGTGATCGAAGAAGCCGTCGTTCTCGTCGTACATCAAGAAGAACGCCGTCTTGCTCCATACCTCGGGGTTGTCCGTCAGCGCGTCGAGGATCTGCGAGACGTACCAAGCGCCGTAGTTCGCCGGCCAGTTGGGGTGCTCGGTATAAGCCTCGGGCGCGACGATCCAGGAAACCTGGGGAAGCTTGTTGGTCGCGACGTCCTGACGGAAGACGTCGAACAAGGTGCCACCCTGAGAAATATTGGTCCCGGTGAGGGCGCCTTCGAAGAGCGGGCTACCCGGTTGTGAGTTTTGGTATTGATGAAAGTACAGGAGCGAATTGTCCCCGTAGTTTCCGATATACGCGTCGTCTCCCCAGCCCCAAAAATGGGCGGCGTCGAGCCCTGCGCCCGCGTCTTGATAAATCTTCCAGCTGACGCCGGCCTTTTGCAGGAGCTCCGGGTAGGTCGACCAGTCGTAACCGGCTTCGGCGTTGTTCAAGACCGGTCCGCCGTTCTTGCCGTCGTTGCCCACCCAACCTGTCCACATATGGTACCGGTTGGGGTCGGTGGGGCCCATGAGCGAGCAATGGTAGGCGTCGCAGATCGTGAACGCGTCGGCGAGCGCGTAGTGGAACGGGACGTCCTTTCGCGTGAGATACGCCATCGTCGTGGTGCCCTTGGCCGGCACCCATTGGTCGTACTTGCCGCCGTTCCACGCCTGGTGCGTGTCCGACCAGTTGTGGGCGAGGTCCTCGACGAACGCGAGGCCGAGATTCGGCGCATCGGGATGAAAGGGCATGAGCGTGCCGGCGCCGTTCGGCTGCTTCCAGACGGGGTCTCCCGAAGGAAGAGAGACCGCTCGCGGATCGCCGTAACCGCGCACCCCACGCAAGGTACCGAAGTAGTGGTCGAACGAACGGTTCTCCTGCATCAGGATGACGATGTGCTCGACGTCGGCGATCGTTCCGGTGCGGAAATGCGCCGGAATCGCCAGGGCTTTCTTGATGCTCTGCGGGAAGGCGGAAACAACCGCGGACGCACTGAGGAGCTTGATGAATTTGCGGCGATCGGTGGACATGAAAACCTCCGGCGAAAATCTCGTCGATGCTCGATCGACGGGGCGCGACGCTACTCCGCGCGGAGGTTCCGGCTCCTGACGATATCGTCGCAATTCTGCAACGTTTGATGCAGCGGTTCCTACTCCGCAGGCTTTCGCCCAACCGTAGGCGGTGGCCGGCCAATGGGACGAAGACCGCGTCATGCAAACCGTCACGCTCGTGTCGAACTCACGACGCGTTCGGCTGAAGCGCGCTTCGTGAAGTCCGCGAAAACTTGGCCAGCCTCCGCCGCTGGCGCACGCTTCGCGGCATGCGAGAACGCTGCGAAGTCTGCGCAAACTTCCGTCCGGACCTCGAGCTCGACGGCGATCGAAAAACCACGCTGATCCCGTTCGGCGACCGGAGCGTCCGTCTCTGTCGCGCGCACGAGCGCATCGCGGCAAACTCCGGCGTCACTTCGTTCGACGGACTCCGCGAGCTCTACGGTTCGGGCCGCCGCTCGTTCGTCCCGCGGCGCAGCGCCTCGCGCACCGAGATGTATCCGCAGCACGCCGGTCGCCGCGCCACCGATCGCCCCGCGCTCGACGCCGAATGACGTAGCGACGCACGCGCGTTGCTCGGCCGCTACCGCTTCCGTCTCCTTCGCCCCCTCAAGCGGCAACGCGTGGCCGAGCGCCGAACAGAACTGGTGCACGCGAAGCCACCGCGAGGCAGCCCGCTCCCACATGCTCTCGCCCTGTCTCTGGCTTTTTGGCTCTACCTCGGCGTTATGCCAGGAATTCCGAGTCGCGCTTGACATATTAGCATTCACGCATATATTCGTCGGATGTCGCGAACGACGAGTGACGACAGCGTGTTTCAGGCCATCGCGAGTCCCACGCGGCGCGCGTTGCTCGACGCGCTCGTACTCGGCGAGACCACTGTGTCCGACCTCGTCGATTCGCTCGACGTCACGCAATCGGCGGTGAGTCAGCAGCTCGCCGTCTTGAAGAGCGCGGGCCTCGTGGAAGAACGCGCGGAGGGACGGTTTCGTCACTACCGGCTGCGCGTCGAGCCGCTGAACGAAGTCGACGCCTGGCTCGAGCGCTATCGCCAGTACATGGAGCGCCAACTCGACGCGCTCGGTCGCGTCCTCGACGCGATGCCCGACCACCCCGACGATTTCGACGGCAAGCCTCCCGCAAAGAAGAGACCTCGATGACCGACATTCGTATCGTCCGTGACTACCCGCACCCGCCGAAAAAGGTGTGGCGTGCGCTCACCGATCCCGCGTTGATGGCGCTCTGGGGCATGCGCCCCGTCGGGTATGCGCCGGTGGTCGGCACTCGCTTCAAGCTCGTCGCGAAACCGAACCCTGGTTGGCGCGGGTTCGTGGAGTGTGAGGTGCTCGAGGCGCTCGAGCCATCGCTGCTCCGTTATTCGTGGTTCGGTGACGAAAAGCCGGTCGCGACCTTCGTCACGTATCGCCTCGAGCCGTACGGCGCGGCCGGAACGCGACTCACGTTCGAACACGCGGGCTTCCGGGGCGTCGGCGGGTTCGTGCTCGCAAAGCTCATGATGACGCCCGGGTGGAAAAAAGTGTTCGACGCGGAGCTCCCCGCCGTACTCGCCGACATCGACGACGAAGGCCAGCTCCGTCCACAAAGCACCCTCAAACCAAAATTCTGAACGAGGTCGCTCCCCATGCCGAAATTAGTCGTTTTCAATCATGTGTCCCTGGACGGTTACTTCGTCGACGGGAGCGGCGACATGCGCTGGGCGCACCGAGAAGACACCGAATGGAGCGCGTTCGCCGCGGAGAACGCTGGCGGCGGGGGCCGTCTCTTGATGGGTCGCGTCACGTACGAAATGATGGCGAGCTACTGGCCGACGCCTCACGCGCGAGAGAACGCGCCGATCGTCGCCGACCGAATGAACGGTCTGCCGAAGGTCGTGTTCTCGCGGACGCTCGCTTCCGCGACGTGGACCAACACGAAGCTCGTGAAGACGGACCTCGCCGGCGAAGTGCGGAGGATGAAGGACGAGCCGGGACCGAACCTGGTGATCCTCGGAAGCGGCAGCATCGTTTCGCAGCTTGCCGCCGCCGGGCTGGTCGACGAGTACCAGATCGTCGTGAATCCGATCGCGCTCGGCAGCGGACGAACCCTCTTCGAAACCCTCGAAAAGAGGCTGCCGCTCGAGTTGAGGAGCACGCGTTCGTTCAAGAACGGGAACGTCGTGTTGTCTTACGCCGCGTGCACGTGACGCGCTTTTCGCCGGGTCGCTATCCGCTGGCCGGCGGAGCGTCGAGGGAATCGACGCGCCTCAAACCCGTGAAGAGCACGGTGTAGAGCGCGACCACGACGCACGCGGCGACGCCGCCGGCGATGACCGACGGGACCGCGCCGATCCACGCGGCCGTCATTCCCGATTCGAGCGCGCCGAGCTCGCTCGACGCGCCGATGAAGACCATGTTCACCGCGTTGACTCGACCGCGCATCGCCGCGGGCGTCGCGAGTTGCACGAGGGTTCCGCGAACGACGACGCTCACCATGTCCGAGGCGCCGACGACCGCGAGTGCAGCGAGCGACAGCGGGAAACTCCGCGACGCGCCGAACACGACGGTGGCGACGCCGTAAATCGCGACGCAACCGAGCAAGAGGGCACCGGCTCGCCGACGGAGCGGACGAAACGCGATGAACAATGCGGCCGCGGCGGCGCCTGCCGCCGGTGCGCTGCGAAGGAGACCGAGCCCGACGGGCCCGACGTGAAGAACGTCGCGCGCGAAGACCGGGAGCAGCGCGACGGCTCCGCCGAACAGCACGGCGAACAGATCGAGCGAGATGGACCCGAGGAGGATCTTGTTTCGACAGACGTACACGACGCCGGCGAGCAGCGTCTCGAGCGACGCCGCCTCCGACTCCATCCGCCCGGTGCGAACGGTCATCGCCGCGGTCATGGCGCCGGCGGCGACGTACGCGCCGAACGCCGTGGCGTACACCGCGCTCGCCCCGCGGGCCGCGCCGTAGATCCATCCGCCGAGCGCCGGCCCGACGATCGAGCCGATCTCCCACGCGATCGAGCCCCAGGCGACGGCGCCCGCGACGTCGTGGGTCTCGACGATGTCCGGCAAGAGCGCCTGCTGCGCGGGCGCGAGAAAGGTACGCGCAGCCGCGAACAGAACCAACGTCGCGTAGAGGTGCCCGACGACGGAGCCGCCGTGCGACGCCGCATAGAACAGCAACGACGTGAGCGCGAGCACGGCCGAACACGCGAGCACGACGCGGCGGCGATCGTAGCGGTCCACCGCGTGCCCGGCGAACAGCGACAGAGCGATGGTGGGCACGAATTGAACCAGACCGACGACGCCCAGATCGAACGCGCGCCCGGTGAGATCGTAAATTTGCCACCCGACGGCGACCGCGATCATCTGTTCGGCGATCGTCTCGAGGAGCCGCGCGGCCTGGTAGAGACGAAAATCACCGCGAGCCGCGCGTTGCACGAAGTCGTTATGACTGACTCCCAGTCAGTCGTCAAGGCGGCCACCGCCCGACGGCCCGCGCGGACGAATTGACCAATGACCGGTGGTCAGTCATTCTGACCACGTTGCGAGCGAGCACCCGGTCAGGCGTCGTCCCCGCGCCGCGAACGAAACCCGCCGAGGTTCGGCGCGAAGAGCTGCTCGAGGCGGCCGAGAAAATATTTCTCGCGAAGGGCATCGCGAAGACCAGCATCGACGAGATCGTCGTCGCGGCCGGTGTCGCGAAGGGGACCTTTTATCTGCACTTCGAGTCGAAAGAGAAACTCCTCGTCGCGCTGCGAGACCGGTTCGTCGCTACGTACTTCGACGACTTTCGTCTCGCGATGGAGCGCCGACGCTCCAGTGACTACAAGGGCCGCCTGCGCGCTTGGATCGACGCCGGAGTGAACGGCTACCTCGATCGCGCGGCCTTGCACGATCTCGTGTTCCACGAGTTTCGCCCCGAGACCCCGCAGGGCAAACACGAAAACCCCATCGTCACCTTGCTCGCCTCACTCCTCGCCGACGGCGGACGCGCCGGAGCATGGACGTCCGACGCGCCCGAGCTCACCGCCGTCATGTTGTTCAGCGCCCTCCACGGCGTGCTCGACGAGTGCACGCGAGGCGGCGCCGAAGTGCCCCGCAAGCGACTCATTCGCTCGCTCGAGACATTTTTCCACCGCGCGCTCGTTGTCGTCGAGGGTCGTTGAACGCCGGCGCGTCACGGACACCGGATCTGTGTAACTCTGTCGCGCCCGTGAATCTTCCGTAAGACATCGCCCGAACGTGCCTTGACATTACTTTGGGCTCCCACGATCCTTTCCGTTTGGATCTAGTCATCGAACAGATTCCGCGGCGGCGTCTCACTGCCGGGACGCGAGGCGAAGGAGCACCCATGAAATCGCGAGTATTTTCGCCCACTACGGCGTTGTTCGTCGCGACGTTCGCCGTGGCGTGTGGAACGGACGCGGGCACGGGCAACGGCGCGTCGAACGGTGCGGGCGGCGCATCGTCCATCCCGGAAAGCGGCGGCACCGGCGCATCACCGGGCGGCGGCGGCGGCGCGTCGGGCGGCGGCGAGGGCGGCGATGCATCGGGCGTGGGCGGAAATGCGTCGTCGTTGGGTGGCGTTTCTTCGAGTGGCGGTGTTTCGGGTGGCACGTCGTCGGCCGGCGGAACGTCGGGATCGAGCGGAGCGACGGGCGCGACCGGCGGGCAAACGGGAACCGGCGGAAGCGCGACGAACGCCGACGGCGGAACGACGCGCGCGATGGGCGCGGGCGACGCGCCGGTCGGAACACCGTGCGTGAGCGCGAGCGCCACGGTCGATGCGACGAAGAGCGCCGCCGAGATCCAGCAAGTCCTCGACGCACAGCCGACGGGCGCGTTGATCTGTTTTCAGCAAGGGACGTATCGACTCTCGACGGCGCTCAAGCCGCGCCAGGGGCAAACCTTGCACGGCGAGAGCGGCGCGGTGCTCGACGGGGCCGTCGTGATCGCGAATTTTTCGACGACAGGGAACGCCTGGGAAGCAACGAACGTCACGTTCGCGAGCGGAGGCTCGGAAGCGAACGCCGAGCCGTGGTGTGAAGACACGACGGCTCATCCGTGCTCGTTCGACGAATGGGTATTCCTGGACGGCGCGCCGCTCGCGCGCGCGACGTCTGCGGCGACGGTGACTGCCGGAACGTTCTTCGACGACTACGGCGCTCACGCGCTCTACGTCGGTTCGAATCCGGCGGGCCACACCGTCGAGCTCGGCACGACGCGCGCGGCGATCCAGATCACCGCGGACGATACCGTGATCGAGGGACTCACCGTCGAGTACTTCGCGAGCCAGTTCAACCATGGCGCAATCGAGGCCACCGCCGGGACGCACGCGGTGATCCGAAACTGCGAGGCATTTCACAACCACTACGCGGGCGTCGCGACCTGGGCGAACGGGACGGAAATCCGTCTCTCGCGGTTTCACGACAACGGCGGCCTCGGGATCGCCACTTCGTCGAACTCGGGCGCGATCGTCGATCACGACGACTTGCTCGCCAACAACACCGACGGCTTCTGGCGCATCGACGGTGCCGCCGGAGGCGTCAAGGTCGACCTCTCGACGGGCGCGCAGATCACGAACGACGTCGTGCGCGGAAACCTGAACAACGGGATCTGGTTCGACGAAGGCGCCGACGACGGCAAGGTCGACGGCAACGTCATCGACGACAATTTCCACAACGGCGTCATGTTCGAGGTGTCGCGCGGGATCCAGATATCGAACAACCTCGTCACGAAGAACGGGCTGCTCGACATGACGGCCCGCGGTCACACGACATGCACCGGCCTCACCTGCGCCGCGGGAATTTTCGTGAACGACGGCGCGTCCGCGGAGATCTTCGGCAACACCGTGTCCGGCAACCTGAACGGCATCGTCATTGGGCAGTCGAACCGCACGGCGCGAACGGCCTCGTACACGATCCCCAACGTCACCGGCACGCACGTGCACGACAACGTGCTCACTTTGACGAGCGGCGACGTCGGGCTCGTCTACGGCAGCGGCCCCGCCGGCTTCGACCTGTACGCGGCGTCGAGCGACAACTACTTCCACCACGACACGTATCACCTGCCGTCCCTCGACGCCTCGGTGTTTTACTGGGAAAAATCCCTCGGAAATAGCACCCGCTGGAAAGGCTTCGGCCTCGATACCGACGGTACGTTCTCGCTCTAGCGAGCATTTCCTGACCCGCGACGACCGCGCCGCGCCGCGCGCCAAATCTCAGAACTCGAACTTGCCGAACGAGCCGAGATCCTTGAACGCCTCGACGAGACGCGCGGTCATGCCCTTCTCGGCGAGGTGCAGCCAGCCGCGGGGGTCGATGTACTTCTTGTTCGGCTTGTCGGGGCCTTCGGGGTTTCCGAGCTGCGCCTGCAGATAGGCGCTCTTTTCGTCCATGAACTTCTTCACGGGCTGGGTGAAGGCCCACTGCGTGTCCGTGTCGATGTTCATCTTCACGACGCCGTACGAGACGGCCTCGCGGATCTCTTCGGGCGTCGAGCCCGAACCGCCGTGGAAGACGAAGTTCAGCGGCTTCGGCTTGGTCTTGCGCTCGCGCTCGACGAACAGTTGAGAATCGCGGAGGATCGGGGGCTTGAGCTTCACGTTGCCCGGCGCGTAGACACCATGCGTATTGCCGAACGACGCCGCGACGGTGAAGTTTCCGACGGGGCCGAGCACGTCGTACGCGCGAAGCACGTCTTCGGGGCTCGTGTAGAGCTTCGAGTGGTCGGTGCTCGAATTGTCGACGCCGTCTTCTTCGCCGCCGGTGACGCCGAGCTCGATCTCGAGCGTCATCTTGATCTTCGCCATGCGCGTGAGGTACTTGCGGCTGATCTCGAGGTTGTGTTCGAGCGGCTCTTCGGAAAGATCGAGCATGTGCGAGCTGAAGAGCGGTTCGCCGTTCTTCTCGAAGTACGCCTCGCCGGCGGCGAGCACGCCGTCGACCCAGGGCAGGAGCTTGGCGGCGCAGTGATCGGTGTGGAGCACGACGGGGACGCCGTAGACCGGCGCCATCGTGCGCACGTGATGCGCGCCGGCGATCGCGCCGTTGATCGACGCGAGGTGTGCGCCGTTGTCGAGGAACTTGCCGCCGTAAAATTGCGAACCGCTGTGCGACAGTTGAACGATGACCGGCGCCTTCGCTTCGCGAGCCGCCTCGAGCGCGGCGTTCGCGCCATCCGACCCGATGACGTTGACGGCGGGCAGCGCGCACTCCGCTTGCTTGCAGTAAGCAAACAACTCTTGTAGCGCGTCTCCAGTGATGACTCCGGGCTTCAGCTTCAGGTTTGCCATGGCGTTCTCCGACCTCGATACGACCGCTATTTAGCGCGTCGACGAGCGTTCCGCGATGGGGAGCTGCGGTGCGCTCGCCGAAACGTGACGGCCACGGTGCCGACGCAAGCGCTGCGCCGATACGACCGCCGGCCCGAACGCAAAATCGGTGGTCAGACGCGCTCGCGTGACGAGCGTGAGACGACCGCGAGCGTCGCAGAAGCCGTCGGGAAATTCGAACCGCGCGTCGCGAGGTCGCGCTGACCTATGAGGAGGCGCGATTCGTCGTCCGTCGATCGGTCTCGGTCAAGCCGAATTGCGGGTCAGAACACCTTGCTCGAGCAACGCCGTGCCATTGACGTTCGCCTCGACGACCCGCATATGCAACGCCACGTTGCCCCAATGGCAACCCGTTCGCCACCCCGCCGTCAGGCATCTGCGTCGTGTCAAGGGGTGGCGAGGCTCCCCAGCACCGAGTTGACCATGTCAAGCCATCGACTTTTTTCACGTCTCTCCTCTCTCATCGTCATCTCGTCCCTCGCGCTCTCTGCGCTGACCGGATGCGAGCAAAGCGCCGCCTCGGCGCCGGCGATGCCCCCTCCACCCGAGGTGGCGGTGGCGCGAGTCATCGAGAAGCCGGCGAGCGATTTCGACGACTTCAGCGGGCGCATCGAAGCGACGAACAACGTCGAGCTCCATCCGCGGGTGAGCGGCTATATCGACTCCGTCCACTTCAAGGAGGGGTCGCGCGTGAAGAAGGGCGATCTGCTGTTCCAGATCGACCAGCGACCGTTCGCTTATACGGCGAACCGGCTCGACGCGGAGGTCCGCCGATCGCAGGCCGAGCTCACGCTCGCCAAGGCCGATCTCGACCGCGGCGAACGCCTCCTCAAGTCGGGGTCGACGCCGCAGGCGGAGTACGACCGGTTGAACGCGACCGCGGCCGAATCGGCGGCGGGGGTCGACTCCAATCGCGCGTCACTCGCCCTGGCCCGGCTGGACATCGACTACTCGACGATCCGCGCGCCGATCGACGGCCGCGTGTCGCGAGCCCTGATCACCCCCGGCAACCTCGTCACCCCGGCGAGCGTCCTGACAACGCTGGTGTCCGACGGCTCGGTGTACGTCTATTTCGACGTCGACGAAACGACCTTGCTCCGGATCACGCGCGTCGGAAAAGACGGGAAGAACGACAAGGACGCCAAGGTCGTTCGGATGGGTCTCGTCGACGAGGACGGATACCCGCACGAAGGCACGCTCGACTTCGTGGACAACGAGCTCGATCAGCGGACCGGAACGGTGCGCGCTCGCGCCGTCATCGACAACCCCGATGGTCGATTGGTCCCCGGCCTGTTCGCCCGCGTCCGCTTGACGGGCGGCGGCACCCGGAACGTGTTCCTGGTCGACGACAAGGCCGTCTTGACCGATCAAGACCGGAAATACGTGTACGTGCTCGACGCGCAGAACCGCGCGCAGCGAAAGAACATCGTCACCGGCCGCCTCGTGGACGGTTTCCGCGTCGTCGAGTCCGGTCTCGACACGACGGACCGCATGATCGTTCACGGCGTTCAGAAGATTTTCTTCCCCGGTGCGCCGGTGAAGCCGGTCGAGATCGCGATGGGCGATCCGCCGCCCGCGCCGCCCGCGGGGCAGGCGCCCGGACAGTGACCGGCGCGCAAAGAACCCAGGGTCTCCCATGAAATTCGCGACATTTTTCGTCGATCGACCCATCTTCGCGGCGGTGCTGTCGATCATCGTCCTGATCGCCGGCGCCATCTCGATCCCGATCCTTCCGATCAGCGAGTACCCGGACGTCGTTCCGCCCGCGGTGCAGGTCCGCGCGGTCTATCCCGGCGCGAACCCGAACGTCATCGCCGAGACGGTCGCGACGCCGCTCGAAGAGGCGATCACCGGCGTCGAGCACATGATCTACATGAAGTCCGTCGCGGGCAGCGACGGCGTGCTCCAGATGACCGTCACCTTCGACCCGGGGACGGATCCGGATTCCGCGCAGGTTCAAGTGCAGAACCGCGTGAGCCAGGCTTTGGCGCGATTGCCGGAGGACGTACGCCGGCAAGGCGTGACGACGCAAAAGCAGTCGTCGAGCCTCACGATGGTCGTCCACGTCATTTCTCCCGGCGGCCAATACGACCCCATCTACCTTCGCAACTACGTCACCTTGAAGGTCAAGGACGAGCTCGCGCGTCTCCCGGGGGTCGGCGACTCGATCGCGTGGGGCGCCGGCGACTATGCGATGCGCATCTGGCTGAACCCGGAGAAGGTCGCCGCGCGCGGCCTCACCGCGAGCGACGTGGTCAACGCGATACGCGAGCAGAACGTGCAGGTCTCGGCCGGAACGCTGGGCGGGCCGCCGATGGATCACTCCCCGGATTTCCTCTTGTCGATCAACGTGAAGGGACGCCTCACGACCGAGCAAGAGTTCGGCAATATCGTCGTGAAATCCGGCGCCAACGGCGAGATTACACGTCTGTCCGACGTGGCCCGCGTCAGCCTCGGCGCCTCCGAATATTCGCTCCGCGCGCTCCTCGACAACGAGCAGGCCGTCGCGATCGCGGTGTTTCAAGCGCCGGGGTCGAACGCAATCGACGTGTCGAACCGCGTTCGCGAGAAGATGACCGAGCTCGCCCAGCGGTTCCCGAAGGGCGTCGAATACCGGATCGTCTACGACCCCACGGTGTTCGTCCGCGACTCCATCAAGGAAGTGGTGCGGACGCTCATCGAGGCGATCCTCCTCGTCGTCCTCGTCGTCATCTTGTTTCTGCAGACGTGGCGGGCGTCGATCATTCCGCTCTTGGCCGTTCCGGTATCCATCATCGGGACCTTCGCGCTCCTCAATGTGTTCGGGTTCTCGATCAACACCCTGACGCTCTTCGGCCTCGTTCTCGCGATCGGCATCGTCGTCGACGACGCCATCGTCGTCGTGGAGAACGTCGAGCGGCACATCGAGGACGGCGCGAGCCCCCAAGAAGCCGCTCATCTCGCCATGAAGGAGGTGAGCGGACCCATCGTCGCCATCGCGTCCGTGCTCTGCGCGGTGTTCGTGCCGATGGCGTTCCTCAGCGGCGTCAGCGGGCAGTTCTTCAAGCAATTCGCCGTCACGATCGCGATTTCGACGGTCATCTCGGCGCTCAACTCGCTGACGTTGTCGCCTGCTCTCGCCGCGGTGCTGCTCCGCCCGCACGGCTCGGCTCCGGATCTTCCGACTCGCGTCCTCGACAAGGCGCTCGGATGGCTCTTCCGGCCCTTCAACCGCCTCTTTCAGCGAGGCTCGGGCGGCTACGAGCGGAACGTCAAGCGAACCCTCCGTCATCGCGGCGCGGCGTTCGTCGTCTACGCGGCGCTCCTCGGCGCGGCGGTCTTCATGTTTCGCGCCGTCCCTGGCGGCTTCATTCCGACCCAGGACAAGCTCTACTTGATCGGCGGCGTGAAGCTCCCCGAGGGTTCGTCACTCGATCGCACGGACAAGGTCGTCCGGAAGCTGACGAAGATGGCGCTCGAGACGAAGGGCGTGAGCCACGCCGTCGAGTTTCCGGGATTGAACCCGTTACAGTTCACCAACACGTCGAACCTCGCGACCATTTTCTACGCGCTCGACGGCTTCGACGCGCGAAAGCGTCCGGCGACCGAGATCGTCGCCGAGCTGAACCGGAAATTCAGCTCGGTCCCGGAGGCGTTCGCGTTCGCGATCATGCCGCCCGCCGTTCTCGGCATCGGGACGGGTTCTGGGTTTTCCTTGTTCATCGAGGACCGCGCGGGCAACGGCTATGGCGAGCTGCAAAACGCCGTTCAAGGGTTCTCGGGCGCGCTCAGCTCCGTTCACGGCCTCGGCTACCCGATCACGAGCTACCAAGCGAACGTGCCGCAGCTCGTCGCAGAAGTCGACCGCGACAAGGCGAAGGCGCAATCGGTCAGCTTGACCGAGCTCTACGACACGCTCGGCGTCTACCTCGGTTCGAGCTACGTGAACGACTTCAACCGGTTCGGCCGCACCTACCAGGTGATCGCGCAAGCCGACGGCCCGTTCCGCGACGAGCTCGAAGACGTCGGTCAACTCCGCACGCGAAACCAGTTCGGCGAAATGGTGCCCATCGGCAGCATGGCGTCGGTCAAGCCGACGTACGGTCCCGACCCGGTCATCCGCTTCAACGGTTACCCGGCTGCCGATCTCATCGGTGAAGCCGACAAATCGGTCATGTCGTCGAACCAGGCGATGGCGGTCGTCGCCGGAATGGCGCGCCAAGCGTTGCCGAACGGGTTTCAGTTCGAGTGGAGCGATCTCAGCTACCAGCAGGTGCACGAAGGCAGTCGCAACGTCGTCGCCTTCCCCCTGGCCATTCTTCTCGCGTTCCTCGTGCTCGCGGCGCTGTACGAGAGCTGGACGTTGCCGCTCGCCGTCATCCTCATCGTGCCGATGTGCGTGCTCTGCGCGCTGGTCGGCGTGCATCTGACGGGCGGTGACAACAACATCTTCGTTCAAGTCGGTCTGGTGGTTCTGATGGGCCTCGCCTGCAAGAACGCGATCCTCATCGTGGAGTTCGCGCGCGAGCTCGAGCTCGCGGGTCGCGGCATCGTCGAAGCCGCGCTCGAAAGCTGCCGTCTCCGGCTCCGGCCCATCATCATGACGTCGGTCGCGTTCATCGCCGGCGTAGTCCCACTGATGACCGCCGCGGGAGCAGGCAGCGAGGTGCGCCGGGCAATGGGCGTCACCGTCTTCGCCGGCATGTTGGGCGTCACCTTGTTCGGCCTGGTCCTCACGCCGATTTTCTACGTCACCTTGCGGAAGCTCGTGAGCCGGAAACCCGTGACGACGACCGCAACGACCTCCGATTCCGACAAGGCGGTCCCCTCGCCCGCGGAGTGATAAATGGCTCGAGTGGACCTCGAGCAAGAGTTGGATCGGCTCTATCAGGCGGCGCCCACCGCGTTCGTCAGCGCACGGAACGAACTGGTCTCGGCCCTCCGTAAGTCGGGGCAGACCGGCGACGCCGACGTCGTCGCGAAATTGAAGCGGCCCACACCGGTCGCCTGGGCGGTCAACCAGCTCCATTTTCGAGCGAAACACGAGCTCAACGCGCTCGAGAGAGCCGGCGCGGCGTTGAAAGAGGTGCAAGAGAGCCTCGGCGGCAGCGACGACTTCGCGGAGAGGAAGCGCGCGCACCAAAAGGCGCTCCGGGCCGCGGCAGATCGCGCGCTCGAGTTCGCTGAAGAGCACGGCGCGGCGACGAACGCGAGCACGCGACGCGGCATCGAAATGACGTTGAACCTGCTCAGCGCAGCCGGCGAATCGGGGCCCGAGGCCGGGCGTTTGACGACCGAGCTCGCGCCGGTCGGGTTCGACTCGCTCACCATCGCCGACGCGCCGGCCGCGCACGAACCGAAACCGGCGGCTCGGACCGCTTCTGCAGAGGAGAAGAAGCGCGTCGCGGCGCTGCGAAAAGCGCACGCGGAGAGCGAGCGAAAAGTCACGGCGCTCGAGTCGCGAGTAAGCGAGGCGCGAGCCCATCACGCGAAAACGGTGAAGGAGGCCGAAGCGGCGATCGCGGCCGCCGACGGCGCGCGCCGAACTCGCGACGATGCACGACGCGACGCCGAAGCCGCCCAGAAGGAACTCGACGACGCGCGAGCGGAGCTCGAACACAGCCGGCGCGATCTCGACGCCACGGACCATGGTCAATGAACCGGGGCAAGTTGCGACAGCGCTCGAGCCTTGTCGCGGCGCGGGGCGAGCGGTATTTCCGGCGCACCGTCATGAACGAATCCAAGGTTCGCAAAACGGCGAGCGACTTTCACCCGACCGTGCTGAAGCTGTTCGACTCGTACGTCCACGGGGTCATCGATCGACGAGCATTTCTCGAGCGGGCCGCGGCGTTTGCTACCGGCACGACGGCGCTCGCGCTCCTCGAGGCGCTCAATCCGCGGTTCGCCGCGGCCGCACAAGTTTCCGGAACCGATTCGCGGATCAAGGCGGAGTACGTCGAGCTCGACTCGCCGAGCGGCTACGGCAAAGTGCGCGGCTATCTCGTGCGGCCGGCGAAGGCGGCCGGGAAGCTCCCCGCCGTCCTGGTCGTGCACGAAAACCGCGGGCTCAATCCGCACATCGAGGACATCGCCCGAAGGCTCGCGCTCGACGGCTTTCTTGCGTTCGCGCCGGACGCGCTCTTCCCGCTCGGCGGTTACCCCGGCGACGAGGACAAGGCGCGCGAGCTGTTCGGCAAGCTCGACCAGGCGAAGACGCGCGAAGACTTCGTCGCGAGCGCGAATTTTCTGAAGCAACGCCCGGAGAGCAACGGCAAGCTCGGCGTGGTTGGCTTTTGCTACGGCGGCGGGATCGTGCACTTTCTGGCAACGCGGTTGCCAGATCTCGCCGCCGCGGTGCCGTTTTATGGGATGGCACCCGCGCCGGCCGATGCCGTCAAAGTCAAAGCGCCGCTGCTCGTTCACCTGGCGGAGCACGACGACCGCATCAACTCCGCGTGGCCCCCATACGAAGCGGCGCTCACGGCCGCGCACGTGAAGTTCGAGGTGTTCACCTACGCGGGCACGCAACATGGCTTCAACAACGACACGACACCGCGCTACGACGACGCCGCCGCGAAGCTCGCGTGGAAGCGCACCCTCGACTTCTTCGACAAACATCTGAGATTGCCGAGCGCATCGGGCGCCACCAAGCACTGACGCCGCGCTACCGTTGGTGTGACCATCATACCGTGCGCACGCAGTTCGACTGTTGACGCGCACCGCGTCGATCACTTGCCGCGTCGAGTCGCAAGGTGTGTGGCAGAACCGGGCAATCGCTAGGCGCCTGCGGTTGCTGGCGAACCCCGATTGTTCCGTGTATGAGTTCGCTGCGCGTCGAGCTCTGGACGGCACGACGCGCTCGACGCGCAGGGCTATTTTCACGGCGCCCGCGCCGCGAAACGACGACGAGAACGCGCTTCCCCGTTCTCAGCCGGAGGACCCTTACCATGCGCCCGATTTCTTGCTCGAGCTCGTTCCTGGTCGTGTGTTTGCTGTGCACGCACTGTGCGAGCGACGGGACCCCAGCCCAGACGACTCAGAACCAAACCAGCGGCTCAGGGGCGTTCGCAGGCAACACTCAAACCGGCAGCGGCGGGATCCCGATCGGCGGCGGAGGCACGAGCCCGTTCCCAACGGGTGGATTCGGTGGCGTCGGGGGTAACATCACGCCGGGTTCCGGCGGCGAAGCGTCGGGCGGTTTTCCGAGTGGCGGCTCGGGCGGCACGGTCCCCCAGAACTCCGGGGGTTCGAGCGCCGGTGGGAACGCTACGGGCGGCGGTGGCTCGGGCGGCGGAGGTCTACCGGACGCCGGTAACGGCGGCGGCGATTGCGGCACGCGCACCAGCATGCGTGGCAAGACCTCGCGAACCGTCACCGTCGGCGGCACGGCACGCACGTACATCGCGTATCTGCCGCAATCGCTCAGCCCGACCAAAGCGGTTCCCTTCGTGTACGTGTTTCACGGCGCGACGCAGACCGGCGAAGACATGTACGAGATGACCGAGTACTCGAAGCTCGCCGATAGTGAAAACATCGCGGTCGTGTTCCCGGACGGTCAGGCCACGTCCTCGGCGACCAACGCGGGGTCACTCGATCCGTGGAGCGTGTCGGACAACGGCGCGGCCGTGTGTGGCGCGGGCACGCTCGTGAGCAACCCCAACCCGGTGGACTTCGCGTTCGTGGACGCCATCAAGACCGACATGACGCAGGACCAGTGCCTGGACAGCAAGCACATCTTCGCGACCGGGTTTTCGATGGGCGGTTACTTCAGTCACCACATCGCCTGCGATCGTCCGGACTTCCGCGCCGCGGGGCCGCACTCCGGCGGCACGCTGGCAAGCCTCAGCACGTGCAAGACCGGGCACATGCCGATCATCATCTTCCACGGCACCTCCGATCCACTCATCGCACCTGGGTGCGACGATCCGAACAGCGCCGCGCAATCCGGCTTTCCCCCGTCGGCAACGCTCTGGGCCCAGAAAAACGGCTGCCAGACGACGTACCAGACGATTCAAGAAATGGGCACGACGGCCGGCGATACCGGGCAGTGTTACCTCTACGACGGGTGCCCCGCCGACGGTCAGGTCGAACTCTGCACATTCACCGGCCTCGCGCACGCTTGGGCCGGCGCACCGACGTGCCCCGGCTGCATCGGCGCCGGCGCCGGATGGGCGAGCGCGACCCAGCTCGAGTGGGACTTTTTCAAGAAGTACGCCTGGTAGCCGCCGACGCGGCGGGGCGCGTAGTAGGTTGATGAGGTAGCCCTCTAAGGCACGAGCACGGCGCGGAAGCGAACGCGGTTGGCCATCATCTTGCCGAAGGCTTCCTCGGCTTGCTCGAGCTTGAACTTCTCGATGCGCGGACGGATGTTCGAGAGCGCGCTGAAGTTCATCGTCTCCTCGGAGTCGAAGGCGGTGCCGCTCGGCCAACCGGCAATGCTCCTGCCCGCGAGCACCAGATCGAGCCCCGAAACGGCCATCGGTTCCGTCGCCGCCGCGACGAGCAGCACCTTGCCGCGCGGCTTCAGACCATTGACGGTGCTGACGATGGCCGCGCTGTTCGGAGCCGTCGCGAGCACGACGTCCGCGCCGCCGAGCTTCTGAAGACCCTGAGCCACGTCGACCTTGTCGGTGTCGATGTAGTCGTGTGCGCCGAGCTCGCGCGCAAGCGCTTCCTTGTCTGCGCCGCGCGAGACGGCGATGGTGCGGAACCCCATGCGCGACGCGAATTGAATGCCGAGGTGCCCGAGCCCGCCGATCCCCTGGACGGCGACCGTGTCGCCCGCGCGAGCGCCGACGTTACGAAGCGCGTTGAACGTCGTGACGCCGGCGCAGAGGAGCGGCCCGGCATCAGCCGCGTCGAGCGTTTCCGGGATCCGCGCGAGCGCTTCGAAGGGAACCACGGCGTACTCGGCGTAGCCGCCGTCGAAGCTGACCCCCGTGACCTTGCCGTTCACGCAGGTCATGAAATCACCCTTGCGACACGGATCGCACACGAAACAATGTCCGCCGTGCCAGCCCACGCCGACGCGGTCGCCGACCTTCCACGAGGTGACGCGCGAGCCGACCGCGTCCACGCGGCCAGCGATCTCGTGGCCGGGGATCCGAGGCAGTGTGAGCCCCGGAAATTGCCCGCCCCGCGTCACGACGTCGCTATGACAGACGCCGCACGCTTCGACTTTCACACGCACCTCGTTCGGGCCCGGATCGCGGACGTCGCGCTCGACGACCTCGAACGGGCCGCCCGGCTTCGAAACTTGGACTGCTCTCATTTTCGCCATGCCGGGGAACCTAGGGACCGACGTATCTACTGGCAACGCTGCCCGTTCGCTTGACGCTCGCGGCCCGCGATCGCTACGTCGAGGTCATGGAGCCATCGGCGAGCGAGCTCGCGCGTCGGATCGCCCGGCGAGAGGTGTCGGCCGTCCAGGCCCTCGCGGCGCAGGTCGCCATCATCGAACGTCGAAATCCGTCCCTGGTCGCCGTGGTGTCGATGGATCTCGATGCCGCGCGCCGCGAAGCGGAAGCGGCGGACGTCGAGCTCGCACGAGGGCTCAGCCGTGGACCGCTCCACGGCGTGCCCCTCACCTTGAAGGACGGCATCGACGTCCGGGGCCTGCGCACGACGATCGGTTCGCCGGTCTTCGATCGCGTCGCGGACCAAGACGCCACCGTCGCGGCGCGACTCCGCGCCGCGGGCGCCATCCTCATCGGGCACACCAACGTGGCGCCGTTTCTCGCCGATTTTCAGAGTAACAACCCGATTTTCGGTCGCACGTCGAACCCCTGGAACCTGGAACGCACCGCGGGCGGCTCGAGCGGCGGCGCGGCGGCTGGGGTCGCGACCGGAATGACCGCGTTCGAAATCGGCTCGGACCTCGCCGGGTCGATCCGGTTGCCGGCGCATTTTTGCGGCGTGTACGGGCTGAAGACGACTGAACACCGCGTGCCGATGACCGGATTTTTCCGGCTGCCACCGGGAACGCCGCCACCGCTTCGCATCATCACGTGCCTGGGTCCGATAGCGCGCGATCTCGCCGACCTCGAGCTCGCGCTGTCGATCATCGGTGGACCGGACGGAATCGACATGGACGTGCCGCCGGTTCCGCTCGTCCGAGAGCGGGACGACGTCGGCCTCGACGGCCTGCGACTCGCGTTCGCGACGAGCCTTCCCGGCGCCACCGTCGGGAGGGCCATCAAGGAGCAGGTAACGCGCGTCGCAACCGAGGCAGCCAAGGCCGGCGCGCGCGTCGAAGAGCGACTCCCCGATTGCGATTGGGAAGGAGGGGGCGCGCTCTTCGGAAAGCTCGTCCGAACGTTGACGTCGTTGCCGATCACCGAAAGCCTCGCGTGGTACCTCGCGGCGCTGCACCAACGCGATCAGTACATGAACGCCTGGGACGCCCTGTTCCGCGACGTCGACGCGCTGATCCTGCCCGCCGCCATGACGACCGCCTTTCCGCACTGTGAACCGGGTGCGCCGCTCGAAGTCGATGGTGAAAACGAACCCTACTTCGACCTGACCGCCGTGCTCACGATGGCGAACCTCGGTGGGCTGCCGGCGCTCGTCGCACCGGCGGCCGAGGACTTCGAGGGCTTGCCCATCGGCGTGCAGATCGTCGGACCGCGGTGGTCGGAGACGCGGCTCTTGCGAATCTGCCGCGCGCTCGAATCGGCGCAGATTCTCCCCGGTTTTCGAGCGCCGCCGGAAACGTGAACGCGCTCACACCGGCGGCGTGGTCGGCGTGGTCGGCGTGGTCGGCGTGGTCGGCGCTTCGACGAACGCGTCGGCGAAGCGCCGAAATAGCGACGTCCAATCGACGTCGCCGTAGCCTTCGCCGAAGCGAACGAAGACGGCGTGCTTGTCGGGCTCGACGAAGACGTATTGGCCGCGATAACCCTTCGCAAAGTACGCGCGACCGTCGCTCGTCAGAAACCACTGGTACTTGCCGCGCCTCACCCAACCGTCGGCGGTGTGGAGCCATCCGGCGACGGGATCCGGCGAGAGCGAGCGGTCGACCCACGAGTCGGGCAAGATCGCCCTTCCGCCGACCACGCCCTTGTGAAGAAAGAGCAGGCCGAGCCGCGCGTGATCGCGGAGCGTGGCGTTGAATCCGCCGAAGAACTTCTCGACGCCGTTTTCACGGCTGTCGAGCGACCACGACGCGGGCCGTTCGGCGCCGAGCGGCCCCCAGACTTCTCGCTCGAAGTAGCTCGAGATGGTTTCGCCACGGAGACGCCGATGGAGCGCGTCCCAGAGGAGCTGAACATTGACGCTACCGTAGAGGTAGCGCGTTCCGGGGCGCCACTTCACGTCGTAGTCGTACGAGTGACTCCGCAAATCGGTCGTGTAGTAGAACTTCGGCGACTCGAGCGACTCTTCGTCGAAATCGATGCCCGAGGTCATGCGGAGCAGTTCGTCGAGGGTGATCTCGTCGTAGCGCGGCTTTCGAGCGAGCTCCGGAACGTAGTCGACGATGGATTGATCGACCGACGAGAAGACACCCTCGCTCACGGCGCGGCCGACGAGCACGGCGGCGTACGTCTTGGTCAGCGAGAACGCGGGAAGCTCGGTCGCCGCAGAAAAGCCGTCGAAGTAACGCTCGTACACGACCTGGTCGTCGTGGATCACCAGAAACGCGCGCGTCTTTTCGGTCTCGAGGAGCCGGTCGAGCGAGCGATATCGTGCGCGCTCCTTCGGCGTCAGCGGAAACCTCGCTTCCTCGGCGCTCTTCGCCAGCGGCAGCGGCGTGCTCGACGCACGGACGACCCGCTCGTCGAAGTAGCTCGGTGCGTTCAGGGTGGGCGTGTTGTAATACGCCATGCGCGCGTAGAGGCAGCCGCTGCACGGCAGGCCGAGCAGCGAAACGACGAAGAGACGAAGGGCGCGCGCGCGCATCGAAGCTCGGGTGCCATACGTCGATTTCGCCGATTGCGATACGTCGTTGCGTGCGCGCGCCGAGGCGTCGCGTTTTTCGACCGCAGAACCGGGTCGCTGCGGACTCGGGCGCCGCGAGCGGATCTTGTAAGCTCGCGCCCCGATGGCCGACTTCGAGTTGCTCATGGGCCTGCTCCTGGTCTCGGTGGTGCTCGCCGGGTTGGCGCGCCGGATCGGCGTGCCGTATCCCGCGTTCCTCGCGATCGGCGGCGTGCTCCTGGCGTTGATCCCCGGAACGCCGCGGTTCGAGATCAGGCCGGATCTCGCGCTCGCGCTCTTCGTCGCGCCGGTGCTCCTCGACTCCTCGTACGATGCGTCGCCGCGCGACTTGAAGGACGACTGGGTCGCGCTCGCCGGGCTCGTGCTCGTCGCCGTCGGACTGACGACGCTTGCGGTCGCCTGGGTCGCGCGCGCGTTGATACCGTCGATGCCTTGGGCCGTCGCGGTCGCGCTCGGCGCGATCGTCGCTCCCCCCGACGCCGCTGCCGCGACCGCGGTGCTCTCGCAGGTGAAGCCGCCCCATCGCATCGTGATGATCCTCGAGGGCGAGAGCCTCCTGAACGACGCGAGCGCCCTCCTCGTCTATCGCGTCGCTGTGGGCATGACCCTGTCGCACGGCGTGCTCAGCTTCGCGAGCGTCGCGCCGACGTTTCTCCTCGCCGTCGTCGGTAGCGCGGGGTTCGGCATCCTGTGGGGCGCGGTCACCCTTCGGCTCACCGACAACGTGCGCGACGTGCCGAGCTCCATCGTCCTGCAATTCGTGAGCACGTTCGGCATCTGGATCGTCGCCGATCGGCTCGGGCTGTCGAGCGTGCTCACGATGGTGTGCTTCGCGGTATTCGTCGCGCGGCGCGCTCCCGAACGCACTCCGGCGCGCATGCGGGTGCCGTCGTACGCGGTGTGGGACACGGTCGTGTTCGTCGCGAACGTGCTCGCGTTCATCCTCATCGGGCTCGCGATCCGTCCGGTCCTCGACGGGCTCGCGCCAGCGCTTCGAGTCCGCTACCTCGTCGTCGCGGGAGCCGAGGTCGTGACGGTCATCGTCGTGCGCATCGCGTGGGTGATGGCCTACAACACCATCGATCGGCTCCGCGTCCGCTGGTTCGGGTTTCATCCGAGACGACCGACGCCGCTTCCGACGATCCGCGGGGGCGTCATCATTTCGTGGTGCGGCATGCGCGGCGTGGTGACGCTCGCCGCGGCGCTCTCACTCCCCGCGGGCGTCCACGGAGGCTTCCCGTATCGCGACCTCATCGTGCTCACGGCATTCTCGGTCGTGCTCGGTACGCTGGTGGTGCAGGGGTTGACCCTCAAACCGCTGCTCCGTGCGCTCGACCTCCGCGACGACGATCCAGTGGGACGCGAGGTCGACCTGGCGCGTGCCCGCGCGCTCCGTGCAGTGCTCGCGAGCATCGAGGGGGAAGCGTCATCCGCTGCCGACGCCGTTCGTCACGCCTACGCCACATTGTTACAGAATTCCGTCGATGGCTCCGACGTCGGCACCGACGTGTCGGTCGAAGAGGAACTCGGGCGACGTGCGCTTTCCGCGGCGCGACACGCGGTGTCCGAGATGCGCGCCCGGGCAGAGATCGGTGATGACGCTTTTCACCGGTTGGAAGAAGACATGGATCGCATCGAGCTCAGCGCCGCCTCGTAACCGTGACCGTGACCGAACCGGCGAACCCGGACGATGACGTCCGTGCTAGCGTCGGGCGCTTTCGACAAGGAGAACCCCATGATCAAGCTATATGGACATCCCGCGAGCACCTGTACGCGAAAGGTGCTGATGACCCTGAACGAGACCAAGACGCCGTTCGAGCTCACGACGGTCGATTTCGCGACGGGCGAGCACAAGAAGCAGCCGCACTTGAGCCGGCAGCCGTTCGGGCAGATCCCGGCGATCGACGACGACGGCTTCGCGATGTACGAGTCGCGCGCCATCAGTCGTTACATCAACGAAAAGGTCGACGGCGAGTTGATCCCGGACGATCTCAAGGCTCGGGCGCTCATGGAGGAGTGGATCAGCATCGAGACGAGTAACTTCACCCCCCACGCGATGAAGTTCATCTACAACGACGTCTTCAAGCGTCCGCAGGACGCCGCCGTGCTCGAGACGGCGCAAAAAGGCCTCGAACTCGCGCTCGGCGTCATGGAGACGCAGCTCGCCAAGACGCCGTTCATCGCCGGCAAGGACTTCTCCCTGGCCGACGTCATGTTCATGCCTTACTTCGAATACGCGATGATGACCGCGGCGAAGCCGACGTTCGCGAAGTATCCCCACGTGAGTGCGTGGTGGAGCAAGGTCAGCGAGCGCCCGGCGTGGTTGAAGTCGGTGGGACGGGGCTGAGCAACGCGGCGCTGTTTCGGCGAGTCACGGCGACAGCGACGGCCGCGGCGAGCACCAGCAGGAGTCCCGCGAGCAGGAACGGCGCGCCCGGCAGATGAGCGGGCGCGTCCTTCCCGATGAACGCCGCGAACGTGAGCGTGAAGAGGCCCGGCCCGAACAAGCCCGCGATGCCCATGATGCTGCTGTTCGCTCCCTGGAGCTGTCCTTGTTCGGTCGGCAACGTGCGCGCCGTCATCAGCGATTGCGCCGCGGGGCCCGATAAGCCCCAGAGCCCCATCACCGGAATGCCGAGCCAGAACACGGTCCCCGTCGTCGCGAAGCCGTAGAGCCCGAAGCCGGCGGCGCCGAACAAGAGACCCGCGACGAGCACGCGTCGGTCTCCGAAACGCGCGGCGAAAGGAACCAGGGCGCCTTGCACGATCGCCGACGACACCCCGACGCCGGCGAGGGTGAGCCCGACCATGCGCGTGTCCCAGTGGTAACGGTACCCCGCATACAGCGCGAACACCGCCGGCAACGCCGAGTGCGCGACGTCGCCGAGAAAATTCACGAGCGAGAGCCCGAGGAGCCCCTGATGCGAGCGCAGGAGCGCGAGCGAACCGAGCGGATTGGCCCTCCGCCAAGAGAACGGCACCCGGTTTTCCTTCGGCAGCGACTCGGGCAAGACGAAAAAGCCGTAGAGCGAGTTCAAGAGGCTCGCGCCCGCCGCGACCCAGAACGGCAGCCGCGGCGAGAACCCGCCGAGTAGTCCGCCGATCGCCGGGCCGAGCACGAACCCGAGCCCGAACGCGACGCCGATCATCCCGAACCCCGCCGCGCGCTTTTCGGGAGGCGTGACGTCCGCGATGTAAGCGCCCGCCGTCGAAAAACTCGCCGCGGTGATCCCCGACACGATGCGCCCGAGAAAGAGCCACCCGATCGTCGGTGACGCCGCCATGAGCACGTAGTCGAGCCCGAGCCCGACGTTCGAGAGGAGCACGACGCGCCTTCGGCCGAAGCTGTCGGACAGCGCGCCTTGCACCGGCGAGAACACGAACTGCATCAACGCCCACACCGTGCCGAACGCGCCGTACACGCGCGCGGCACGCTGCGTGTCACCGGCGAGAAAGCTCAGGACCAGCTTCGGCAGCACCGGAATGATGATCCCGAGCGCGAGCATGTCGAGCGCCACCGTCACGAAGATGAACGCGAGCGCAGCGCGGCGCGGTGCTCTCGGGGTCGGCATCGGATCGGTCAACGGTCCGTTCTACCACGCAAGAGCGCCCGTTTCTTCACCCTGCCGGTTCTCTCTTCGAAGCTTGGAGGACCGACTCGAGCTTTGCAACGAGGTCCTGATCGCGATGAAAACCGAGTTCGGTGATACGCCGCAATTCGTCCCGCACGATGTCGAGGTCGACCTGCGGCACGAACTCGAGGAGCCGAATCGCGTCCAGACGATCCTGGAGACGACTTTCAGACATGCTGAGCACCTTCATCGCGAGGAGCTCCTCCGCATTGGCGACGGGCACCATGCCGGCGCTCCCCATGTCCACGGGTGTTGCCCGAGCGATGATTTCCGCTTCGATGCCGGAGCTCGCGAACAGCAAATCGATCTTCACTCCCTGCGGGGACATCAGACGAATCGTCGAGAGCCGCTGGCGCGTCTCGTGTTCGACGCTCGCGACCGGCAAATAACCCTCGGAGCGAAGGTCATGGACGAGATCTTCCGCGTCGCGATCGTCGGAGACACCAACGGCCACGTCGACGTCTCGGGTGAATCTAATCTCCGATCGAACGGAGACCGCCAGACCGCCGACCAACGCGAACACCCTGCGCCGCGACCGGAGCGCGGAACAAATTGCCGAGAGGGCAAGCTCGGGCGCCGGCTCAGCAGTCATCCTCGGTGAGCCAGGCAGTCAACAATCGCTCGACTTCCGCGTCCCCGGCGTCCGGAAATTGGCGGCGCAGGTTCGAGCGCTTCAATCGAATTCCGGCCGACATCGTCTCCAGCGCGAGGGCGAGCTTCCGCGCCGGATCGAGGGACCGGTCGAGCTCGTGATCGCTGGCCTTCAACGCATCCACGCGTCTTCAGTTTACCGCGCACGACCGCCGCTGTCACACCCGGACCGCCACGATTTGGGCCGTCGGCCCGCGCCGGTCTCGGCTATACGCCGCTATCGTCACCATGAGCGCCCCTCCCCTCGCTCGTCAGCTCGACGCCTTGCCGCCGCGCCCGGAAGACGTGCGCGGAGAAGAGGTGCTCGACCGCTTCCTCGACTACGTCAAAGAGCGCGGCCTCGAGCTCTATCCGGCGCAAGAAGAGGCGATCCTGGAGATCGTCGCGGGCAAGAACGTCATCTTGGGGACGCCGACGGGCTCCGGCAAATCGCTCGTCGCGACGGCGATGCATTTTCTCGCGATGGCCGAGGGACGACGCTCGTTTTACACCTGCCCCATCAAGGCGCTGGTGAGCGAGAAGTTTTTCGCGCTCTGCGACGACTTCGGCCCGGACAACGTCGGCATGATGACCGGCGACGCCTCGGTGAATCGCGACGCGCCGATCATCTGCTGCACGGCGGAGATCCTGTCGAATATGGCGCTCCGCGAGGGCGACCAGGCCGACGTCGACTACGTCGTGATGGACGAATTTCACTACTACGCCGATCGCGAACGCGGCGTCGCCTGGCAAGTGCCGCTCCTCACGTTGCCGCAAGCGCGCTTCCTGCTCATGTCGGCGACGCTCGGCCCGTCCGAGCGATTCGCGGAAAAACTCACCGCGCTCACCGGCGCGGATACGGCGATCGTGCTCGGCACCGAGCGACCCGTGCCGCTCGACTACGAATATCGCGAGACCTTGCTCCACGAGACGGTGCAAGACCTGGTGAAAATCGGAAAAGCGCCGGTATATCTCGTCAGCTTCACGCAGCGTGGCGCGGCGGAAGAAGCACAGAACCTCCTCAGCGTCGATTTCTCCACCAAGGAGGAAAAGAAGGCGATCGCCGAGGCGTTGGTCGGTACGCGGTTCGACAGCCCGTTCGGCAAGGAAATGCAGAAGCTCGTGCGTCACGGCGTCGGGCTACACCACGCCGGGCTTCTCCCGAAATACCGGCGCGTCGTGGAGCGGCTCGCCCAGCGCGGTCTCTTGAAGATCATCAGCGGCACCGACACGCTCGGCGTGGGCGTCAACGTCCCGATCCGCACCGTCTTGCTCACGAAGCTGTGCAAATACGACGGCGAGAAAACGGCGATCCTCTCGGTGCGCGATTTTCAGCAGATCTCCGGCCGCGCGGGCCGCCGTGGTTTCGACGTTCGCGGGACGGTGGTCGCGCAAGCTCCGGAGCACGTAACCGAAAATCTGCGGATGACGCAGAAGGCCGCCGGCGACAAGGCCAAGCAACGCAAAATCGTCAAGAAGAAGCCGCCCGAAAAAGGCTACGTCCACTGGGACCGCGCGACGTTCGAACGGCTCATCACGTCGAGCCCCGAACCCCTCGTGTCACGTTTCTCGGTGTCGTACGGCATGCTGCTCAACGTGCTTTCGCGCGGCAAAGGCGGCTGCAAGGCCATGGCACGCTTGATCCAAAGCTCCGACGAACGGCGCGCTCAAAAGCGCATCATCGCCAAGACGGCGGAGCAGATGTTCCGCTCGCTCCTCGATGCGCACGTGGTCGAGATCGCGTCCGATCGAAGCGTGGTCGTCAACGCCGACCTTCAGGAAGACTTCTCGCTGAACCACGCGCTGTCGCTCTATTTGCTTCACGCCATCGATCTCCTGGAACGTGACTCGGAGACGTACAGTCTCGATCTCCTGACCCTGGTCGAGGCGATCCTCGAAAATCCGGATCTCGTCCTCATTCGCCAGCTCGACAAACTGAAGACCGAGAAGATGGCCGAGCTGAAAGCGCAAGGCGTCGAGTTCGACGACCGCATCGCCGCGCTCGAGAAACTCGAGTACCCGAAGCCGAACCGCGACTTCGTCTACGACACGTTCAACGCGTTCGTGCGCTCGCACCCGTGGATCGCCGCGGAGAACATCCGCCCCAAATCGATCGCCCGCGAGATGTTCGAGATGTTCCTATCGTTTCCGGAATATGTGAGGGAATACGGGCTCGAGCGCGGCGAGGGCGTGCTCCTTCGTTACCTGTCGCAGGTATACAAGACGTTGACTCAGACGGTGCCGGCGCTGGCGAAGACGCCGGAGGTCGACGAGATCGTCACGTACTTCGGCGCCATCGTGCGCGCAGTGGACTCGAGCTTGCTCGACGAGTGGGAACGCCTGCACGACGGTGCACCCATCGCGGGCGCCACCGCGCCGGCGCTCGCGACAGAAGCGCCCGGCGAAGCCGACGTCACGCGGAGCCCGAAGGAGTTCACGGTGCTGGTGCGCAACGCCGTCTTCGCCGTCTTGCGCGCGCTCGCGCGCAAAGACTACGTCGGGGTCACGAATCTCCTCGTGCCGAACGAGTGGACTCGCGAACGCATCGAGGCGGCGCTCGCGCCGTTCTGGGCCGAGCACGCGGGCATCCGCCTCGACCCCAAAGCACGCGCTCCGACCAACACCAAGGTCACGCCCGGCCACGACGAATCGTGGGCCGTCCAGCAAATCATCTGGGACGAAGAAGAAGCCAACGACTGGGCACTCGATTTCCGCGTCGATCTCGTCGCGTCGCGCACCGAAGCGCGGGCCGTGCTGAAGCTCGTCGACATCGTGTCCTGAGCGCGACCGCCGGTCTCGGCGCTCCGAGGAATCGACCCGGACGAGTTTCGTCACCCGAGTGTCTCGAAATCGTTGCTTTCTGGATGGAGTCGCCCCAGATGAGGGCCGGCGAATGTTTCGGCTGAGTAAGGGAAAAGATCCGTTCTTCGTGGCATTCGCCGCCCACGCGAAGGTCACGGTGCGCGCCGCGGAGCTCCTCGAACAGCTCTTCGAGCGCCCCGGCGACGTCGAGGATCTAAAAAAGCGGATCACCCTCGCCGAACACGAGGGCGACGAGATCACCCACCGGACGATCTCGCGCTTGCGAAGCCAGTGGATCACGCCGCTCGACCGGCCCGATATTTTGGCGCTGACGACGCGCCTCGACGACGTCCTCGACGCGATCGAATCGATCGCGGAGCGAATCCTCTTGTTCGATATTCGCGAGTGTCCGCCGATCGCGCTCGATGCGGCGCGCGTCCTCGGAAAGAGCGTCGTGGCGATGTCCAAGGCGGTCGATTTGTTGCCCGAGGCGCGACGCCGATCGCCGGAAATTCTGGCCCTGTGCGCGGAGATCGGCGCGCACGAAAGCGCCGCGGACGCGCTCTATCGCACGGCGATCGCGGAGCTCTTCAAACCGGGGAGCGACCCGCTGCTCGTCATGAAGTGGCGCGACATCTACGAGCAACTCGAGACCGTGACCGATCTTTGCGAGGACGTCGCGAACTCCCTCGAAGGCGTCGTGCTGGAGTACGCCTGATGCTCGCGCTCGTCGCGGTCGTTTCCCTCGCGCTCCTCTTCGACTTCGTCAACGGCCTCCACGATTCGGCGAACTCCATCGCCACCATCGTCTCGACCCGCGTATTGAGCCCGCTCGCGGCCGTCGTCTGGGCGGCTTTTTTCAACTTCGTCGCGTTCTTGATCTTCCAGGCGACGGTGGCGAGCAACATCGCCCACGGTGTCTCGGCGAGCGTCGTGTCGCTCACGGTGGTCGCCTGCGGGCTCATCGGCGCGCTCGTGTGGGACGTGCTCACGTGGTGGCTCGCGCTGCCGTCGTCCTCGTCGCACGCGCTGCTCGGCGGTTTCGCGGGGGCTGCGGTCGCCAAGGCAGGCTTCGGCTCGCTCGATCTTCATTTCCTCGGCATTACGGCGCTGTTCATCGTGCTCTCGCCGCTCCTCGGTCTCTTTCTCGGCGCGGTAATCATGCGCACGCTGATCGCCGGGTTCGGCAGGCGCTCGCCCCGTTTCGTCGATCGGACGTTTCGTCGCGGCCAGCTCGTCTCCGCCGCGCTCTATTCGCTCGGGCACGGCGGCAACGACGCGCAAAAGACGATGGGCATCATCACGGCGGCTCTCGTTGCGACCGGCCATGTCGCGAGCGGCCATGTCGCGAACGGACACCAGGGGCCGCACGTGCCGCTCTGGGTCGTCCTGGCCTGTCACGCAGCGATGGCGCTCGGCACCATGACCGGCGGCTGGCGCATCGTCCGGACACTCGGGATGGGGGTCGCCAAGCTCCAACCCATCGGCGGTTTCGCCGCGGAGACCAGCGGCGCGATCACTTTGTTCCTGGCGACGAAGCTCGGGATCCCGGTGTCGACCACGCACACCATCGCCGGCGCGATCTTGGGCGTCGGCAGCGTGACGAAGCTCAGCGCCGTGCGCTGGGGCGTCGCGGGACGCATGGTGACGGCCTGGGTGTTCACGATCCCCTGCGCCGGAGCCGTGGCGTGCATGACGTTTCTGCTCGCGACTGCACTCGGGCTCCCGCGCTGAGCGGCGCCGTGACAGCGTCGTACGGCTCGTTCGCGCCACGGGTGACATCGGGTACGGTGCTTGCACCGCGAATCAGGATAGAAGCACCATGGACCTCGAGCTTTCGGGAAAAGTCGCCGTCGTCACCGCCGCCAGCAAGGGCATCGGGCTCGCCATCACGAAGATGCTCGCCGATGAAGGAGCCAAAGTGGTGGCCGGCGCCCGCACGGTCGACAGCCTCGGTGGATTGAAGGGCGTGACTGCCGTCGCGGTCGATCTCTCCAAACCCGCGGGGCCGCCGGACCTCGTGAATCGCGCGATAAAAGAGCACGGACGAGTCGACGTCCTCGTGAACAACATGGGCGCGGTGAAGATCCGCCTCGGGGGGTTTCTCGGGACCAGCGACGAGGAGTTCGAGTGGGGGATGCAAATGAACTTCTTCTCGTCGCTCCGCGCGACCCGCGCGGCCATCGCGCAAATGCTGACACAAGGCGGCGGAACGATCGTCAACGTCGCGTCGGTGAACGCTTTCTTCCAGCCGGACGCCGGCACGATCGACTACGGCGCCGCGAAAGCCGCACTGGTCAATCTGACCAAATCTTTGTCACAAGAGTTCGGCCCCAAAGGGATCCGCATCAACGACGTGTCGCCCGGCCCGGTGAGCACCGATCTCTGGCTCGGCAAAGACGGCGTCGCGAACACCGTCGCGAAAGCGATGGGCGTCGACCAGAACACCGCGCGCGACCGGATATTCGCCAGCATCGGCGGTTTGGCCACCGGACGCATGACGACTCCGGAAGAAGTGGCGACCTTGGTGGTCATGCTCGCCTCCCCGCGCACCGCGAACGTCACCGGCTCGAACTTCGTCATCGACGGCGGTTTGATCAAGACGCTCTGAGCGCTCGACCCGCGCGGCCGGCGATGGGATGCTCGCGGAGAGCATGAAGCCGAAAATCAAGGTGCTGACGCTGGCGGTGAGCGATCTCGAGCGCTCGCTGACGTTTTATCGAGACGGCCTCGGTTTGCCGACGGAAGGCGTCATCGGCAAGGAGTTCGAGGACGGCGCGGTCGTGTTCTTCCACATGAACGAAAGCCTGATCCTGGCGCTCTACCCGGCCGCGTCGCTCGCCAAGGACGCGAAGATCACGCCGACTACCGTGCGACTCGGCGCGGTGTCGATCGGGCACGTCGTGGGGTCGCGCGAAGAGGTAGACGCGACGATGAAAACCGCAGCGTCGGCGGGAGGCGTGATCACGGACCCGGCGCAGATGCGGTTTTGGGGTGGTTATTCCGGATATTTCCACGACCCCGACGGCCACCTCTGGGAGGTCGCGTACAACCCCGAATGGGATGAACCGGCGGATTGAGCTTCGAGCGCGGCGGCCTTAAATCTTCTCCATGGCACCCGCGGAAGTTCGGCACGTCAGCGTCTTCATCGATCGACCCGCGACGGACGTGTATCGGTTCGCATCCGACGTCGGAAACATGGCGAAATGGGCGACCGGCCTGGGCGGGTCGATCGACAAGGTCGACGGCGAGTGGATCGCCAACGGCCCCATCGGTCGCGTCAAAGTGCGCATGGCAACGCCGAACGCGTTCGGCGTGCTGGATCACGACGTCGTGCTCGAATCGGGAACGACGGTGAAAAATCCGGTGCGCGTGCTCGAGAGCGGCAGCGGAAGCCTCGTCGTCTTCACGCTGTTTCGTCAGCCGGGAGCGACCGATGAGGCCTTCGAAGCGGACGTGAAGTGGGTCGAAAAGGATCTGAACATCCTGAAGAAGCTTCTGGAAAAGTGACGCCTCAGCGCGAGCGCGCCATGTACACGGCGTCGTCGGGGTCGCCCGACGAGAAGCCGCAAGCACGGTAAAACGCGACCGCGCCCGGGTTGTCGGCGACGACCCACAGCTCGCCGAGCTGACGGTCGCTCATCCACGTGGAGAGCGCGTCGACGAGGGCGCGACCGATGCCGCGCCGCCGGTACGCCCCGCGCACGCCGATCTCGTACAGCAGCACCTCGAGGTGACCCGTTCGTTTTCGGAGCAGGTGGCCGTAGAGATGCCCGACGACGCCGCCGTCGTCCTCGGCCACGAAGTGCACGATGGCTGGGTCCGCGAGAAACGCCGCCAGAGCCGCCGGCGAGGACGGGGTGAGCGTCCTGCCGCGATCGTCGATGTCGAAGTCTGCGTCTTCAGCGGCGAGCAGGTGCAACACCGACTCATCACCGGGCCCGAGTTTTCGCAGCGAGACGGCCATCGCCCGAGCGTAGCAGGGTCGCCGCCGAAAACGCGCGCGCCTAGACGACGAAATCCCGAACTCGTGGCTAGCGCAGGATCGACAGCACGCTCGCGCGCGTGTCCGTCCAGAGGACGTCGGGCAATTTCGGTAGGACGTCGGACGCCCGGCCCAGGACGCGCGCGAGGTACGTCCGGTCGCGCGCCGCAACGGCCCATTCGACGTGCGCGACGTGTTCGCGGGCGCTCGTCGCGGTCTCCACGAAGACGCTCGCGAGACCGTTCGCCTGCGCGCTCCCGCGGACGACGCGGTCGACCGCGAGGTGTCGATTCGAGACATTGACGAGGAGAAGTCCGTCGGCGGCGAGCACCCGCGCATAAATGGCGAACGCCTCGCGCGTCACCAGGTGAACCGGCACCGAGTCACTCGCGAACGCGTCGAGCACCAGGACGTCGAACGCCGCATCGCGCTCTTTGGACAAAGAGAGGCGTCCGTCGCCGACCACGACGTCGATGTTCGCCGCGGAATCGGCGAGAAACGTGAAATCGCGGCGCGCGATGTCGACGACGTTCGGGTCGAGCTCGTAAAAGCGAAGTCGATCGCCGGGTTTTCCGTACGCGGCGATCGTGCCGACACCGAGGCCGACCACGCCGATGCGGCGCGGTCGATCGGCGCCGAAAATCATCGCCCGCTCGAGCGCCGTGCCCGCACCGAAGTACATCGTCGGCGTGCGACGGAGCGCGGGATCGCGAAGCTGCATGCCGTGCTGGATGCGACCGTGAGTGAGAATGCGCCCGTCCCGGACGTCGACGACGCGGAGAGAGCCGAGAAAACTCCTTCGCCTTTCGACGACCGTGCCGTCACGCAGCGCGGGTGAAAGTCGCACCAACAAACCCACCACGAGAAGCGGTAGGCAAACGCCGCACCCGAGAAATAGAGTGAGCCGCTCGGGTCGCGTCCACGGATCTCGCGCCTCCGTTCGCGCGGCGACGACGAGAACGACGAACGTCGCGACGGCTCCGAGCTCGAGCTCGTAGTAGTCGGCGAAGACGAACGGCGCGACGAAGCTCACGAAGGCGCCGCCGAGCGCGCCGCCGAGGGCGATCGTCAAGTAGTAGCTCGTGAGGCGCGCCGGACGCGGGCGGTCGTGCGCGAGCTCGCCGTGGCACGCGACCCCAGCGGCCGCGAGCGCGAGCAACGTCGCGCCGATCTGACGGTACAGCGCGGTCGCTCCTTGCGAATAGGCGTTCGTGGCGAGACCGAGCGCGCCGACGATCCACGCGCCGAGCACGGGGCCGCGCCACGACGGACGCCACGCCCCGAACGCGACGATGAACGACCCCAAGTACAGGGCGAGCGGAACGACCCAGAGGAGCGGCGTCGCGGCAACGTCGACGGTGATGTGATTGGTCGCGGCGAGGAGCAGGACGCTCGGCACGAACGAGTACGCAAGCCAGCGAGCGTGTTCGGCGAAGGACGGCGCCTCGCCGAGTTCCTGTGGATCGGTGGACGGAGCGTCGACCCGTGCTCGGAGCGCGCGGGCGCAGCTCGGCATCATCGTGACGACGAACAGGACGAACCCGACGGCCCACGCGCGGAGCTCGACACCGACGTCCCAGAACGGCTCGACGAGAAACGGATAGCCGAGGAGTCCGACGAGTGCGCCGGCGTTCGATACGGCGTAGAGCCCGTGCGCGGGTCGACGGTCGAGAGCGACCCAGTGCGAGAGCAGCGGCGTCGTCGCGGCGAGAGCGAAAAAGGGCAGGCCCGCGCGACGAAGCAAGAGCCACGACACGGAGAGCGCGGGGGGCAACGACGGCCCGATCGAAGCCGTGGACGTCGCGAACAGCCCGGCGAACATCGCGACGACCAGCACGACGAGGTGCGCCGTGGCTTGCGTGCGCGGCGACCATCGCGCGAGCTGGTTCGCGTAGAGGTACGCGGCGAGAAGCAAGAGCTGGAACGACGCCACGCACGCCGACCACGTCGCGGGGTTCCCGCCCAGGGTCGGCAAGAGCCACTTCGCGAGCATCGGTTCGACGACGAAGAGGAGCGCCGCGCCGAAGAACGCAGGCAGCGCGGCGAACGCGAACCGCGTGCTCGAACGGGACCCGAAGACGCCGTTCGACGCCGCGCTCCCGTCTTCCGCGTCGGGTATTGCCGGCAAATGTCGCAGGTTACCGCGACGCTCGCCCGCTCGATACGGAAGAACGCTTCGCTTGCGACGGCTCGCGGCGCGCCGTAATTTCGCGCGACGCCGCATGCCTCGACCGAACTGGTTCTTCGCGTTTCCGATCGACGGCGCGTTCGTCCTCGAGCTCCCGCCGGTGCCGACGTCGCTTCGTCGCTTTCACCCCGAAGACGTCCACTTGACGCTCGCGTTTCTCGGCGGGTGCGGCGAAGAAGCGGCTCGCCGGGCGCTCGACGCGCTCGACGCGCGCCTCGGCGAGAAATCGTGGCCGTCGATCCCGGTGTCGCTCGGCGACGTCGTCCCGATGGGCGGTTCGCGTCGTCTGTACACGGCGCTGTCCGCGCTGCTCGTCGAGGGTCGCGACGAAACCACGGCTTACCTCGCGGCGCTCCGCGACGGGCTCACCGAGACCGCGACCGGCCGGCGCGACAAACGCCCACCGAAACCGCACGTGAGCATCGCTCGACCGCGGGGGCGCGCGACCGAGGCCGATCGCCAAGCGGGGCTCGTCTGGGCGTCGAACCTCGATCTTCGCCGTGTCGTCGCGACCTTGGATCGCATCGCGCTCTATACGTGGAGCGACGTCCGCCGCGAGCGCCTCTTCAAAATCGTCGACGAACGGCGCCTCGGCTGACGACTCAGAGGTCGCGGAGCGCCGTCGGACGCGACAGCAGCCCGCCGCCGGCTTTGCCGCGGACGAGGCGTTGCGACGGGTAAATGCTGCGATGCCCGGCGAGCAAGTACGACAGCACGCAGACGATCGCGACGTGCGGAAACACCGGCGCGCCGAGCAGCTCCACGGCCATGATCGAGAGGGCGAGCGGCGTATTCGCGGAAGACGCGAACACCGCGGCGAGGCCCACACCCGCGCCGAGGGCGAGCGGAATGCCGAGCCCGCGCGCAAGCACGTTGCCGAGAGCCGCACCCACGAAGAACAGCGGCGTGACCTCGCCGCCGAGAAACCCCGCGCCGAGCGTCACCGCGGTGAACACGAGCTTCAACAGGAATGCATAGACCGGCAAATGCGGATCGACGAACGAGCGCACGATCATCGGTACACCGAGTCCGAGATAGTCGCTCGTGCCGACGAGCCTCCACATCAGGACGACCGCGATGCCGCCGAGCGCCATCCGGAGCGGCAACCTCGGAACTCGAATTTCAGCGTGTTTCTTGATGAAATGCGTGAGCTCGATGAACAGCGTCGTGACGAGGGCGGTCGCAGCGGCGACCACGACCCACTTCACGAGCAGGAGCGCCGTGAGCGGAACGTGACTCGCCTGTGGATAGTGCGTGTGCACGATGCCGAGGCCTCGCGTCGTCATATCGCCGACGACCGAGGCGACGAGGGCCGGCACCAGCGCGGCGTATTCCACGCGCCCGAGCACCACGAACTCGAGCCCGAACACCGCGCCCGCGATGGGCGTGCCGAACACCGAACCGAACCCACCGGCCACGCCGGCCGCGAGCAATTGCCGGCGAACGTCTTTTTTGACCTTCAAGCGATGCGAGAGCCAGTCGGTGAGGCTCGCGCCCATCTGCACCGCGGTGCCCTCGCGACCGGCGCTGCCTCCGAAGACATGCGTGAGCACCGTTCCGAAGAGCACCATCGGCGCCATGCGAAGCGGGATCTCCGGGCCCTCGTCGTGGATCGTGTCGATCACGAGGTTGTTGCCGGCCTTGATCGGCTTTCCGAAGCGCTCGTACACCCAGCCGATCACGAGACCGGCGAGCGGGAGCGTGTACACGATGCGTTCGTGACCGAGGCGAAATGCGGTCGCTCGCTCGAGTAGCCAGAGGAAAAGAGCCGACGCTGCGCCCGAAAGCAGGCCGACCAGGGTGCCGAGCACCAGCCATTGCACGAGCGCGGCGAGTCGATCGCGCTGGCTCATGGCCGCGCCCCGACGCGCTCGCGGCTCGGACTTCGACGTTGGTTTGAAACGTTCACGTGGCCTCGTTCTCCTGCTTTTTTCGCGCCGGAGGGGCTCACGCGAACTCCTACGGCGCCCGATTTGGGCTCGTAGGAGTCATTGGCGGTCCAGGACCGCGGTTCTCGGCGGACTCCACCGCCATCAGTTCTTGGGTGGGCACACTTTCGCGGCGTCCGCCGACTCTGTCAAGGCCCCTGCGCGGACGGCATCCACCGTACACACCTCCGACGACACTCGTCGCGCCGCGTGCCCCAAAAAAACCAAAGAGCGCGAGACCAGAGCTTCGATCGCGCCGGCGTGGTCGCAGCGGTCGCGATGCACGAGAACCGAGGGCGACATATTGCCCCGCGCGGAACGATGGTCGGAGACGCGTCGTCATGTAAGAACCCGTTGGATGCCAGCCGGTGCTTCGGCGACCCTGCCCGCGGTTCGTCCGAAGGTCGTCCTCGCGACGTGTTGCCTGAGTCTGCTCATGGTCACGATGGACGTGACGATCGTCAACGTCGCGCTCCCTTCGATCCGGCACGATCTGAACGCGTCGGTCGCGGGGCTGCAGTGGTCGATCGACGGGTACACGGTCGTCGTTGCGAGCTTCCTGTTGCTCGCGGGTTCCACCGCCGATCGAATCGGACGGAAGCGCACGTTTCAGGCGGGGCTCACCTTGTTCAGCCTGGGCTCGCTGTTGTGCAGCCTCGCGCCAACGACGCTCTTACTGGTGCTATTTCGCATGGTGCAAGCGCTCGGCGGCGCGATGCTGAACCCGGTCGCGATCTCGATCATCGCCAACACGTTCACCGTTCCGAGAGAACGCGCACAAGCCATCGGGATCTGGGGAGCCGTGTTCGGCGTATCGATGGCGGTCGGGCCGCTCGTCGGCGGCGTGCTCACCGAATCGATTGGATGGCGCTCCATTTTCTGGATCAACCTGCCGATCGGACTCGTCGCGTTTCTGCTGACCGCGCGGTTCATTCCCGAGTCGCGCGCCGAAAAACCCCGGCGCGTCGATTTCGTCGGGCAAGCGCTCATCGTCGTCGCGCTCGCGTCGCTCACGTCCGGCGTGATCGACGGACGGCGGATCGGCTGGTCTTCGGCGCCGATCGTCCTGAGTTTCGTCGCCGCGGCCTCGGCGGTGGTGCTCCTCGTCGCGTACGAGTCGCGCCGCTTCGAGCCGCTCGTCGACGTGCGGTTTTTCAGGAGCGCGCCGTTCGCGGGCGCGACGTTGACGGCCGTCATCGCGTTCGCGGCGTTCAGCGGTTTCTTGTTTCTGAACTCCATCTATCTGCAAGAGTCGCGCGGACTCCGGGCGTCGGCGGCGGGCCTTTGCACGCTCCCCATTGCGTTCGCCACGGTCGTTTGCGCGCCGCTCTCGGGCCGCTTGGTCGGCGCGGGTCATGCGCGATTCACTCTGGTGACCGCGGGGGTGGCCATGGCCCTTGCGGCGCTGCTTCTCACCGATCTGCGCGCCGACACCGATTTGCTGCGTTTGGTCGTCGCGTATGCGGTCTTCGGCGTGGGGATCGGCATGGTGAACGCGCCGATCACGAACACCGCCGTCTCGGGGATGCCGCGAGCGCAGGCGGGGCTCGCCGCAGCCGTCGCTTCCACGAGTCGCCAGGTCGGGGCGTCGCTCGGCGTCGCGATCGCCGGCACGATCGCGAGCGGTGGGATCCGCACGGCGCACAACCCGCACTTCGCGGCCGCGACCCATCCGGTGTGGTGGCTCGTCGTGGGCTACGGCGTGGCGATCGCAGTGCTCGGCATCGTGTCGACCGGAGCGTGGGCAAAGGCGAGCGCGGAGAAAATCGCTTACTTGCTCGATCCGCCCGACCCGGGCGCGGGGCCTCGAGTGGCGCAAGCGAGCCCCGACCCGCTCGAGATCGCGGTGGGGATCGAGTGAGTCCCGCGCGGCGCGCGACGACGACGCGTTATCGCAAGTAAACGCGGCTGTAGTCGATCTCGTACGTGATCGGGAAGCTCGACACCGGGAGAGAGATGTTCACGTCCGAGATCTGCGTGTGGCCCCAACCAAAGTCGAACAGGAACGACATGTCGATCGCTTGGCCGCTCTGTCCGCCGCCGAGCGTCCAATGGATGCTCCCGGTCTGCACGACGTAACCGTCGAAGTACACGACGTACGAGTCGTCCTTCTTATAGAGCCAGGTCCAGGTGTGATAGCCGGTGAGATCGCGATCCGACGTCGGCACGCCCGCCGAGGTGAGACCGGTCGGCCAGCTCGAGTAATCGATGTTGTCCGAGCCACCCACGGAGTCGACGTGGAACGCGGCGGGCGGCGGGTAGATGTTCGGCGTGCCGAAGGACTCGAGCACGTCCATTTCAGCGCCTTTGTTCCACTGATTGCCGGCGGTCCAGATGGCGAACCAGTACGCCGCGGCCGCGACGGGCATGCGCGCGCGGGTTTCCCAGAGGAGATCCTTGCCGAGCAACGTGCCGCCGTTCGACAGCGCCCACTTCGCGGTGATGCTGCCGTTGCCGGCGTCGTGCTTCGACACGGTGCACGTCGTTTGCGACGTCGAAAGAGGACGGACGTACGCCTTCATCGAATCCGCGGTGAATTCGCGCGTCGGATGCGCCGGATCTTCGACGGGCTGCATGTCGTTCGGAAGGCCGAGATTCGGCGCGGAAATGGCCGTCGCCGAGTTCGCCGCGACGGTGACCGCCCCGTAATTGGTGCCGTTCGCGATGGTTCCGAACTGGTCGTGAAAATTGAATTCGGAGATCAACGTCGCGGTGTCGGTGATCGTGTCGTTCGTGCCGAAGTCCCAGTTCTTCACCAGGGTGAAGGGCGCGCCGCCGACCGTGCCGGCTTCGGTGGGCGCGGGGCCTTCTGCCGGCTTCGTGATGTCGCCGGTCCCGATCGTCTCAGGTCCGCCCGCCGGCGGGTTTCCAGCGTCGGGTGGATTCGAGACCACGGCGCCGATCGTGAGATGGAGCGTGACGCTCGCGGTGTGGTTGAAGGGTTGGTTCGGCGGGCTGTCCCAGCCCCAGACGGTCCACGTCGTGGCGCCGTCCGCGAGCGACGTCGTGTCGACGGTCACCGAAAACGTACCATCCGCGGCGGGCGCGACTCGCGCGAGGGGCGGCATCTGATGCGTCGCGTCCCACACTTCGACGTTGAGGAAGCCGGGAGCGCGTCCGCGGACCACGACGGAGACGTTGGAGACCGTCGCCTGATCGCTCGGCGCATCGACGACGAGCGTGTACATCGGGATGCTGGTCGAGGCGTCGCCGCCGGTGCTGCCCGCGGCCGTTCCGCCGGTGCTCGCGCCGCCGGTGTTCGCGCCGCTCGCGCCGCCCGCGCCGCCGACGCCACCCGCGGAGACGCCGCCGCCCGACGCACTCGCGCCGCCCGCGCCGGAGAGGCCCCCGCTCGCGAAGCCGCCGCTGCCCGAAAAACCGCCGGCGCTCATGCCACCGCTTCCCATCGTTCCGCTGGAGCCACCGGTTGCCGACGAGCCGCCGCAGGTCGGATCACACCCCGAGCCGTCGACGGCGGTCGCGTCTTTTTTCGAGCATGCCAGGGCAAACGACGCGGCGCCGCAAACAACGAACACCGCGCCCGAGAAGCGAATTTGCCGCATGAATTTTCCTTGGGGGTTCGGCGAGCGTCATTTCACGGGCGAGCGCGCGAAACCGGATCGCCTTGTCAGTGGGCGCAGGGCACGGTCATCGTGGCTCAAAAAAAAACCACGCGCGCTCGAGAGAAAAATCAGAGCCCGACGAGGAAGCCTAGCGAAACGCCGAGAGAAGGCGCGCCGGCGCTACCCGCGTCGTGTCCGCCGATGATGACGACCGGCCGAGGGTCGAGCGAGAGCACTGCGAGATCGGCGGTGAACGCGGTTCGCGCACCCAAGCGCACGATGCCTCCGACGCCGAGCGTCGACAGGAACGACACGACGCTGTCGCTCGTCGAATGGTACGGCGCGACGGCGGAGCCCGCGGTGTGCAGATCGAACGCGCCGATCCCGGCCCAGGCGAAGAAACCGAGGGGCCTCGCGTCCGTCGCGAACCCGACGTCGAGCGACGCGAACTCTTGCCGCACGGTCGCGCTCCCCGCGGTCGCGTCGAGCTCGGGCCCGACGAGCGGCCCCGCGAGCGTCAATCGCAGAAACCAAGGCCGCACCGGGCCGTACGAGATGCGAACGGTGGGTCCCACGGCGAGGCCCACGCCGCGGAGCCCATGCAACCCGAGCGCGCCGATGCCGAGGGCGCCGCCTTGAAACGGCCGCCGGGGCTTCGCCGGTCGCTCCGGCATCGCCGGTTCGACCCATTCGAGAACATCCGGCGGCGCCGCCTTGGCCGGGCTCGACGTCCGCTCGTTCGTCGCGACTTCGAGCAAGCTTGCCCGGAGGAGTTCCATCGCGCGGATCGCGAGGACTGCGGCTGCGTTCGACGCTCCGCCCACCTCGAGGCGTCGCACGACGGTTTTGCCGGTGACGTGATCGCTGATCCAGATGTCGGCGAAGGCGCCGACCCCCGCGCGATTGATGGAGACCGTCGCAAAGCTCGCCGTACCCGACGCGGCGTCTTCCACCTCGGCGCGCGAATCGCCCGGCGTCCGCTCGACCTCCACCACTTCGAATCCGGCGTCGATGAGCTCCGCGCGGAGACGGGTGCTCGCTTCGCGCAGGAGCGCGTCCGTCGACGAGGTGCGGACCACGGCGACCGTCGAACGCACGGCGTCGGCTCGCGCCGGCGCCGCGACGGCACCGAACGAGGCGACGAGGCACGCGGCCGCGCCGAACCGTCGATTCATGGACTCGACAGGATCTCCTGGGCGTACGCGACGTGCGCGCCGTGCGGGAAGCGCTTGACGTATTGAGCCGCGACGCCGCGCGCCGCGTCGCGATTGCCCGAACGAACGAGAGCCACCAATTTTCGACCGAGGGCTTCGGCCGCGAAGGAACCGCGCGGCGATTCACCGAGGTACGCGTCGTACCAGCCGAGCGCCTCGTCGCGTGAGCCCGCGTCGTCCGCCATGCGTCCGAGCACGAACGCCGCTGCGTGCGCTGGCGCCGAGCTCGGAAATCGCGCGCGTTCCGCGAGGAGTCCGCGGCGTGCGAGCGCCCGATCATGGACGTAGCGCGCCGCGTCCGACAGCGCCGCGACATCGGCGAGGGAGCCGTGGTCGAGCGCCGCGTCGATGCCGCGCGCGCGCGCCGCGTCGAGCACGCCGTTGAAGTCGCCGGACGCGAGTCGTTCGGACCACGTCGGCGACGCATGCGCGGACGCTGCGGGCTCCGCCGATTCGACCGGCGCGATGTCGGATGGGGCATCCGGCGCGACGGGTGCCGGCGCGTCTTCTGTCGCCGGAGCGATCGCCGCACTCGGTTCGGGCGCGAAGAGCGACGACAGCTCGGCGCCTCCAGTGCGCGCGTGCGCCACGAGTCGTTGTCCGGCGCTCACTCGCAGACCGTCGCCGAACGACGGCCCGTGCACGATGACGCTGCCGTCGTGGAGCGCGAGCTCGAGCCGCTCTCCAGCGGTCGACCAGCCGACGTCGAACGCCGTCCCCGTCACTTCGATCGAATACGGCCCGGCGGCGATGCTCCAGTGTGTGCGCGGTCGATGAACGACGCGCGCGCGAAGGAGCCCGGTGCCGAGCACGACGCGCGCGCCGTCGGCGGTGACCTCGGCGACGCGCCCTTTGCTTCCGGGACCGAGCTCGATCTCCGTGCCCTCCGAGAAATGGAGTGAGAGCGCGCCGCGATCCGGCGCGACGCCGAGCCAAGCGCCGTCCGCGACGACGGGCCCCGACACGCGGTACTCGAGGAGTCCCGGCTTTCGCATCCACACGACGCCGGCCACGACGGCGAGACACGCCGCAGCGGCGAACAAGAACCACCGCGTTCCAGAGGTCCGCGACACCTTGCCGAACGACGCGACGAGCCGCTCGCGCCCTACCGCATCCCCCGCCTCGCCGATCGAACCGTCGAGACCGCGCGCGACCGCCGCGAGGCTCGTCGCGGCTTCGTCGTGAGGCATCGGTTCGTCCGCGGTCGTCATGATTGACCCGCGACGTAGGGTGCGAGCAACGGATCGGCAGCGGCGAGCAGACAGACGCGCCGCGCCGCGTCCGCAACCCGGCGCTTCGTGGTCGCCAGCGAGCAGCCGAGGACGACCGACAGCTCGGCGAGCTCGAGCCCTTCGACGTAGCGAAGGACGAACACGACGCGGCGTTCGGAGCTGACGCGATCGAGCACGCGATAGAGACGAACGAGCGCGGCGCGCGCTTCATGGTCGTGCACCTGAACCGCGTGTTCCGGCTCCGCGACGACGCCGTCGTCGGAGAGCAGGAGCCAGCGCTTCGCGCGGCGCCGACGGAGCTCGCTCTTGGCGACGTGCAGGGTGATCCCGATGAGAAAGCTCCGGAGCGCCGACGGATCGCGGAGCGAGTGCAGATCGCGAAAGAAACGAAGAAACGAATCTTGCACGCCGTCCTCGACATCGGCGCTCGGGCCGAGCACGCGCCGGAGGATCCGACGAACCAACGTCGAGTACCGATCCCAGAGCCGCGCCGCGGCGCGCGGCGCCCCTGCGCGCACCCCGGCGACGAGCGCGGCGTCGTCTTCGCGTGGAGCGGGCCCCGGGGAGACTACCCGGAGGTGCGCCGGCTGCGGCCGACCTGCGACACCCGGATAGCTCGACATGAACCCAGAAGAATAGGCTCCGGAGCACGGGCTCTTGGCTCAAAAAAGATCCGGCGGACCCGCCGGAAACGGCGGGTCGCCTCCGCGGTCTCGACGGCGCATTCCTCGTGACGACGACACCGACGGTTTCCCTTTGGCACGGTCGCAACGCAACCCGTTGAACTCGCACCTGAAAACCGCTGGAACCGAGTCCGAACATCGTTCGGCGAACGCGCGGCCCACGGGCGCGATTGACGCAGTTCGCGTCGCAGACTCCCGTGTCCCGGATGAAGACGGTGCTCGTTCCGCTTCCGTCGTACGGGTTCGACCCGACCGAATCGGCCGTTCCGTGGAGCCGTTTGAAGCGCGCCGGACACGTCGTCACGTTCGCGACGCCCCACGGCGCGGTCGCAGCCGCCGACCGGCGGATGGTCACCGGCGAAGGGTTGCCCGCGCTCTTCAAGGCCTCGTTGATGGCCGAGCCGAACGCCGTCGCGCGCTATCGCGAGATGGAAGCGTCGGCAGAGTTCCAGCATCCGCTCGACTATGCGTCGCTCGAACGAACACCGTTCGACGTGCTCTTGCTCCCCGGCGGACACGACAAGGGCATGCGCGAGTATCTCGAAGCTCCCGCGTTGCAAGCGACCGTGGCGCGTTTCTTTTCGGAAGGGAAAGTCGTCGCTGCGATTTGTCATGGCACCCTGCTCGCCGCGCGATCTCGGAGTGGGGACCATTCCGTCTTGTGGGGACGAAAAACGACGGGCCTCACGCGACGGCAAGAGCTCGTCGCGTTCTGGCTCACGCGCGCGACGCTCGGCGATTACTACCGCACCTACGACATTCCGATGGCCGACGAGCTCGTCTCGTATCTTCGCTCACCCGACGACTACGACGCGGGGCCCGGCTATCCTATCCCTCTCTCGCGCGACAGCGAATCGCACCTCGAGCGCGGCTTCGTCGTGCGCGACGGCAACTACCTGTCCGCGCGCTGGCCCGGTGACGCCCACCGCTTCGCCGAAACCCTCGTGGATCTGTTGCAAGCGTAGGCGCGCCGTCGGCGGCGAATGAGTAACGCGAGCCCGAGCACGACGACGGATGACGTCCCGTGCGACCGCGCCGCGAGGTGGCACGAGCAGCCGCTCGTTTGGCTTCCGCCGCCGGTCGTGGTGTTGCCACCCCCGTTGTCGGTCGCGCCGCTGTTCGCACCGTTCGCCGAGGCGCCGGTGCCGTTTTGCGCGGCGCCGCTCCCGAGCGATCCGCCGAACCCCACGCCGCCGCCGTTCGCTGCGCCCGCGGTTCCGCCGGCGCCCACGTCGCCGCCGGCACCCGAGGCAACGCCGCCGGTGCCCGAATTGCCGGAAATTCCGCCGGATCCCGACGCGCCCGTGCCGCCAGTCGACGAACCGCCGGAGGTCCCCGCTGCGCCTCCGACTCCCGATGCTCCGCCCTGACCAGCGTCGTTGTCGACGAGCGGCGGACCGGTTTCGAACGCGCCGAGATCCGGCGCCGTGCCGTTGAACGGCAATCCGACGTTCGTTCCGCGATCCACCAGGTCGCTGCCCGGTTGCAAGTGCAGGCTCGTCAGGACCGGCAAGCTTCCGTCGGCTCCGCGTGGACCGTCCCATCCCGTCGTCGACGTGCTCAGGAAATCCGCGTCGGACACGGTCACGCCGAGTGACATGTCCCACGAATTGAACTGGTCGTCGATCTGTCCCCCAGTGCCGTTCGCGATGAGGGTCCGGGTGTACGCGATGTCGTTGCGCAAGACCCCCACATTGACGGCCGCACCGTTCGCGTACCCCAGCATGTTGAAGTTCGCCGAGTTATTGTCGAACGCAGTGTCGTTGTACCAAAAGTCGGCGACCGGTTCGTGATTCGCGTAGAAGCCCGCGGAGCGATTCTGGAACGCGACGCAGTTTCGAATCGTGTGCTCTGGCGGCTTCACCGGCACGTGCGTCGGGGGCAGACCGTAACCGCCGCCCTTGAAGCCGTTGCCGTCGCCGCCACTCGCCGTGGTCGTGCCCGAACGGTATCCGTTGTTGAACGCCCACGAGTTCTCGATCAAGACCGGCACTTGCGCCTGGATCAGGTCGTATCCGTCGTCGCTGTTGAACCACGAACGACATCCGCGAAAGACGTTGCCCGTGCCGTTGCCGCCGATGTGGCAACCGAAACCGTCGGCGTTGGTGCCCGGCCCGGTGGACGAAAGCGCGTCGTAGTTGTCGTGCGAATCGCAGTTCAAGACGAGGTTGTTCGCGCCGTCCTGGATGAAGAGGCCCGGACCCATGTTGTCGTGCAGATCGAGGCGCTCGAAGACGTTGTTGCTGCCCGAGTTCCACACGCCCCACGACTCGTGATTGAGGTTGTTGTTTTGAGGTACGCCCTCGATCTCGAGCCCCTTCAATTCGATGAAGCTCGCCGTCACGCGAATGCCGGTGATGCGACACGAATCCTTGATGCCCGAAAAATCGAAGATCGGTGTTTCGCCGGGGAACGCCTCGTAGGTGATGGGGGATCCCTGCGCGCCGCTGACGTCGAGGACTACGGCGTTGATCGTCGCGCTCGTACCCGAGCACCCCTCGGTCCCCGCCGTGTAGGGATAGGTGCCGGCTCGAAAATCGAACACGTCCCCTGGCCGTGCGACCGACTGCGCGTGGCCCATCGACGCGAAGGGCGACGCCATCGAGCCGTCGTTGCCGCCGTCACTCCCGTTCGGCGCGACGTAGTAAGTGGTCGCGTGCACCCGCGCCGTCAACAGCAGCAGAAACCCCACGACGGCGAAGACGAGCCCAAGAATCCTCATCGCGTTCGGATAGTGGCCTTCGGGGGTCACGGCGGGTCTTGATTCGAGTGCGCGAGAATCTTCGCGTGGGACGAGACAGCCGCTACTTCGGTCCTTCTTCGACGCGCTCATGCAGGCGATCGGCGAAGCGCTCGAACGCCGTGACCACGCCGCTCAATGGGTCCGTGCCGCCGTTCTTCAAGCGCCGTCCGTAGGCGGCCGCTTCGCGCAGCCGTTCTTCCATGAGGATCCACGCGGCGCGGCGATGCGGGAGGAGATAGTCGGACGTGTAGAACAATTCGAAGCTCGGACCCGCCGTTTTCCCCGGATGGTCCGGCCCCGCCGGGAGCTCCGTCAAATACATGCCGAGCGGCTTGATGACGTCGAACATCAACCCGACGGATACGTCGGCCAGCGTCGAAAGCTGAACGTCGCTCTCGTCGATGTTGTTGAAGAACCGCGAGAGGATCTGCAGCAAAATCTCGTAGGCGACGTTGAACAAGTCCGCGACTCGTCGGGTTTCATGATCGCCGATACGCGGCATGTTCGCCGAATCGCTCGGCCACACCGTCGCGGGCAGCACGGGACGCGTCGGTTCGAAGGACGGATCGGCGGCCGTGAGCGCCATGTATTCGTCGAAGACGGCTTTGAATCGACCAAAATGCGCGGCTTTCCAGTCGCCCCGCGGGCCCTCCCCTTGCTCGACGATGGTCTCGATCGCGCGCACCGCGGACGCCAGATCCGTCACTTGCACGAGGTTCGACCACTGAAAGTGCTCCGGCCGAGCCTGTGCGCGCGGCGGCCCGACGAACACTTTTTCTTCCCCCCATTTCTCGACCAAGTGACGGATGCCCGCCTCGATCGACCGGTACAGATGACCGACCGTCGCGAACGGCTGCAGCACCGGCGCGATGGCGTCAGGGTCGAGATGCGGCACCGCGTGCCGCGTCGCCTCGAATACCTCGGTGTCGGCGAGCGCCATCCCTTCGGGGCGCTCGAGGAACATGAAGTGACGAAGCGCGGCCTCGCCGAACGGCAAGAGCGCGACGGTCACGCCGGGCGGATAGTGCCGCGCCGGGTGCGGCATGTTCGGCCGTACCAGATGCGGCGACATGCCGACCGCGGAGAGCAAATTCGACGCGATCGCGAGGTGAAGCATCTCTTGCCCCGCGACGCCGAGGATCGCCTTCCGCCACCGCTCGACAGCTTCGAGCTGCGCGGGCGTGACCCCCTCGTCGAGGCGCGACTTCAAGGTGAAGGCGGCAAAGAGGTACTCGCACATGAGGCCATGCTCGAGCTCCGCGGCCGCGCAGAGCATGTAGAGCAACGCTTCACGGTGCTCGATGATGAACGGCCGATCGCCGCTCGGATCGAACTCCGGAGGCGAGCCGCTCGCGGCGAGGCGATCGGTGCTGAAGGGAGGCGAAGCGGGGCTTTTCGGCATGGTCGTTCAACCCTCTGCGCGCTCAAGAGACCGAGTCTTTGGCGATCACGGTCCAGTCGTCGTGGGCGTGGCCCCGCGCGATGAAGCGATCCATTTCGCCGGCGATCGTCGGAATCACGGCGAGCGGTACCTCTTTTTGCGCCGCGGCCTCGATCATGAGACGCGCGTCCTTGCGCGCCATGGCGAGCTCCCACGACGGGCTGTCGAAATTCTGGGCCATCATGCGCTCGAGGCGCAGCGGAACCGTGCCCGCCGGGTTGAAGAACTGAAAGAGCGTCGCGACGTCGGCGGGCTTCAAGCCGAACGCCTTGCCGAGCGCGAGCACGTCCGCGCAGCCGGCCGTGATGAACATCAGGAATGCATTGCCGAGCAGTTTGAACGCCGCAGCGCGCTCCGGCTCCGGCCCGAGGTAAACGAGCCTGCCCGTCATCTTCGCGAGGTCCGGCGCGAGCCGATCGTAGAGAGCGCGATCACCGGAAGCGAGCATGGCGCCGCTCGATTCGAGCGCGTTTTGCGGACCCATGAAGACGGGCGCGTGCAGAAATGGAAACCCGCGCTCGGCCCAGCGCTTCGCGCGCACGAGGGTTCCCGCGGGCGACGTCGTCGTGTGATCGACGATCACGGCGCCCGGCTCGAGCCCGGTGAAAATCCGTTCGAGGACGCCGTCGACGGCCGCGTCGTCGGAGAGGGTGAGATGAATCTGCGTGGCGCCGCGCGCCGCGACGGCCGGGTCTTCCACCACGATGGCGCCGTCGGCCGCGAGCGGACGAGCGCGCTCCGGATTCCGATTCCACACGCGCACCGCCTCGCCGCGGTGGCGAAGCGCGCGCACGAAATTCGAACCGAGGAGTCCCATTCCATAAAAGGCGATCATGCGTGGTCCGTTGTCCCTTCTCGCTCCATCACGAAGACGCGCTTTTTGCCGCCTGCCTTGACGTCCTGGTACGCCGAAAGCGCGTCGGCAAAAGGACAAGTCGTAAAATCACCGGGCGGCGCGAGTCGTCCGTCGTCGAAGCCGACGCGAAGCCGGGCGAGCACCTCGGCGCAGGCGACCGAATCGTGAAGGAGCGAGTTGACCCCGACGATGCTCCCCCCTCGACGATACAGCGCGAGCACCGGCACTTCGGCGTTCCCCCCTTTCGGCGCCATGATCACCGCGACGCGTCCGTACGTCGCGAGCGCGTGCACGGCGTGCGAGAGCCACGCGCCCGTGGTGTCGAAGATCACCTCCGCGCCATCCGGGTACACCTCGCGAACGGCCCTCTCGAACGCGTCGGCTCGTTCGACGAGCAGGGCGCGAACGCCGTTCTTCTCGAGCTCCGCGGCTTGTTCGGGTCGTCGAACCGCACCGGCGAGCCGAGCGCCGCGCCACGAACCGAGCGACAGCGCGGCCTTTCCGACGGCTCCCATCGCGCCGATGACGAGAACCCGCGTGCCGGCAGTGGCCCCGGCGCGTTCGAGCGCCTCCCACGCCGTGGTGTACGGCACGCCGCTGCTCGCCGCTTGCGCGAAGGTGAGCGCAGCCGGCTTCGGTGAAACGCCCTTCGCCGCGAGCGCGACGTATTCCGCGTGGCTTCCGTTTCGTACGAACCCGAGCTCTTTGCCGGTTCCCCAGACCTCCGTGCCGACGAGCTCGGGCGGACCTTGCGTGACCACACCGGCGAAATCTCTCCCCGGCACGCGCGGCAGGGTCGTGTACGGAAAGGCGCCCTCGACGTTGCGCACGTCGCTCGGGTTCAAGCCGGCGGCGACGACCCTCACGACCACCCCGCCCGACTCGAGCTCGGGTTCGGGCAATCGCGTCAGGTGGAGCGCCGCGAGCTCGCCGGTTCGCTCGAAGGACAAAGCTTGCATCGGCATTTCATGGCATCGCTCTCGCGCGATTGCACGCACCGCAGTTCGGTCAATGTTGAGGCAGCTTCTTCTCCAGAAACAGTGCCTCACCCATCGCCGGGTCGAGCGTGGAGGAGCGAAACCCGGCCGCGTCGTACGCCGCCCGCGCCGGACCGTTTCCGGAGAGCACCTCGAGCGTGAGCTTGCAGCAGCCGCGATCGCGAGCGAGCTCTTCGACGCTTTCGAGCAAGCGTCGTGCGACGCCGCGACGCCGCGCTTCTCGATGCACGAAGAGGTCGTGGATGTTCAAGAGCGGGCGCGCGGCGAACGTGGAAAATCCGAAGAAGGCGTTGACGAGCCCCACCGCTCGCGCGCCGCGGAGCGCCAGAAAGCCGGCGTACGTCGACTGTCCACGGAGCGCCGGCACGAGGCGGCTCCGCGCGAACTCCGACAGCGGCTCCCCGCCACCCGTGGAACCTCGCGCGTATTCGTCGAGCAAATCGACCAGGCTTCGCTGGTGCGACGGGTCGTCGAGATCGACGGCAACGACGGCAAGATCCGGCTCGGACATGGCCCACGACCTCGTGCCACGGCGGCGCCGACGCGGCGAGTGTCGATGACGATGGCGCACGATTGACACCCCCTTGCCGCGATGAGGGGCGTGGAGTAATTAGGTGGGGCGAATGAACGTCTCGCTCGTTATTTCGGCTAAGCGATTCCCGTGCCACGTGATGTGCGCGCCGGGAGTAGCCGCGTCTTGATCTGAGCAGACCCGACACTCCCGCGCCACGAGCGGGAGTGGAACACGAGGTTCCGGTTCCCGCGAGTAGCGAGGGCGAACGGAGCTTCGAATGACCGCCGCCATCTCAGTCGCCCCACCTACCCCGAAACTCTGGACGCGCCGGGTCGTCCTCGTGCTTTCGGTGCAGGCGATGTTTGGGTTGGGTTGGAGCGCCTACCTCGTCGAGCCGAAATTCCTGGCGACTGCGCTCGGCGCCAATCCGGACCAGATCGCCCGGGTCATGCTCATGAGCCCGTTCGCGTCGGTGTGCATGGTCCCGGCGACCGTCGCGCTCATGGACCGCGTGAGCCGTGTCTGGCTCTTCCGGGTGGGATTGTTGTCTCTGATCGGCGCCTCCATTGGGTACACCACCGTCCATACCCTGACGCCCCTCCTGTACCTGCTGCAGGCCGGAGTCGGGATCAGCTACGCACTCGCCTACAACTCCTCGGCCGCCATCATCGCCGACGAGGCGCCCCGCGAGCGGATCGGCGAAGCAATCGGACTGCTCGGCGCTTCCAACGTCATGACCAACGCGTTCGCCACGACGTTGGCCGAGCACCTCGCCGGGCGATTCGGCTGGAAAACGGCGTTCGAAACGTCGCTCGGGCTAGCGGTGCTGGCGCTCGTCGTGTCGAGCCGGGTGAAGGATCGACGGAGACCGACGCACGAGGCTCGCGACGTCTCGGTCTTGCCCTACTTACGAGGGCCTCTCGGGCGCGTGCTCGTCTGTTCCGCGCTCACCGGCGCCGTCTTTTCGGCGATGTTCACCTTTCATCAACCCTACGTGCTGAAGCTGGGCGGTAAGGCCGTCTCGCCGTTCTTCGTCGGGTTCACGACGACCGCGGTCGCCGTCAGGGTGCTCTTCGGTTCACTCGGCGATCGCCTGGGCCATCGCCGCGTCTCGATGGTCGCGATGATCGCTTACGGCTTGGTCGCGCTCGCCACGGCGTGGCTCAAGGTCGACTGTCTCGTGTTGTACGGCCTCGGATTGGGTGCCGCGCACGGCGTGCTCTACCCGACGTTGAACACCCACGGCGTTCACGCTGCGCCCGACGGTACGCGTGGCCGAGTCATCGCGCTCTACGGCGGGTCGTTCAACGTCGGTACCGCGATCGCGACGCTGACCTGGGGCCGCGTTGCGAGCACCCTCGGGTTTCCCGCCGTGTTCATTTTCGCCTCGCTCGCCGCGTTCACCGGCGCGTTCGTCCTGTCGACGCGCGGCGCTCGGCTCCCGGCCGACGGAGTGCCGCCCGCGCGGGCGTGAAGTCGCGATTTCTCGCCTACGCCGTCTTTCGGTGAGCCTCGGTCTTCAGATACATCCCGAGCTCTTCTGCGTACGCTTTCGCGACACTCGGGCGCAGGCGCATTCGCTCGACGTACCCCGCGACGGCGGGCCATTTCGCGAGGTCGACCGGCGTGACCGGCGCCCAACCGAGCACCGTGACGAGGTACGCGTCCGCGACGGAGAACCGTTCGAGTAAAAATTCACGACCCGCAAGGTGCGCTTCGAGGAGCCCGAGGCGCGCCGCGGCCTTTTCGAGCGCGTACGCGCGTGCCCCCTCGTTCGATTTCTTGGAGAGGAGCGGGCTGAAGAGGCCTTGATGGAGCTCGGTGCCGATGAAACAGAGCCACTGTTGCAACCGCACCCGCTCGAAGCCGCCCTCCGGAGCGAGGTGCGCCGCCGGGTAGCGCGACGCCACGTACTGCAGGATCGCCGCGTTTTCCGTCAGGATTTGACCGTCATCGAGGCCGAGCGCCGGCACCAGCCCGAGCGGATTCACCTTCCGAAAATCGGTTCCTTGCGAGGTCAGCTTCGTCGCCGGGTCGACCTCGACGAAGTTCGCCGTAGCCCCCGCTTCGTAAAGCGAGATCCGTGTGGCCATCGAGCACGCGAGCGGTGAAAAATAGAAGTCCATTGTGCGAGCCTCCCTGGGGTTTCGTCGCGGAGTCGATCGACGGCGCGACCGAACCCAACGTAGGCGCCGGGATGGGATGCGCCCAACGCATTGTTGTCATAGACTCGATGCGTGGAACGCATAGAGAAGCTCCCGACCCCGTGCCTCGACGTTCGTGACCTGCGCATCGTCCTCGCCATCGCCGCCGCCGGCAGCACCGCGAAGGCCGCGGGTCTGCTCCATTTGACGCAACCGGCGGTGAGCCGCGCGCTGCTCGCGGCCGAAGACAAGGTCGGCGTCAGCCTCTTCGATCGAACGCCGCGCGGGCTCGCGCTCACGTCGGCCGGTGAGCGGCTCGCCGCGGGCGCGCAGCGGCTCCTCGTCGAGTGGCTGGACCTCGAGCACCGCGTGCGCGCGCCGGAGCCCGAAGTCACGCAGCTCCGCATCGTGTGCGAATGCTACACCGCGTATCACTGGCTTCCCTCGGCGTTGCTCGAGCTCCGGCGCAGCTTGCCGGATCTGGAGGTGTCGCTCGCCGTCGAGCACACCGGCGCGCCCGTCGAGGCGCTCGAAGCCGGGCACGTCGACGTCGCGCTCCTCACGACGGCAGAGGCGCCGCGCGGCTCGCTTCAGGTCCGCTCGCTCTTCTCCGACGAGGTCGTGTTTCTCGTGGCGTCGTCTCATCCTCTCGCGAAAAAGAAGGCGCTCACGCGCGACGATCTAAGAAGCCACGCCATGCTGTCCGGCAACACGCCGCCCGCCGAGGTCCACTGGTTCATGACGCGGGTGTTCGGCCGCTCTCGGCCGCGCTTGCGCATCGATCGGCTTCCGCTCACCGAAGCGATCCTCGACGTGGCGCGCGCCGGGCTCGGCATCGCCGTGCTCTCGGAGTGGATCGTCGGCCCGCACCTCGCCAAGGGCGATCTCGTCGCGAAACGCATGACGTCGGGGCCGCTGCTCCGCCCTTGGCGGCTCGCGTGGCGTCGCGACGTCGGCGACGCCGCGACGCGGCTCTTGTCCGCGCTGGAAACCGTGTCGCCGAGAGCCGTCCTCGCGAGCTGACGCGGCGCTGGAAAACGGTCGCTTCCGCGACCACCGAGCGAGAGTTCGCCGTCTACAAAGTCGCACCAACAAACCCCCTCTCTCGATGCAGGTCGCGCTCCGGCTTCACGCCACGCCTTCAGCGAGGGCGTGATGTGGGTTCGGCGAGAGCACGGAGCATGGCGAGCACCATGGACGTGAGGTCGGCGAGGAACCTCGGATCGGCGAGGGTCGCGGGGGATTCGAGGAGCGCGGCACTGACGACGCCTTCGA
>Ga0265320_10000142_pt1 | contig 60640 bp, 53 predicted proteins | sample 4827metaG_FD_202087 | JGI IMG/M metagenome (GOLD analysis project Ga0265320, IMG submission 202087) | Rhizosphere microbial communities from Carex aquatilis grown in University of Washington, Seatle, WA, United States - 4-8-27 metaG | ecosystem: Host-associated > Plants > Roots > Rhizosphere >...
TTCGCCGTAGTTTTCGCCCGACGAGGGGCCGCGTTCGAAAAGCGGCGCTCGGTTCCTGAGCTGCGACGCGCCCCGCCCGCGCAGTACAGTGCCGTCGCGCATGCGTTGGGTTTCGCGCCCGGAATTTTTCTTGTGGATTGGCGTGGGCGTCGGTCTTGCGCTCGCGCTCGGCGGATTGGCGACGCACACGCGCGTCGCGACGCGTGGAGTTCCGGCCGGCAGCGTCGCGGTCGTGAACGGCGAGAGCATTTCGACGGCCGACTACGACGCCGCGTTGAAGGCCGTCGGCGACTCGGAGCATCGGCCGGTCACCGACGCCGACAAGAAAGCCGTCCTCGAGCGATTGATCGACGACGAATTGATGCTCCAGCAAGGCCTCGCCCTCGGCATGGTGCGCGGCGACGCGGCGACGCGAAACGCGCTCTTGAACGCCGTCTACGCGTCGGCGCGTGCGTCCGCCGACGCGCTCGTCCCCACCGACGCGGAGCTCGAGAAATTCTACGCGCAGATTCGCTCGCAACTGGTCGGCCCGGGGGACGTGCGCGTCAGAGAGCTCGCAGTGAGCATCCGTGACGCGCCGGATCGCGCTCCGGCGCGTGCTCGCGCCGAAGAAGCCGTCGAACGGCTGCGACGGGGCGAGTCGTTCGACGCCGTCAACGCGGCGCTCGGTTCGCCGTCGAACGACGCGTCGCCGAGCGCGCCGCTCTCGCCGGACGAAATCAACCGCCGCTTCGGCCCGGTCTTGCTCGAGCGATTGCTCGAAATGAAACCGGGTCAGGTGACCGAACCGGTGGGCGACGGCAATGCGTTCCGCGTGGTCGTCTTGGTCGACCGCGGGCCGCCGCGGGCGCTCCCGCTGTCCGAGATTCGCGACCACGTCGCCGACCTCTATCGACGAAAAGCCGGGGACGACGCGTTCGCCGCAAGAATGGACGAACTCCGCCGAGCGGCCGACGTGCGGAAAGTGGCGACGCCTCCGTGAAAACGCTGGCTGCCGCGTCTCTGGTGCTCGCGTTCGCCTGCGTGACCGCGGTTGCCGCCGCGCACGCGCATCCCTTGTCGTATTCGTTCTGGACGCTTCACGGCAGCGATGTCGACGTGAAGGTGCAAATGACGTCGACCGACGTCGCGGCGCTCGGTGGTTCCGTCGACAAAGACTCGAATCGTGCGCGCGCCGCGGGACTCGTGCTGCAACGACTCTTCGAGATGCGGGTCGACGGCGTCGCCTGCACGCCATCGACAGCACCCGACCGCGTCCCCGCGGCCGATCCTTGGGCGATGTGGCGCTGGACCCTGCATTGCACCGGAACGGGAGTGCGCGTCGTTTCGGTCGGCTTCGTTGGGCTTTTCCGAGACGGTCATCGGCATCTCCTTCGATGGGACGACGGCACCGGGCATCCCGTCGATCGGGTCTTCGATGCAGCGACGCGGAGCGCCGTGTTCGACGCCAACGCCGGGAGCTCGATGCTCGACTACGTCGCGCTCGGCGTCGAACACTTGCTCACGGGCCCCGATCACCTCGCGTTCGTGCTCGCCCTCTTGCTCCTCGCGACGACCTTTCGACAAGTGGCGTGGCTCGTGACGACCTTCACCGTCGCGCATAGCCTGACGCTCGCGCTCGCCGTGCTTCACGTCGTGGAGCCCGATCCGCGTCCGGTCGAAGCGCTCATCGGGTTCTCGATCGCGCTCCTCGGCGCCGAAAACGCCTGGCTCCTTTCGAAGCGCCGGCGGAGAGTCCCCGCCGCGATCGTCGCCGCGCTCGCTCTCTTGTTTCTCTCCGGACGCGGCGTGGTGAGCCGCACGGCGCTGCTCGGTTTGCTGGTGTTCACGGCCTGCCACTTCGCGCTCCTCGCGCGCTCGCGTGAACCCGCGGGACTTCGCGTCGCGATCGCGTTTGCGTTCGGGTTGATCCACGGTTTCGGTTTTGCGGGCGCCATGTCCGCGCTCGATCTGCCGCTCGGGCGTCTCGTGCCGGCGCTCTTCGGGTTCAATCTCGGCGTCGAAATCGGGCAACTCGGCGTCGTACTCCTCTGTTGGCCGCTGCTCACGCTCCTCCTGTCACGCCGTCCAAAAACCCACGCGCTCCTCACCGAAGGCCTTTCGGCGGCCGTCTCGGGCGCGGGCGTGTTCTGGTTCGTGTCGCGATTGTTCTCGCTCGTGCCGGGGTAAGCGCGAAAACGTCGCAGGGTTCGGATCGCGATTGTCGTAAGATGGGCGATCGTGGAGCGCTCACTCCTGGTGTTCGCCGGCGTGCTCTTGGTGAGTTGTGTGGCCAACGATGGCTCGCCCTTCGACCCATCGCAGGGCCCGCGCGTTCGCAGCCGAAGGGCGCCCCGCGACGCGCACGATCCGTCGGTTCACGTCCGCCGCGCGCCGACTCCGGACGCCGCTCGGGACGCGGCTCGGGACGACGCACACGCCGACGCCTCGTCGCGCGACGGCTCGCTCGGCGACGCGACCACGAATCCTTCCGACGCGCCGGACCAAAGGGCCCCCACAGCGCCGCCCCTCGTGAACATCGTGACCCAACACAATGACACGTTCCGAACGGGAGCTAACTTGGCCGAAACGACGCTCACCGTCGATTCGGTCGGCGGCGGCCGATTTCGGAAGCTGTTCGCGCGAGCGGTCGACGACCAAGTCTATGCGCAGCCGCTCCTCGTGAGTGGTCTCGCGATGCCCGGTCGCGGCGTCCTGAACGTGCTCTTCGTCGTCACCGTGAACGACACCCTCTACGCCTTCGACGCGGACGACCCGGCAGCGACGGCGCCGCTGTGGTCGCGGAGCTTGCTCGGCCCCGGAGTGGTTCCGCCGCGCAACGCCGACATGACCGGCGCGTGCAACGGGAATTACCAGGATTTCAGCGGAAACATCGGCATCGTGAGCACGCCGGTCATCGACCCGACGACGCGCACGATGTACCTCGTCGCGAGGACGCACGAAGGCACGGCGTTCGTGCAGAAGATTCACGCCGTCGATCTCACCGACGGCAAGGAACGCGCGGGGAGCCCGGTGACCATCTCCGCGAGCGTCCCGGGAACCGGCGACGGAACGACGACCGTCACGTTCGACCCGCTCCACGAAAACCAGCGCGCGGCGCTCCTGCTCTCGAACGGCGTCGTGTACGTGAGCTGGGCGGCGCACTGCGACTGGCCGCCGTATCACGGCTGGATCATCGGGTACGACGCGACGACGCTCGCCCAGCGCGTCGTCTACAACACGACGCCGAACGGGAGCGAGGGAGGCGTCTGGCAATCCGGGCAAGGCCCCGCCTCGGACGGAACGGACGTGTTCGTCATCACCGGCAACGGAACCGTCGGCGAACCGGGTGATCCGCGTTCGGTCCTCGGGCGCGGTGAGAGCTTTCTCAAGCTTCGTCCGAACGGCGGCACGTTCAAGGTCGAGAGCTTCTTCACGCCGCACGACTACGTGACGCTCGAAGCGGCCGATCTGGATCTCGGCTCCGCCGGGATGTTGCTCGTTCCCGGCACGCGTATCGGGGTCGGCGGTGGCAAGGCCGGCGTCCTCTACGTGGTCGATCTGGACGACATGGGCGGCCTGACCGAATCGACGTCGAGCGACGACAACGTGCTGCAAACCTTTCCGGTGAGCGCGCCGTTTCGCATCGGTGGGTCGCCCGTGTTCTGGAACGGACCCGACGGAGGCCGCGTTTACGTCTGGGGCGACACCGACCAGCTCAAGGCGTTTCCTTTCGTCGCAACGTCGTATTCTCCTGGGGCGACCATTCTCGACGTCGCTCACACGATCAGTAGCTCCGTGACGAGCATGCCGGCGATGCCGGGCGCGATGCTGTCCATTTCCGCGAACGGCGCGGCGCGCGGCAGCGGCGTGATCTGGGCGTCGCATTCGCTCGATGGGAGCGCGAATCAAGACGTCCGCGCCGGGATCTTTCGGGCGTTCGACGCCGAGACGCTCACCGAGCTCTGGAACAGCCAGGAAGAGCCGGCGCGCGACGACTGCGGCAAATTCGCGAAGTATTCGTACGCGACCATCGCGAACGGCAAAGCCTATTTGCCGAGCTTCTCGAACCAGGTGTGCGTGTACGGTCTCGGCGACTGATGGACGTCACCACACCACGGTGACCGGCTTGCTCGAACTGGTGGTCGTGCCGTTCCCGAGCTCGCCGGAGGAGTTGTCACCCCAGCAGACGATCGCGCCGGTCGACAGCGTCGCGCAGGCGTGGCTCGAGCCGACCGCGACGAGCTTGCCGTTCTTCAATCCGGACACCGCGACCGGAACCGAGGAGCTCGCCGTCGTGCCCGTGCCGAGCACGCCGTCCACGTTGTCGCCCCAGCAATCTATGGCGCCCGTTCCGAGCACCGCGCAGGCCGAGAATTCGCCGACACCGACGCCGACGGCGTTGCCGATGTTCGAGACCGCGACGGGGAGAATGGACTTCGCGGACGAGCCGTTTCCGAGATTGCCGTTCGTGCCGTCGCCCCAGCAGAGCACGCCGCCGGTCTTCAACACAGCGCATGCGGTCTCGAGACCGGCCGCGACGGCGCTCACACCGATCAAGTTGGTGACGCCACCCGGGTCCATCACCGCGACCGCCGACGTCGCGCACGCGGGCATATACCCGGTATAGCCGCAGGTGTTCGGGCCGACGCTGTCCCCGTTGCCGAGCTCGCCGTCGGCGTTCATGCCCCAGCACTCCACGGTGCCGCCGCTCACGAGCGCGCAGTTGAAGTTTTCGCCGGAGACGACCGTCGTCGCGCCGCTCAGGTTCGGTACGGCGGTCGGGCTCTCCGAGCCGGTCAACGTGCCGTTACCGAGCTGCCCGAAGGTGTTGTTTCCCCAGCACTCGACCGTGCTCCCCACGACGGCGCAGGTGTGGTTCGTGCCCGACGACACTTTGGTCCCGTTCGACAGATTCTGCGCGACGACCGGCGTCGGTGAATCGATCTCCGTCCCATTGCCGAGCTCGCCGTCGGCGTTGAGGCCCCAGCATTCGACGGCGCCGCTCGCGAGCGCCGCGCAGGTGTGATTCTCGCCCGCCGAGATCGCCTTCGCCGAGATCCCCGGAACCTGCACCGGCTTCGACGAGTCGGTCCGGGTGCTGTCGCCGAACTGTCCATCGCCGTTGAAGCCCCAGCACCACGCCGAGTTGTCCGAAAGGAGAGCACACGAGAAGCGATCCCCGGCCGTGATCGCGACCGGCGTGAGGCAGCTCCCGCCTCCGCAGAGGCTCCCGCATGCCGTCGCGGCACCCCACGTGCCGCCGGTACACGTCTGCACGCTCTTGCCGTCGGTGCCACAGCGGGTGGCGCCGTTCGTGCACTGGACGCACGCGCCGTCGGCGCACACCGGATTGGCGCCGCTACATGTGACCACTGGAGTTGTCGAAACGAGGTCCGGACCGCACTCTACGACGTGAGTGCCGTCCGAGCAGGTCTTCGCTCCGGCCTTGAGCCCGCTACAGGCCGCGACGGTGGGCGCGCAGGTTCCTTGATCGACGCCGGGGGTCGAATCGCAGAGTTGACCCGTAATGCAAGGCGACCCCGGGACCCAGGTCGAGGGATTGCCGCTGCAGAGCATCGTGAGCTTCTGGGCGTTCCCGGCGCACGCGAGCGTGCCGACCGAGGTGCAGTCGCTTCCGAGCGGATACGCCGCGCCCGTGAAGGTCTGGGTCGTCCCGCCGGTTCCCGGGCCGCCGTCAGGAGGCGCGCCGCCCGAACCACCCGAACCGCTGGCCCCTCCGGAAGTGCTCGTCGTGCCGCCGACGCTGGGCGTCCCGCCGGTCTCGGGCGACGAGGTTCCGCCGCTGCCCGCGATTCCGCCACTGCCGGGCGAGGTCGCGCCGCCAGAGGCGGCCGTCGCTCCGCCACTCCCCGGCGCGACCGCGCCGCCGGTCGAGGTTGCGATCCCTCCCGAATTCGCAACGCCTCCGGAGCCGGGCGGAGTGCCGCCCGCTCCCGAATCCACGTCGGACGCCCTCAAGTGCACGTCGCTCACGCCGCAGCCGAGAACCGTTGTCGCGCCGAGCAGGGCGACCGACCAAACCTCAATCGACCATCTTGTCACTGCCTCACCTCGCACCGACATACCACGAGCGGCGATGGTCATTTCTGAAAGTCGGCGCGTGGCGTTCGAGATTTCGCACCTGTTCGACGGGGTGCTCACGCCCTAAATGGCTGTCGCCCGCGCGACGTCGAACAGGCTCGCGAGTCACCGATGAAAACGGACGACACCCCACCGTCGGATCTGCCGGCTCCACTCGGGCTTGCGAGCCTCGTCGTGCGAGTCGCGATCATCGGCGGCGTCGTCGGAATGATCGCCGGCGCGTTCTCTTATTGTGCGGGTTGGCTGACCCCGCACGCGCTCACCCCCGCGACGATGATCGACGCGTTCGAGCAAGTGAACGGGCGAAAATCCGGATTTCGTCGCAATCACGCCAAAGGCGTGGGGGTGAGCGGCGCGTTCGAGAGCAACGGGGCCGGCGTTTCGTTATCCAAGGCCTCCGTGTTCCGGAAGGGGCGCGTCCCGGTGCTCGGGCGATTCGCGATCGCCGGAGGGCAGCCGTATCTCCCGGACGCACAAGGCAAGGTGCGGAGCATGGCGCTCCTCTTCGAGCTGCCCGGCGGCGAAGAGTGGCGTACCGGCATGAACGACATCCCGGTGTTCACCGTGAACACCCCCGAGGCGTTCTACGAAAACCTCGTGGCGTCGGTGCCGGACCCATCGACGGGAAAGCCCGATCCTCGGAAAATTGCGCAGTTTCTCCGCGAAAATCCGGCATCGGCCCAGGCGCTCCGGTTGATCGGCGCGCACCCGAAGTCGTCGGGGTTCGAAAACGACGCTTTCAATTCGTTGAACGCCTTCCGTTTCGTCAACGCGGCCGGCGCGTCCGTCTTCGTTCGTTGGTCGATGGTTCCCGTGGAGTCCGCGAAGCCGCCGGTCGACGCCGAGCTGGCCGCTCACCGCGACTACTTGTTCGATGGGCTCGTGGGCGCGATTCACCAGCACCCTTTGCAGTGGCATCTCGTCGTGACCGTCGCCCAACCGGGCGACCCGACCAACGACGCGACCCTCCCGTGGCCCACGGACCGACGACACCTCGACGTCGGTACACTGACCATCGATCGCGTCGAGAGCGAGGCGACCAGTCCGGTGCGCGACGTCAATTTCGACCCTCTCGTCTTGCCGGTCGGCATAGCCGGGTCGGATGATCCCCTGCTCAGCGCGCGCTCTGCGGCCTATTCCGTGTCGTTCACCCGACGCGAGAGCGAACACAAAGAACAGAGCGCGGTCTCGGTCGCGGAGACACGATGATGGCGCACACGCCCGGGCCGCCTCCCCGATTCTCACCGCTCGCACGGATCCTTCATTGGGCGATGGCGGCGATGATCCTCGCTGCGTTGTTCATCGGCGTGGCCATGGTCGCGTCACTCGCCGGCTACGCGCGGCTCGTGGCGATTCATCGCCCGCTCGGGATCCTCATTCTGGTCTTCGCGGTGATACGCCTCGTGAACCGAAAGCTCACGACGTTGCCGCCGTTCCTGAAGACGATGTCGCCGCTCGAGCGGCGAGCAGCGACCGCCGGCGAACGCCTGCTCTACACCCTCATGATCGTTCAGCCGCTCGTCGGCTGGGGAATGCTCTCGGCGGGCGGCTATCCGATCGTCGTCATCGGCTCGCTCCATCTCCCGGCGATCCTTCCGGCACGACCGACGCTGTACGCGGTCCTTCGCGAGACCCACACGGTGCTCGCGTTTCTCCTCTTTGCGACCTTCCTCGCGCACTTGAGCGCCGTTCTCTTCCACACGCTGGTGGTGAGAGACGGCCTGATTCGGCGGATGGCGTCCTGGCGCCGGTGAGCGAGCCCGGCCCATGACACGACATTGAAGCGATTTCGAACCTTTCGCGAAACGAAGTCTCTTGCGGGCGGCAATCTGCCTGGTCGACCGCGCCGAAGACGCATGACGTCGCCTCCCCGTTGATGGTACTCATCCGGCGGCTCGCCGAGCGTTTCAACACGGAGGCTTCAAGTATGAGAATCGCCATTGTCGCAGCAGTTTTGGCCGTATCTAGCTCCGCTTTTGCGGCAGACGGCTATTGGACGAACTCGAACGGAGACGTGTGGCGCGGCGCCAATGGCGAGTGCGTGCATACGGGTACCTGGGTTGCCGCCAACGCCATTCCGGGTTGTGACGGCATGCCGCTCACCAAGCCCGCACCTCCGCCTCCGCCGCCTCCGGCTGCTCCCGCGGTCGTCGCGCCCGCCGACAGCGATCACGACGGCGTGACCGACGACCTGGACAAGTGTCCCAACACGCCCGCAGGCGTGAAGGTCGACGCGACCGGATGCGCGCCGGACAGCGACGGCGACGGCGTGCCCGATTATCAGGACACGTGCCCCAACACGCCTGCAGGCGCGATGGTCGACACGGCGGGTTGCCCGAAGAAGCTCGAGCACGAAGTCAGCATCGGCCTCGACATCACCTTCGTGTTCGACAAGGCGGACATCAAGGGCGACGCGACGCCCGAGATCAAGAAGGTCGCCGACTTCATGAAGCAGTACACCTCGGTGAAGGTCACCATCGAGGGCTACACCGACAACGTCGGCGGAGCGGCCAAGAACAAGAAGCTTTCGCAGGAGCGCGCCGACGCGGTGAAGGCTGCACTCGTGAAGGACGGTGTGGACGCGAGCCGCCTGGACGCGATCGGGTTCGGCATGGAAAAGCCGGTCGCCGACAACAAGACGGAAGAAGGCCGCGCCAAGAACCGTCGCGTCATGGCTCACGCCCAGGCCGAGCAGGTGTCGATCGAGATGAAGAAGTAGACGCGTCAGGCGTTCACCGCTCGACGCGGGCGAACGCGAACACGGTCACCACGCCTCCTCCGGGATGCTCGTTCGCCGATGCGAGCGTGCTCCGGGGGAGGTCGTGTTTTGTCGCTACGTTTTCCGTCCGTCGAAATCCATCACGTTGAGGTTCTTCAGCTCGACGTCGTCGAGACAGCGCACGTTCACCGCGATCATCGGCTGACCCGCCTTTTCACCACGCGCGAAGGACTTGATCCCGCACTCGGTGCAGAAGAGGTGATGGATGTGCTTCTTGTTGAATTGGTAATCCTTCAAGAAGCCCTCGCCGGATTTGAGATGGAACTCCGACGCAGGTACGAACGACAAGAGTGTCCCTGCCCGCCCACACATCGAGCAATTGCACGCGATGACCGGTTTCTCGAGATCCACCGTGACGTCGTAGCGAACCTTCCCGCACTGACAGCCGCCCTGATAGGTTTTTGCTTCGCTCATGACAATCAATGTAGGGGCTTCGGGCGGCGATCGGAACCGAACAAAAATGTCGCTATTCGGGCTCGGTCGAGCCGGCCTGACGATAGCGAGACGCTTCGACGCGAGGCACGTCGCCACGTGTCGCGAACGGCCCATTTCAGCGGGCGTCGAATGGTGAAAATGTCACGGGTGAAACCGCTCGACCACGTTTTGAACGGGCTTCTGCGTCCGCAAGTAGTCGTAGATCGCGCCGAGGTCTTCCGGGGTCATCCCGGCGTACATCGTCCACGGCATGATGGTGTTCATGCCGCCCGCGCTGACCGGCGTCGCGGCGTTGGGTGACGCGAACGCTTTGAACTTCGTGATGAACTCGTCACGCGTCCACTCGCCGATCCCCGTCTCGCGATCGGGCGTGATGTTCGCCGACGTGATGTGACCTCCGCCGGACAGCGGGAACGTCCATCCGCCGGCGAATTCCATTCCAGGCTTGTGCTTGCCGCGTTCCTGCTGCGTGTGACACTCCGCGCAGCCGGCGACGGTCGTCAGATATTTTCCATAGTCGGGCGTGCCGGCCTGGCACTCCCAAGGATCGGGCGGAGCGGGAATCAAGCGGACGATGAGGTTCATCGGAAAATCCAGCTTCGATTCCTGGTTCTGCCGAACGACCGGGGCCAAGGTTCGCAAAAAGGCGACGAGCGCGTTCAAGTCGGCGTCACAGAGGTGGCGATAATTCGGGTACGGCATGATCGGGAACATCGCGTGACCATCGCGAGTAACGCCGGTCGTGATGGCGCGCGCCACCTCGCCGTCGGTCCACGTCGCGAGAGCGACCGGCGTGATGTTCCTCGAGAACACGTTTCCTGGAAATCCCATGTCGTGCGTGAACGCTTCGCCGCCTCCGCCGATCGTCCCGGGACGCGGCGGTCCCGAGTAACGCTTCCAGTCGCGCGTGGAGTGACAGTCGAGACACGCCGTGACGTGGCCCGCCAGATACGCGCCGCGTTCGACGAGCGCCGGCGTCGACTCGACTCTCAGATCCGGGGTCGGACCGGTCTTCGGAAAAGCGACGAACAGGTACGCGAGGGCGAGTCCGCCGATCGCGCCGAGCGCGCCGATCAGCGTCAGAACGATGTTGAGACCGCGGCGGTTCATGTTCGATTTCTCGGGTTCGAAGCGGAGGCCGAGCCTATACACCGACCGCGAGCGGCGGGCTCGCCCCGCATTCGGTTTGCGCCGACGGCTGCTGCAGTGACAAGCTTCGGCGGGATGGGCGGAGCAGCAGCCGATTGCTTCGAGGCCGCGCGGAGCGGCGATCCGGCGGCGCTCGAGACGCTCATGCGCGAGCGGCGGACGCAGGTCGTGAGGTACGCGATGCGGCTCTGCATCTCGCCCGCCGACGCCGAGGACGCGACACAAGAGGCCCTCATCGCGCTGTCTCGTTACATCGCCGTCTTGCGGGAGGCGGCGGCCTTGTCGAGCTGGCTCTTTCGCGCCGTGCGCACGCACTGCACGCGGCTCGCGCGGCGGTCGCTGCGGCACGCGCTCGGCGAGGGCGACGGCCAGCCGCTCGGCCTCGAAGGGCCGTCGCCGGAAGACCAGCTCGTCGATCGTCAGCTCAGGGAGCGAATCGCCGCGATATTGAGCGAGCTCGATCCGGCGCTTCGCGAAGTGCTGGTGCGCCGCGACATCGCCGAAGAGAGCGCGCGAACCGCCGCCGACGCCTTGGGGATCTCGATCGAAGCACTCAAATCGCGCCTCCACCGAGCCCGCGGCGAGGTGCGCAAGCGGCTCCTCGCGTCGCTCGACCTGCGACGCAAAAAACGACGTACCCCCGTCGATTTCCGAAATCCTCCGGTCGGGGTGACGGCTCCTACGAGCGGAGGCCGTCATGAAGATTTATGGACATCCGCTCAGCACCTGCACCCGGAAGCTCTGGTTCGCCCTCGCCGAAAAGGGCGAGCACGCCGATTTCGAGCTCGTCGATCTGTTCGCGAAAGCACACAAAACACCGGCCCACCTCGCTCGGCAGCCGTTCGGCGTCGTTCCCGTGCTCGACGACGATGGGTTCGTCTTGTTCGAGTCGCGGGCGATCCTGCGCTATCTCGACGCGCGCTTTCCCGCGCCGTCGCTGTCGCCAAAATCCGTCACCGATCTCGCGCGCATGAACCAATGGCTCAGCGTGGATCAGTCGTACGTCGCGCCGCACACGCGGGCGCTCGCCATCGAACGGATCGTGAAACCGCGCGAGCACGTGGAACCGGACCCCGGCGTGGAGCGCTCGGCGCTCGACGCGCTGGCAACGGCGTTTCGCGTCTATGACGAGGCGCTCGACGGGCCATATCTCGCCGGCCCTTCTCTCTCCCTCGCGGACATTTCGCTCGCCCCGTACGTCGCGAGCCTGCCGATGCTCCGCGCCGACGATTTGCTCGAACGAACGCCGCGGCTCCGCGCGTGGTGGGCTCGCGTGAGCGCGCGGGATGCATGGCGCGCCGCGGTGGGGACGAGCTGAGGCTCGCGTCCGACGGCGACCGTGCAACGCGATTCACGCGTTCCGCGACGTGTGCAGCGACGTGCTCATTCCGGGTGATGGAAGGGGCATGCGACGCCGGGAAGCGCGGCGTCGCGCGACGTCGAAGGAGCGGCACGTTGTTTGCTCGAGCGCGCACATGCAAAGGCGATCGACGACTCGAGTTGGAATGGGCGCGCTTGCGCTCTGGATTCTCGCCGGATGCGGCGCAACACCGGAGGGCGCGAACGGCACCGACGAGGTCGGCGAGACGAATCAAGCCATCAACGGCGGAGCGCCCGATCCGGATCCGGGGAGCCCGGCCGTCGGCATTGTCTACACGTCGAACGGCCTCTGCACGGGCACGCTCGTCGCGCGCGCGGTCGTCCTCACCGCCGCGCATTGCGTCCTCAATGCCGAGCTCGACGCGTTCTACACCGGAACGGGCAGCGCGACGACGCCGGGCACGGTACCTCCCGCGATGAGCCGGCACCCCATCGACAAGGCCATCATCCACCCGAGCTACTCACCGAACGGCGATCCGGAAGACATCGACCAGGGTTTCGACTTGGCGCTGGTTCATTTGACCGTCCCCGACTGCGTGAGCACGCCGTGGACCATCGACCCGACGGTTCCCGCCGCGGGCACGCCGTGCATTGCGGTCGGCTATGGAATTTCGACGGACGGCTCCGGAACCAAGACCACGGGCCTCCGGAAATTTTGCTCTGAGCTCTCCGACGGCCCCCAAAGCAACGACCTCGAGGAGTTCGAGCAGGGGACGAACCTCTTCAACGGGCTCGCTCAGCAGGGAGATTCGGGCGGACCGGTGGTGTGCACGCCCATTCGGAAGATCGCCGGCGTGGTCTCGTTCACGCCCCAGTTCAACACGACGAACGTGTTCTACGCACGGGTCGATTCCCAGATCGCCTGGGTGAACTCCACCGCTGCTCAATTGTCGGCGAACGGTCCGGCCTGCACCGCGATCTACATCGATCCGCCCGACTGCACGGCGGGCGATCTACGTTGTCACCCGCTCTTCCCGATCCCGAACCCGTAGCGAGTCACTGCTCGAGCACGTGACCGATGCGGGCCCAGCGCACGCCGACGCCGCGCGCCGCCGAATACCAGACCGTTTGAGCGACGGCTTTCACATCGGCGAGCGGCACGGTGCCGAAGCGGCGTGAGTCGACCGCGCGGGCTCGATTGTCGCCGAGCACGAAGAGCTGCGCGTCGGGGACGGTGAAGCGGAAGGGTGCCGCGCCGGTCGCGTCGTTTTTCGGCCAGAGCACGACGTAGGGGTCCCCGTCACCCTGTTCGCGAACGGCGCGCACGTCGTCGCCCGCACCGGGCGCCGCAAGCGCGGGACCAAGCGACAAGTCGTGACCGTTCACGCGAACGACGCTTCCGTCGATTTCGATCCGGTCACCGGGCAGGCCGATCACGCGCTTGATGAACGTCAGCGTGCGGTCGTTCGGGTACACGAACACGGCGAGCGCGCCGCGCCACAGCTTGGTTCCCCCCGCGCGCCCCACGTTCTTTTTCGCGAGCAAGCGATCGCCGGGCACGATGGTCGGCGCCATGCTGCTGCTCGGAACGACGAAGGTCTCGAAGAACTGCTCGCGCACGTCGGCCGTGAACGGACGGAGCACGAACAGGTACCCGAGCGCGACGTAGAGCACGTACACCGCGGGACGCTGCCAACGCGCACGCGGAGCGAGACCGCGGCCAGCGATGCGCCCGGCGACCACGGCGGATGCGGCGTACAGCGCGATCGCGACCGCCACCGCGCCGAAGACGGTCCACAACGCCACCGTCGGCGACGCGACGCTCGCGACGCGCGCGGCAACCGGAACGACGGACGCCACGACGAGCAAGACGAGGACGCCTTCGACGAAATCGCCGGTGTACAGATGGCCGAGCCCCGGCATGACCAGGCCCGCGGCAAACGCCAGCATCGCCTTTTGTCCCGGCCGTTTCATCGCACCCCCGCGAGGCCCACGCTCGCAACGAGGACGCCGGCGATGAAGCGCGCCACGTTGAGCATCGCCAGAACCACGGCCGCGTTCACGAGGAGCACGGTCACCCAAGGGCGGTCGATGAAGCGGCGCGCGTCGCCTTCGGACTCGAGGCGCGCCATCACGCGGTCGGCGAAGCCGTCCGGCGGCAAGACTCGCTCGGGATCGAGCGCGACGTCGAGCAGCGCATACGTCTCGGCGACGCCCGCGCACGCCGCGCAATCGGTCGCGTGACGCGCGTCCTCCGGCGACAGCACGAGCGCGCGAGCGAGCTTCTCTTGGATATCGTTGCAGTTCATGAGTCCTCTTCGACGAGGGCGACGCGAAGGCGTTCGCTCGCCCGGTGGATTCGCGATTTGACGGTGCCGACCGCGCATCCTTGGAGATCGGCGACCTGCTCGAGCGAGAGCTCCTCGACGCGAGCCAGGACGAGCGTGGTGCGGAGCTCGTCGGAGAGCGCGTCGAGGGCGCGGGTGACCCGCCGCAGCTCGTCGGCGGCGAGTGCGCGCTCGCCGGGGCCCGGCGCGGGATCGACGACGTTCAGGTCGTCATGGATCGCCGTCGACGACGGACGGTTGCGGCGCTGTTCGGTCGCCGCGAGACGCTTCGCGATCGTGAAAAGCCACGTCGAGAACTTGCCCTTGGCGGGGTCGAACTGCGCGAGCGCGCGAAAGGCGCGAAGAAACGTCTCTTGAGCGATGTCCTCGGACTGTGCCGGTGAGAACCCGATTATTCCGAGGAACCGGAAGATCGGCCGCTGATACCGGAGCACGAGCAGGCGAAACGCCCCGCGTTCTCCGCTCGCCGCTTGCCGAACCAGAAACTCGTCGTCCATCCGCTCTTCCGGTTCATACCGGCGCGGACGCCAAAGGTTCCCGTTGGAGTAAAAATTCGCAACCGTCTCCCCCATCCGAGGCTGGGCGAGGATCGGGGGGAGACCGCCGCGCGGCTCGGCGCGCGGCGAGTGGGGGCAGCCTATTTGACCAATGGGTCTGCCGGTTCGACGCTCACGCGCCGCGTGGAAGCTCAGAGCGGCGGGTCGGCGTTCTGCATCAATTGCTGGAACTGGGCGGAAAACCAAGCGCCGGAGAGCGGCGCGTTCGAGAGCGCGCCGGTGAGGTTGTTCCCGTTGCGCTCGTTGCCGGTGTAGGTCGGGTCGCACATGCGATCGAAGCCTTTGCCGTCGCTGTTCGCGATCATCGTGCTCGAACCGTCGGATTCGCCGGGCGGTTTGATCCAGACGTAAGCGTCGATGCCGTCGGCCGGCGACGCCGTCGGACGTTCGCCGAGGCCCGCGCCGGTCTGGTTGCACCAGTTGCCCGCTTGAATCCGGCGATCGATGCGCGAGCCGTCCACGAAAGTGTCCACATCGGTGGACGTACTCGCGGCGGTGGGCCGCGCGGAGCCGCCCCAACCGTTGCGCGAGGTGTCGATGAGCATGCCGATGCTCGAGTCGAAGCCTTCGGAGACGAGCTTCGTGCGGAGCGCCTGCGCATACGTGAGCTCGTCGACGTAACTGTTGTAGTCGACCCACTTCGACTGCTTGACGGAAGTGCCGTTGACGGTCGTGTTGATGTTGAAGAACGGCTCGGTGAGGGCGGAGTAGTTCGCGGTGTTGGTGATGAAGCCGGAGATGGTCGAGAGGCCGGCCATCATGCCGACCTGGTGGAAGAGATCCGCCGTCGGGCCGAAGTTCGAGTCCCAGCCGAGCCAGCCGTGGTGACCGGCATCGATGTAATTGTATACGTTCGGGATCGCGCCGAGCTTTTGCAGCGCATACGCGACGCCGTTCACGTAGTTGCCGTTCGACTTCATCGTCGCGCATTCGGCGACGTCGGTGTTCGTGAGCAGGTTCGGCAGCGAGTCGGGCTCGATGACGTTCACGATGTGGATGGCCGAGTATTTCGGATCGCCCATGATCGCCGCGATCGGGTCGATGTAGTCGGATTCGTATTTCGGCAGATCCGTCGGGCCGAGCTCGCCGTTCGACGCGAGCGCCGAGCAATCGCGTCCCGGGAGATCGTAGATGACGAACTGGATGTAGCCGGCGCCTTGAGTGAGGGCTGCGTCCAGGTGATCGCGAAGTCCCATGGCGCCGTTCGACTGACTGTTCGGCGTGCCGGCGATCGCCGCGATGCGATCGAGCCACACCGCGGTCGGCGTGCTCGACACTTTGCTACCGCCGGGCTCGGCGTTCGCTTTCGCTTGCCACTCGGAGTTCACGTAGCCCTTCGTGCCGGCGTACGGATTGTCGACGTGCACGACGTTGCCGCCGCCCGAAGTGCCGCCGCTTCCCGCCACGGTTCCGCCGGAGCCGCTCGAGCCGGCGTTGCCACCGCCGGCGTTACCACCGCCGGCGTTGCCCGTTCCCGCGTTGCCGGTGCCCGCATTGCCGGTGCCTGCGTTCCCCGTGCCGGCGTTGCCGGCGCCACCGGTCGTACCGCTCGGGCCCCCGGTGGACGCGCCGCCTGTTCCGGCGTTCGCTCCGCCGCCCGAACCGTTCAACGATCCGGCGTTGCCGGAGCTGCCGCCGAACGGATTCCCCGACCCGCCGCTCGAGCTGCCGAGACCGCCCGTTCCGGTGTCTCCACCGTTCGGAGAATCACCAGGGTTCTCACTCGAGCCGCTGCTCGACGAACACGCGGCCACCGAGACGGCCACTACGGGCGTGACGACCGCGACAGGCGCGACGAAGGCCACGGCGCGGAGCGTCGAGGCGAAAAGCCGAAATTTGCGCAGCATGTGCCCCGGTAGTCGCGGTCGCGACGAGCCGCGGCTCAGCTAAATCGCGGGGGTGGCCGGATGCTTCGTCCCGGCGCGTGATTTCGCGTCAATACGTGCCGACGAAGGCCGCGTGAACTCCGACGTCGATGCGGTGACCGTCTTCGTCTCGGTCGGAAAATTGCCAGAGCTCCGTCGAGAGCTTCATGCGAAAGCCGCGCTCGAACGCATAGCTCCCGCCGAGGCTATAGCGGAGGATCGAGCTCCGTCGTGCGAGCGGCACGACGTCGTCCTCGTCCTCGGGCTTCAAGTAATTGCCGATTCGATAGAGGCCGTCGACTCTGCCGAGCAGATCCACCGACGCGGAGAGTGGCTGCTCGATCTCGATGTACGCCCCTTGCTTCGTGAACGCGTCCTTTCCCGGAGAGGCGACCGGGAGCGCGAAATCGGTGGCGTCCGTCGTGTCCATTTCGGTGCGGCGCACCAGGTACTCCATCCGAATGCTGGTCCGCCGGATCCGAAACGACACGTCTCCTCCGAGGATGGCATAGGTGAGCTGGTTGTTCCGATCGTACGTGCCGTACATGCCGCTCGCGCCGATCGTGACGTCGGAGAGGCCGCCGAGCTTCTGCGTGAGCGCGACGCGCGCGCCGACCGTGGGCCGCGCGTTGTCGTCGACGTAGTACGGCATGCGCGACTCGTCGAACCGAAGGTCGTGCGGATGCGTGTCCGTCGATTTGAACCCCATCACCGCGTAGACGGCGTAGTCGATCTCGGTCGAATCGCCGAACCAGTGCGAGCCATTCACCTCGACGCCGTTGTCGGGGAACGGACTCGGAATGACGCCCATGTTCCAGGTCCGCATCCGCAGCATGCGTCCCATGTCGTACGGGAGCGGCTTGTCGCTGAATTTGTAGTTTCCGACGTCGTGCCGGAGATTGAAGCTCCCGAACGAAGGACTGAACCGCCCCGCGCGTAGGTTGAACTCGTCGGCCACGCGATAGTCGACGTAGGCCATGTCGAGCTCGAAGCCGTGGCACCCGAAGCAGACCTTCACGTTCGCGGAGAGATGGTTCGACACGTCGACCGAGAGCTTCTCTGCCGCTTCGATGGTGAACCCGTCGAACCCGTACGTCCCCACGTCCTCGCCGGCGTTCAGGTTGCCGTGCTCGGTCGGGACGAACAGATAGTCGAGCTGAATGCTCCCGGCGAAGTTGCGGTCCACCGCGAACGCCTTCGCCGCGACGAGCGCGATCGCCGCGACGCACATCAGGAGGATCGCCGAACGCCTCATGACCCACCCCGTCGCGCGAGCTGTTCCTGCGAGAAATAGTGCAAAAAGGCGAGGATCGGCGGGACGTCGGACGGCGCGATGCCGCTCGACGGCTGCCTCCGCATGCGCTCGACGTAGATCGCCCAGTATGCGTCGTCGGTGATGCCGCTCTGCAATGGGCGGGCGAGCGAATGACACTTCGAACAGCGCACCGAAAAGAGCTGATATTCGGGGCGAACGTCTTCGGGCAACGCCGCCACATCGACGCCTTCACCTCGGCCTCCGGAGCATGCGACCACCAGAATGGTCGAGACGACGAGCGCGACGAACACCCAGGGCACGAGCTTCGCACCCGACGGTCGCCACGTCCGTTCCGAGGGGCGCTCAGTCATCGACCTTGAACGTCAAGGTGACCGTCGACCACGCTTCCCCGGTGTCGGCGCCGGGAATGTTGAACCCGAGCGCGCTGCGCTGGAGGCAGCGGGCGACGTCGGGCATGCCGAGACCGGACATCGTTGCTTCGACGACCCGTCCCTGGTCGTCGCAGACGAGGTGCAAGGTCGCCGTGCCTTCGACCTTCGACGACCGTGCGCGAAGACCGGCGCGGTAGCAATCGGTCCACGCGCTCGACGCTCGCCCGAGCGCGCGCGACACGCTGCCGGCGGTAGCTCCGCCGCCGACGGCCGACACCACGTAGCTGACCCTTCCCTTCGCGGGGTCGACCGAGGTCGGCGCCTTGTTCACGGAACTGACGACCGCGCTCGCCGGTGCGGGCGCCCGAGGCTCGGCACTCACCTCGGCTGGTGCGGGAAGCGGCTCGACCGGCGACGGCGATGGGGCCGGTAATGCGCCGACCGCCGACTCCTCCGACGCTGCCGCCGTGGCCGGCGACGTCGCACGCGCGACGAGCTCCGATCGGTGAGCGACCCTTCGCGGCGAACCCCCCGAGGCTGGACGATCCACCGACGCCGACGCGCCGGCGGTTACGTGGTCCGTAGGTTCGCGCTCGCCGCTCGGCGGCGCCGCGTTCGCCGACTCGCTCACGGTTTTCGTCGGAGGGACGGCGCTTTCAGGACCCGAGGACTCGGATGCGGCGGCGTGCGCGCTTCCAGCGGAATTCGTCGGGGCGACGGTTGCGTCGCGCTTCCATCCGACGACGAAGACGACGCCGACGGCGACGATGGCCGCCGCGCCGATCACGAGGCGCGACGTGACCCCGCGGGGCATCTTCTCGGGCCGCGTCGTCAGTGTCCGGAGCTCGTCCTGGTCCCTTCGGCTGACCGCTTGCGGTCGAAGAGAGTTTTCGGCGGAGAACGCGCGCTGCGTCTCGGCGACGGCGAGCAGGTCACGCGTGGGCGGCGGCGTGACGCTCGAGTCCGACTCGAGTGCGTCGATCGCCGAACGTAGCGCGGCGCGCATCGCGCGGGCGTCGCTGAAGCGGTCGTTTCGGCGCTTGGCCATCGCCTTCAGACACACGCGCTCGAGCGCGGGCGACACCGAGGCCCGAAGCCGGCTCGGCGGAGTGGGATCCTCCGAGACGTGCTTGATCACGACGTCGATCGGATTGTCGGCAACGAACGGCGGTTGCCCCGCGAGGAGCTCGTACAAAATGACACCGATGGAGTAGAGATCGGCGCGGGCGTCGAGCACTTCGCCGCGACATTGCTCGGGCGACATGTACTGTGGAGTACCGAGCAACGTTCCGGTGAGCGTCAGGGGTCGGCTGCTCGGCGGCTGCAGCGGCGCCGGCTCGGACATCTGAGCGATCCCGAAGTCGCAGACCTTGACGACTTCCTGCGACTTTCCTTCGTCGTCGAGGCGCGTCGTCACCATGACGTTTTCGGGTTTCAGGTCGCGATGGACGATCCCGACGGCGTGCGCCGCAGCAACGGCGCTCAACGTCTGCGACAGCAAATCGACGATGCGCTCGGTCGAGAAGTGAGAGTCCCGAGACATGATCTGCCCGAGGTCGGGCCCTTCGACCCGGTCCATCACGATATAGAGGAGGCCGTCCGGCTCGGTACCGAAGTCGAGCACCCGAATCACGTTCGGATGATCGAGTCGCGAGGCCGCCCGAGCTTCCCGGTAGAACCGCTCCGCGAAGATCGGATCCTTCGTGAGCTCCTCGTGCATCACCTTCACGGCGACGCGCGCGTCGAGACTCTTGTGACGCGCTTGATACACCGACCCCATGTTCCCCGTTCCGATGAGCGCATCGAGAACGTACTTTCCCGCAACGGAGCGGCCGATGCGGCGGTCTGGTGCTGCCATGTGCGTCCCCGAACGGCTCCGCCGAGCGAAGCAAAGGCATTCTGCGCGCCCGTCGTCCGCGATGCACGCGTCCTCCACAGAGGGTGAATCGACGCGTTCGGTGTCACCGGTATGTAACCGGACGCCGGCGAGCGACGTACTGATCTCCCCGCTCGCGGACGTGACGGCGTCCGGCGGCCGCGCGAACGGACTCGGTAAACATCGCCGATCGTCGTGGCCCTCGGAGACCGCGGGTCGATCGGGTAGGAAGCCGCCATGCGGTTCGCGCTCTGTTTCGTTTCCGCGACCTCTGCCGGTGTCCTCTTGTCGTGTGCCCACCGGACGCCGGCATCCGTGGTGCCGCATCTCGTCTCGCCCGCTCCCATCGGAGTGGCCGCACCGAAAGCGACCGCGCGCCTGGTCGTGCTCGTCGTCCTCGATCAGCTCGCGAGCTGGGTGCTCGATAAGTACTTGCCGGTTCTCGACGAGAACGGCGCACTTCGTCGTGGTGTCGCACAAGGTGCGTTTCACCGTGTTTCCTATCCCTATTCGAGCACCTATACCGCGCCGGGACACGCCGCGCTCGTGACCGGCGTCCCGCCCGCCGAGAACGGCGTGATGGCCAACGAGCTCTACGACCGTGCGATGGGCAAAGCCATGCCTTGCGCGAGCGATCGCTCCGCGCCGGTGCTGCTCGATCCAGAGGCGACGGCGAGTCCGGCGATCCTGAAAGCGCAGACGGTCGGCGACGCGTTGTGGGAAGCAACGCACGGTAAAGCGCACGTCGTCAGCATCTCCCTGAAGGATCGTTCCGCGGTGCTCTCCGGCGGCAAGCACGCCGAGCTCGCGCTCTTCTACGATCCGGCGATCGGCGGCTACACGACGTCCGAATACTACGCGAAAGCCCTGCCCGATTTTCTCACGGCATGGTCCGCCGCCCACCCCATCGGCGAGTGGCTCGCCGCGTGGACGCCGCTCGACGCTGGCCTCCTCGCTCGTGTCGCCGGCAAGGACGACGCGCCCGGCGAAGGCGACTGGGACGGCCTGGGCACGACGTTCCCGCACGATCCGCGAACCTCGGCCCACCCCAGCTCGACGTTCCGCGCGACGCCCCAGGCGAGTGACGAGCTGTTCGCCCTGGCCAGCGAGGTGGTCGATCGCACCGCGCTCGGCCAAGACGACGTCCCCGATCTCCTCGTCGTCTCGGTGTCCGGAACCGACTACGTCGGTCACGTGTTCGGCCCCGATTCCTGGGAATATCTCGACAATCTTCGCCGTGTCGATCGCGCCCTCGCCGCGTTCGTCGATCGCTTATCGGCAAGAGGTCCGACCGCCTTCCTGGTCACGGCCGATCACGGCGTCGTGCCGCTGCCCGAGCGGACCCTGGCCGAAGGGCGCCCCGCGGGTCGCTTCCTCGAGGGCGACATGAAACGCGCTCTCGCCGACGCCGCCGCTCGCGAGCTCGGTCACGCCGAGTGGGTCGTGGCGGTGAAAGCGCCGTTCGTCTATCTTGCGCCCGAAGCGACCACGCCGGAGCGTCGCTCGACGTCGTTCGCCGTCATTGTCCGCGCGCTAGAGTCGATGCCCGGCATTTTCGCCGCGTACGACGTGAAAGACCTCGCCGCGCATCACCCATCCGACGACCCGATCCGTGCGGCCGCGTCGCTCAGCGTCGACGCGTCCCTCGACGCCGATCTGCTCTTCATTCCAAAACCGGGGTATCTGGTCGACAGCGGCATCGTCCCCGGCAAGGGCACGAACCACGGCACGCCGTGGCCGTACGATCGCGAAGTGCCGGTCATCTTCTGGGGCGCCGGCGTCACTCCGCACGCGAAGGGCACCGAAACCTTCGACGCTCTCCGCGTCGCCCCGACCCTCGCCGCCCTCCTCGGCTCTCCAAGTCCGTCGAGCGCCCGCGGACAGCCGCTCCCCGGCGCGCCACCCCTCGTCGCCGCGCGATGATCAGCTCGCTTCGAGGATGGCGGCGTACCGCGTGAAGCCCGCGCCCTGCGCGTAGAGCCCGACGAGCGCGCCCGGCGTGAGGCGACCGAGCCGTCGCGCGGCCTCCAGGTTCATGACCGGGCCGCACGCACCGACGTGCGCGATGGTGTCGTACGTCGTGACGGCGCGGTCGCGCGGTAAGCCGAGACGCTCGGCGATGGCGCCAGGGATGAACCCGCGGGGCTGCACCGACGCGAGCACCGCGAGCCGCTCCACGTCGACGCCCGCGCGCTCGGCGGCTTTTTGAATCGTCGCCGCGCCGAACGATACCGTTTCGCGCATCAAGTACTTCGCGCCCGCCGGCGCGCGCGAACCGAGACGGAAATTGCCGCCGGCCGCCCACCATGGCGTGTCGGTCTCATCGTCGGTGCCGCGCACCCACGTGACCGACACCGCGTGCTCGCCGTGAGTCACGCCGAACGTCGCGCGCACGCCGAGCCCCGGCCGCTTCGCGACCACGAGCGCCGTCGCAGCGTCGCCGAGCCCCGGCGACGCCGGGTGCGCGAGGAGGAAGGTCCGGAGCAAGAGGTGCGATTGGGTCAAGAGCACGACTTTCGCGAGCCCCGAGTCGAGGTAAGCGCGCGCGACGTCGAGCTGCGCGAGCGCGCTCGCGCAGAACGCTTCGACGCCGAGCGCCGTCGCTCGGTGCGCGCCGACCGCGTGCGCGACCGAGACCGCCGTCGGCAATGACATGCGGTCGGGAACGACGGAGTTCGAGAGCACCAGATCGACGTCCGCGCCGTTCACGCCGGCATCGGCGAGCGCCGACCGCGCGGCGAGCGTCTCGGCCTCGGCCGCGGTCGTCGTGTCCGGCGCGACGCGCCGCTCTTTCGCACCGAGAAAGAGATCCGTCGATTCTGCCGCCAGATCGCGGGCGAGGATCGCCGCGGCGATCGGGTCGTCGGACTCCGGAATGTCGTTGAAAGTGCGGTCGCCCGCGGCGTGCACGCGTTCGCCGAAGGTCGACGGCCAGGCGTCGTTCGTGCGGATCTCGTCGGGGAGCCAGCGGCCGATGCCGATGATGGAGACGGTCATGACGTTTCGTCCTTTTCTCGTGAAAGCATGGACATGTGTTGGAGCGCTTCGACGCGACCGCCGCCGCGAATGCGGCTCGCGGCGTCGATGCGCGCATCGATGAGCGCCGGACCCCCCTGCGACAAGAGCGCGTCGACGAGCGAGCGATCGAGCGTGCCCGGCGCGCGAACGATGGCCGCCGGCATCCCGAGCGAGCGCGCCCACGCGGAGAAGTCGACGGGGGGCGTGTCGTACGGGCTCGCGTCGCCGAAGATCTGGCGCATGCCGTGGTGCACCATGTTGTAGCGGCCGTCGTTGAACACGACGAACAAGATCGGGAGCCGTTCCCGGAGCGCGACCAGCGCTTCCATGCCGGCCATTTGCATCCCGCCGTCGCCCGCCACGACGACGACCGGGCGTGTCGGGTCGGCGAGCGCGAGGCCGATCGCGCCGGCAATGCCGGAACCCATGCTGCCGTGGTTCAGCTGGACGTAGAACCGGTCCGGCGCCGCGGTGAGGTAGTGCAGGGCGAAAAGCATGTGCTCGCCGATGTCCGTGACGAAGCGCGCGCCCGGTCCGACGGCGCGCTCGAGATCCGCGATGAGCCTCTGGGGTTGGATCGGAACGCGCGGATCGGACGCGAAGTCGGGCGAATCGAACGGCGAAACGGCGCGCGCGCCGCGAAGCGCGTCGTCTGCCTGCGACGTGATCGCCGTCGGCAAGAGCGAGAGCGCCGCGACGAACGCTCCGACGTCCGCGGTCACGCCGAGCGCCGTCGGCGCATTGCGCCCGAACACGCTCGCGTCGTGGTCGACGTGCACCAAGACTCCGCCGTCTCCCACGTAGCGCGTGGGGCCCATCGAGGTGTCGTCGAGATCCGTGCCGAGCGCGACGCACACGTCGACGGGCTGGGCGGTGTAGCGGCGCGCCCAGATCGACGCGGCCATGCCGCCGTTGCGGAGCGAACAAGGGTGCCGCTCGCTGACGATGCCCTTCGCGCGCGGCGTCGTCACGAACGGGACGCCGGCGCGGTCGAAAAAGTCTTCGAGCGTGCGCTCGTGCCCGCGACAGCCCGCGCCGAGCACGACGAGCGGACGCTGGGCGGCCGCGAGCCATCGCGCGGTGCGAAGGACGGCGCTCGCCGGCGGCGAACGCGGCAGGGACGCCACAGGCGACGCGACGTCGAACGCAGGCGACGCGCCCATCGCGCGATCGAGCGGCAACACGAAGAGCGCCGGCCCGGGTCGCGACGGATCCTCGGCGGCGTCGAGCGCCGCGAGCGCCTGCGACACGACGCTTCGCGAATGCGCGGCGCGGATCCGCGCACGGGTGATCGGGCGAACCAAAGACTCCATGTCGATCCCCTCCGGGCCCGAGTCTTGCGCCATGCGTCCGCCCGTCGTGGCCCACGCCACATCGCCGGCAACGACGAGCATCGGCGTACGCTCGAGGAACGCCGAGGCGATGCCGGTGATCGCATTGGTGATCCCCGGACCCGAGGTGACGACGACGGCCGGCGTGCGCCCGCTCGCGCGCTGAAAGAGCGCGGCGGCGAACGCGGCGTGGCTTTCGTGGCGCGACTCGACGAGCCGGGCCCCGGGGGTCAGTCGGATCGCTTCGAATACCGGGCAGATCGGACCGCCGGGAATACCGAAAAAGACGTCCACGCCGCGCGCGACGAGCGCTTCGACGAGCCGTCGCGCGGCGGAATCACCCGCGAGACGTGAAGCGCGGATCTCCGACGGCCGCGCGACCTCGGGTGCGCTCTCTTGCTCCGCGGACGCGGAATCGGTTTCGGCGACGTTGCGTGCGTGGGATTCGTTTCGCGGAGGGGTCATGCAATGCCTGACCTCCGCGAAGTTCGCGATGGAGGTCACTCGGCGCTCGGCCCCCGACGAACGTGCGCGCGCGCTGTTTCGTGCGCCCCCCTTGATTAGCGACGTTCGACGGAACCCGCTAGGGGCGAACGCGCGAGTGCGAAACAATGCGCATCGCGCGACGCGCTGTGCATGAGCCTGCACAGGACGCGATGCGAACCTCCTCCGGGTGCGCGGAGCGCGCGTTTGGCGCGCGCTCCGCGCACCCTTGGAGGAGGTCGCGCCGCCGGAGCCGCAGTGACACCAGTGACCACCTGAGTGGTCACTGGGGGCGGCGAGGAGGCGCGGGTGGAGGCACATCTTTCTGCGAACACGCCCGGAGATCTCGGCCACCTGCTTGGTTTCGCTGCGCTTCCGGTGCTCACGTACGAAAGTACGCTCCGCTCCGGTTCTCGCTCAACACGGCGCATCTGACTCGAGCTTTCCGGGCGGGTCGACTGATGCGATGAATCATGAGGGCGCGGGTGGAGGCACTCAGCCTTTCTTCTCCTCGATCTTCGCGCGGAGGCGCGCTTCGCGTTCGACCACCTCGGGCGAGAGCTCGCCGAAGTCCGGCATCTCGAACACCGGGCGGATCTCGACGTTGGACTCGGCCATCTGGGGTTGGGGGCACGGCATGCGCTTTACCCACTCGACGGCCTCGTCGATCGACTTCACTTGCCAGAGCCAGAAGCCGGCGATGAGCTCCTTCGATTCGGTGAACGGACCGTCGACGACGGTGCGCGACTTCCCGGTGAAGTACACGCGCTTGCCTTTGGATGTCGGATGCAGGCCTTCGCCGGCGAGCATGATGCCGGCGTTCACGAGCTCCTCGTTGAATTTCCCCATCGCGTTCAAGAGGGCCTCGTCCGGGAGCTTGTTGGCCTCGGAATCGTTGCTTGCTTTGACAATCACCATGACTCGCATTGGTTTTCTCCAAGTAGTGGGTCGGAACCCGTTTTCATGGAGGCGACGAACGGCGGCCACGCCGATCGACACGCCCCCGCTTTTTTTCGAGGGCGGACCCGAACCCGCGAAAATGCAACGTTATCGGAAGGTTCCGCTATCGGCTGCCGGAGACTCGCGCCGACGAGGGGCGCGGGGCCGCGCGAGCCCTCGCCGACTCGGCGCATTCGATCCGGCCCGCCCGCTCGAATTGAGCTGACGGCCGTTTCGCTGTAACGGTCACAGTCCACATTTCGATTCGGGAGGTCTCATGTTCGTCGACGTGTCTCACACCTGTCGCGCGGCTCTGGTTCTCACGCTCGCTCTCGTCGCTTGCGACGACAAGAAGGACGCGCCGGCCGCGGAAACCGCGACGGCGAGCGCGACGGCGCCCGCGCCGACGCCGAGCCCCACTCCCCCGCCACCGCCCCCCGCGCCGGCCGCGCCGTCACGGCCCGACAAAATCGACCTCGCCGTCACGCCCGCGCAGCGCACGAAGGTCGAAACCGCGGTGCCCGAAGCGAAGGGGTTCCTCGTCGCGAAGGATATCGAAGAGAAAATAAAGCCGCTGAAGTTGAAAGAGAAAGAAGGCGGCGTCACTGCGTTCGATCGTCTGGCGAAAGGCAAATGGGTGCTCTTCGAGGGGCCGATCACGAACCTGACCGAGTCGGGGTTCGATCTCGGCATCACGTACACGCCGCAGATCAAAGGCGACATGATCGGAATGAGCCGGCAGTGGTTCCCGATCACGTTCTCGGACGTGAAGGGCTACCAGCAGACGGCGTTCAAGGGCGGGCAAATGGTCGTCGTGCTCGCGAAGTACCTCGGCAAACAGAAAGCCACGCCGGGAAGCGAGCTGGTCGCCACCGGAAATTGGTGACACTCGGAAGCTATCTCAGAAACCGTAGCGAGCACCCCGCGACTGTGACTAAACCCAGGTGACGCGGACGACCATCTCGTCGTCGCCCGCGTCGTAGCTGACGACCCGGGCGACCACGTTGCGGATCGGGAGCGACGCGTACGTGGTGCGGACCGCCGCCACGTGCGCCTGTCGATAATATTCGAAGCAGTTGAGCAGCATGCCCCGCTCTTCGAGCAGCTTTTCCTTCGGACCGATCTTCACGGTCTGGACGCTGCCGCCCTGGAACAAGCGCGGCCACATGCGATTGAGCTGAGGGAGCGCGGCCCAGACGTCGAAGTCTGCCTCGCGCGCCTTACGGCCTGTGGTGACGAGGGCAGTCTCCTGGACGCGCTCGCCAACCCGCTCGCCCATCGTCGAGAACTCCTGCGCGCTGAGCCGTAGGTGTTCGCAAGCCTGGTAGTGCGCGGTGGCAAGCTCGACGGAAACCCAGCCGGGGCTGATTGCCGCTTCGAGCTCGCCGAGCGTCTTCGGGTCGATGAGCTTGACGTATCGGTCGTAGTGGCCGGCGACCTTGAGCTGAGCGAGCGAGGACTGAATGATGACGTTCCGGATCGCCGTCATCGGGCCCGCGTCGAGCTTGTGGGGAACGATGACTTCACGCGCTTCGGCAGTCGTCACCCGGCGATCGGGGTTGGGATCGTTGCGGAGAGGTCGTTCGGACGCGTTGCGCATGGAAGCCGAGCATCAATGGTTAGCACGCCCGAGCCGGCCGGGCACTCCGCGCAAGGCTTGCATCCCATTGCAAAGGGGCCTCGACCGAAGATCAGAGCGGCCGTTCGCCCCGGCACACTTCCACCGACAATCGAACGACGTAGTAGACTCGGTGAAGCACATCTTGAAGCGCGGCGCGGCGAAGGACACGGAATGGACGAGCCTCTGCGCGCTCCGCTCGCGAGCGCGCGCTGGACGGTTCGCGGCATCAAAGGTGCCGCGCGCCGCCGTCCTCGCCGCGTGCGCGGCGTTCGCGCTTGCCTGCAGTTCGTCGGGAACGCGAGCGACCACGGGCGGAGCGTCGGGAGGAGCGCCCGGGACGAGCGCGGGGGGCGAGCCCGGCGTCGCTACCGGCGGCGTCTTCACGGCTTCTAGTGGGGGCGCCTTCGCCGGAGGGTCCGGCGGCGAGTCGGCCGTAGGCGGCTCGAGTGGGTCGGGCGCGAACCCGGGACGCGATGCGTCCATCGGCCTGGACGCTTCGTCGACCGGCGGAAGCGGGCGCGACGCGAGCGACGACGGGGGCGAGCGCGACGCGAGCGACGACGGCCCGATCATCGGCGCGCCGGTGCCTCCGCCGACGCCGGTGGGGTGCCTCACCGCCGACGATCTGACGCCGGGGGTTCACCAGGTGAGCTGCGATACGACGATCGACGTCGTCACCGTGCCCGAGCAATGCACGAAGACGGCCTGCGGCGTCATCGTCGACGTCCACGGCGGCATGATGAGCTCGCAGATGGAGGACAAGAACACCAACCTGAGCGCCCTCGGAATGAAGCACGGCTACCTCGTGATTCAGCCGAACGCGCTCCAGAACGTCATCCTGCTCAATCAGCGCCTCTTCGTCGCGGACGCGCCGGGCATGCCCGCGGACGACACGCGAGTCATGGACATTCTCACCCAGGTGATCGCCGCGTTTCACGCCGACCAGAACCGGATCCACATGACCGGATTTTCGGAAGGCGGTTACATGACGTGGCGCTGGTTCTGCCAGCACTCCGACTTGCTCGCGTCGATCGCGCCCGGCGCCGCGGCGTATCAATGTGCGGATCTGGCGAACGCCGGGCTCACTCCGCCCGAAGTCGCGTGCCGATTCAGCGGGGGCGAGGCGGGCGCGGACGTGCCCGAGCACGACATTCCGGTGCTCTACGTGCAAGGCACGAAGGACGGCCTGGTCGATCCGAAATGCTCCGAGGCGTGGCTCGAATCGAACGTGTTTTCGACGCTCCGGCTCGGCGCCGGGACGCAGATCGCCGGCGATGCGACGTTCACGCGGACGCGCTACCTGAACCCCGACGGCGTCCCGTTCGAGTACATCAAGCACCAGTACCAAACCACGTCGTCGTTCTTCGGGGTGGCTCTCGACGGGCATTGTTACCCGGGCAGCACCGACCTCACGCCGACGCCGTCGAGCGGGACCGTGGTTCCGCCCGATCAGCTCATCTCGTTCGGGTGCAACGACCCGGCGTCGTTCAACTGGGGCGAAGAGGTGATGAAGTTCTTCATCGCGCATCCGAAGCATTGAAAGGCGGAACTTCCGGCCTTATCGATTGTCTAACCGACGATGGCCGTAGCGGCTTCCGAGACGTTCGTCGCGCCCGATGCGGGGGCGCTCTTGCCGGACCTCCTGCACCCCACACCGACGGCGCGGTTCGACTTCGAGGCGACGAAGCTCGCCGTCACCCTGGCGTTCGCGAGCGGCGTCTCCGGCGGCCTCTTCGCCGAAACGCTCGATCGAGCGCAGGTTGCGCCTTCGACGTGGCAGCCGGGGTCGTTCGCCGCGGATCTGTTCCTTCAGAACTTCGTCGCCCTCTGCTTCAAAATTCGCGTCGGCACGAAGGAGTCGGCCGTCTCGACCTCGCACCTCGTGCGGCTCCTGGCGCGGCCGCCCCAGGACCCCGCGATCGTCGATCACCGCCGCGCGGTGCTCGCCGAGCTCGCCGATTCGCCCGAACTCCGCCGAGAGCTCGAGCGGCTCTTCGTGATGCTCCTCCGGTTTCGCACCTTGCTCGAAGGCGCGACCGGTCCGGGCTGGGACACGAACCGGCGGCAACTCGACGTGCTCGCGCTCGTGAAGGAAATCGTCGACTGCATGGCGGACGGCTTCGGCGAGGCGCAATCCGGCTTGTCGCGACTCGCCGCGTTCGCGCGGCGCGTCCGGGCGGGCGAGGCGTTTCAGTCGCTCGCCGATTTGCTCCGGTACGACGAAAACCTCGCGACGTTGAGTCTCAAGGTCGGCGTCGGTGCCGACGGACGCATCCGCGGCTTTCGCGTCGTCTCGGTGCAGAAGAACGACGAAAATCCGTTCGTCACCTCGGCGTGGCGACGGCTCCTCACGAAGGTCGAGCTGTTCGCTCGCGGCTTTCAATTCGGCGAGCGCGAAGTGATGGCGCGGCTCATCGACGCGGTGTTCGAAGGGTTGAAGGACGACGTGGTGCCGTTCATCCAGCTCTTCGGAGACGTCGAGTTCTACCTCGGCGCGCTCGGGTTTCGCGACACGGCGCATGCCGCCGGACTCGCGGTATGTTTGCCGAGCTTCGTTCCGGCGGAGGCGCCGCTCGCCCTCGAAGGGTTCTTCAATCCGTTGCTGTTGTCGCTCGGCGCGAAGGTGATTCCCTGCGACGTCACGCTCGATCGGCACGACGCGACCACGCTGGTGACGGGTCCGAATTCGGGCGGCAAAACGCGCCTCTTGCAGGCGCTCGGGTTGGCACAACTCCTCGCGCAATCCGGCGTCTTCGTTCCCGCTCGCTCCGCGTCGCTCTCGTGGGCGACGGGGCTCGTCGTTTCGTTGATTCAAGAGACGAAGGCCGACCAAGCCGAAGGCCGGCTCGGCATGGAGCTCATGCGGATCCGCGCCCTGTTCGAACGGCTCCCGCCCGGCGCCATGGTCATCCTCGACGAGCTGTGCTCGGGAACGAATCCGTCGGAAGGCGAAGAAATATTCGAGCTCGTCGTCGGCATGCTGACGCGGCTTCGGCCTCAGGCGTTCATCACGACTCATTTTCTCGCGTTCGCCGCGCGCCTCGAACGCGAGCGCAAAATCGCCGACCTCCGGTTTTTGCAGGTCGAGCTCGGTGCGGATCAAGAACCGACGTATCAATTCGTTCCGGGCGTCGCGCACACGTCGCTCGCCGGACACGCCGCGGCGCGCCTCGGCGTGACGGGCGAGCAGCTGATGGCGCTCATCGAGCACAACCTTGCGCTCGCCGGAGAGAACCGAACCCGCAAGCGCGATTGATGCCGACCCTCCTCACGAACTCGAAGATGTCGCCCGCGCTCGCGCGGCGGATCGAGGCGAGCATTCGCAAAGGTCGCCCCGGCGGCATGGCCGTCGAGCGTCGGTTCGTTGCGCTGTTCCGGTTCGTGACGTTGGTCGGCATCGTCGTCGCCGCGGTATCGCTCGTCTTCTTGAAGCGACGAGAGAGCGCCGACCTCGAGCGTTCGCGCGCGGAGTTGCTCGCCCGAGTGCAGAAGGAAAGCGCATCGCTCCTGGCCGAGGATCGCAGCGCGGTCGACCGCGTGGAAGTTTGGCTCACGCGCGCCGCCGGTCCTTACGAAGGCGACTACGTGGACGAATCACTCCGAGCGCCCGGAGCGCTCGCGACGGTCCTCGCCGCGCCCGTGATCTACGTCCGGGGACCGCTCGCCGACTTTCGAGGCTCGACCGGGATCGAAGAGGCGTCCGGGTCGTCGCGGAAAGATCCTTTTCTCTTGTGTCTCCTGGATCGTCCCTCGACGAGATCGGAATCGGCGATGCTCGCCAAGGTGCATGCGGCGTTCTCCGGCGGCCCGCATTTTCGCGAGCACACGGCGAACGCACACCGACTGTTCGACGCCGTCGTCGGGTTGCCGCTGCTCCAGCCCTCATGGCGCGCAAAAGTGCGCGCGGCGAACACGCAAGAGGACGTGGTTCGACTCGAGCACGAGCTCGACCACGCCCCGCTCGACGAAGCGAAGAAGGCCGCTGCCGCGCATGTCCTGTTGTTCGCGATGGACGAGCCCGGCGCGTCGGGGGGTCTGTCGGAGCTCGACGGCGAGCGCCCCCACGACGTACGAGTCGGGGTCGTCGACCTCGGCGTAGGAAGAGTCTGGCTGCGTCTTCGGAAGCACGCCGACCCGAGCTGGATCAGCCTCGGGAAGCGCGCCGACTACGCGAGCGGCCTCGACGGCTGCGCCCTCGCCCTCGACGTTCACGAGAGCGTCACGACGACGAACGGCGCCGCCGCCCAGGTGAACTATGATCCGCGGCGATGAACATCGTCGTCTTGGATTCGTTCCCGGCCGATCAAGGCAATGGCGCCGCTTGGGACCCGCTGCGCGCATTCGGTAACGTCGTCGTGCACGCGCGCACTTCGCCGGGCGAGCTCGTCGCGCGCGCCGTGAATGCCGACGCGCTCCTCACGAACAAGGTGCTGCTCGATCCCGGCGTGCTCGAACGATTGCCGAACCTTCGTTACGTCGGGGTGGTCGCGACGGGCACCAACGCCGTCAGCTTGTCGACGTGTCGCGAGCGCGGCATCGCCGTCACGAACGTCCCGGGCTACTCGACGCACTCCGTCGCGCAGCTCGTCTTCGCGCTGGTGCTTCAATGGACGCACGACGTCGCGGGCCACGACCGCGCCGTCAAGGACGGACGCTGGACGACGTCGCCCGACTTCATGTTTTGCTTGCGTCCCCTCGTGGAGCTCGCAGGAAAAACGCTGACGATCGTCGGGATGGGCGCGATCGGCGGCGCGGTCGCCGAGATCGGACGCGCCTTCGGCATGCGCGTCGTTGCCGCGGCGGTGCCCGGTTCGACGACGCCGGGGCGCGTTCCGCTTCCCGACGCGCTCGCCCAGGCCGACGTCGTGACGCTTCACTGTCCGCTCACGCCCGCGACGCGGCACCTCGTGAACCGCGACTCGCTCGCGCGAATGAAGCGGGGCGCGGTGTTGATCAACACCGGGCGCGGCGCGCTCGTCGACGAAGCGGCGCTGCTCGGGGCGCTCGAAGAAGGACGGCTCGGCGGCGTCGGCCTCGACGTGCTCGAGCGCGAGCCGCCCGCGGCGGGTCACCCGTTGCTCGACGCGAACCGGCCGTGGTCGACGCGTCTCGTCGTGACGCCGCACCTCGGGTGGGCAACCGTCGAAGCGCGCGATCGTCTCATCACCGAAGTCATCGCGAACCTGGCGGCTTTCGTGCGCGGCGAAAGTCGGAACCGCGTCGAACAAGGCGACGCGCCCGAGACATTGTCGCTCCCGCCTCGATGAAGGAATAGGACGACACACGCGAGGGTTCGCGGAGGGACGCGACGAGAAGAAAGGATCGCGCATGCGCCGCTCCACGTCGGTTCGGTTGACGTTGCTTCCGTTGCTCGCTTCCGTGGCGATGGCGCACCTTCAGACGGCGTGCGTCGAAGAGCCCGAAGACGCGGCAAACGCACCGGAAAATGGCGTCAGCGCAGACGGCGGAGCGCCCGTTCGCGACGTGGACGATTGCCTCTGGGACGAGAGCGACGATGAGTGCAATCGAGCGAGTCGATGGACGGTGTCGGTCGGTCAAGTGAGCGGCATGCCGGGCCCTTACATCCACGCACACCGAGGCGGGTTCGGAAATTACTTCGGAGGACGGGGCGGATGAAGCGCTGCTCATCGACGGCGCGTCCCGATTGGCAGCGACGCGTCGAAGAACAAGGGCTCCTCTTTCACTCGAGCGGCGCGCACGCCTCGACGCCATTTTCGTACTGGGCGGAGGGCGTCCACTACGCCTTCGACGCGAGCGAGATCGACGTGATCGAGGCGGCAACGGCCGAGCTTCACGAGATGTGCCTCGAGGCAGTCGCGACGGTGATCGAAGATCGTCGATTCGCCGAGCTCGGGGTTCCGGAACTCGCCGTTCCGTGGATCGAGCGGAGCTGGGACGAGGACCCGCCGTCGCTCTACGGGCGTATGGATCTGGCGTTCGGACCCGACGGCGTCCCGAAGCTCCTCGAGTACAACGCCGACACGCCGACCAGCTTGCTCGAAGGCGCGGTCGTCCAATGGACGTGGCTCTCCGAGTGCTTCCCCGAGAAGGACCAATTCAATTCGATCCACGAAAAGCTGGTGGCGACGTGGCGTGCCCTCGCCCCGCATCTCGACGGAAACGTCGCCCACTTCGGATGCATCGACGACGTGGAAGACAAAATGACCGTCGGCTACCTCCGCGACACCGCGACACAAGCCGGGCTGACGACGATCGGGATCTACATGGGGGACATCGGGTGGGATCGACGGCGCGGGCGATTCGTCGACCTCGGCGATCGACCGATTCGGAATCTCTTCAAGCTGTACCCGTGGGAAGGCATCGTTCAGGACGAGTTCGCGCCGCTCATCGGTCGCACGCCCGAACTTCGCTGGATCGAACCGGCGTGGAAGATGCTCCTCTCGACGAAAGGGATCTTGCCGATCCTGTGGGAGCTATTTCCGGACCACCCGAACCTGCTCCGGGCGTCGCGTGAGCCGATCGCCGGCGGCTGGGTACGAAAACCGCTCCACGGACGCGAAGGGAACAACGTGACGATCGCGACGCCCGACGTCACCGCAGAAACATCGGGACCCTACGTCGACGAAGGCTTCGTCTATCAGGCGTACACCGAGCTCGGCGTTCACGACGGGATGCGTCCGGTGATCGGCTCGTGGCTCATCGGCGGCGAGCCCGCGGGGATCGGGATCCGCGAAACCACGGGGTACGTGACGAACGACACCGCGTGCTTCGTGCCGCACGTCATCGGTTAGCGCCGGGTGAGAAGGCGAATGTCGCCGCGGTAGAGATAACAGGCGCTCACGGTGAGCGTGCACCAGCAATGGGCACAATCGGTGGGACGCATCACGTGTTCGAACGCTTTCGCCACGCCGAGCTCGAAGACGTTCGGCGCCGGTTGTCCGCGCCCGGTGCGACCGCACGGGAACATGCCGCCGTCGGGTCCGATCGCCACTTCGATGCGGCCGCCGCTGCAGAACGGCACCGGTTTCGGCTCGGGCCAGTTGCGAAGATGCTCGAGTGCGAGCATCTCGTTGCCGATGGGTTCGCCCGCGGCTTTCAGACGCATGAGGGCGTCGATCGAATTCCGATACGCGACGACGCCGGGTGAGTGCTCTGCGGGCGCGTCTTTGCCGCTCATGATGTTGCCGATCGCAGGCTGGAACAGCGCGACCACGCCGAGCTCTTTCGCGAACCGGATGACGTCGTCGTAGTAGGGCGCGTTGTGCTCCGCGAGCGTCATGCGGAGCGCCACTTTGCACCCCGCGTCGATCGCGAGGCGCGCGCCGTCCATGGCGCCCGCGAACGAGCCCGCTCCACGTCCGCCGTCGTGGACGTGCGGCGGCCCGTCGATGCTGATCTTGACGAGGTCGATGGAGCTCAAGACCCGGCGTTTTCTCCGGATGAGCAGGCCGTTCGTGCTCATCGAGACGCGCATGCCGTGCGATTTGGCGCGCTCGACGAACGATTCGATCCCCTTGTGCACGAGCGGCTCGCCGCCGTCGAAGCACACCGACAAAGTGCCGAGCTCCGCGAGCTCGTCGATCATGCGGAGCGCGGCGCCGGTCTCCATCTGTGGGGAACGCGGGTCGACCTTGTCGCAATAGGTGCAGTCGAGGTTGCATCGGTGCGTCGGTTCGATGTTCACCATGAGCGGTCGATGCCGCTTCGCGACGCGGCTCGCGACGATGCCGGCTGCGAGCTTGCCGGCATAGGCGACGTAGTCCTTCGTTCCGAAGCGCGTCGCCGGGCGCGCCGCGTCGCCCGGGTCGGCGACGGCGTCAGCGAGGGGCTCGGACGCCGCTACCGGAGGGGGGATTTTCGGGGTTCGGACGAGGGGCAGGTGATGCATGTCAGCTCCGATGATGGGGGAAGAAGAGAGCACCGAGAACGATCCAGAAACAGCCGCGAACGCGCCGGACGAGCGCGACGCTGAGCGCGCTCGAAGCGCCGATGCCCGCGAGCAAGGCAGCGCGCAAGATCGCCGCTTCGACGACGCCGACCTGTCCCGGCACCGGAGCGCCGATCGCCGAGCCCGCGGCGGAAGCGACGCCGAACAACGCCGCCGTCTTCAGGGAACCCGCGCTGAACAAACCGAGCAAGAGCGAGAACTCGGCGATGATCCAGAGCTTGCCCAGATAGTGCAAGAGAAACGCGCCCCCGACGTCGAGCGGGCGCGTGACGATCGCGCCCTGACACGAGCGCGCCGCACGGCGAATGCGAACGACGGCCGGCAACGTTGCAACGCGACGAAGGACCGCGACGGCGGACCCGATTGCGATGTGGCGCGTCACGGCGACGACGCGCGACGACCCGCGGACGGCCCCCCAAAAAACAACGACGACACCCACGCCGACGAGCGCCCCGAGGACGACCGTGCGCGCGACCGTTGCGTTCATCGGCGAAAGGCCGGCAAGGACGACGCCCGAAGCGAAGAACGCGATGAGCGACGCGAACGCCGTCGCGTTGTCGAGCACGACGGCAGCGATCGCCGCGTCGCGATGTTCGAGCGATAACTCCGTCACTTTCAGCGGCTCTCCGAGGATCCCGATGCCGAGCTCGTTCCCCGCCTGCGCCGATAGGAAGATGCGGTACGCGCGAAGCATGCTCGGACGCGCGACGCGAGGGAGCAAGAGCCGCCACCCGGTCGCGTGCAAGAGTTGCCCGATGGCGGGCGCCAAGAAAACGAGCGCGACGCCGGGTCCCGCGTGCCGGCAGTCGTTCCAGATGACGCCCGCGCCCCGTTCGATGACGAGGCGCGCGACGACCGCGACGCCACCGGCGAGGAGGAGCAACGAAATGACGCGGCGCGAACGCGACGTTCGCTTCGATGTCGCGGTCGCGGTGTCGCCCGACGACGACAGTGTGAGAACCGGCGCGACAGTCGCGCTCGCGCCGGCATCTCTCGAAGCCATATTCGAGGGCGATTCGCGATCGGGAAGCGGCGACGTGACGGACACTGCGAGTCGCTAGTGCAGCTCGCATGCCAGGGCAGCGCGAAGCGACGCTCGACGGCGGAGTCGCCCGAAGCTCGCGAATCAGTCGTAGTACGGCGTCGTGCAGCTCACCGTGAACGGAGGGCACGGCGCCGGAAGCGCGGCTTCCCAATAGCCGTCTTTGCACTGCATCGCCGGCCCCGACGCGCTGCACTCGTTGCAACTCGTGCCCTCGAGCGACGGGTCGCAGGCATCGCCAAAGAGCGGGCGCGGCGACTGACAATTGCCTGCCCAGGTGGCGCAATTCCATTGGAGCGCCGTGCTCGAATCCGGCGCGCCCGGCGCGCCTCTCCAGCATTGGCCGCAGTTGCACGAGCCTTCGTCGTACCCGCACGCGTTTCCCTGCGTCGTGCACGTCGCGCCGCTGGCCGCCGCGTAGCTCGACGGACAATCGGGCGCATTGGCGAGACAGCTCGCCACTTGCCATCCGTAGCTTGGGTTCGGTACCGACCCATCGCCGAGCGGGTCGCATCCCACGGACGTGATGCACCACGCAGGCTTGCCCGCTGTCCGGTATTCGCAAGACACGGCTGGGTCCGACGCGGAACAAGGCGAACCGCTCTCCGGAATTTCGACGGGGCACGCCGGGTTTCGCGCGAGCGCGGGGCCCCCGCCGGTGCTCGCCCCGCCGGTTCCCCCGCCGAACGTCGCTGCCGTCCCTTCCCCGAACGAATTGGCTCCCGCTCCGCCACTGGAGACGGCTTGGCCCCCTTCGCCTTGCGGTGCGCCGCCGTTCGACGTCGCGCCCGGTGTCGTCGTCACGCCGCCGCACGCCGCGACGGTGATGACGAGGAGGCCGCACCGAAGAAATGCCGTAGGCCGACGCATGCGAGCTACGTCGGATTCATCTCACGACCGACGAACAGGACGGTGTTCGTGGGAATGTCGCGGATCAGGTAGAAAAACGGATGATCGAGCACGACGGTCTGATTCGCAAGGATGGCCGCCGCGTCGCGAACGGTCACCGCAGTAGCGGCCGCGGCTTCCGTCCCCTTCTCGTCGACCTTGACGAAAGCCTGATGCAACACGTCGTCGATGGAGAGCTGATCGGCAGTGGTGATGCCGGAGAAATTCGCCGCGGAGGTGAAAGCGTCGGCCATTCCGAGCGCGGACAACTCCTGCTTGAGGCTGATTGTCGCGCCTTGAACGGTGAACTTCGGCACGCCGAGGGTCACCGTCGACGGTGCGAGTGCTTCGAACACCGAACCGACGAAATCGCCCGTGAGCCCTTGTTCGACGGCGGCGAGCGCGCCGTCGTCGGGCAAGATGAACACCATGGAGGTCTGCGCCCCGGCATACGTCAGCTCGACGGCGCTGTAGTTCGACCCCTTCGTGAAGTTCATGCCGGCGGTCTGATTCATCATGTCGATCGTACTGGTCGATCCGTCCGCGAGGTGAAACGGGGCGGGCGTCGTGTCGTTGGCGTCGAACTCGGTTTGCCAGGTTGCGTTGAAGTAGATGGCATTCACCAGCACCAGTCGCGTCAATCCACCCAGACTGCCCTCCGGCAGCAGATTGGAAATGCGGTTCTGGGTTTCGTTCGCGACCCAGGAATTGATCGCGCCGCGCGCGGCGTCCGCCGCGTTGATGAAGTCCACGACGTGCATGCCGGCGCCGTAGTCCACGGCGAGGGTATCGAGAAAGGGCTCCGCGAACGTGAGGGTTTTCTCACCCCAGAGCGAATCCACGACCGAGAGCTGAAAGGGCGTGCCGTTCGACGATGCCTGAGCCTTCGAACGCGACGCGAGCGCGAGGTCGAGCGCGTCGAACGCCGGGTGCAGCTTCGGCGCTGGAAGCGTGAAGTCGAGCGCGGTCGCCATTTCCGCGTCGGTGGGCGCTCCGGCGCCCGCGTACGTCATCGCGAGCGCGATGGAAATGCTGTAAGGCGAATAGACGAGGTTCGACGTTTCGTCACCGGACGCGACCTTCTGGTAAAGGTCGAACGCGAACGTGGTGTTGTCTTTGACGAGCTCCGATTCATCGGCGGGGTCCACGACGGGCGCCGTGTCGCGAGCGAGCTTCGATTGAACGAGCCCAAGGCCGTCCGAGCTTGGCGCGCTCGCGCCGCTACACGCGACGACCGCGCCGCCCCAGGCGACCCCCAAAAAATAAGCGACCCAGGACCGACCGGATGCCAGTGAACGAAGCGAACGAAGTGACCGCATGAAACCCTCCGCGAATGAGCGCAACGACGAGGATGAAGCATTTCCTGTGCCCCGCATGAAAATCCTGAATTTTCCGAGAAAAACCGACGAAATGGCACAGCTTGTGTCAGAAGCCGGAGCGCGAAACGGGCGCGGCCGCCGGGGTGTTCGGCGTTGGCGTGCATGGCTTCCGAGCGTCGTATTCGTCCTGGGGACTGCTGCGGGCGCGTGTTCCGACACCGAGCTCACGGTGAACACGGCGCCGGGCTACGTCGCGCGCGATCTTCGGGTCTCCATCCTCGGGGTGTTCGACAACGGGCGCATGAATCAGGCGGCGTGGGACGACTGGTCGCCGATGATCTCCGCGGCGCTGCACGGCACGCGGTGCGATCCAGGGTTCGGTGACGCGATGGAGAAAGACGCTTCCGCGCTGTTCTCGGACGTCGACCAGAGCACCCGGAACGACGGCATCACCGACGAGCTCTTCGACCGACTCGGCGCGAGCGCACGCGGCAATTCGATCCTCATCGTCGAAGTGTTCGGCCATCCCAAGCAAAAAAAGGCCGAGTCGACCGCTGCCGTCGCACCGGACTACTCGGGGCAATCGCAACGTGGTTCTGGCCGTGGAAGGCGCGGGCGCGGAGCACCGGAGAGCGTCGAACCTCCGCCGTCCGCGGAGACGAAGTACGAGGTTTCGATCGGCGTCTATTCGCCGTCCGTGCACGAGGTCGTCGCGAGCGTCGTATTGAGCGACGAGTCCCCGTCGAGCGACACGCTGAACGAGTTCGCGGCAAAGCTCCGAGCCACGCTCGCCGGCGCAACCTGCGCAGGCTGGAAGTGGCAGAGCGGAAGCTAGGGCGTCGTCATTGACGAATCCGGCGTGGCTGCGTTCGCCGCGCCCGCATCGGTGAGCTCGGTGCACGGAGTGAGGCCGCCGGCCCAGAGCTCGAGGGCCTCCCGACACGTCGCGAGCTCCGAGCTCGTGAGCGGCGCGCCGAAGCGGCGACCGGTGGCGTCGACGATGGCGAATTCGCCGCTCTCGGGCGTCGAGCCCTTCGTTCCCGCGAACACGTAGGGCACACGCGCGGGCGAGAAACCGCAAAAGAACGTGACGTCCGTCGCATTCGAGTCCGCCTTCGACAAGCAGATCGTCACCGCGTCGTCTTGAAGCCCGAGACACTCCGCTTTGGCGTTCCAGCGAAGGGGACTGAAGCAATCCGAGTCGGGTTTGCAGGCTACCGCGACCCACGAGACGGACGCGACGCACGCGGCGATGAGCGCGACGCGGAATCTGGGCGTCGTCGGCGACACTTCTTCTCTGGCTCCGACTTTCTCGTCGAATCCGTCATCCTACGGCTCTGACGGCACCGACGTCGCCAGCTTGGAAGAGCTGGGTCGCCATGTCTTGCAAAAACTCGTAGCTCACGGGGTTGAGTGCGTCGTGCCTCGCGACGGCGATCGTCCCGACCAGCCAGCGCCTCGCCCCTTGGTTCACGGTCAGGGGGAACAGCCGATACTCGTCCACGGGAACGGCGGTCGCCGAAGCGCGTACTCCCTCCGAGTGGGTCGAGACGAGCACGGTCTCGCTCGCGTCTTCCGCGATCTCCTCGAACGAAGAACCGACGAGAGACAGGAGGGCCACGGACGGTTCGGAGACGCCCAATCGACCGACAACGATGGGTTCTTGGCGTTCTCCCGCGACGAAGAGCCACGCTTCCTTCGCTCCGGCCTGCGCGGCCACGAGCTCGAGCGCGCGTTGCTTGCGCGCCTCGCCGCCGTCGCAGCTCGCGAGGACCGAAAGCGCGAACGTGCTCGCCAACGTCGAGAACATCGACGCGCTCGACCGCGCCGCCTTCCACGTCGCCTCGCCCGACACGGAGCGCCGCAGGCGGTCGTACTGCGCGATCAGCGCCGGGTTCTTGGTGGGAAAGTACCACTGTCGCATCGCGGCGAGGTGCCGTTCGAACGCCGCGCTGTCGCCTTCGGCCTTCGCGATCTCGGCGCCGGTTCGATGGAGCACTCCGAGCGTCGACGGGCTCTTGTTGGGACCGTGGACATCGAACAAACGGACGAGTGCGCCACGGGCACCCTCGAAGTCGCCGAGGCCAGCGAGTGCCCGGCAATACTCGGTTCGCGCTCCGAGCGTCATGGCAACGTACTGGTAGTCATCGCCGTTCTGCAACCAAGTCTCCTCACAAACGCGCTTGGCCGTCTGATGATCGCCGACCTCGTTGTACGCCCGCGCGAGCCCACCGCGCACCGCGCTCCAGCCCACGATGGCGCGCGACGGGCATTTCGCGAGAGACTTCTCGTAGCCCTCGATGGCGCGCGCGGGAGCCCCGGTGAGCAAATACTGCGTCGCGACGGCGCGCTCCCAAAACACCTCGAGCGAAGGCCAGGTATTTTTGAGCCGTTCGAGATGATCGACGACGCGTTTGTTGCCCGCGGCGTCTTGAGCGTTGCCGTACACCGCCGACATCGTGCACGTCGACCAGATCTCGACGTGCCACGCCGAACCATGCTGAGCGGCGTGCGCTTCCACGCGGTCGCGGTAACGTTCGGCGAGCTCGATCTCGCCGCGAAAGCCGTGATAGAGAAATCGGAGCTGGTTCGCGATCGCGGCGCTGTTTCTCGGCCCGGCGCGTTCGATCTCGTGAAGACGCGCGACCGCGCCGTCGTCGTCTCGCTGAGTCTCGAGCACCGCGAGCGAGTAGAGGGCACCGACGCGAAGGGCGCGCTGGGTCTCCGACGGAAAACCCGCGTCGAAGATCCGCTCGAGCATGCTCGACCACCCCGCGTGCGAAACGCCGTAGCGATCTTCGGTCATTCCCGCGACCAGCCGGCAATACTCGTACGCCGCGGACGCCGGATGATTCGGTCCGAGAACGGTGAACGGGCGCAGCGCCTCGGCGAACCGCTCCACGTGAGCCCGATCGACCACGGCCGACGACACGGCGACGAGCGTCATCACGCTTCGAACGAGCCAGCCGACCAGAACGACGACGTTCGGCGTGTCTTCGGTCCGCGTCTCTCCCTCATCGAGGACGGGAGCTTTGCCGAGCACGGCGAACAGGCTCGCCTGATCGTACTCGCGCCCACCGTCGCGAGAGCTCGACAACCCGAGCGCGCGTTCGAGGCAGAAAATGGCTTCGTCGCCGTATCGAAATGCGAACGTCGGTGAGATTTCGTAGCTCGCCTGGACGAGCGGCACGAGCAGATCGACGAGCGACAGGTTCGATCTCGCGCCGCGACGATAAACGCCGAGAGCGGCTTCGAGCGCGTCGCTGCTTTTCGCGAGGAGACGCGGCACGTCGTTTTTCTCGACGAGGATCTTGCGCGCCAAACGCGCGATCAGGTCCGCGCCGCGCATCTCTTGACCAGCTCGGATGAGGTGGAGTCCCGCCGCCATTCCTTCCGTCGGGGCGCGCTCGGCCCCCTCGAGCAGGCTCTCGGCGACACGGACGTGGACCGTCCTCCGCGAATCGTCCGAGAGACCTGCCAGCACCGACGTGCGGAGCGCCGCGTTGGCGAATCGATACCCCTCGGGACCATGCAAGAGGACGTCGGCGAGAGCGAGCTCCTCGAGTGCAGCGATCACGTCCCTGCTGGACAGGCGAGGTGCTTCGAGCGCCACGCAAGCGTCGAGCGGCGCGGAGCGGTCGAGAACCGAAAGCGTCGCGGCGACCCGGTGCGCATTCTCCGAACAATGGAGAAGTCGATCTTCCATCACGAGCGCGACGGGGGGCAGCGCGTTCGGCGGGATGTCGAGCGGGAGGGTCCACGACCCCGCCACGTAGCAAACGACGCCGGTGGCGACCCATAGCTCGAGGAGCTGCATACAGTGCGCGGGATTGCCGTTGGTGGCCGCGTAGAGTCGGCTCGCCGTGCGGAGTACGTGAGGCACTTCGCCGAACGCCGTTTGCACGAGCTCGGCGACGCCGTGTTCCGAAAGCTCTCGCAGACGGATGGCCGTGCCGCTTTCGCGCAGCGCTCGAACGGCAGGTGGATAGTCGCTCCTCGCTCGGACGAGCGCGGTCGTGACGACGAGCAACGACTCGTTCCGCGCCGTCCGCGACAGCATCAAGAGGAGAGCCGCGCTCTCCGGATCGGCGCATTCGACGTCGTCGACCACGATGACCAACGCACGCTTCCGGGCGACCTCGCGAATCGCCCGCTCGAGGACATCGGGAAGCGCTTCCAACGACCGCGACTGACTCGCTGCGCGCGGCTGCTCCGTCGCCTTGCCCGCGTTCAGGTCGAGCTCCGAGAACAGGTCCGGCCAGATCGTGACGAGCGCGCTCGGCTCCGAAGCGAAGACTTTTTCCGCGGCGTTCGGCAGGAGACGGAAGAGGTGCTGCACGAGGGTTCGCGCCGTGGAAAAGGCCCCCGAGTGCTGAGACGCGTCCGCCCGGAGCACGGTCATCCCGAGGAGCTCCGCGCGGAGCGCGAGCTCGCCGATGAAACGGGTCTTCCCGACGCCGGGCGCGCCATCGACGAAGATCGCGCCGCCTCGCCCAGCGCGCACACGGTCGAGCCGTCGTTCGACGCGCTCGAGCTCGTTCTTTCGGTCGACCAGCGCGGCGCCGACGAAATAGGACCCCGCGGCTTGCTCCTCGTGTGCCGGCTCGAGGCCGCCGACGATGTTGAGTCGATCGATCACCTCCGCGGCGCTCGACGGTCGTGCCAGCGGATCCATGCTGAGCAACGAGAGCACCAGCTGGTCGAGCTCCGGAGATACTTCGGGCGCGTAGTGCGACGGTGGCGCCGGGCTCACGCGCCAGGCGGCCGCGAGCTGGTTCACCTTTCGCACCGGGTAAGCGTGACGACCCGTGAGCACGTAGTAGGCGAGCGCGCCGAGCGAGAACAGATCCGCACGCTGATCCATGCTCTCGCCGTACAGCGCCTCCGGCGGAATTGCGGGCGGCGTGCCGACGAGGTCTTCGGACACGCCGAACGACGCGAGAGCACCGAAGTCGATGAGCTTGCAACCCCCGTCGGGCAACGTGCGGACGTTCCGCGGCGACACGTCTCGATGGAGCAGTCGCCGCGCGTGAAGGAGTGCGAGCGACGAGGCGACATCCCGCAAATACCGGCAGGCGAGCGCCGGAGCGAGCGGTGACAGCTCACGGAGATCCGATCCCTCGAGGAGCTCCATCGTGTAGTAGGGCCCGTCCGCGTCGACTCCGTAGTCGTAGACCTCGATGATGCGAGGATGCTCGAGCGACGAGAGCACGTAGAATTCGCGCTCGAAGAGCGTCGCGACGCGACGCGAGTCGCTCTTCGTCAGGCGCTTCAGCGCGACGCGACGCCCCGTCGATTCATCGACCGCGGAAAACACGGTCGCCATGCCGCCGTGCGCGAGCTCTTTCTCGACACGGAATCGACCTTGCGTCGTCGGGGGTTCGCTCTGAACGGGGTGCATGCGGAACGACCGCCCGCGCCGGAGATCGAACATCAATCATAACCTGGCGCCCTGGGAGCCGCTCGACGGGGCCGATGTGTGCCGCCGGCGGGATGCCGAAAAGCGTCGGATCTCAGCGCGCCGAGTATTTCACGAGGGCGCTGTCCCATTGCCCAGGGGCCGGCGTGAGTGTCGCGCCGCCCCCGAAGTCGACCGCACTCTGAAATGTGGCGGTCAGATAGAGCGCTCCCGAAGCGTCCAGCGCGACGCCGAGTCCGCGGTCTGGCGCTGGGCCACCCGTCGCGAAGGACCACGTCGGATTGCCGTCCGCGTCGAGCTCCGCGACGAAGAGGTCGATCGCACTGACCGCGCCGGCGTCGGCCGCGCGCGACGCGTCGAAGGTCCGATCTCCTATCGTGAGCCGATTCCGGAACTCGCCGGTGATCGCGAGCGCCCCGCTGGACGTGACGGCAAGATCGCGCACGAGATCATCCGCGTCGCCGCCGAACCGTTCCGACCAAATGTGCGCGAGGTTCGGAGAGAGCTTGGCGACGAAGAAATCGTCTCCGCCGGCCGACGACAGCGCTTTGCCGCCGAGCACGGACAGGGTCGGACTATCGAACGATCCGGCGAGCACGACGTTGCCGGCTCCGTCGAGATGCGCCTGCGCGATCACCTCGTCGCCCGTGCCACCGAAGGTCACGACGCTGGACATATCGCCCGAGGGTGAGACGCGCGCGATGAACACGTCGGTGCCGCCCGCGCTGGTCAATTGAGTGACCAGCGGGATTGTCGGAAAACTGACCGTGCCCTCGAACGTTCCGACGACGATGATGTCCGTTCCGGTCAAGAGCGCGACGACGGCCTTGTCGTCGCCCGTGTCACCGAACGTCCTCGCCGCCGCGAGCGTGCCGTCGGGCTCGTCGTACCGAGCCAGGAACACGTCCCAGCCCCCGGCGCTCTGCTCCGGCGTGCCCGCAAACTTCGTGGTGCCGAGGAAGCTGCCGACGACCATGGAATTGCCCGCGCGGTCGATCGCGACGCTCGCGCCGAATGCTTCGGCATTGCTGTTGATCGTCTGCGCCCAGCGGTAGTCGCCGTTCGCGCCGAGCCCCGCGACGTACACGTCGTAGCGCCCCGGATTTCCGGCGAACGCGGGAAAATCGGGTCCGCCGATGTTCCCGGTGCCGTTGTAGAGCCCGGTAAGGGAAATGCGATCCGCGCCGTCGAGCGCGAACGTCACCGGATAGTCCTCGGCGGTGCCGCCGTAGCCTCGCGCCCAATCGACCGCGCCGTTCGGAAGGACCCGGCTCAACATGACGTCGGCGGAGCCGTGACTCTTCAAGGTGAAAGCGCCGAGCGAAATGTCTTTCGTGTCGAAGAACGTGCCGCTCACGATCGCCGCGCCCTTCGAGTCGATCGCGACGTGTGCGGCGAAGGATTGGTCGTAAGACAGCTGCCAGAGGTAGCGCCCGCGAGCGGCCGCGTCCGAGGCGTCGGTCGAGTGCGCGTCCGGACCGGCGGCGGCGCTCGCCGTTCCGGCGTCTCGCGAAGCGTCGATCTCCGACGCGCCGCCCGACGCAGTGCCGCCGGCGGCGGCGCCGCCCGACGGCGTCGACGAACCGCCGCTCGACGCGCCCCCGGCTCCGCCGTCCACGGTTCGGCCTCCGGCTCCGGCGTCGGACGGCGAGCCGCCCGATGTGGACGACGAGCACGCACTCGCGACCACCAGAACCGAAACACCCCCGAGCACGACGCATTGACGTAGAAAGCGTTTCACGACGATCGGCGAGCGTATCACGACGCGCCACTCGTTTAGAAAGCCCGCGGATTTTCACGATTGCGTGATAGCGCGGTCCGTCGTCGCCGGGGCGCTGGGCTCAGGCGAACGCGCGCGGTGAGAATCACGAGTTCGATGTACTGCCGAAGCGGCTCGATGTGATTTCCACTTCGGAGAGGATCGCACGAAAAGCGTCACGTCCGACGTGAGGCCCGGTGACGACACGCTGGGCGCAGTCGGATCTCGACAGGTCATCGACTCAAGAATTGAGTCGCGACTGCGCTCCGCGAGGCGCTATCCTCCAAGAGTCGTCAACGGAAGGCTCTCAGGGGAGATGCGATCCGCTCGGTGTGCGATTGATGTCGATGGGCTCGTGCAGGGAGTCGGTTTTCAACCCTTCCTGAACGACCTCGCGGGTCGCCACGGCCTCGGCGGGTTCGTACGAAACTTCTCATCCGGCGTTCGACCTCCTACTCGCGGCGAGCGGCCCGGCCATCGTTTCTTCATCGCGCGCGATGAATTTGAGAGGGCGCCTTGACGCGCGTGCTCGTCGCCGGCATCGGCAACGTGTTCCTCGGCGACGACGGCTTCGGCGTGGCCGTCGTGGAGCGCCTCGCGAAGCGGAATTTGCCCGACGGGGTATCGCTCATGGACGCCGGGATCCGCGGCTTCGATCTGACGATGGCGCTACTCGACGACTACGCCGCGGCCATCCTGGTGGACGCGACGGCCCGCGGCGGCGCACCCGGCACGCTCTACGTGATCGATCCCGACGCGGACGACGCAGTGCCCTGCGACGGCGGCCGGCCCACCGATGGCGGGCCGACGAACGACGACCCGGACCCGTTCGGCGCCGACACGGCGCTCCTCGACGCGCACTCGCTCGAGCCGGTGAAAGTGCTCGCGTATCTACGGGCGTGCGGGAAGAAACTCGGCGTCATTCGCGTCGTCGGGTGCGAGCCGGCGAGATTCGGCGAGGACGACGAGTCGGAAATGGGATTGAGCGCGGCGGTCTCCGCCGCGCTCGAGCCCGCGGTGGCGCTCGTCGAAGGTATCGTCCTCGAGCTCATCGCCGCCCACGACGCGGCGCACGACGAATCGCGCGCGAGGGTCGGGCATGCATGAGCTCGGCATCGCGCTCGACCGCTAGACTAGGACTTAGGGTTCCCCTAACCCGTGCAGGGAAGCACACGGACGATCTTCATCTTCGTCGCGCTCGATCCGGGTGCCGCGTAGGCGACGCTGCCGTCGGGATAATCGCGAAAATCCTGGAATTGGTTGCTCGGAACGGCGATCGGCACCGTGGAGCCGATCGGTGCGCCGGTACCGGCATCGAGCACCTGCCCGACCATGTTCGTTCCTGATGCGGGCACCCAGGCAGCGAACAGGTGACTCCCGTATTTGGCGAGATGCGGGCTGTTGCCGCTCCCCATGTTGAGGTCCGCGGTGGTCCCTCCGGATGACGTGAACTTGAGCAAGTGGAGGGTTCCGCCGTCGGTGACCAGGGTCCAGTAGCTCCCCGCGGTACTCGCGAGAACGATGTTCCCCACCGACGAATCCGTCGCGCTGATCGCGTCGACCAGGTTCGACGCGTTCACGTTCAAGCCCACGTGCGGATAGGCGTCGGAACGACAGATCAATTCGTAGTGGTTCGCGGTCCCGTCCCACACGATTTTCTCGAACCCGCTATGGCTGCATCCCCAGTCGAAGCCGTTCTGGCCCTTCAACAGGTTGCCGGTCGGATCGACGACGCGCATTTCGTCGCCCTGGTGGATGTTGATCGCCGTGTTCCCACCCGTGGTGCACATCTGCGTGATGCTCGTCGCGGCGCCGTAGTACGCGGCAAAGTTCGTCCCGTCCGACGCGAGGCGCCCGTGGTGCGCGTACCACCAGATGAAATACGTCTGAGGGCCCGTGGGCCCGGTCGAGTACGGCGGCAGCTGCGCGTCGGAGACGGTGAGCTTGGTGGCCCATTTCTCGGTCGTGCCGTCGAATCGCACGAGGTACATGTCGTAACAAGGGATCGCGGGGCTCGGCGGGGTTCCGCAAAGATTCGACGGATTACCGCAGTTCAAGGTGCCGCCACCTTGCGCGTCCCGGCTGACCAAGACGACGCCGCCCGTATCGTCGGCGTAAATGTCGCCGTAGTCGTTTGCCGGCAAGGTGAAGCTTCCGACGACGTCGTCGCTGCACCCGAGCGTCGTCACGTGGACGTTCGCGTCGTTGCTCATCCACGCGACGCGCGAGCCACCCGACGGAACCGGCGAGATGGAGAGCATCTTCAGTCCGGCATCGTCTTCGTTCACGACGACGGGCGCCCCGACGTCGACCTCGTTGATCACCACTTGAGGAGCCGTACACGCCGTCGCGGTGACCGGCGTGCACGTGCCGTTGCCGGTGCCCCCGGTCGACGGTGAACCGCCGCTCGCCGATGCGCCGCCACTCGTTGACGCAACCCCGCCCCCCGAAGGTGCGCCGCCCGTGAAGGGCGCCACTCCCCCCGAAGCCGGCGACACGCCGCCCGCGGCGTTGCCTCCGACACCACCGAATCCTCCGGAATTCCCGCCGATTCCGCCCGCTGGAGCGCCGCCGTTGGTCGACGCCCCGGACCCACCCGCGGCGCTGCCTCCGCTATTTTCGCCCGACGCGCCGCTGGGCGGCGAGCTCGACGAGTTATTGCCGCATGCGCTGACGCCGCAAAAAGACAGGAGCAGCGCGAACGAGGCGACACGCCGAGGTGATCGGTGGAGCATGTCGCGCAGTGACGTTGGGGCCCGCCGGCGGGTCATCATTGAGCAACTTCCGAGATCGGACCGTGAATCGTCCGGTCGCTCGACCACGAAGCCGAACGCCGGAACGTTATTGAGTGAGCTGACACTCCGTCTTGCAGTTGGTCTCGGTGCACATGCCGATCGCGTTGGCTCGTCCGAGCGGTTTCGTCGTGTCCGCTCCGTCTTGTTGAAGTGTAACCAGGTTCATCGTGCCATCGACTGTGTAGATCTGATTCATGCAAGGTCCGGACACCGGGGCGCAGAGCGGGTTGTTGTTTCCGCAGAGGCATGGCGTGCTCGCACAATGATTTTGCTGCGCGCAGAGCTGGATCGTCGAGCAATTCGCGTTCGCCGTGGAGTCGCTGCTGTCGAAGCACGACGACACCTGAGACGCGCACTTCGAGCAAATGCACTGTGAGCACGTGTCGTTGGTAGTGTAGTTCGGGCACGCAGAGCCCGTCGTTCCACCGGTGCTCGTCGTACCGCCGGTGTTCGTCGTGCCGCCGGTGTTCGTCGTGCCGCCGGTGCTCGTCGTTCCACCGGTGCTCGTCGTACCGCCGGTGTTCGTCGTTCCGCCACTGCTCGTCGTTCCGCCGGTGCCCGTCTTGCCGCCGGTGCTCGTCTTGCCACCCGTTTCAGAGCCGCCGGCTCCACCGGAGCCGCCGCTTGCGCTCGTGCCGCCGGTGTTCGCGCCGCCGTTTCCGACGCCGCCCGAGGAATCACCTCCGGAGCTCGTGAGGGTGCCGCCCGTCGAGGTTTCGTTGCCCACGCCGCCCGCCGGAAATCCGCCGACGCCGATCGTGCCGCCATTCGGGTTCGCGATGCCGCCCGCTCCCGACGTGCCGCCTCCGCTCGATTGTCCGCCACTCGCCGGCATGGAGGCGTCAGGCAGCGTCGTGATGGCTTCGATTTCGTTCGCGCCGATCGTGCTGCCGTTGGCGCACCCGACGAGGACGCTCACTCCGATCCATCCGATCCAGGCGGCTCGAAGCTTGCGCTTGCGACCACACCATGGGTCGCCTTCGAACGACGTACCGGAGAACGGGCTGTATGCCATTCCAAGTCTCGCTTGCTCGCCGACACTCACGAAGAGGCCGGCTCATTGAGGTTAGAGTAACTCCTCGAAGCGAGTTGAGCATAGCGCGTCGCCGCATTGCTGCACGACTCGTTCGCTTCGCTGGGCGAGAGCTAACGTTATGGCCGCGGAAGCTTGCGCAAAAATTGGTGAGTCCACACTCTCTCTTCTTCGTGCGACCCGTCCTGTCGTTTTGCCACATCTCGCGTTTCCGCAGCATTTTCGGAAGAAACCGGTACGACAACCATGGAAAAGTCGCGGGCAATTGTGCATCGAGTCGCTGCGCTGAAGCGGCAGTAGCATCGATGACGCATGAGCCAACGTCGTTCGAAAAGCGCAATGTTCAGTCTTGCTCCGGTCGAGTTCCGCGAGCGGAGCATCGCGGGTCGAGGTGTGTTCGCGCGCCGGCGCTTCGAACCCGGCGACGTCGTCGTCCCGTACGCACCGAAGCAGCGCCGGGTCGGCGTCGATGATCCGGAGGCGCTCGCCGCAGCGGGAACGAAGCTCACCCTGCTATCCGGTGGCGAGTGGGTGATCATTCCGAACACCGAGGTGCCCGGCGGCTGGCTGTGCAATCACAGCTGCAACCCGAACGCCGTCATTTATTCGAGCGGCGAGGGTCGCATTCAGTGCGTCCGCGCGATCGTCCCGGGCGACGAAGTGACGATCTTCTACGGCTGGGTAACCGAGAACGAGCCCGAGCGCGATCCGTGCCTCTGCGGCTCCCCGCGCTGCCGCGGCTTCATCAACTTCGATGTCGCCGACGAAGACGCATTCGCGCCACCGGACAGCGACCCCGGGCGAGCATTTTCGCGACGCCGCGAAGAGTACGGCGCGTTCCTGCGCTCGATCGATCACGAGCATGTCGAACGCTCCATCGACAATACGCTCACGACGATGCGATCGAGACCGCGCTCGGTCGACCCTCACTCGTAGGAGACGCCGAGCTCGGCGATGCTCGTGAAATGGGAGCTGCCCCCCGGTGTGCCGGCGATGCGCACGCCGTCCGACGACACGGCGTCGAACGAGAGCGTGTACGTCGTGTTGGCCGGTGTGGTCGCGTCGTTGGGGTAAGCCGGCGTGATCTTCTGGTGCGTGACGTCCACCCACTCCGTCCCCTGCCGCACCTGGACGCGGAGCTCTGCGAACCACCCGCCATCGCTCGCCATCGTGCCCGTGGTGTAGTGAACGACGTTGGCGTTTACTTGGTGCGGGAAGGTGTAGCCCCAAAAGTCGAACGTCTTCTCGTCACCGGTCCAGCTATCCTCCGACTGGTTCGTCGTGACCCCGTCGTTCAAGACGCCGGCACGTCCAAAGTGAAACGCACGAACGAACGGCACGGCGCCCTCGGCCGGGCTCGCCAAGTTCGGCCCACCTCGTGCGTTCACGGCCGCCGAAGGTCGGAACGGCGTAACTTGGAGCTGTCTGAGTGAAAAATCGTAGTTCTGCGCGCCCTCACCCCAGGCATTCGATTGGATCCACATCGACGTCCCGTCGGCGCTGATGAACTTGGACGGAATGGTGAGCGCGTATCCCCCATTTTTAGTGTCGGTCCAGGGAAACACTCCGTAGTCCTTGGAATAAAAATGTGTCCATGGACCATAAGGTTCGGGTGCTTCGTAGAGTTCGAACGTGTACTCGGTCCAGGAAGCGTACAGATAGCGGCCGAGCGCAGCGTCGAAGACCACGCCCCCTTGGCCCAACACGGTCATGTTTTGGTAAGTGAGCGACGGATCGAGCGGCGTCGTGTACAGACGCCGCGTATCTTCGAGAACCGGCTTTCTTCCCGCGATATCGGCGACCCAGATCGGCGCGCCCGTCGTGTCCGGACCGGCGAAAAATGTCCACTTCGAGCGATCTTGAACCGCGTCGCTCGGTATACGCGCCAGGTAGAGCTGGGTCGGCGGCGGCGATTCCGAGCTGTTGAACGCCCAGTTGTCGTCGAGGCCGTAGGCGTATACGTACCCGGGCGGCGCGCGCTCGGCGTCTTTGCCGAAGTCGAGAAACATGATCGTGGTGAAGACGTGGTTCGAGAACATCGGACCCGTCCGATCCCACGACCACGTGCGTCCCTTGTCGGTCGAACGCGTGATCGTCGCAGCGGGAGCGTCGTCGTAGGTGAGCGTTCGGAGATCTTCCACGGCGAGATAGAGGTCGCCGTGGATACACAGCATCCCGGTGGGCTTCCGGTTGTAGTTCGAACCACTCCAGATACTCGACACCTGATCGCCGGAGGCGAGCGTCGTCCCGGTGAGCGGATGGTTCGCGTCGTTCGGGAGGCCGTCGAGGCGGCTCACCACGACATCGGAGAAGGTTTGAGCAAAGCCCTCCCCGTCGCCGTTCGCGAGGTAGAGCGAGTCGTCGTCGGCCCAGCAGTTCGCCCAAAGGTCTCCATTGCTCGTTACGTTGACGCTGTCGGATTCTTCGATGGCGACCGTCGAAAAGAAGTCGTGAAGCGATGCCGAGGCTCCGTCGGAGATCGCCCCATCCGAAACCGAGTTGCCCGGGGAGTTCGCTCCCCCGTCTTTTCGCGAAGGCGGACCTGAACCGCTGCTGCCGCCCGATGCCGCGAGGGATGCATCCGCACCGCCGCTCGCCGCGCTTTGTCCGGCGCTGGCGTCGGTACCGCTCGCCGCCCCGCGTCCGCCCGAATCCATGCCGCCAGGCCCGCCGCCGTTGCTCGACGCGGCGCCGCCCACCCCGAGCGCTCGCGTTTGAGCGCTCTGGCAAGCTACGCCGAGCCCTCCGAGCGCGACGATCAGCGCTCGCACCGAAAATAGCCTCCCGCGACTCGTACACTGCGCGCGCTTGCACCGGTCGTCGCTCACGACGTTCCGCGAGTTCGGCGCGCCGCTTCGCCGAAGACTGCTCGACGCGTTGAATGTTCCAGGACTGCGTTGCGTTGTTTTCAAATAGTAAGAATGCGCGCGCGACTCCAGTTCTTCCGGCGTCGGTCCACGCATCGTCGCTCTGGTTCCCGCACAGTTCATTCTCGATCATCGCCAGTGGAACTTGCGATAGTCTCCCGAATCGCAGTGCGGACCTTCACGCTGGTTTCGTTTTCAATCCTGTTCGTCGCGACGGGAAGCTGTAGCGGCGATCGTTTTTCATCGCAATCGTCGAGCGATGGAGGAGGCGCGGGAGCGACGTCGACCGGCGGCGCGCCGGCGAGTACGGGCGGTACCGCCAATGCGCCGGGCGGTGCGGCGAACACCGGTGGGTCACCGGGCTCGGGTGGCGCGGTCGGTTCGGGCGGAACCAACGGAACCGGCGGCGCGAGCACGGCGGGCGGTGCGAACGGGGGCACGTTCTCCCGAGACGGAGGCCCCCCGAAAGACGGAGGCGGAGGCGGCGTCGCGACGGGGGGTTCTGGAGCCGGGGGCACCAACGCCGCGGACGCCACGGCACCGCATTGGTGCGATGGGCAGCGAGGTCTCTTTTGCGAAGACTTCGACGAGCAGCCGACGGTCGACGGGTTTCTCAACTCGTGGACGACGTTCTCGACGACGGGAGGGAACTTCACGTTCGACCATGGCTCCGGCATCCCGTCGGCACCGAACGCGCTCCGCATTCAGACGACCGCCCCGAACGACGTCAAGGCGTTCGTCATTCATGCGATCCCCGCGTTCGCGACGAAGCCGTCGAAGATCCGTCTCGAGTTCGACCTGAGAATCGATGCCGGCGACAGTGTCACACTGCTATCGGGCGCGGCGTTCGCGGCCATCCTGACCGGCACCCGGGTGTCGGACGGGATCATCGGGCTCGAAGTCGGGAACGGGCCGGGTGTGTTCGCCGGTTACGTCGATCCGAGCGGAAATGCCGGGGCTGCTCCACTTTCGGGGTCCTTTCCGCAGGAGAACGTGTGGCTCGGACGTTATGGCTTCGAAATCACGTATTCAGGCGCCGGCTCGAGCGCGCGCACCGGGTGTGTTCAAGCGCTGGTGGGTGGCCAACCCGCACTCGCTTCGTGCTTGAAGCTCCCCGCATCCCTGGTCGATCCTCCGTTCGTGTCGATTGCCTTCGGCGTCTACAGCGGCGTGTTGTACGGCGGCACCGTTGCAAGTACGGGCGACGTCCAGCTTCGATTCGACAACGCGCTCCTGACGACCGAGTAGCGGTGTGAAAACGGAAACGGCTCGGCCCGGAAAACTCCCGGACATTCCGAGGTGAGTACGGATGGCGGTCGGAGTAAGAACCCACGCCATGTTCGACCCGTCCCTCACCGATCTCGCGAAGCAAGTAGGCGACCTGAAGACGGGTCTCTCCGACGCCACCGTCTCGTCGAACATCGTCTGGACCCTGTTCACGGGCTTCCTGGTGATGTTCATGCAGGCCGGTTTTGCGCTGGTCGAGACCGGACTCTGCCGGCGCAAGAACGCCGCGCACACGATGTCGATGAACTTCCTCGTTTATTCGATCGGCATCCTCGGGTTCTGGGCGCTCGGGTTTGCGTTCCAGATGGGCGGCGTCGGCCCGATGGGGACGTTCGGCAACGACCCGACCTTGTCGAGCGAGTTCACGATCCAGATATCCGGTCACACGTTCGGGCTCTTCGGGACGAAGGGATTCTTCCTGCCGTTCTCGGACTACACGCCGGGTGTGGCGGCGATGTTCCTCTTTCAAATGGTGTTCATGGACACCGCGGCGACCATTCCGACGGGCGCCATGGCCGAGCGCTGGAAATTCTTGTCGTTCGTGCTCTTCAGCTTCGTGATCTCGACGGTCATCTACCCGATTTATGCCAATTGGGTCTGGGGCGGCGGATGGCTCTCGGCACTCGGCGTGAACTACGGGCTCGGGCACGGCCACGTCGATTTCGCGGGCAGCTCCGTCGTGCACATGACCGGCGGAGTCATCGCAATGACCGGAGCGAGGGCCCTTGGACCGCGCATCGGAAAGTACAACCAGGACGGCTCGCCGAATCCAATCCCCGGGCACAACATCCCGATGGCCCTCCTCGGCACGTTCATCCTCGCCTTCGGGTGGTTCGGATTCAACCCGGGCTCGACGTTGTCCGGGACCGACACTCGCATCGCGATCATCGCGGTGAACACCATGCTCGCGTCGGCATCGGGCGCGTTCGCGGCGTGCTGCTACGTCTGGTCGCGGTACGGCAAGCCCGATCCGACCTGGCTCGCCAACGGCATGCTCGCGGGTCTGGTGGCGATCACGGCTCCTTGCGCGTTCGTGAGCGCGACCGCCGCGGTGCTCATCGGAGCGATCGCGGGCGTGCTCGTCGTGGTGTCAGCCATGTTCGTCGAGCGAAGGCTGCGCATCGATGACCCGGTCGGCGCGGTAAGCGTCCACGGCACCTGCGGCGCGTGGGGCGTTCTGTCGCTCGGCCTCTTCGCGAACGGGTCGTACGGCGACGGCTTCAACGGCGTCCCCGGCAAAGTGACGGGGCTCTTCTTCGGCGACTCGAATCAGTTCGTGGCCGAGTGCATCGGTGTCGCCGCAAACTTCGCTTACGTCGCGACGGTCACCGCCATCGCTCTCGCGATCATCGGCAAGATGGTCGGCAATCGCGTCTCGGCGGAAGACGAGCTTCAGGGCATCGATATCCCCGAAATGGGCATCTTGGCGTACCCCGATGACCCCGACGCGTACGAGGCGCATGCCGGGCCAGACGAAGACTCCGGTGCGCCGAGGATGGCGCGAACGACCGTCTGAAAAGGTGACAGCGCGCCTACATCGTTGCAACACTCGAGTCGCGGCCGTTTGCTCCCCGCCCGGAGCGTAGTAAAAGGAAGGCTTCTTCTACGCGGGGATCAACACGGGGATGACCTATCGGCTTTGGCTTGGGTTCGCAGTATTGAGTTGTGCCTGCAGCGGCGGGGGCAACAAGCCGCCCGAGCTCGTCGACACCACGCCGACCGGCGGCACGACCGGCATCGTCACCGGCAATGGCGGCTCCGGAGGATCGGGCGCTAGCTCCACGGGCGGCCAAGGGCCGGACTCGGGAACCGGAACGGAACCGACCAATCCGCTCGCGCCCGTCGTCACAATCACCTCACCCCTCAAGGCGAGCGACGCCAACGCGGCAACGGTGCTCGTCGAAGACGCCAAGACCGTCGTCAATGGGCTGGTCGTCGTGACCTGCACCGCGGTTCAAGGTCACGCCGCGAACGCGACCATCGACCCCGCGACGGTTCAGCTCGAGATGTTCGACGCCAAGGGCACCTCGCAGAAACAATCCCCAGGTGTCACCACCGGAACCCCCGGTGAGTATTCGGCGACGTTCAACCTATCGGGGATCGCGAACGGCCCGCTGTCGTTCACCTGCACCGCGAGCGACAAGTCGACGCCGCCACTGACGACCAAGACGACGCTCGCGACGTTCGTCGACCACGGGCCGTCGATCCAGGTCGGCTCTCCGACGGCCGGGTCGCCGCATCCCCTGAAGGGCCCGATCGACTTCAACTTCTCCGCGCTCGCGGCGCCGCTCACGACGACCGGCGACAACGGCGCCGCTGTCGGGGGCGTCACGCTGGCCGTCAACGGTCAGACGATCGATCTCAGCACCGCGGCGGTCGCCAAGAGCCCCGGCGAGTACGACCTCAGCATCGATTTCAGCACCAACCCGCTGTTCACGAAGACCCCGGTCGGCTCGGTCCCGGTCGTCATCACCGCGACCGACACGCGCACGCCGACCGCGGCGAAGCGGACCACGACGTACAACTTCGTCATGGACAGCACAGGGCCCGCCATCACCGCCATCAGTCCACCCGACAAGACGATCATCGGCGGGCAAGTGCATCTGCAGTTCACGGTGACCGACGATCTGTCGGGTGTCGATCCGAAGACCGTCGAGGTCGACCTCGGCTCGACGAAGCATTTCTACACGCCGGGTGATTCGTGGTCCGAGAACAACGGCACGTATACTTTCTCGTTCGACAGCGCGACCTTCGACGCCACTCAAGTCCAGGTCACCGTCAATATTCGGGCGAGCGATCTGGCGACCAACGCGGGTCTCGGCGCGTCGATCACCTACTACATCGACAACCAGCCCCCGATCGTCGATCTGGATCCGCCGATGGTGCGCGAAGCGAAACAAGCGGGCGCGGGCTACGTCTGTTCGGATCCGTTCGACCCTCTCGGCACTGCAATTTCCGACGCCGCTACCGGTCAGAGCTTCGAGCTGTTCCGCGCTCTCGTGTGGGAGCAAACGAACGAGGCCAGCGGACAGACGATCTTGTACCCGGCGGGCACGAATCAGAACTCGGTTCAGATCTACCTCCAGCCGGATCCGACGCAGCCCTTGCTGATCTCCAAGAACGCCACGGGCGGCGTCTGCAACGAGATCGCGAACCTCGGCACGCTCAACTTTCTGGCGTTGAACCCCGTGCCGCCCGCGGGATCCGCAACCTATTCGACGAATTTCCCGGCCATCGCCGGCGTGTGCACCGTGGACAGCGAGTCGCCCCCTCTGACTCTCTGCCTGGACAACGCGTCGGATCTGACTCGTGTGCTGGCGCAGCCCTTCGGCACGCCCGAGCCGGCGATCTACGCGAGCGGCGACCTCATGGGGTTGACGTGCACGGGCGCACAATGGCAGTTGTCGTCACCGTCGCTCGTGACGAAGAACGGCTGGGTGTGTCTCGCCGCGCGGGCCACGGACAACGTCGGCAACGTCGGCGTCTCCGCGCCGCTCCGCATCTGCGTGAACGACCCCGCGAACGGCGCAGCGCCCGATTGCGCCACCATGAGCACGACGCCTCCGAGCTGCGTGACGAACTGCACCGCGCCCGCGCACTTCGTTCCGCCCCCCGCCATCGTCGTGCACTGAGCGGATTAGTCGCGCGCTTCTTCCGACGGGTGGACGAACCCGAGGCCGACGGCGAGTCGGTTGTAAAAGTTGATCATCGCGACGGCACTCGTCAGCGCGACGATCTCCTTGTCGGTGAAGTGCGCCTTCAACTCGTCGAACACGGCGTCGGGGGCGCCATGCTCGAACACCTTCGTGAGCGCGTCGGTGTAGGCGAGCGCCGCGCGCTCTCGGGGAGAGAACACGGTGGACTCGCGCCACACGGAAACGAGATAGAGCCGCGCCTCGCTCTCGCCCGCTTTCCGAGCGTCGCGCGTGTGCATGTTGATGCAAAACGCGCAGCCGTTGATCACCGACGCTCGGATTTTCACGAGCTCGACGAGCGACGGTTCGAGTCCGATGGCCTCGATGGTACGACTCAATTCGTTCGCTGCTTTGCCGGCCTCCGGCGTCACTTCGTAAGCGTTGATTCGCGCTTTCATGATTCGCTTCTCCTGAAATTGTCTTCTCGTTCTGGCGCGGTCGACCGCCGGCGCGGCTTTCCCTCGAACACCCGCTCGCGCGCGCGGTGAACCAACTGACGGCACGCCGCCTCGTTCCGTTCGAGCGCGGCGGCCACGACGCCGTAGTCCACGGCGAACACTTCACGGAGCAAGAATGCCGCGCGCTCTTCGGCCTCCAGGTGGTCGAGCAAGACCAGCGCGGCATACGAAAGCTCGCTCTGCCGATCGCTCCGTGCATCGGGCGCGTCCTCTTCGCGCGCGCCTTGCATCCACGGCTCGGGGAGCCACGGTCCGACATACGCGCGCCGTTCGGTTTTCGCGGCGCGAAGCCGGTCCATCGCGAGCCGAGTCACCACCGTGACGAGCCACGCTTCCGGCGATTTCACCGATTCGAAGTCCGCGCGGTGAAACCGCACACACAGCTCAACCCGGTTGAGCTGGCCGAGAAAAATCCAGCGGTGACCAGACTTCGGCGGAAAGGGAGCGGGTTTTTGACCCTCACCCGTTGGGGGCAAAAACCTGCGGACGCTCAGCCCAAAGTGGGAACCGCTGCAAGCGTCTTGAACGACGTCTTCCGCGTCGCCCATCGTGCCGAGCATGCGATAGGCCAGACGAAGCAGCCGCCGGCGATGTTGCTCGAAGACCGCGGCCGGGCCCGACATGGGTCGGAGCTTAGCGCCGTGGAGGGGAGCAGTCTGCGGCTCGCAACCCCGGCCTGGTGCCAATAAAAATATAATGATATTAAATGCATATGAACAGAACTTGACGTCGAGTTCTGTTTTCTTCATGCTGCACGAGTGACCGCTACGAATGCGCTCCGGGTCCCGGTGCAGTCGCGCTCGCACAAGACGCGCGCGGCGCTGGTCACGGCGGCGAAGCGCGAGTTTTCGACGCGCGGCTACGCGGACACGACCGCGAAGTCGATCGCAGAGCGCGCCGGGGTCGGGACGGGCACCTTTTACTTCTACTTCCCAGACAAGGACGCGGCGCTCGGCGAGATCTGCACGCAACGCGTGCAAGCGCTGCTCGACGAAACGGCGCCGCTCGCCGCGCCGGCTCCGGAGAACCGGAACGCCGCGGCGCGCATTTCCGCGGCGCGTCACCGGCTCGAAAGGCTCGTGCAGCTCTACCTCGACTATCACCGCACCGATCGCGGCATCCACGCGGTCATCGCCGAGCGGCGCCTGTGCGATCCGTCGATCGAGGCGATCATGATGAAGTCGGAGCACGAAGCCGTGCTGCGGCTCTCGAACGCGATCGGCGGTTGGGGAAGCGACGGCGATCGCGAAGCGTCCGCGTTCATGATGTTTTCTCTCCTCGAAGGCGCGGTGCACGGTCACGTGTTCTCCGCGCCGGTGCTCTCCGACGAGCGGTTCGCCGCGGCGCTCGTCGAGGCGCTTCTCCGCATCGGCCTTCCGATCTCGATGCTCGAGATCCCGGGGCCTGCTGCCAGCGTTTGAAAGGTCGAACCATGCAACTCGCCACTGACACGACGCCCGTTTCGGCTCCGGTGAATCGCAACACGCCCGAATGCCTCGAGCTGAAAAAGAAGCTCGCGGCGGGTTTTCGCATCATCGCGCGGCGCAAGATGGACGACGGCATCGCCGGACATATCAGTTGCCGCGTGCCCGGCACGCATGACCAATTCTGGGTCAATCCGCTCGGGCTCTTCTTCGAAGAGGTCACCGCGGCCGATCTTCTGGTCGTGAACCTGGCCGGCGAGATCCTCGAAGGGTCACGCATCTACAATCAAGCGGCGTTCGCGATCCATTCGACGCTTCACGCCCAGCGTCACGACGTGGTCGCCATCTGTCACACGCATCCGCCCAAGGGAACGGCGTTCGCCGCGCTCGGCCGCAAGATCAAGATCGTCGATCAGAACGCCTGCTCGTTCTACGAAGACAACACCTTGGTGCCCGAATACGACGGCGTGGTCGCGAGCACCGATCAGGCGCAGGTCATGCATCGCTCGATCGGCAATCATCGAGTGGCGGTCTTGCAGAACCACGGGCTCATCACGCTCGGCGGCTCGATCGAACAAGCCGTCATCGACATGCTCGACCTGGAGCGCACCTGTGAGCTGAACCTCGCGGTGCTCCCGGCGTGGGACGACGTCATCGAGGTCCCGCGCGAAGCGGCGCTCGCGTCGAAGGCGGTGTTCACCAGCGCTCCGCGGCTCATGCTCCAGTGGGAAGCCTTGGTTCGCCAGATGGAGCGCCAGACCGCGCCGCCGTCCGGGCGCCTGCGCGCCGCGGAAAGCTGATGCTCACACGAGCTGGGAACCTCCGACGACAGGAGTCCTTCGGCGCGCGACGCCCGGCGAAGCACGAACTGGGGTAACGTGATGCCATGGCTTCACCGGAACCCGACGCGCTGAAAGCGGAGTTCGAGCGGTTCGACTCCGACCGGAACGGAACCATCGACGAGGACGAATTCGAGCGCCTCGTGCGGGCTCTCGGGATCACGTTGTCGGCCGAGCACACGCACACGGCGTTTCTCGCGATCGACGTGAACGGCAACGGTCTCATCGAGTTCGGCGAATTCGCCAGCTGGTGGACGCGGCACGCTCAGCCGCCGCGCTGAGCGCCGCTTCGGAGCGACCACGCGCAGCGATACAGTTCCGCGTACTCGAGCGCCGACCGTCGCCACGAAAAATCGGCAACCATCGCTTGATGGCGCATGCGCTCGACGTGCGGCCGGCGGTCGTACCACGTCGACACCGCCCAGCCGATCGT
>Ga0265320_10000143_pt1 | contig 60406 bp, 50 predicted proteins | sample 4827metaG_FD_202087 | JGI IMG/M metagenome (GOLD analysis project Ga0265320, IMG submission 202087) | Rhizosphere microbial communities from Carex aquatilis grown in University of Washington, Seatle, WA, United States - 4-8-27 metaG | ecosystem: Host-associated > Plants > Roots > Rhizosphere >...
GGTTTATCAAATCGTGGTGGACGGATTCCAGGGCGCTGCCGGCGTGATTAATTTACATCTCGTATTTGCTTCCGGCGCCGCGCCCGCGAATGACAAATTTGCCGCCGCGATTGTCCTCACCGGCGCCAGCAACACGACCACGGGCTCGAATCTCCGCGCCACGGCGGAACTCAACGAGCCCGCCCACGCCGGTTTCGCCGCCCACAGTTCCGTGTGGTGGAAATGGACTGCTCCGACCAGCGGCGTCGCCACGATCGATACCATCGGCAGCGCCTTTGACACCGTGCTCGCCGTGTACGTCGGCAATACCGTCGGGGCCTTGACGCCCATTGCTTCCGATGACGACAGCGGCGGCAACCGCACGAGCCGCCTGCAATTTGCAGCCAAGGCCGGCGTCACCTATCGCATCGCCGTGGACGGCTACGCCGGCGCCACCGGCAGCATTCAATTGCACGCGAGCATTTCCAACGGTTCGCCCAATGACACTTTTGCCAACCGCGCGACGCTGAGCGGCAACAGCGCGGCGGTCGTCGCTTACAATGTGAATGCCACCGCCGACGCCAACGAGCCCGACCACGCCGGCAACCCCGCGTCCAAATCGCTCTGGTGGACGTGGACGGCCCCGACCGATGGCTCCGTCACCGTCTCCACCGCCGGCAGCGATTTCGACACCGTCATGAGCGTCTATACCGGCACGGCCCTCGGCAATCTGACAGTCGTCGCCGAAAATGACGATTACGGCTCCGCCTCCACCAGCCAGGTTACGTTCTTCGCTACGGCCGGCCTCGTTTATCAAATCGCGGTGGACGGCTACAAGGGCGCCACCGGCCAGGTGAATTTGACGCTGACGCAGACGCCGGGCGAAGATTTGTACGCCACCGATTTTGAATCCTTCCCGGCCGGGCTCGACCAGATTGACGGCGTCGATGGCTGGACGGTGATTGATCCGCTGAGCGGCAACACCGTGACCGGTGGGTTGACCGGCATCTTGCAGGGTTTCCCGGGCCAGGGCCAGGCGGGCTGGGTCGGTTACAATACAGGCAGCACCGACGTCGATGCCTTTCGCCCGGTCAATTACAGCCCGCCGTCGGAGGACCTCGCCCACCTGCGTTTCAGCCTGGATTTGGCCGTGTATGATTCCGCCGACAAACTTTACGACGATTTTGAAATGGTGCTCTACAGCGCGAACGGCACCTGGCTCGGCGGCGTGGACTTCAGCAACGCCGACCTCCACGTTTACCGCGACGACGGCGGCAACACTTCCGCCGCCTTGCATGACACCGGCCTCACGTTCAAGAACGGCCAGCATTACGTGCTGACCATCGACCTGAATTTGTGGACGAACACCTGGTCCGCGCGCCTCGACAATACCGTGCTGTTCACCAACCAGCCCATCACGGTCGAGGCCTCGGCCCCGCTGTCCGTCGGCGATCTGGATTTGTACCAATACCGCAACCGGGACAACGCCACCACCGGCGATAATTATCTGCTGTTCGACAATTACCGCCTCACGCTGCTCGCCGCGCCGGAGATTACAAGTTCGCTGACCGCCTCCGGCATTGTGGGCGAGCCCTTTAATTACACCATCACGACGATTGGCAATCCGCAGTCGTATTCCGCCACGGGCCTGCCGGACGGGCTCATGCTCGACACGGGCTCCGGTATTATTACCGGCACGCCGACGCTCGCGGGCTCATATCCCGTCGTGCTCGGTGTGGCCAACAGCCTCGGCAACAGCACCGCCAATCTGACCGTGAACGTGCTCGGCGCCCCGCCGGTGATTACGAGCGCATCCTCCGCGCAAGGTCAGGTCGGCGTGCCCTTCAATTATGCGATCACGGCCTCGGGCGACCCCACGTCGTTCACCGCCACGGGTCTGCCGGACGGCCTCGCGGTGAACACCACCACAGGCGTGATATCCGGCACGCCCACGGTGTCCGGGTTGGTCACGATTTCCCTGAACGCCTACAATCCCGGCGGCAGCGGCGCGGCCAGCCTCGCGCTCACCCTCCTGCCCGGCCCGCCGGTCATCACCAGCGCCGACAGTGTCACCCTCATTGCTGACGAGCCTTTCTCCTACACTATCACCGCCGACGGGCGCGTGGATTCCTATTTTGCGGACGATCTGCCCGATGGGGTCGCGGTGGACCCCGACACCGGCGAAGTTACGGGCCTGCTCGCGGCCGGCAATTACACTTTCACGGCCGGCGCCGCCAACACCGGGGGCAACGACACGCTTGCCGTTTCGCTCATCGTCACGGACCAGCCCTTCATAGACCAGCCGCCCGCCGCGCTCGTGCGCAAGGCCGGCCAGGCCGCCGTGTTCACCGTCGCCGCCGACGGCACCGGGACGCTGTCGTACCAATGGCAGCGCAACGGCGGCAACCTGACCAACGGCGGGCGCATCGCGGGCGCGACCTCCGCCACCCTCACCATTTCCGGCCTCACTTCGAGTGATAAGGGAACCTACAGCGTGATAATCACCAACGACCATGGCCAGATTATTTCCGGCGGCGTGGCCTTGACCGTCCAGCTTCCGCCCTCCATCACCACGCCGCCGTCCGCCGCCACGCTCGCCCGCGGCAAAACCGCCACCTTCAAGGTCACCGCCGCCGGCGACCAGCCCCTGTCCTTCCAATGGCAGCGCAACAACGCCAGCCTCGCCAATGCCGGCAACGTCTCCGGCGCGAAGACCGCCACCCTGACCATTAAGAAAGTCACCCTCGCCAACGCCGGCAACTACCGCGTCGTCGTCACCAACAGCGTGGGCTCCGCCACCAGCGTGACCGTGAAATTGACGGTGAAGTGAAGAGCGCAAGGGAAAAGGTGTTAGGTAAAAGGTGAAAAACCTGCGGAATATCTAAGTAGGCTAGTAGATGCAGGGTTTCCATTTTGCATTCGAACGGATGGCCCTTTACTGTATCCCCCATGGCCCGCGAGGATTTGTCCATTTTGCGCACCGAAAAGAAACCGGCTTATCCGATTGAGGGGCCGTTGCGCGAATACCTCGTCCGCTGGGGCCGGGAGGAGGCTCTGCCGGTCACGTACAACGAGCTGACTCGATTCACCGAGGCCGCGCCCTTGCTTGACAGTTCCGGCCGCGATACGCTCTGGGAGTCCGTCATCTACCCGCGCGAGCAGATGACCGTCCTGCACCAGGGCTTGAAGGAAATTTACGCGTTGATGCAGGCCGTCGGCAGCGTCTCCGTGATGGAGCACTTGTACGTGGACCGCATCGACTACTGCACCTTCGGCAACAGCAACCCGTTTCGCGTCCGCATCGTCAACGCCTACAACGACAATTTTGACCACTTTTATGTGAAAAAGGCCGATGCCTCCCGCATCTTCGGCCTCGAGCTCGAGCACCTGCTCTCCCCGAACCGCCTGCACTTTCTCACCTGCCGCGACACGCTGGTCGAAGAGCATGTGGCGGGCATTCCGGGCGATGTTTTCATCCAGCGCTGGCTGCACGACCCGAATGTTTCCTCCGTGCGCCTGGCCAAGGAGCTGGTAAAATTCAACGAGCGCTGCTTCGTGCGGTTGCTGGGCGACATGCGCGCGTACAATTTCGTCGTCGTGCTGGTGCCGGATTTCGAGGGCGTGCAGGTGCGCATTCGCGCGATGGATTTCGACCAGCAGTCGTACAACGGCCGGATGAAGTTTTACCTGCCCCAGTTTTTTAAGGACAATCTCGCGCTGGCCGAATACTGCATGAAGCGCCTCAATCCCCAGACGGCCCGCCAGTATCAGCGCGAGGAGCAGGCCTTGATTTTCCGGCGCGCGGAAATCGAGCGCGCCCGCGTCGGCCAGCTTCTGGTCGCGATGGAGTCCGCGGAAATCGCCCCGCCGGCGAAAGTGCGGCAACTGGGCGGCGAGCTGGCCGAGCACCACCAGAACGTCCGCTTCGCCCAGGGCCGCTCGATGGGGGCGCTGGTGCGCGAGAGCCTGCACACCATGAGCCAGCAGTTCGTCGAGCGCACGGGCCACACCGAGCCCAACCCCTTTGGGCGGGAAAGCTAAAGTCCCATCCCGGCGGGAACCAACCACCCCGCCGCCGGTCTTTGGGAAAGCCGCCGTCTGGTAGCGTCCCATTTCACCTGAAACTTGACGGCGGTCTGAGGGCGGCCCGCCCAACCCCGGGCAAATTTTTGGTAGGGCGCGCTGCCCTCAGCGCGCCGTTCCATCTTGGAACACCACCCGCCGTCCAAAAGGCTTGCACGCTCCGGCGTTTTGGCGTACCCGTGTACCTTCGTCACCATGAAGTTCGTCCGCCGCTTTCTCTTTTGCGCACTGCTCATCGCCGGCCTCGGCTGGGGCCGGGCCGATGCCATTGTGAATCCCCTCCTGGCGCGCTACGCCGGGCGTTATTTCATCGTGGTGCGCTCGTTCAACAACTCGTTTGTCTTTGGCGGCACATTCCGGGTCTTTTCCAGCGGGGCCGTGCGCGGCACCATGTATGACCGGCTCAATCTGCCCCTCAAGATCAACAGCCACATCGACACCACGGGCCGCTTCGTGGCGAACCTCATCATCGGTTCGAAGATCAACACCCTCTCGATTGGCATTACCTCCACTGGCCAGACCGTCGGGCGCGACGAAATCAGCCTTTCCCCCTCGACCGGCCACAAGGACGACAGCTTCTTCAACCGCGCCGGCCTCTATCGCGGCAAGACCAACGACGGCCGCCAGATGGTCATCGTCATTGAGTTGAACCGGCGCATCTCCGGCTCGTTCGAGCAATCCATCGGCATTTTCCAACCCTTGTATGGCGGCGCCTCGATTGCCGGGGGCAACATTCGCTCCTACCTTTCCGTCACCAAATTCCAGGCGACCTTTGTCGGCATCAATAAAATCACCGGCACCTGGACCCAGGCCGTCTCCAAGGGCGTGACCCTGACCGGCACCTTCAATCTCAAGCGCCAGCCCCCGCAGTAAGGCGAAACTAAACGACGGAAATGAGCTGGCCGGAATTTTATTGAGGGGAGGAGAAGGCAACGGGTGGGCAGAGGTGAATCAATCGCCCAAATTGCCAGGGCTTGCCCTGATACTTCGGACAGGGATTAGGGGTAATGATTACTACTACTGCGGAATTTGCTTTTGTTGGAGAGGGGACTACAAGGCTGGGGGTTAACTCATAGAACCGCCCGCACCCGATGGCTCCGGCGAAGGGTTCGGCACTCGGCCGGATTTTGCAATCATGACTTGGCCGGCAGAAAACCCAGCTCCCGCAAAAAGCGGTCAACGGTCGGCTTCCACGCTGCGACGTCGTTAAAGTAGTTGTGTCCGTCGTCGCCGCTTGGTGGCGCGGCCACAAAAGTGGCCTGCCCGCCCGCGGCGGTAAAACCGTCATACAGGCGGCGGGCCAAAGCCGGGCCAAAAAAGTGATCGTTCTGACTGTAAATCCATAGCTCCGGCACCGGCCGGCTCGCCTTGCCATAACGCGCTGCGGCAAGAATCAATTGACTTTCGTTGCACACCGTATCCGGCCCGTTCGAGCCCCGCCCGCCAGCAAAACTCACCACCCCGCGCACGCCCCCCTTCGTCGCCGCCGCCAGCGACGCCCATCCGCCCGCCGACACCCCCATCAAGACCACCCGCGTTGCATCAATTTCCTGGCGCTGCGAAATCACCGCAATCGTGGCATCAATGTCCTCGGCCCCCGCCAAGCCGGCGCCATAATAATCCGGCGATGGGCAACTGCCATAGCCCTCGGCCCAAACGCCATGGCCACCATACCCCCGGCGTATCGGCACCGCCACCGCGACCCCGCTCGCCGCGTACGCCTCCGCCTGCGCCTGCATCGTGTGGGCCCCGTAATTGACTCGCTCCGCGGCGTTCCGCGGACTGCCATGCGACAAAACCAGCAGTGGAAATGGTCCCGCCCCCGCGGGTTCGTATAAGTAGACGTTGATCTCCGTCTGCTGGACGCTGACCTTCAGCGTGGAAATTTCCAACCGGGGCTCCTGCTTCTCGCACGAAATCGTGAAAATCAATAATACCAGCGCCAAAAACCTTCCCAAAAACAAAACGATGGGACGAAGCTTTTGCATCGAGCTCAATGCGGTCGGAAGAAGAAAGTTAAAATATTTCGTTTTGCCTTACACCGATTTTCCGTGGGCCTGGCGACTGCGGCGTTCGACCCAGTCCATGATCGCCTCGTCGTTGGCCTCGTTTTGCCAGACGACGCGCAAGAACTCCGCCGGGTGGATGTCGTGCTCGCGCAGAAAATTCCGGTCGCCCCCGCAGGAATACATTATGTCGGGCGACAATTCGCCGCGCAATTTGGCCTTCGCCTTGGGGATGATGCGCGGCAGCCAGCGCAGGCCGCGGGCTTGCGCGTCCTTCGCGGGTAGGGTGGCGGGGTCGAGTTGCCGGCCCGTGCGCTTCCCCTTTTGCACTTCGAGAAAATAACTGCGCCGAAGATCGTGGATCGCGGCAAACGTACCGTAGTCCGGCTCGCCGCCGTTGTTGTAATCCTCGGCAAAGTCGTACACCTCCTGCGGCGTCAGGCCGATGGATTCCAGAAAGGCGGTCTCCTCGGGCGTGAAAAAGGCCGCGGCGCCGCGCTTGCCGGTGCCGTACAAACGCACGGCCTTTTCCCACACGGTGTGCAAAATCGTGGAGTAATTGTAGTGCTTCATGGCCGGTCAAATTTACCGCCGCCGGCGTTGCCGGTTGCGGCCGCCGTCGCGGTTGCGCTGGCCTTCGCGCGGTTGTTGTTGCGACCGCTGGGGCGCGGCCGGCCTCGGACCCTGCCGCCGCGGCGGCGCGGAGGGCCGGGAGGACGGCGGGCCGCCCGGGCGCTTGGCCGCACTGCCGCCTTCGGCCACCACGCGAAAATCAATCTGCCGCTTGAACCGGTCCACCCGCAGCACTTCCACCAGGATTTCCGACCCCAGCGCGAAGCGCCGCTTCGTGCGCCGCCCGGAGGCTTCCAGCCCGTCGCCGGACACAAAATACAAATCGTCCGCAATCGAGGAAAATGGCACAAAGCCGTAAGCCATCGATTCGCTGAGTTCGACAAAAAAGCCGTGGTTGCGCACGTCGGTGATGCGCGCGCGGAAGGGCAGGCGGGGTTCGCGTTTCGCTTCGCGCTCGAAAAACTCGAGCAGTTTCAGCTTCACCGTTTCGCGCTCGGCGTCGGTGCTGTTGCGCTCCGTCAGGCTCAAGTGCCGGCCCAATTGGTGCAATTCCGCCTGGTCGTACCGCGTGACCGCCGCGCCGGAGGTGTGGCCCTGGCGGGCGAGAAACGCGTCGAATATCCGGTGCACCACGAGGTCCGAGTAGCGGCGAATCGGCGAGGTGAAGTGCGCGTAAAACTTTTTGAACAGGCCGTAGTGGCCGTCCACGCTCGCGCGGTAGCACGCCTGCTTGAGGCTCCGCAAAAACTGCGTCTTCAGCGCGTAGCCCTGCGGGTGGCCCTTGATTTTTTCCAGCAGGCGGACGACTTCGCGGCGCTGGGTGAGGTCGCCCGCGACCACGCCAAACGTCGCGAGGTGGTCGCGCAATTCATTCAGCTTCTCCGGGTCGGGCTGGTCGTGCACGCGCGAGAGGAACGGCAGGTTCACCTCGTGCAGCGCGCGCGCGACGGCCTCATTTGCCATCAACATGTATTCTTCAATCAACTGGTGGCTCTCGTCGTTCTTGATCACTTCGAGGCGGTCGGCGTAACCGTCGGCATCGACAAAAATTTTCACCTCGGGAAAGTCGAGGTCGAGGCTGCCTTTTTCCATGCGGGCGTGGCGCAATTGCGCGGCGAAACCCCACAAGGTCCGCGTCGCGTCGCGCAACTCCATCAACTCGGCGTCGGTGAGCTCGGCCAGCGCCCGGCCCGTGGCGCCGGTGCTGTGCGCCGCCGGCAGCGGCAATGCCCGAATGATTTCGAGGTCATCCTCCTTGAGCATCGCGTACGCCTGCCGGTACGTCATGCGCTTGCGGCTGCAAATCACCGTGTTGGCATAATGCGTGTGGCGGATGCGCCCCGCGGCGGTGAAGGTGAAAAACACGCTCTTGGTCAGGCGGTCCTTGGCCTCGACCAGGCTGCACAGGCCGTTCGACAGCGCGTGCGGCAGCATCGGAATCACGCAACCCACGAGGTACGTCGAATTCCCGCGCCCGCGTGCGTCACGGTCCAGCGCCGTGCCGGTCCGCACGTACGCACCCACGTCCGCAATGTGCACTCCTATGCGCCATTCGCCGTTCGGCAGCGGCTCGAGCGAGAGCGCGTCGTCGAAATCCTTCGCGTCATCCGGATCGATGGTGAACGTCAGCAAATGCCGGATGTCCTCGCGGCCCGTGCGGTCGCGCGGGCGCACTTCCGTCGGCAGCGCGGCCACTTCATGCACCACCGCCTCGGGAAATTCGGGATGCAACTTGTACTTGTGCAACACCGCCTTGAACTCCGCGCCCGGCGAGTGCGTCGGGCCCAGATTTTCAATGATTTCCCCCACCGGGTTGAGGTGCCGCTGGGTCCATTCCTGCAAGCGCACGATGACTTTGTCGCCGGGCTTCGGTGGCGGAAAGACGGAGACCTTGGCCGGATCGGCCACAAGAATATTTTGGACGATGCGGGGATCGTCGGGAATCACGTGCCAGAACTGGTGGTCGCGGCGCAACGTGCCGGGCAAGGTTTCCGTGGAGCGTTGCAGAATGCGAATCACCCGGCCGAGCCGGGGCGGACCTGCGCCGCGGGCGGCTTCCACGCGCCAGGGCTTTGGGCGCTTGTTCTCGCGCACGAGCACGCGGTCGGCGTGGAGCGCCGTGCCGGTGTCCTCGGCCGGAATGTGCCAGGGCTCGCCGCCCACCGGCGTGCCGTCCGCCTTCTCCGGGAAAAACAGGGCCGCGCCGCTTGGGCGGAATTTAATGACCCCCGTGCCCAGGTCCGCATCGTGCGGGATAACGTATTGGTCCTGCTTCACCTTGGCCACGAGGCCCTGGTTCAGCAAATGATGGATGAGCGGGCGGAGCTTTTTGGCCTCGCGCGCATCGAGCTTGAGCGTGTCGCCCAGTTGCTCAACGCGCATGGGGGAATAGTCGGGCTGCCGGAGCAGCGCCAACAGGCGGTCTTCGAGGCTGGGGCGGGCGGGATCACCGGCCGGTTCGCGGGCGGGAGGATTGGTTTCGTCGGGACGACTCATGAAAAGGAAAGGTGAAAGTAAGCAGGGAGCAGGAAATGAAAAATGAAATTTGGAAATGCGAAACGGAAAATGAAATTGAAAATGTAAATACTGCAGGTAGGGACGCCTCTCCGAGGCGTCCGCACTGTAGAAATACAGCACGCAGAAGTATACCACTACCTTATATGCAGACTTAGTACCACCACCAAACGCGAGGCCGGTCCGGAGGGTGGAGCGGGAGTCCCGCGTCCGCGGGCCAAAACGGAGGCAACCGCGCCCGCAGTGTCCACTCCTTCCGAGCCATTACGCAAACACCGGCGGCGTGCGCTGCTCGTCCGCGTCGATGTAATCGAAAAAAGTGAGGATGGGCGGTTGCCGGTTTTCGAAATGCGATTCCTGGATGCGCGTCCGCAGCCGCGGGGCGGCGCCATCGCGCCAGCCGCGCTTGACCATGAAATCATTCCAGTCCTCGATTTCATCCTTGGACGGGTTGCGGCCATTTTTCACGCACCAGGCAAAAACGTCCTCGTCGGTGCCGCCCGCCAGCGTGCGCTGGCTCAACTCGGCGTACTTCACGCCGAGAAACGCGCAGCAGCGGGCGTCAAAGCCGGTGCCGAGATTCTCGTGGTAGGCGGACGGCAGGGTTTTGGCCGCGTGCAGGCGGATCTTGTCGAGCATGCGGGCCAGGTAAACCAGGCCGCCAAGTTTGTCATAGGGACTGCGGGGGAAACGGTCATTCATGGGCAAGGGCTCAAGGTAGCACAATTTTGCCAAAGGGAAAGGAAGAAGCGGAGATGGGAAGGCGACTGAGGAGGGAAATAAGGAGGCCGTTGAATTTAGATGCAAATAGTTGGCTAAAATGCCCCGCAGGCCTCAGGCGTCGTCTCTAATCAGCAATTCCCCGTCCCCTCAGCCCCTTCCGTCGCCTCAGTGCCCTCAGTTACCCTTCTTCCCCGCCTGCATTAAAACGCTTGCCTCGCCCGCCGCCCTTTGCTTACATCAACGGTTTTCCATTTTCTCTTCCCATGAAAGCGACCATTAAGACCCAAGGGCGTCAGTTCATCGTCACCGAGGGCGACATCCTGATTGTAAACCGGTTTCCCAACACCCAGGCGGGTGACGCCGTGGAAATTGGCGACGTGCTGCACGTGGGCGAGGGCGACGCCGCCCGCATCGGTACCCCGTTCGTCACCGGCGCCTCCGTGTCCGCCCGTGTCCTCGAAAACAAGCGCGGCGACAAGGTCGACATCTTTAAGAAAAAGCGCCGCAAGCACTACGAGCGCCGCCGCGGCCACCGCCAGGAACTCTCCGTCATCAAAATCGAAACCATCAAAGCCTAGGCCGGCCTCGGGCACTTTGTTTTTTACCTTAAACTTTCCACTTTAAACCTCGTTTCGTCATGGCACATAAAAAAGGGCAGGGCACTTCCAAGAACGACCGCGACAGCCGCAGCCAGCGCCTCGGCGTCAAGAAATACGGCGGCGAATTCGTCCTCGCCGGCAACATCATCATCCGCCAGCGCGGCACCCGCATGCGCCCCGGCGACAATGTCGGCATCGGCCGCGACCACACTTTGTTTGCCACCGCCGACGGCACCGTGAAATGGGACGCCGCCAAGCGCCGCGTCCACGTCCTTGCCGAAGTCGCCGCGAATTAGTTCGCGCGGAATAGTTTGGCCTGGCGCAATTTTAGCGCTTGGGCTTTGAGGCTGGCTGCGTTCACCAAGGCCGGCCTCGTGGTCTTTAATTGTTTTAGGGTGTCTGTCCCATTCTGGGATAACGGAAGCCGTTGGGCACCCCGTCCGCATTTTCCATGACAATCCCGCCGCCGATGCCCACGTTGGCCAAGAGATCGACCGAGGCCTGATTGAGATCCCGCAATATGCGCAGCCGATAGCCGCTGATGTCTCCCAGTTTCGGTTCCTTGTTTTTGGGGTCATTGCTGACCACCAACTCATTCTGGGCCTCGCGCAAGGCCAGGTAGGCCGCCAGTTTTTGCGGGACCTTGGTCAAGGCGGGCGAGCCGGTTTCCACGTGGAGAATATAGACATTCACCGCTTTGCTTTGCGCCGGCCGCGAGGAGAGCAAAACCGAATCCGAGTGCGAATTCACGAACGCCAGCGCGGCGGCCGTGTCGGTCAGGGCCGTATTCATGGAGGCAATCGCTTTGGCCATGGTCGTTTTGTTGCCGGGGGCGGCACTGATGAGGTCGCCCAGACCGCTCTGTAAGTCGGCTTGCGCATTCTGCAAATGCAACAACGTCAGCGCGCGCACATCGGTGGGCAAGCTGGCGACCACTTTGGGCGCACTCGCGGACAGCCCCGGATTGATTGGATTCAACGGCGTCAACGCGCTGATGGGCGCAGGCTCCCCGCCCGAACCTGGAGAGGTTAGTTCGAGATGCGCGTAAATATCGATCAAGGCCGTGCCCACGTCCTGCCGGATTTTGTCGCGGTAGCCGCCGAGATCGCTCCAGATGGGGCCGCGAAAGTCGGGGTCGGGATTATTCGTCAGCTCGTGATAGGCGGTGTACAACGCGGCAAAGGCCCTCTCCCACTGCGGGGCCTTGCCGGGTTGATGGCCGGCCGGCATTTCGCTCGGCACGTTGGTGAATCCATCCTCAGGGCCCGGGCCGGTCGGCAAGGCGTCCGCTTCCGGATGAGCTTTGATGAAGGCGATGGCGGCATCCGTGTTGGCGGCCGCATTATTCACTTCGGCGATAATTTTCGCCCGCCGGGCCACCTGGCCGCCCGCGTTGGCCTTGTCGAGCGCGGCCTGCGCAATTTGCAACGAGACTTCCACGACGCCTAAATTCGAGAACGCCGATTCCTGCTTGTCGCTATTTGGCGGCTGCGCTTCGGCTACCATCGGGGCGGCTGGAGCGGGCGGCGGGGACGGCGGAAATATCGCGCTCGATGGGGCGAGGGGCTCGGTCGCGGGCGACGGCGAAGGCATGGCGGGAATAGGCTCTGCCGCGATTTTGACTGCCGTTGCTGGCGGTGTGGCCGGGGCGTTTGCCGGGCTCTCGGCCAGTTTGGACCAAATGAAAAACATTGTTCCCGCCAACCCAATCACCATTGCCGCGAGCACGCCGAAGGCGCCCGCGCCAACGAGCCAGGACGGTTTTTTCGCCGCGGGCTGCGGAGTGTTCTGGCCCGCAGAGGCGGAGGTGGCGCCGGTTTTCGCCGGTGCTGAGGCCGCGGTCTTGGCGACCTCCGAGGAAAGCGTCGCAGCAGCCGTTGCGGTGGAATTCGGCGGACGGGCTGCCGTCACAGGAACAGGCCCGCCGTCGCGCGCCCGCTGTGCCAGGGCATTGGACGGCGCGGGCGCCAGGGTATTCGGCTTTGTGAGATCGAGAATCCGTTCGTCTCCCCACGAGGGCGCCGGGGCCTTCATGCCCACGCGCTGCACCGCCCACAGGAAATCGCCGGCCTGGTCCGTGTCTTGCCGCCAGGTCGTGAAAGTGGTGCGCCAGGCGGCGGACGGCCCCAGCAGGGCGGCCGATTCCCGCAGCAGCCCGAGCAAGCTCGCTTCTTGTTCCGGTTTGCACAAAAGCACGGCTTCGGCGGCCGCGTTGTCTTCCAGGAGCAAGGCGGCCCGGCCCGCGTGGCCCGTGAGTTGCAGCCAGTTTTGCGCGGGCAGCGCCGGTGTCAGCGCCGGCGGCAAAGCGCGCAAGTCCACCAAGTCCGCCGCCTCCAGCCAGCGCGGGGCACCGACCCAGCGGTTCAGCCATCCCGGCCAGCGCAGAAAAATTTCCGCGGGCGAAGGCAGGCCGGCGACTTCCATCGGCTCAAGGATGAGATGATGCGCGAGAAAATTCGTGCGCTGCGTATAATCGGTGCCCGCATCCACCAGCCGCGATAGCACGGGGAAACGCGTGCCTGCGACATCCACTAGGCGAAAAGCGCAAATCACGGGCGCGGGCTGGGTACCGTGCGGATAAACGCTCAAGCCCTCGAGCATGGGCACCAGCCGCTCGCGCAAATCGCGGTGCCGCGCGACGGTGCAAAATCCGGTGCGGCCCTGGGTCAGCCCCTGCTGGGCGCTGGTGAAGACAAGTTGCCGGGCCATGGGAGTAAACTAAATCAGTGGGGCTATGAGGCCAGTGCCATCGCCGGGCCCGGGGTATCGGGCCGTCCTTACCTCTCCAAGGATTTGCTATTTCCATTCAACGCCTCACGGGCCGGATTGTCCAGTGATTTGTGGCGGCTAACTATCCCATCGCCGCCGGCCCATCGTCGATAGTGTGCCGGTGTCTTTCCCCCCTTGCCAAGCGCGGGGGAATTATGGCAGAAACTCCCGCGACGCGCGCGCCGGCCCGCCTGGCGCGCAGGAGATGCGTCGCCACCGCCCATGTCCGATTCCAACCTCAGCGCCAATTCGGTCCCCCTTGGGCGGGCCTACGAGATTTTGGAAGACAATTCGACGTTCGGCGGCTACACGATTTTGCGCTGCCTGGCGTATGACATGTTGGGCAGCCTTTACCTCGCGCTGAACCGGCAGAGCAACCAGCGCGAAACGCTCTTCGTTTTCCCCTCGCTGGTGTCGCAGGACAAGGAGTTTCACGAGCGCTTTCTCAATCACACCAAAAAACTTTGTTCCATCAGCCATGCGAACCTGCTGAATTTTTCGCGCCCGCTGATCATCCACAACAGCTACTGTCTCGTGGGCGAACACTTCGAGGGCCTGAACATCCCCGACCATCTCTCCCTGCTCACCGGCTCGCAGTTGAGCACCACGGAAAACACCGAGACCGCCAATTTGCCGCCCGCGCAGGTCACGCCCATTCTCGAGCAAGTGCTGACCGCGCTCGACTATGGTTACCAGTGCAAGGTCATGCACTTGAACCTCAACCCGACAAAAATTCTCCGCTCGTCCTACGGTGAGGTCAAAGTCTACGGCTTTCACTTTCTCGCCATTCTCGGGCAGGAATTATTTGAAATGCTCGTGTCCGCCGGCATTCCGCCGCTCAAGACGGACCCGAAGCGCTCCTTCCTCGGCACGACGGACATTTTGTCGCCGGAAGCCCGCCTGCGCACGCCGCTGGAATACCGTTCGGACGTTTACGCCATCGGGGTGGACACGCACTGGCTGCTCACCGGCCGCAAGCCGACTTCGCCTTACAAGCCGCCGTCGCACTTGGTCCCACATATCGAGCCGGGCTGGGACGCCTTCATCATCCACTGCCTGCAACGCAAGCTCGAGGACCGCTACCCGACGGCCGCCGCCGCGCTGGCGGACTTGCGCAATCTCGCTCAGTTGACGCCCGTCACCGCCGCCCAGCCGCTCGAGTTGATGCTCGCGCCGGAGCCCGAGGTTTTGGCGCCCCGGAAAAAAGGCGACACCAAGTCCCCGGTCAAAAAATCCAAACCCGTCAAGCCGCCGCGCAAACCGCGCAAGCCGCTGACCAAGGTGCAGCGCTTGCTGCTCATGGCCATTCCGGCGGTGCTCGCGGTGGCGTTGGGCGCGTTCATGTACATGAATTACGAAAGCGTGCTGGCGTCCGACGACGACGAGCTCGATCTCGCCATGCGCGCCAAGCCGGGCCAGACGCCGCGCCTGCATCTGACGATTGCTCCGCACAATGCGCTCATCAACATCCGCCCCGGCAAAAGCATCTTCACCGTCAACGACGGCGAACTGCCCCTGAATATTTCCAAGGGCAAAAAGATCATCGATATCGAGGCCACGGGTTACAAAACCCTGCATCTGCCCTACACGGTCACCAGTGACCCCGACCATTTGTTCATCAACCTCGAGCCCAATTGGGCGCAGGTGGATTTTACCACGGTGCCCGGCGCCACGGTGCGGGCGCTGCCCGCCAAGGGCGACCCAATTTATTTAGGCGTCGCACCCGAGAGCGGCAATCTGCACGTCACCAAAGGTCTCGTTGCCGGCAATTACACCTTCGAGGCCACCAAGGACCAATATCAGCCCGCCACCGTTACGGGTACGGGCCTCGAATTGGGCAAGTCGTATACCTTCACCCTCCGGCCGGTGGCCAAACCCGCCACGGTCACACTCACTAGCGAGCCGCCCGGCGCCACCGTGCGCATCGGCGACAAGGTCATGGGCAAGACTCCGCTCACCACCTCGGACGTGCCGGTGGACACGGATGTAACGCTCACCCTCGAGCAGCAGGGCTATCGTCCCGTCCAGCGGACCATTCGCGTGGGCCCGAGCGAGACGCGCGAGTTTTCCCTCGGCAATCTCTCCGCCAAGACCGGCGAAATTTCCCTGGCCTACACCATTGGCGGCCATGCGCCGACGCCCGAGGAACAGCGCGACACCAAGATCATCATCAATAACCAGCCCTATCCGGGCGCCACCCGCCGCATCCCCAACGTGCTCGAAAGCCCGAGTTATCACGTCGTATTTCAGAATCCTAATTATTTTCCCGCGGAGCAGACGGTCGCGGTGCAGGACGGGCAGGTCGCCGCGGTCCAGGCGGATCTGCTGCCGCGGCCCGCGCATGTGCTCATCCGCACTTCCCCCGTCGTGCCGGTCAATGTCCTGCTCGATGGCCGCCCGATGCGGCTCGGGGCGGATGGCGGGCTCGATCTGCCGCCGGACCAGACCGCGAAGCTCAAGGTCGAAGCCCAGAATTATGCCGGTTCCGCCCGTGAATTTAAGCTCGGGCCCAATCAATCCGAAACGTGGGACGTGCCCCTGCAAGTCCTGCCCGGCCCCACCGTCGGCCAGAATTACACCGTACCGTACTTGAATCTCGCGATGAATTGGATTCCCGCCGGCAACTACACCATGGGCAGCCCCGGCGGCGAACCCGAGCGCCGTCCTTCCGAAGGCGATCCCACGCAGGTCACCATCCCGGTTGGCTTCTGGGCGGGTCGCTACGAGGTCACGCAGAACCAATACCGCGCCATCATGAACGAGAATCCCTCGGAGTTTGGCCGCAATGCCCAGGGCAACGACCAATTCCCCGTCGACAAGGTTTCGTGGAAAAAAGCGGTCGAATTCGCGCGCCAGCTCACGGACCGCGAGGTCGCCGCCAAACGCGTGCCCGACGGCTACGAATACCGCCTGCCCACCGAGGCCGAATGGGAGTACTTTGCCCGCGCGGGTGTCACCTCGGCGTTTCCGGGCGGCGATCATGCCGACCAGACGGACGGCAATTTCGTCGGCACGTACCCGCGTGCCGCGGGCTCGGCCGTCACGTCCTCAAACACTTATCACGGCACCAAACCCGTCGGCTCCTACAAGGAAAACGCCTTCGGCCTCTTCGACGTCCAAGGCAATGTCGGCGAGTGGGTGCTCGACGCCTACAACTCCCGCCTGCCCGGCGTGCCCGTGACGGCGCCCGCGTTGCGCGACGGTGACGACCGCTCCAAGCGCTTTTACCGCGGCGGCAGTTGGTCCGACTTCGCCGCCGAATCCCGCCTGGCGTACCGCGACCCCGGCGTGAGCGTCAGCCCGGACACGGTATCTAATAAGATTGGTTTTCGCCTGGTACTCGCGCCGAAGATTGCGCGCGTCACGCCCTAACGTAGTGCTGCTGCGGAGTGCGCGCGGGCCTGTTTAACCTCGCCATCGCCGCCCTGAACGGGCATGACAGGCAGTTGCTCAAACTATGAAGGTTCGGTTCTGGGGAACGCGCGGGTCACTGCCGGCGCCGCTCACGGCCATGCAAGTCCGCGCCAAGGTCTTGCACGCCCTCGAAGCGGCGCATGGTCTCCATTTGCCTGCGCGGGTGGATGAACTGGCGGCGTTCGTGGACCAGCATCTGCCGTTTCACGTCCGCTCCACCTGCGGCGGCAACACCGCCTGCGTGCAGCTCAACACCGGCCACGCCGATTACGTGCTGCTCGACGCCGGCACCGGCATTCGCGATTTTGCCCATTGGTACCGCCAGACCGTGCTGCGCCGCACCCGCGTGAGTTTTCCGCGCGACACCACATTTCATCTTTTTCTCACCCATCTGCATTGGGACCACGTGCAGGGCCTGCCGTTCTTCTACCCGCTTTATTTGCCCGACCATCGCATCATCATTTACGGCGGCCACGACGGCCTTGAAGACGCCCTGCGCCTGCAATTCAGCGCCCCTTCCTTTCCTGTGCCGTACGATGCGCTCAAGGCCCGCCTCAGCTTTCAAAAGGTGACGCCCGGCGAAGCCCTCGAAGTGGCCGGCCTGCAGGTGCAAACCATCGCCCAGGACCATCCCGGCGGCTCCTTCGGCTATCGATTCACCCACGCAGGCCGCAGTTGCGTGTACTCGACGGACTGCGAACACAAACAGCCCGCCGTGCTCGCGCATGATTATCCCTTCCTGAATTTTTTTGCCGACACCGACCTCCTCATCTTCGACGCCATGTATTCGCTGGCCGACGCCAGCTACAGCAAGGCCGACTGGGGCCACTCCAGCAACATCATGGGCGTCGAACTCGCCGCCCGCGCCCGCGTGAAACGCCTCGCCCTCTTTCACCACGACCCGCACCAGGACGACGCCGCGCTCGAGGCCTTTCTCTTCAACTCGCGCATGTACATCGAGATGTTCCACCAGGAACAACGCAAAGCCCCCGGAGCGCCAAAATTCCCCCACGAGGTGCTCCTCGCCTACGACGGGCTCGAAGTGGAACTGTAGTGGAATCTTGGATAGGGATGAGTTCGCGCGGGACACTTTGGGGAAGTGCAAATTTCCGGAACGGCCTGTTTTAACCCGCGTCCAAGCGTATAATTCGGCCCAAAAGGGCCGCTCCCTGCTTGTGCGCTTGCCGAGGCCCCGCGCCTGTGGTATTGAGGGGCCATCCGCACCGTGTCCAGCACTCCTACGTTCCCCTCCGCCATTGCGCGCGAGCAAATCAACGACCTGCCCCTCGCCCGTTATGAAGGCCCCGTGACCGTCATCGGCGACCCGCGCGAGGTGCCCGCCGCCGTCGACTACTTGCGGCACGAGACCCTGCTCGGTTTCGACACCGAGTCCCGCCCGTCCTTCCGCCGCGGCGACAACTATCCGGTCTCGCTGCTCCAGATCGCGGGCTCCGAGCGCGTGTTTCTCTTTCAATTGCTCCAACTCCAGGATTTGGCGCAGGTCTACGCGTTACTGGCCGACCGCGCCATTCGTAAGGCCGGCGTCGCCATCCGCGACGACATCCGCAAGCTCCAGGACTTGCACCCGCTCGAGCCCGGGAACTTTGTCGAAATCAGCGACCTCTCCCGCCGCCTCGAGGTCAGCAACACCGGCCTGCGCAGCCTGTGCGCGATTTTCCTCGGCTTCCGCGTTTCCAAGGGCGCGCAGGTGACCAATTGGGCCCTGCCCAAGCTTTCGCCCACGCAAATCGCCTACGCCGCGACGGACGCATGGGTCAGCCGCCTCCTTTACCTCAAGCTCGCCGAGTTCGGCCAGCCCGTGGCGGAATTTCGCCCGGCCCAGCGCCCCGCGCACGATGACCGGCGCTCCCCCGACGACCGTGGCCGCCATGACGACTGAAACACCGAGTCCGGACCACGTCCGCACCTCGGCCGCCGCCGTGGGGCTCGACGCCACGCGCCGCCATATTTTTTTGTGCGCGGACCAGTCCATCCCCAAATGCTGCAAGCGCGAGGAAGGCCTCGCGGCGTGGGATTTTCTCAAGCGGCGGCTGAAGGAGCTGGGTCTATCCGACCGCGGCGGCATCGCGCGCTCGAAGGCCAACTGCCTGCGCGTCTGCGAGCAGGGCCCCGTGGCCGTTGTTTATCCCGAAGGCGTTTGGTACCACTCCTGCAACCCTGCCAATCTCGAGCGCATCATCCAGGAGCACCTCGTCGGCGGGAAACCGGTCGCGGAGTTGAAGATTTTTTGAGTCCGTCTGAAAAGGAGATCGGAACGAGCGTGGACGGTTGTTGAGGATATTCTTGCCAGTATCTTTAAAAGCGGAGTATTCGTACGCGAAATGAAGCGTTCGGAGCGATTTTGGGTTCTTTGCTCCCTACCTGTGGCTTGGGCATTTGGGCTATTTCTTTTGCCGACTGGGATTGGAGCGTCGGGCTTTTTGAATTTTATGGATGAGGTTTATACCGATTCCTTTCTCCTCTTCTACATCCTTACCCTTTACTTGATGGTGCGGCGATTTTGGGGCAAGGACAAGCGTGGGATCAAGCTCTGGTGTTATGCGCTGTTGCTTACGCCCCTATTTGCTTTAGCTACTGCCGAACTGGTGATGGCCTGGATTAATGCCTTGAATCGGGGTTTGGCCTTGGGCGCCGTAATTAACGCGCCTGCGCGCCTTCTTTTAGTTTGGCATTTGGCATCTATTGTTTAGCGTTTTCCCATGCCCGAACCCACCCTCACTGCCGTGCTCGAAACCACCCAAGGCGTCATCGAATTCCGCCTTTTTCCCGACGTGGCCCCCAAGGCCTGCGCCAACTTCACCGGCCTGATTGAAAAAGGCTACTACGACGGCATTATTTTTCATCGCATTATCAAGGATTTCATGATTCAGGGCGGCGACCCCACCGGCACTGGCAGCGGCGGCAAGTCCCTCTGGGGCAAGAATTTCGAGGACGAGTGCACGCCCAACGTCAAGTTTGACCGCAAGGGCCTGCTCGCCATGGCGAACGCCGGCCCCGGCACCAACGGCAGCCAGTTCTTCATCACCACCGTCCCCACGCCGTGGCTCCAGGGCAAGCATACGATTTTCGGCGAGGTCACCAAGGGCTACGATGTCGTCCAGAAACTGGAAGCCGTGCGCAAGGATTACAACGACCGCCCCGTCGAGAAGCAGGCCATTTTGAAGGCGTCGGTGCGCAAGGAGTAGTCGGCCATTCGCTTCCGTCGTAGCGCGGTGGCTACACTCCCTTTTACCCGCTTGCGTTTAGTAATTGATATACGGCCCTTTGCGAAAGAATGGAGAGTTTTGAGGATTCCGATGGGGCCGGTGAGTGGGAAAAAGCCGTGGGACACCCTTAAGCCCTTTTCCCGACCCATCCCCCGCATTCGCTCTCACGCACGTGATTCACCTCTAACATCTAGTCCAAGAAAGATGATTCTCGAAGTCGCCATCCTCGACGTAAAGCCAGGCCAAGAAGCGGCCTTCGAGCGCGATTTTGCCGAAGCGTCGGCTTACATCAGCAGCGTTGCCGGGTATGTTTCGCACGAGTTGCAGCGCTGCGTCGAAAAGAAGAGCCGATATATTTTGCTCGCGCGCTGGAAGACGTTGGAAGCGCACACCGAAGGATTTCGGAAGTCGCCGCAGTATTCCGAATGGAAGAAACTCTTACATCACTATTACGATCCGTTTCCCGTGGTAGAGCACTATTCGCTGATTCACGGAAAAGGGTAGGATGCTGTTAGAACCAAGCGCGGAGGACGCCTCCTTTTCAGTAAGTAACCGCGCGCGGCGATGACAGCTTCAGGGTAGGGCGCGCTGCCCTCAGCGCGCCGCTCTCTGGTCCCGCGCTCTTTTCCCCAGCGATTGGCGTGGAAACTGCATACCTTCTTTTTCCATGGTCAAAGCCGCCGACTCGCACGCCCTGTTTCGCACTTGCCCCCGCGCGCCCTCGGTGCTCGCGCTGCATGGTTTCACGGGTGGCGGGGCGGATTTTGCGCCGCTGGCCGACGCATTCCCGCAGCTGGCCTGGCGCGCACCCGATTTGCCCGGTCACGCCCCGAAACCCCGCCGCCGCGGCTCTCCGCGCGACGACAGCTCACTGGTGGCGGCGATTCGTTACCTGGATTTTCGCACGCGCCCCAAGAATCGCGAAATCCTGCTCGGCTATTCACTCGGCGCCCGCCTCGCGCTGCGCTTTGCGTTGGCCCGCCCTCGGCGTTTTTCCGCGCTCGTGCTCATTGCCGCCTCGCCGGGCCTGAGCGATCCGGCCGCGCGCGCCGCCCGGCGCGAGGCCGATGAAAAACTTGCGCAGGAAATCCTCGCCGGCGGCGTGCCCCCATTTCTCGAGCAATGGCGCGCCCGCCCGCTGATCGCCACGCAAAAGAAAATTCCCGCCGCTTGGCGGGCCGAGATGGAGGCGCGCCGCCAGCGTTTGCGGGCGGAGGGCCTGGCGGCCAGCTTGCGTGAATTTGGCCAGGCGGTCCTCGACCCGGTGGACGAACTGCTGCCCTGGCTGCGCTTGCCGGTGCTGCTGGTCGCCGGCGCGGAGGATCCCGTCTACGTGGCGCACGCCCACGCGATGCAAAAACAAATGCCCGCGGCCGAAGTCCTCATCGTGCCGGGGGCCGGGCACCTCGCGCACCTCGAAAACCTGCCCGCGTTTGCGGCCGGCTTCGGCTCGTTTCTCTCCCGTCTGCCCGACGCCGCCCGCCGGAGCTGACGCGCCTTACGGAATGCGCGTCAACGGCTGACCCGGCTTCGTCAGTTGATAAACTCCCGTGCACGTGGTGAAATCGCCGCCGTACACATAGAGTTTGCCGGTGGACGCTTCCCAGAACGCGACGCTGCCGTTGTTGTACAACGGGGTCAGGCCGCTCAAATTCACCGGCGCCTCGGTGGCGGGCGGGGGTTTGATGGTCGCGATGTCCGGACCGAGGAAATTTTGCGCCCAAGTGACGTAGCCCGCAAGGCAGGCGACAACGCCGAGGCCGGTCGCCAGCCAGCGCCGGCGCGAAGAGGTGGAGTTCGTATTCATAGGAGGATGGGGAGAAAAAAGGTGGAAGAAAAAATCACACGAGCTTGCGATACGCCGCGGCATCGAGCATTTCCGCCGCTTTGGCCGGCTCGGCCAGGCGCACTTTCAGCATCCAGCCCGCGCCGTAGGGGTCCTGGTTGACCAACTGCGGCTCCGTCTCGAGCTTGCCGTTGACCTCAAGGATTTCCGCCGTCAGCGGCATGAACAAATCCGACGCGGCCTTCACGGACTCGACCACGCCGAACGCGCCCGTCGCGGTGAACTTTACGCCGACGCGCGGCAGCTCGACGAACACGATGTCGCCCAGGCTTTCCTGGGCATAATCAGTGATGCCGACGATGGCCGTGCCATCGGGTGACGGCTTCAGCCATTCGTGTTCCTTGGTGTAGCGCAAATCGTCCGGTACGTGGCTCATGGGCGTGAGTATGAAAGAGGCTTTCGCGAATGATGGGAAGCAAATAGGCGCGGTTCAGGTCTTGGCCTTATGCAGGGGTGGTTTGGCGAAGTGCAGCGGCACCAGCGCCCCGCGCAAATCCACCGCCACCGTGGTGCCGGCTTCGAGCACGCGCCGTTCCACCAACGCGCTGCCGATGGGCTTGTTCAACACCGGCGACATCGTGCCGGAAAGCACTTGGCCCACGACTTGGCCGTCAGCGAGCACCGGCATCCCTGCGCGCGCCAGCCGCCGGTCGTCGAGTGTGAAAAACACCACACGCCGCGCCGGTTTCGCCGCCACTTCCGCCGCGAGCGCCTCGCGGCCCAGAAAGCCATCGGGCTTGTCCAGTTTCACGGCCCAGCCCAAGCCCGCCTGAATCGGCGAAATCTCGCGGCTGATTTCGTGACCATACAAAGGCATCCCCGCTTCGAGGCGTAAACTGTCGCGGGCGCCGAGCCCACAGGGCCGTGCGCCGAGGACGCTGCCGGCCTCCAGCAACGCATCCGCGAGCGCCGCCGCGCGATCCGGCGCGAGATAAAATTCAAAACCGTCCTCCCCGGTGTAACCCGTCCGGCTGGCAATGACCGGAATGCCGGCCACCGTGGTTTCGACAAACGCAAAGCGCGGCAAATCCACCAGCCCGGCACTCTTGGCAGCCAGCGGCGCCGCCGTCTCCACCGCCAGCGGCCCCTGCCACGCCAGTTGCGCGTACTCGGCGGAAACGTTGCGCACCTCGCAATCGAACCGCTCCGCGTGTTCCTGCAACCACGCCACATCGCCGGGCGTGTTGCCGGCATTCAGGCAGATGAAAAAATCCTGCGGCCCCTTGCGATAAACGATGATGTCATCCACCACGCCGCCATCGGGCGCGCACATCAACGTGTACCGCGCGCGGCCTACCGCCAGATCCGCCATGCGGTTCGTCGCGATATGGTCAACAAAGGCGACCGCACCCGGACCCGTCACCGTCGCCTCGCCCATGTGCGAGACATCAAAAAGCCCGGCGGCCATCCGCGTCACGCGATGCTCCTCGAGAATGCCGGAATATTGCACGGGCATTTCCCAGCCGGCAAACGGCACGAGCCGCGCGCCGTGGCGGACATGCCAGTCGTACAAAGGAGTGCGCAGAAGCTCGTTGCTCATGGAACCAGATGGGCGAGGGCCACCGATGCCGGTTCCCCAGCGGGAATCGGGCCGCGCGGCCAATCCCTGCCACGGTGCAGGAAAACGCCGTCAGCGCAAACACCTTTCTGCTGCGCCCTAGTTTCCGCTCGCCGGTGCCGCCGAATAAATCGCGATAATCTCGGTCACCTGGCGGTTGTGGTCGGCCAAAGTAATTTTGCCGGCCTTGTACTGGGCGTCCACCGCGGCGACATTTGCTTCCATTTCAGCGTAGGAATTCTTCACCGGCTGCAACGTGACGTTGATTGAGCCCGGCGCGAGTTTTGGCGCGGTCCGGGTGACGCTGGACGTGCCGAATTTGGAAAAATGCGCGAGGGTCGTCACCGGGCGGATGTTTACGCTGACAATGCGGAAGCCGGGCTTCGTGATCTTCACCACGTAGGATTGCTGCGTGCTCATCTCGGCGGCGAGCGGCGTTTTGCCCACGACAAAATCATTCACCGCGACATTCGCGTCGGCGGGCGTCGAGCGGATTTCCACTTCCTGCATCGCCGGGGCCGGCGCGGGTTTGGCTTCCGCCGGGTTGGCGGGCGCAGCCTCGGCCGGTTTGACGGCGCCAGCCGGTTCGGGCGCAGCGGCGCTCTTGCCGGCGGTTGCACTTTTGCAACCGGAAAGGCACGTGATTGTAACGGGGAGAACCAGCAACGAGAGATACTTGGACAGGGTATTCATGGGGTAAAGAGTTCAAAGAGCCGAGTCGATGCGCGCGGGTCAAGCTCGCAGATACCGGTGGCGCGCACGAGCTTCGGCCAGGAATAGGTACCCTGCTGCCATGTCTTGGTTTGGCGGGCCGTTGGGGCGCTCGCGAAAAAAAGCCCCAGGCCTCACTCCCGCACCTGGCCGGTACCGAGGATGATGTATTTATACGTGCACAGTTCGCGCAGGCCCATCGGCCCGCGCGCGTGCAGCCGGTCCGTCGATATCCCAATTTCCGCGCCCAAGCCGAATTCAAAGCCATCCGTGAAACGCGTCGACGCGTTCCAATACACGGTCGCGGAATCCACTCCAGCCAGGAACCGCCGCGCCGAAACTTCGTTCGTCGTCACAATCGCATCTGAATGCGCCGAGCCGTAGTGATTCACGGCCGCGATGGCGGCGTCGAGGTCCGGCACGATTTTGATCGCGATGATGAGCTCGAGGTACTCCTCGGAAAAATCCTTCTCGGTCGCGGGCACGACCTTCAGGCCGGGCGCTTCTTTTTGCAGCAACGCCCGCGCGGCCTCGTCGGCACGCAATTCCACATGATGCTTGGCCAGCGCCTGCGCGAGGCGGGGCAGCAGCGCCGGCGCGGCCCCCGCGTGCACGAATAAATTCTCCGCGGCGTTGCACACGCCGGGACGCTGCACCTTCGCATTGATGACGATTTTCTCCGCCAGCGCGGCGTCGGCATCGCGATCCACGTAAATCGTGCACACGCCCTTAAAGTGCTTCACCACGGGCACGGTCGCATTCTCCGCCACGAAACGAATCAGCGCCTCGCCACCGCGGGGAATTACACAATGAATGTACTGGTCCAGTTTCAACAACGGCAGCAGCGCCGCGCGGTCGGTCGTCGGGACGAATTGCACGGCGTGCGCGGGCAGCCCCGCCTCCACCAGCGCCTCGCTGAGCAGCGCTGCCAGGGCGGCATTGGTTTCAAAAGCTTCCTTGCCGCCGCGCAAAATGCAGGCGTTGCCGGACTTCAGGCACAGAATGGCGCAATCAATCGTCACGTTCGGGCGCGATTCGTAAATGATGGCGACCACGCCGAGGGGCACGCGAATTTTGCGGATGTCCAAACCGTTCGGGCGCACGATGCGCTCCAATTCCTCGCCCACCGGATCCGGCAGCTTGATTACTTGGCGCACGCTTTCCGCCAGGGCCGCGAGGCGCGCGGGCGTGAGCGTGAGGCGCTCAATCATGGGCTTGGCCAGCCCGGCGGCGGTGGCTGCGGCCACGTCGCGCGCATTAGCGGCCAGCACGGCCTTGGCCCCTTCGCCCAGCAGTACCGCGAGCTTCTCCAGCGCGGCATTTTTGCGCGCGGATTCCGCCGTCGCCAGGATGAGCGACGCCGCGCGGGCCTGCTGCCCGAGGGTCTCGACGAGGGCGTTAAAGGACATGGAAGAAGGCGGAAAGGAGAAGGTAGAATGTAGGAGGTAGAAGGCAGAAGTCAAACGGCGGCGCAGGTGGGTAGTGTCCTAATTTCACCAGAAACAAGACGGCGGGCTGAGGGCAGCCCGCCCTACCCCAGGCAAATGCTTTAGGTAGGGCGCGCTGCCCTCAGCGCGCCGTTTCAACTTAGGACTTTGCCTGCAGGTGGGTACGTCAGTTGCGGTTTGAGGTAGGGACGTTTCTCCGAAACGTCCGCAGGTGCCTCGGAGAGGCTTCTTGCTTCGCTAAACGCGCCGGAAAGAATCTTAGCAGCAGGGCTGAGGCTGTTGCTACACTCCACCATTCCCGCCACCCGTCACTCACTTCCTACGCCAGCGCCACCAATTTCCGCAAATCGTCCGCGCGCTTCTGGATTTCCGCGATGCCTGCCGCTTCCAGCCGGTCGCATGAAAAAGATTCCACCGTCAGGCTCGCCACCACCGTGGCGAAAATCATCGCCTGCTTGAATTGCGCAAACGTGGGTTTTGCCTGATTGCCCGCGCCGGTGAGGGTGGCCAGCGCGCCGAGCAGCGCCCCCGCGAAGGAATCGCCCGCGCCGGTCGGGTCGTGCAATTCCAGCACCGGATACGCCGGCAGCGCAAACAGGCCGTCCGGGTGAAACAGATACGCGCCGTGTTCGCCCTTTTTGATGATGATGTACTTGGGCCCGAGCTTGCGCAGCGCCTGGCCGGCGCGAATGAGGTTGGTCTCGCCCGTGAGAATGCCGGCCTCGCTGTCATTGATGACGAACAAATCAATCGTCCGCAGCACCGCCAGCAGTTCGTCGCGGGTCGTTTCAATCCACAGGTCAATTGTGTCCGCCGCCGCGAACACTTCCGGGCGCAGCGCCTTGCGCACGTGGAGTTGCAGGGCCGGGTGGATGTTGCCGAGCAGCGCGTATTCGCTCTGAAGGTAAATCTCCGGCAGCTGCGGGCGAAAACGCTCAAAAACATTCAGGTTGATTTCAAGCGTGTCGCGGCGGTTGAAATTCTCGTGGTACTTGCCCTTCCATTCAAACGTCGGGCCGGATTGGTCCACTTGCAAGCCGGCGAGGTCGATGCCCCGGGCGCGCAGGCGCTCGAGATCGCGCGGCGCAAAATCATGCCCCACCACGCCCACCAGGCGCGTCGGCGCGAAAAAACTCGCGGCCAGCGCGGCATAGCTCGCCGAGCCGCCGAGAATTCGCTCGCCGCTTGCGCGCGGCGTGATGATGTTGTCATATGCGACCGAGCCCACGACGAGCACGGCGGCCGGAGTGGCGGGTTGCGGAGCGAGGCGGAGGAGTTCGAGGGCCATGGAAAAAGAAGTTGGAATTTGGAAGTTAGAAGGCCGAAGTTGGAAGTCAGAAACGAAACGGAGCGAGGCAGAACCGGAATCTCCGGCCATTATCCTTCCGTGCCCTGGGCCTCATTCGCCTATTCTAGACGATGCTTGGCGTCCTCAAGGTGGAAATGCAGGAACTGGATGGCGTTGAGCGCGAGGCTGTGGAAAATTTCCCCGCGGCGCACCATCTGATCCACCTCGGACAGCGGAAACACGCCGATTTGCAGTTCCTCGTGCGGGTCCCAGCTCATCGGCGCGTGCATCACGCAATTTTCGACCAGCACGAAATGGACGGCGTTGGTTTGCAGCGCGGGATTCGGCGCGGCGCGGCCCAGCGGCATTGCCGGGTGTCCAGCGTGGCCGGTCTCCTCCAGCAATTCGCGCTGCCCCGCCGTCAAGGGGTCCTCACCGGGATCAATCACGCCGCCCGGCGGCTCCCACGATAGCTTGCTCACCCCGAAGCGCCATTGCCGCACGAGAATCAACTCATGCCGCGGGGTGAGCGCCAGCACATTGACCCAGTCCGGCGCTTCGAGAATGAAAAAATCATCCTCACGCGCGTCCACCGTGTGCCGCATCCGCCGCTGCCACACGCGAAAAACGCGGCAGTCGGCCACCTGCGTCTGCTGCAGCGTCACCCAAGCCGCCGGTGGCGCAGTGCGACCGGTGGAACGGGGCGGGACTTGGGGGTCGGCCATGGCCGCAGAATTAATTATTGTCCGGCGGGCGTGGTGGCCGGTGCGCTCGCGGGCGCTTTCGGCGTCGGCGGCGGAATATTAATTTTCGTTCCGACCTGCATGCGGTTCGGATTCAGGCTGGGATTCGCCGCTTCGATGGCTTCCACGGTTACGCCATATTTTTTGGCGATTGTGCTGAGAAACTCTCCGCTCAGCACCGAATGCACCTGGCCTCCGGGCGGCGGCGGCGTGCCGGGCGCGGCGGAACCACTGGAGGTCGCAGCAGCCGCGGCGGCGGCGGGCGCCGGGGAGGTCAGCTTCGCGACGATTTGCTGGATCGAGTCGCTCTGCGCCTTAATCTGGGTGCGGTCCTCGCTGACCATCGTGCCCAGTTGTGTGAGCGTGCTTTGCGCGGAGGTCTTGAGCGAATCTACGCTGCCGCTGACGGACTGCACGCGCGTGCTCAGCGCCGAAGTCGTGTCCGCGAGCTTGCTCAACGTGTCGTTCGCGTCGGCGTATTGTTTCTGCAACGCCTTGACGCTGGCGGTGACGTTCGCCACGTCACTGCTCAAGCTGGCGCTGGCCTCGGTGGCCGAGGAGCGGCTGTTCAAGGCGATAAAGAGCGCGGCGCCGCCGAGCAAAATGCCGACGATGCCGATGAAAACAGGCACCATGGCGCTGCCGCCGGTTTTAGTGGGAGTTTCGACGTCCATAGAGTAATTGGTTGGAAGGGGAGGTAACAGTAACTATTTGCGCGGGCGGGGCAAGCCCGGTTTCCACCCCTCGGGACGGTCACGCACCCTCGCTATTCGACCTTCGGCCGGCCCCTACGAAGGGCCCTTTGCCGACGGCACTTTATGGCGCCATGGTGGTGAATACGCCGCGCCGGAACCCTTCCGGCACGAAACGGACCCGTACATATTCGGCGTCGGCCAGCCATTGCGGGGTCTCCTTCTCCGGCAAATAGCCCTCAGTCCCCACCTGGCCGAAGAGAAACAGCGCTGACACGCGCCGGAGCTCGAACGCCCCCAATCGGACAGGAAAAGGATTCTCCATGGAGGAACCGAAGTTCGTCTCTCCCGGCACCGCTTCGGCGCGCTTCACATTGACCAGCAGATCAAACTCCACCGTTTCCCGCCACGGCGGCTCAGGCCGAAGGGCCGGACGCAATTCCACCAATCCCACCGACACTTGGTTGGCGCTATTGGTGGTCATGGTCTTCACCCCTAAGACGTAAGCGCCTTCGTGCCCCACGGCGCCGGGATGCAGCGGAACCCGGCCAATGAGTTCAAAATGGCCCGCCACAAACGTGATTTCCCCTCGGAGTTCGGCGGGCGACTGCGCCAGTTGCTTTTTGACCGCCGGCGTGAAAATGGCGAAATAAAGGTGATCGGGATTCCGCCAGCTCCGCACCAACGCGGCACCATAGGTGCGGACGGCGCTGGCAAAATTAAACGGCAGCCCGAAGAATGAAAGGGTGGCGAGTCTTTCGCCGGGCGGGCTGTCCTCGTGGCCATTGACCATCCATTCCGTATCGGAGACGCTCGGGCGGTCCGGCCACACCAGGGTCCAGTCGCATTTCTGGGCAAAATAAACCGTTCCGGGATTTTCACGCAAAAAATCGCCCGTTAGGTTTCCGCGCACGAAGAAGGCCGTGCCCCCACGGTGGGAAACGTCGTCATAGCCAGTTATTTTGAGCGTCAGGGGAAACGGTGTACCCGCGATGGCGGCGGCAGAACGGCTTGCTTCGACCGCAACGGGCGCTCCCCAATTGGCCCACGCGCACGCCAAGCCAACCCCCGCCGCCAGTGCCAACAACCCGGCCCGCCTGCGGCGTCGATAGAGAGACGTTGCGGCGGACAGTACAGAAACAAGGAGTAGGAGCGTTACGCCGCTGCCCAAGGTGGCGCCGGCGCCTCTGACCTCAACCAGGCCGGTTACGCTAAAATACGCCAGCAAGAACCCGCCAAAAAGGGCCAACCCCAAAGGGGGCTTCTTGAAATAGATCGCAACCAGCAGGGCGGCGCCTAGGCCCAGGGCCAAGACTCGCGCATAATCTCCCAAAATCGCCCATGTTGCCCACCCGGCGAAATGATAAGCAGTCAACGTCAGCCCCTCCACCAGCAACGGTGGCAGGAAGCAGAAGCAAAAGAGAAACAATATTTTGGTCGTGAGTAAACGTTCGGGCGATAGTGGCAGCGTGCGCCAATGCGCCCGTTCTTCCGTGGGCGAATCGGCCGCCACCAGCCGCGCCACGATAAGGAAAAGCAGAAAGAGACCGCCAAAGAAGAAGACGAAATCCCCTAAAAACAGATAATTTGAGCCGCCCCTTAGATCGGTCTCGTCCACTCGAAGGAACAGAAGGAAGCCTGCAATCGGGGCGGCGCCGATCACCGCGAGCCATGCCCACCAAAGCACCAGACGACGCCAGAGGAGCCGCCAGTCCTTTTTTACTATGTGCCAAATGATGTTGCTCACGCGGGGCAGCGCTGTCGTTCGGCCGATTGGCCATCCCCGGGTCGTTGGCCGAGTGGCATGCTGGCAGGCTTGGTGGAAGCACGTTTCATCACATTAAAAAACCGCCTAAGTGGTTATACCTTAAAAAGCGAGTTGTCGGGCATGAATGCAGAAGGCTTGGTGGTCTGGGCAGAGGTTACCGGCGCACCCGGGCACGGACTCATTAAACCCCAGCTTGCCGGGAAAATTGCAAAGTCTTTTTATCCCGCTCAACGGCCGGAGTTGAGACAGGGTGGCCAGTGGATGCTTCTTGTTCCCCCAAAATCCCGGCTTGAATCCGGTCCGCGGTTTTGCTAGCCTCACCGTTTGCTTGTTTAACCGCCCTCCGGCCGCCCTGCCGGAGCGATTCAGATTGGCGCCGCCCGGCCCACCCCCGGCCAGCGGCGTCCAGCAAATGAATCGTTCCGCTGTCCGGGTGCCGTGGATCTTTATATCTCCCATGAACTTATCGTCGGCTGCGCCGTGGTGGCGTTGGCTCATTTTGGCTTTGGCTCCGTTCCTGGCGTACTGGAGCACGCTGACCATGGACTATGGCCTGCGGGACGATTACGCCCTGCTGCGCGAAGCCCGGGAAGAGCCCGGCAAAATTACCTGGGTCTGCACCAGCATGGGCCGCCCGGTCTTCGGCTGGCTCGAGGAAACTTCTTTCCGCGTCGCTGGTGATGTCTCCGGCCTGGCCGATTTGCGCCTCGCGGGCGTGGCCCTCCTCGCGGGGCTGGGTTTGCTCACGCGCGCGATGCTGCGGCGCCAAGGCTGGGGCGAGATGGAGGCACTCGCAGCCGGACTCTTGATGGAATTTCTGCCCGGCGCGCAAGTGATCGCCTCGTGGGCCACTGGTTGGCCGTATGGCGTCGCCGCATTGTTCGGCGCGGCCGCGTTCGTTTGCGGCGAAGGCATTTTTTCCCGGACGCCGCTGGCGCGTCCCCTTTGGTGGCGCGAAATCGGATGTGTTATCCTACTCGCGCTCGCGGGTCTTACTTACCAGTGTCACGCCTTGGTTTATCTGGTGTTCGTCGCCGCGGCCTGGCCTGCGCAAACCGCCCGGCCCGTGCGTGCATGGCTGCGTTGGCTGACCCACCACGCCCTGCGCGTCGCCGCGGGCCTCGGCCTCACTTTCGGCGTCTCGCACTATATTTTCTGGCAATGGGACATGGCGCCCTCCGCGCGCTTTGGCTTTACGCACGACGCCCTCGGCAAAGTCCGCTGGATGTTTGAACAAGTGCTGCCCGACGCCCTTAACTTTTTCCACCTGCGCAATGCCGACGCTCCATGGTCGCCGGGCTTCACGCTCGTGTTGGTTTTGATGCTCGCCTTTTTTGCGTGCGGCGCGCTCGCTTCCGCCCGGCGGCACGGCTGGGCGCGCACGGTGCTGACGCTGGCGGGCCTGGCCGGCCTGATGATGGCCGCCTCCGTGGTCAGCCTCGTGGCGCGGGAAAGTTTTGCGACGTACCGCACGCTCCTGGCCGCTTCCGGTGTCGGCGCGATTGGGTTTTGTTTCGCGGCACGCGAAATCGCCCAGGTGCTCGCGGGGCGCCGCTCGCGCTTGGCTGGCGAAGACACCCGCGATTTTGCCGCGCAAGCCACCGTCGCGCTCCTCGCGCCCGCCGTCGCCACCATGCTTTTGCTGGCCTCGTACCAGTGCCTGCACCTTTTCGCCATTCCGCAAATGGAGGAATTGATGGTGATGCGCCTCGCCGTCAGGGACCGGCATTTTGCGCCCAACGACCGCGTCTTCATCGTGGACCCCGGTGCGGCCACCCGCCTGGGCTATCTGGTTTTTGCCGATGAATTCGGCTCGCTCTCCACTAATTCCGACTGGGTGCCAAAGGAAATGTTTTATCAAGTCCTGCACGAGCGCCTCGAGGCCGACGCCGCCGCGGCCGCCGACACCCCGGACTCCGTCGCACCCGAAACTCCCGCCGCCGCTTCGGCCGAGCCCACGCTGGCCGCGGGTGAAATCACCACGCCCCCGACCGACGCCACGGAGACGCTGCCCTCGCTCGACGAACGGGAACAGGAAGAACGCCCCAAGCGCGTCGCCATCGGCCTGCAACCGCCGTCCACCACGCAAAGCTATGATTTCATCATCGACCTCCGCCTCATGTGGCGTTTGTCCGAGATGGATTCATAAGCGGGGCGCAGCTTTCCGCGCCCTCAGTTGTGCAAATTGAGCGCGGCTTCGATTTCAGCCCGGGAGCGGCCCGTCTTTTGCCGAATATGGTCGATGAGCGCGGGTTCCTGGCCGGCCACATACCGGAGATCCTCGTCGGTCAACTCGTCATATTTTTTCCGCAGATCGCCCTTGATCCGTTCCCAATTGTCGCGCAATTGCTCCGCCGCGCTATTGATCGGAGCGGATTCCACCGGCCGCTTGGCCGGTTCGGAATGTTCAGCCTGACCGCCATTCTCCGTAGGCCACGCGTCCGGGCTGATTTGTTGAAGTTCGCCTCCTGGGGTGGAGGAACCGGCGGAAGAATTGGATGCGCTCATAGAAAAAACGGGGTTGAGGTGGGCTTGAGGAATTGTACTGCTTTTGGTCATCTACAGCCATGGGGTTTAGCCCTACCGGTAGGAGGGTGGTGGGCAATTTGAGCTTTGAGGTAGGGACGGTTTTCCAAGCCGTCCGCGGACGCCTCGGAGAGGCGTCCCTACCTAAGAGTCGGTCGCAAACATTTCTTCAAATTGTACTTGGTAGGAGTTGCTTTTTGCGGGGGAGGGGAATACGAGGGGGAGGACAAGGGGTCGGGCTTAAATATTATTCAACGCCTGCATCTATTCCGTGAAACCAAGCACCTTCAAGTCGGGCTACACACTTGTCATTGGTGGCCCCAATTTTGTTCCGGAAGATTTCCTTCGCGATTCTCCTTTGAAGCCGCGGGTCATTCATCGCGGAGATACCTATCAAAACGACCAAATCGCAGATGAATCTTGGCTCGAGTGGAGCGACATTCACGACGGCACTTATCCGCTCAATGCCGGCTGGGAAGCCATGGATTTCATAAGAGAAAATCGTGACGCGCTTTTTCGACTTTCGCGCTTTCCTGGTATCACGGGTGGTTCCCTCAATTTCTTTGGCGATGCCAAATCTTGTTGTTTGGAGTTTAAGCAAGACGACATCGCTCTACTGCATGCACTTTCGATGAGTATCTCCATTGTCCCTTACTAGACATTCGAAAAGCCATGGCTCCACTTGGATTGAGGTGGCTGTCGGGTCAAGATCGGAACAATCTCGAGGAAAAGCACCGCGTTGCCCCAGCAAGTGGATAATTCCCGCCTAAAACAGTGTGTAGATGAACGGCGCCGCCGCCGTGCCGCCGAGAATCACCAGCAGCGCGATGCCCAGCAGCGTCAGCAACAGTGGAATCATCCAGTACTTTTTGTTTTGCTTGAGGAAAGCGATAAATTCCTGCGGCAGGTTTTGCTGCGGGGCCTGGCTTTCCTTTTCAAACGCGGTGGGCTTTTCGTCACTCATGGGAAGGTGTCCTTCGCCACGATGCAGATAATTCGGCGGCGCGCAAGCGCGGGCCCGACCCGGGCCTTTTCTTTAGGGTGGGGCGCGCTGCCCCGGCGCGCCGCTCTGGCCTAAAACTGTCGGTAATAACTGCGCGGGTCCTCGGCCCGCTTCACGTCTACCCAGTAAGTCGCCGCCGTTTTGTCCGGCCCGCGCCGAAAAGCCTGGCGGCCCACTGCGCGCTTGGCCCAGCCAATCGCGGTAAAAAACACAAAGAAGACCAGCCCGAGCAGCACATTCCCCATCACCAACCCGATGGCGCACGCCACTGCATACCACACACAATAAAACGGCCGCGCGATACTTGGGATTACCCAAAAAATCACACCCAGCCCGACGCCCACGCCCCCGACCACCAGCGGCCCGTGAAAATTCCACAAACCCGTGCGCACCCAGCCCATCACGAGCAGCACCACCGCCACGCACGGAAAGCCGAGGACGAGGCTGCGCGCAAACTCGCGCCGCTTCGCCCGGTTCGGGTTCCAGTCCACGTCTTTGAAGGGATTCAGCATCGGTGAATTTTTTAATCGAGTTTAAAACTATCAATATATTTTTTCCGCTCGGCGTCTTTCGGTTGCGGTTGTTCCGCGCGGCGCAGCACGCAGTTCTCCAGCACGAGCACGTCCATGTCGCTCGCCATGAAGCAGCGGTACGCGTCCTCCGGCGAGCACACAATCGGTTCGCCGCGGATGTTGAAACTCGTGTTGATGATGACGCTGCACCCCGACTGTTTTTTGAATTCCTTGATCAGCCGGTAGAAGCGGCCGTGCCGCTCCTCGTCCACCGTTTGCACGCGCGCGCTCATGTCCACGTGCGTAATCGCCGGAATCGTCGAGCGCGGCACGTTCACGCGCTTGCGCAGATCCGGATCCTTCATCAGCCGTGTTTGCTCGGGCGTGAGCGTGCGCTGCAATTCCTTGCGCACATCCGCCACGATGAGCATGTACGGCGAATCCTCCGCCAGCTCGAAATATTTGTCTACATCCTCGCGCAGGACGCACGGCGCAAAGGGCCGGAAGGATTCGCGGAATTTAATGCGCAGATTCATGGTGGACTGCATCTGCTCGCTCCGCGCGTCGCCAATGATGCTCCGCGCGCCCAGCGAGCGCGGCCCGAATTCCATGCGCCCGTGAAACCAGCCCACCACTTTGCCCGCCATCATTTCCCGGGCCACTGCCTCCAGCAGTTCCGTCTCCTGCGCGTGGTGCGTGTACGGCAATTTTTGCTCGTCGAGAAAGCCGCGCACTTCCGCGTCGGTGTAGCGCGGGCCGAGGAACGAGCCCTTGAGTGAATCCTTCCCGTGCGGCGTCCGCGGCTTTTCCAAAAGCTGATGATGCACGAACAGCGCCGCGCCCAGCGCGCCGCCCGCATCGCCTGAGGCCGGCGTGATGAAAATCTGGTCGAAAATTCCCGCGCGCAAAAGTTTGCCGTTGGCCACGCAGTTGAGCGCGACGCCGCCCGCCAGGCACAAATTCCGCGAGCCCGTCAGCGCCCGCGCGGTGCGGGCCATGCGCAGCACCACTTCTTCGGTGACGTGTTGGATGGAGGCCGCGAGGTCCATTTCCCGCTGGGTGAGCGCGCTTTCCGGAGGGCGTGCCGGCCCGCCGAATAGCCGGTCAAATTCCGGCGAGGTCATCGTCAATCCCTCGCAGTAATTGAAATAGCGCATGTCCATCGCCAGCGAGCCGTCGGGCTTAAGGTCGAGCAGATTTTCCAGAATCAGGCTGGCGTACTTGGGTTCGCCGTAAGGCGCGAGACCCATCAATTTATATTCGCCGGAGTTGACCTTGAAACCGCAGTAATAGGTGAACGCGCTGTAGAGCAGCCCCAGCGAATGCGGAAAATGCAATGTCTTGAGCAGTTTCAATTCGCGGCCTTGGCCGTGGCCGATGGCGGCGGTGTCCCACTCGCCCACGCCGTCGAGCGTCAAAATCGCGGCCTCGTCAAACGGCGAAGGATAAAACGTGCTGGCGGCGTGTGACTCGTGGTGCCCCGTGAACGCGATGCGTTTTTTGTACCGGCCATCCAAGGCGCGGCGGATTTCGCGCGGCAGGTGCAGCTTCGTTTTCAACCACAGCGGCATCGCCATGAGAAACGATTGCACGCCCGCCGGCGCATAGGCGAGGTAGGTCTCCAGCAGGCGGTCAAATTTCAGCAACGGCTTGTCGTAAAACACCACATGGTCGAGCTGCTCGGGCGTCAGGCCCGCTTCCTTCAGGCAGTACGCCGCCGCCAGTGTGGGAAAATTATGGTCGTGCTTGATGCGGGTGAACCGCTCCTCCTGCGCCGCGGCCACGATGTCGCCATCCACCACCAGCGCGGCGGCGCTGTCGTGGTAATAGGCGGAGATGCCGAGGATGGAGGCCATGGAAACACTTTTTCAATCGCGCTCCGGCCCCGGCGGCGAGCCTGAATGCGCGGCGGGGGAAACTTACGCCACCACGGGCTTGAGGGCCGGCCGCGTGTTCGAGGACGCCCGCGGGCGGGTTTTCTCCGTTTCCTCCTCCTTGTGCTCGAACCTTTCCTGCTTCTCTGTGAGTTGGTTCGCCTGGTCGAGCAACCGCTCCTCGCTGGCCGTGACAAACGCCTCGCGCTCCTGCAATTCCTTGGCCCGCGCCTCCAGTTCCTTTTCCAGCGTCTCGAGTTTTTTCAGGCGTTTTTCCCCGGCTTCGATGAGCTTGGATTTCTGCCGCAGTTCCTCGCCGATCTGGTCCACCTCCGTGGCGCGGACCTGGTGCGCCTGCATTTTTTCAAGAAATTTTTCCTCGCCGGCGGTCAGGTACGCTTCGCGCTCGCGCAGTTGCTCCTCGGCGGCCTGGAGTACCGCCGCTTTTTTCTCCGCCTGCAAAATCATCGCGCGCGCGGCTTGCTCGCGGGCCTCGAATTCCGCCACGCGTTGCGCCAGCGCGTCCGTGCGTTCCTCGTGGGCCGCCGTGATGGTCTCCGCCCGCTTGTTCATCGCCTGCTCGCGCTTGTCCAGTTCGGCCATGCGGTCGAAATAGGTCAAAAGTAATTTGCGCTCCTCGTCCGTGGTCGCCGGTGCGCCTGGCGGCCCCGGACCGGCGGGCGGGCGGGCCAGGATGGCCGCCACCTCTGCCGGCACCGCTTCATTCTTGAACGGCACCCGCGTACGGATCGCCGAAATCGACGGCGAGGCCGCTGGCGTCGCAGGTTTCCCAAACGGTGCCGCCGAGCGGCCTTTTATCGGCGGCATGGGCTGCATGCGTGGCGGAGGCGTCTGCGGCGTGGCGCCGAGCTTGGGCTGCAACCGCTTCATCACCGCCGCCGGACACTTGATATAAAAATCCGGCTTCTTGCCCGGCAGCTCATGGTGCGTCGCCTCTTCCAGCGTCGTGCACGGCAGGGTTGGGCCGACGCCGATGATTTCGAAATCCGCGTCCGCGCTGGTAAACACCACCAGGTAGTGGATCGTCTTCTGATTCCACAAATCGCAGATGCCATCATGGACGGACGCATCGGCCATGTTGAGGAGATCCTGGAGATTCAGTTCTTTCACGACAGCACCGCGATCGCGCATGGATGCGCCACCGGGAGGATTAATGTAGCTAAAGCCTGGCCAAAATGACAGCTTGTTTTCCGATTAGTGCCAAGCGGGCATGAATATCCACTTTCCAGTTAATCCCGGTCCTTTCCTGGCGGCGGCCATCCTGCCGACTTCCAACCAGCCGACCGCCTACGAATTGCTGGTGTTGTTGGGCGTCGGTTTGGGCGTTTACCTCATTTTGGTGGCCGGCGCACAGGTGCTGCGCCGCGCTCGCGGCGTGAATTTTGGGTGGATTTACCACCTGTTTGCCGTCTCCGCCGGCTTGCTGCTGGGCTTTTTGATGACGCCATGGACGCCCTCCTGGCAGCACACGGTCCAGGCCGAACTCGAGGCCGCGACCATTCTGCTGGCCACTTTCCCGGTCATCGTGCTGTTGAACCGCACCCTCTGGACCCGCATCCAGCCGGATGGCCGCCGCGTCGATGCGCCCCGCCTTTTGGCCGACACCACCGGCATCGTGATTTTCGTCTCCGTCGGGCTCACGGTGTTACAGCATTATTTTCATGTCGAGGTGCCCGGTTTGGTCGCCGGTTCGGGGGTCGTGGCCATCGTGCTCGGTTTGGCGATGCAGGATTTGCTGGGCAACATTCTCGCCGGGTTCGCGCTTTATTCCTCCAAACCCTTCAAGGCCGGCGACTGGCTGCTGGTCGACGGCTTTCACGCCCAGGTCATTGAAGTCACCTGGCGCACCACCCGGCTGGTGACCACCGACGATGTTGTGCTCGAGGTGCCCAACAACGACCTCGTCAAGCGGCCCATCATCAATTTCCACCTGCCCAATCCCGTCCACGCCCTGCGCACGACCATCGGGCTGCACTACAACGTCCCGCCGGCGCGGGCCGAGGCCGTGCTCACCCAGGCCGCCACCACCGTGCCCGGTGTGTGCGCCGAACCGCCGCCCCAGGTTTACGTGAAGGAATTCGCCGCCTCGGCCATCACCTACGAAATCAAATTCTGGATAAAGGACCACGCGCAATTCACCCGCATCACCGGCGAGGTGCTCTCTCATTGCTGGTACGCCGCCCGCCGGGCCGGCATGGAAATTCCCTTCCCCATCGTCACGCTCCACCGGCCCGAGCCGCGCGATGCCGCGGAGGAGGCCCGCAAAATCGCCTCCGCCGCCCTGCGCGCGCACGCCGTCTTCAACTTCCTGCCCGCCGCGCAAATCGACGAGCTGGTTGAGTTCAGCCCGGTGGTGCTCTTCGCTGCCGGCGAATACCTCGTCGAGCAAGGTGCCGAGGGCAACTCAATGTTCCTGCTTGTGCGCGGGCGCGTCGAGGTCCGCCAGAAACGCGAGACCGGCATCAAGGTGCTCACGCATCTCGGCCCGGGCGATTGCCTTGGCGAGATGGCGGTGCTCACCGGTGAAAAACGCTCGGCCTCCGTCGAGGCGCAAACCGAAGTCGAAGCCGTGGAAATCACGCACAAGGCTTTTGAGCAACTCATCGGCCAGCATCCCGAAGTCCCCACGCGCTTGAGTGAGATGCTCGCGCAACGCCAGCTCGCCAACGACAAACGCAACACGCAGGGCCCCTTTCCGGAAAGGGAAACGGAGCAGGCCCGCGACGGCATCCTCCGCCGCCTCAAGGCCTTTTTCCACCTCGGCGGGTGAGGCGAGCTCCGGCTCGTCACCTAAAACTTCTTCACGTACCGCTGGCCGTTTTTGTCGGTGAACTCCAGCGTGCGGGCGCCTTCGTTGATCGCCGTCCACTTGAGGCCGAATTCCGGATTCAGGGTCGCGCCGATTTGATACATCTGGCCATTCACAAATATTCTCGGCGTGCCGCCCGTGGCGACGCTCACGCTCGACAGCGATTCCAGATACGCCGCCGCGCCGGTGGCCGGGCCGCCGCCATCGACGCGCACCACCGTCGGTTGCGCGGGCGGCGTGGCGGGTGCGGCGCCCGCCGGAGTCGTGGCGTCGGGATTCTTCGTCGGCACCACTGTCGGCGGCCGTTGTTGGTTGGCTTCGAACGTCTCGTCTTTTTGCAGCAAAATGTACGCTGACTCGCCACCGACGACGAGCACGAGCACCACAATCACCGCAATGAACGGCCACCGACCGCGCCCTGCGGATTTTGGCCCTGGCGGCGGAGGCTGGGCCTGGGCCTTGCCGGGTTTGAGGGCCGAAATCGGCGGCATCGGCGCCACGGGCGCAGCGAGCGCGGCCGGTGCGGCAGCCGCGGGCGGAGTTGCGGAGTCCAGCGGCGCGCTCGGCTCTTCAGAAATAATGCGCACGCCCGGCGGCGGGCGTTTTCCTTTCGGAGGGCCTGCAGTTTCTGCCGGCGTGGGCGCGGTGGCGGGCGGAGACGCAGGCGAGGGTGCGGCCGTATCTCCGCCGGAACGTTTCAGCCCCAATTTCACTGGCGCAGCTTCCGCTGGGGCGGCGGGCGCCGCGGCCACCGGATGCGCGGGCGTGGTTTCACTTTCGCGCTTCTTCGGTTTAAAGGCCAGATGCGGTGTCGTAATCGGGGTTGCCGGCGCCGGGGCAGCCGGGGCCGCACTGGGCTCGGCGACACCGGCGGCGGGCGGCGGCGGGGCCGATTCGGCGACACTTGCAGCCGGTGCCGCCGGGGGCGCGGGCGCAGCCGGAGCCTCGGTTGCCGGCCCACCGGCAGCCGGCGCCTTCAGGCCGATGCGCAGACGCGGCTTCGGGCTAGAATCGTTTGTGGTATTGGGTTCCTGACTCATCCGCAAAAATAATTTCCCTGGGAGCGATGGCCATGAGTTTTAACTTTAAGTCCGCATTAATCAAGTCCCCCGGCACAAAAACTTTGCCCGCCACCAGAATGCTGCTGTTGGCCCCGGCGAGGCGGACCCCGCTCAGCGCCAGGCGATCCACAAAATCCTGCGCGACCGGGTTCGGCGCGCTCGGCGTCGTCAAAACAGCACTTGCCGTGCCGCGCGTGGAGGCCGGCAGGGTCGTCAGTGGCGAAGCCGCGGCGCTCGGAGTCCGCGCGCTCGCGCCTATCGGCGGCACGGTTGGCGTGGTTGCCGCCGGCACGGGTGCAGGGCGTGCGGCGGGTGGCGGAGCGGCGGCGACGGCTGGCGCGGCTGCGGCGGCGGGCGGAGAAACAAGGGAGGTTGGGGTTGTGGCAACGGGAGTGGCTGCAACCATCGGAGGCGCAACGACTGCGGGCGATGGAGCAATTGCGGGCGGCGGTGTGCTGGCCGCCACCGCGGCCGGAGCAATCGGCACGCTGGGGGCAGCCGGTTTGACTGGGGGAATTTCCGCTTTTGGCGCCGGAGTTTCGCTGCGCGCGACGACCGGCGCGGGCGGCGGAGTCACGATGACGGGAGCGGGAGGAGGTGTTGCCGCCGCGACTGGCACCGCTGCAGCAGCAGACCCCGAGGAAGCAGAAGATGCGGTAGCGACAGAAGGTGCGGACGTTGCCGGTGGGGTTGAAACCAAGACCGAAGCAGATGCCGGCACCACCGCGGGTGCGGCTTTCGGCGCCGGCGTTGTTGCGGCGACGGGTGCCTCCACTGGCGTCGCCTTTGTCACGGGTACAGGCGAAGGCGTAACGCTGCTCGGCGTCGGCGCACTTGCCACCACTGTCGGGGCAGGAGGCGGAGCCGCTGGTTTTTGTGCTACTGAGGTCACGGGAACCGGCGCAATCGTCGGCGCGGAAACCACCGGCGGTGTCGGTTTTGCCGCCGAAGCGGTCGGGGTGGTTGGCGTGGAATTTTGCGCGACCACGGAAGGAGGTTTAGTCGACGGTACTGCTTGGGCCACTGGCGCTGCCGGTTTGGGAGCCGGCGCAACTGGGGCGACCGGGGCCACTGCTTTCGGTGCTGGCGGTATCGCCGGAACCGCTGCTGCCGGAGTTTTCGGGGCCGGCGGGCTTGGCGCGGGCACATTTTGCGCCACGGTCTGCGGCACTGCGGGTTTTTCACCCTTAAACAGACCCCAGCTAATCAGCGCTCCGCCGGCGGCCACCAAAAGGATGATGACACCTGCAAAGCCGACGACAGCAAATTTTGACGGACCGCGCTCGCTGGGCGCCTCCCTGGAAAGCACCGGCTCCGCTGCGCGCGGCGGCGGCGCCACGGGCGCAGGAGCAGGCGGGGGCGCGAGGGCCGCCTGCCGATCCCGTTCGGCTTTCTTCAAGGCTTCGCTGATTAAACTCATGGCGCGGCGCGACGGATGCCCCGCAGCTTAGCCGAAGCGCGGATGAAGGAAAGCGGAAAGCGGCGGGCCTTGAACATTCAACCTCGAACCTCCAACATTGAACATTCAATATTCAAAATCCAGGGCTAGACTTTGTTTTAAATCTAAACCACGGAGGCTACAGAGAATACGGATTTCCCTGCGCCGCAGGTTTATAATTTCATCATGCTTATCCGTGCCCTCCGTGTTATCCGTGGTAGTATGAGGGTTTCAACTCCCACCCTAAATCTTTGAAATCGAATGCCCGCTTCTCCTCATGCCGCCCCTTTCGAATGCCCCGTTTGCGGCGCGGAGGTTCCCGCCCGAGCCCTCGCCTGCCCGGAATGCGGCGCCGACGAACGCACCGGCTGGAACGAGGAAGCCACCCTCTACGACGGTTTGGATTTGCCGGATCCCAACCCTCCGCGCGACACCGGTCGGCGCGACGAAGGCCGCCTCGCCAAACTAAAGCCCAAGGGCCTGGCACCATTCTGGTGGGCCATGGGGATCGTTATGCTGCTCGTTTTTATCTACGAAGCTTTCCGGGTTGGACGTTAAGGACGTTTGCTGGCATGGGCGATGGATGGTTTTTCATTTGCCTGCCAGAGATTCCGGATTTTTACCTAAACTTTGATAATCTCAGTGATTCGCACTTCCTGCGTTGCATGGTCCACCCATTAGGTAAACAGGAAATCCCCTGCCAGCACATTCTCCACCTCATGGCCTGCGGCATCCGCAGTGCGGAAATCGCTGCGTCGAAAAGGGTCTGCGGCCAACTGATCCGCCCGATCGAGTATCGCCCGCTGCTTTCGTCTTGGCAGACTCGCTACAAACGCCGCGGCGGGCAGCGACAAATGGCTTTCGTAGCGAAAGGGATTAGGCATGGCCAAGTTGTTTGCGCAACTCCGCCACCTTGACTTTTTTGCCCGCCGCCATCGCTTGCAACCGTCGGGCGGTTTCTTTTTTCCAGAAAGCATTTTCCTGGCCCAACTGGATTAGAAAAGTCGATACCTGGCGTCGATCCTTCTCGGAAAGCCGGGTCAGGCGCTGCTTCAAATCGATAATGGCTTCCGCCGTCATGCCCGCAAGGTTAGTTCTTCGGCCAAAAATCGTCAAGTGGAGATGAATCGTTCTTCAATGGGTGGAACGGCCTCAATCCAACTGCTGCTGCTCTTTCACTGCGCGGCGGGCATCACGAAAGGTGACTTCATGCGAGTCGCGAATGTACGCCGACAGCAGCGCTTTGTCGCACAACGTATTGACGAGCCGTGGAATGCCCCGGCTGCGGTGGTAAAGGTAGCGCAGGGCGGCGGCGGTGAAGACCGGGACCGAAGGCGCGGAGGCGACAGCGGAGGCTGGGGCGACAGACGGGGAGGATTTCGTCTCCGTCGAGACAGCGGCCTGCTCCCGCGTCTGTGTGGCCAGCGCAAGTCGGTGCTGAATGTACGCCCGCACTTGCGCGTACCGCAGCGGCCGCAATTCGTAAAACACGAGAATGCGTTGCCGCAACTGCCGCAAGCGTTTCTCCGCCAGCCGCGCCTTCAGCTCCGGTTGACCAATTAAAATAATTTGCAATAGTTTTTGGGTGTCCGTCTCCAAATTCGAAAGGAGCCGCAATTGCTCCATGACTTCGAAGGAAAGATTCTGCGCTTCGTCGATGATAAGCACGATGTCCTTGCCCGCCTGGATGCGCCGCAGCAGCGCCGAGTTCAACCGCCCGGTGAGATCCGCACTGTCGAGCGTAAGCGTGCCCCGCGTGGCATCCTCGGGCAGTTCGCCGAGTTCGCGCAGGATGGCGGCGAGCAGCTCGCGCTCGGTCAGCCGCGGGTTGAGGATGAGCGCGGTGTCCGTGCGCCCGGAGTCGAGTTCGTTCAGGAACGCGCGGCACAACGTCGTCTTGCCGCAACCGACTTCACCCGTCAGCACCACAAACCCGGCCTTTTGCGCCAGGCCGTAGCGGAGGTGGGCGAGGGCGTCCTGATGCGTCGGGCTCAGGTACAAAAACCGCGGATCAGGCGTGATGTTGAAGGGCATCACCTGAAAGCCGAAAAACTGCTGGTACATGGCCCGGGGAAAGTGGAACGTGTAAAGGTGGAAAGGGAAAAATCGACTCCGCTGGCCGCCGGGTTCGCCGGCAGGCGGAAATTAAAAAGCAAAATTGCCCGAAACGTCGCCCCGAGGCGAGTACGGAAGCAGGCCTTTTTACCGCGAAGAACACGAAGGACGCGAAGGCGGCAAGAGAACCACAGCAGAACCGGAGAAGATTTTTAACCGCCGATTACGCAGATTTACACAGATTCCAGCAACAGAGCTGGCACGCCTGCTGAAAACACCTGCGTTCATCTGCGCCATCTGCGGTTACGGCTCATTTTTCTTCTCCGGCTTCGCGCCCTTCGCGTCCTTCGTGGTAAAATCCTCTCCCTCCGCGCCCCGAAAAAAATTGCAACGTTTCCGTCTCTGTGTTGTGATAATAACCAGTTCGCCCGACTCTGTTTTCTGCACTTCCTCCTCGGGCGGCCCCGGCCCGCCTCGCACCACCCCGCCATGTTGTCCGACCGCAGTTATATGCGTACGACGGAAGCCCCGACCCGGCTCCCGGCCTGGCGGATTTTGGTGGGCGCGGCGATCGTGTTGTTCCTCGCCAACAAGCTGCTTGCGGCCTGGCTCCCGCTCTCGGAATCCCTCCTGCTGGCCGACGGCGCAGGCAAGCTCTCGTCCGCCAACGGCGTGGAAGTGAAGGAGGCTTTTCTATTGTCTTTTCAGGTGCCGTATGTGGACGGCCTCAACGACGGCCGGTGGTGGACGCCGCTCACCTATGGGCTGGTGGAGACGAACTGGCTCTTTGGCCCGCTGGGGATTTTTTTCCTGGGCGTTTTTGGCAGCATGGTCGAGGCCGAAGTCGCCCGCCGCCAATTTGTGCTCCTCTGCCTCTGTTCGGCCCTCGCTGGCGCGGCCCTCTGGCTGCCGTTGCACTGGCATTCGGGGGAAATGCTGGCCTCGGGCTGTACCACCCTCGTCGCCGGGCTGCTGGCTTTTTGGTGTTTCACGGTGACCGAGGAGCCCCCGCCGCTGCGCCGCTACCTGCCGGTGCCCTTGGTTGCGCGTCCGCAAATCATTTTCTGGATCGTGCTCGCCCTCGAATTCGCCGCCTTCCTGAGCCTCGAGCTGCCGGCCGCGCTGCAAACGGAAAATCCCCCGCCCGGCCATTATTTTAATTCCGCGCACCTCGGCGCGATGTTCGCCGGCTGGGTCTTTGCGATGGTCCAGCGCCGCGCCCTGTCCGCGCGCCACTGGCTGGACGATCCCGCGGAGTCCACGCCCCGGCGCTGGCTGCAAAAAGCGATGAAAGTCGGCGCCGGCAACGATACTCGCGGGGCCGGCACGCCCGCCGCCCCGGCGGAAGCGCCCGTCCCCGGCGCCCAGTTTTCCAACCGCCGCGAATTGCGCGACGAACTCGACCGCATCCTCGACAAAATCAACGCCGGCGGCCTCGGCGCCCTCACGCCCGTCGAACGCCAGACCCTCGACCGCGCCAAGGAATTGTTGAAGAAGTGAGCCGGTGAAACGCAACCGAGTTTTTATTGTGAGAAAGCGAGCAAGAGACTAGGCGGGTCGAGGACGCCCCGCCCTACCTTTTGATATTCCGTCAGGCCAATGGCTTTCATCCCTTTCGAGGGTAGGGCGTGGTTGGGTAGGGTAGGGCGGGGCGTCCTCGACCCGCCTAATTGGTCTGGTTAAGGAGGTAGGGCGGGGCGTCCTCGACCCGCCTAGCGTGGCACATATTTTCGACACGGAGGCGGGCTCTAGATTCTCCGCGCTGGTCCGCCTTGTTAGGGCCAACCTCCGCTCTTCCAGCAGGGTAGTACCCCATAGACCCGTTTCGTTCCTCCGTCTAAGATGGCCCGTCCAGTCCAACGCACAGCAACAATCCCGCAACTCAGTTTTTATTTATGGCTAAGAAATCCCGAGGTGGTCGCATGACGGCCGCCAAAAATCGCGCCGCTAAATCAAAGGGCGGCAAAGGTCCCATCGCCAAGCGCCCCGCCGGCCGCAACATCATGAAGACCTAGCCGCCTTTGGCGGTGACATTTTTCAGGCCAAGGCCGTCGCCAGACGGTCTTTTTTGTTTTTGTGAGTTTGGGAGCCGAGCTGTTCGTTAACCACGCGCTTGCCTGCCGTGCCGCCCTCGGCTTTGCTGGCGGGGATGGCGAACGGCATCCTGACGCGGCGCGACCCGCGCTTTCTCCTCTTTGGCCTGGGGCTCGAGGAAACCTCGTGGCGCGGGGTGGGGCTGCTGGCGGCCGTGTTTTTCGGCTCGCTCGTCATCGCCGCCATTTTAACTCCGCTGACCTTCTGGGCCGCCGAAGCCTATGTCAGTTGGCGGCAGGGTGGCGGCGCGCTCGACTACGACCACGGCCTGCTCGGCTACGGCATCGATGTGTATTTCGATCGCCTGCGCTGGGTGCCGATTCTGCTCGGCCTGCCGTGGCTGATGCTGGTGTGCCACTTGTGGTCGTTGCGCGCCCTGGGCCTCGGCCGTGGCACCACCACGAGCGGTACCGCCAGTTTTTTTGGCGCGTACCTCGGCGGGCTCGTGCTGGTCGGCCTGCTGGCCCTCGCGCAAAAAACGTTCACCACCATTATCCCGCGCCCCGAAGGAGTCCACTGGGCCTCGACGCTCCTGAAAGCCGCGCTCGGCGGGCTACTGCTCGGCTTCCTCGAGGAAACGATTTTTCGCGGCCTCATCCTGCGCATCTTCTACACGTCGACCCGCCAACCCTGGATTGCGCTCGCCGCCACTTCCGCGTTTTTCGCCTACACGCATTTCAAGGTCCCCGCTTCCGTGCTCAGCCATTTTCCAACCGGCGCACGCTGGGACACCGGCTGGCTCGTCGGCTGGTGGGTGACGATCGGCATCACCGTGGATTTTGACTGGGCGCATTTTCTCGCGCTCTGGATGCTCGGCATGGTGCTGGGCGCGTTGATGCTCCGCACCGGTTCGCTCCTGCCCGGCATCGGCCTGCACGCTGGCCTCGTCGCCGCCATGTTCATTTATCGCGACATGTATAATTTCCCACCCGACCCCGGCCGCGTGCTTTGGGGCGGCAGCGGGTTGACCGACGGCTGGGCCGCCTTCGCCGTGCTCACCGTTGTGTTCATTTTCCTCGCTGGCCGGCGCATCGAAAGCTGGCAAGGCCGCTCCGGCGTGCTGCGCTGAACTCGCGGTGGCCGCTCAACTATTGAGCAGGGCCGCGTTAAAGTAGACGTGCACTTTCTTTTCCTGGGTCCCGGCCTGCGCGGCATCCGGCTCGTCGCGGAATTTCACTTGCCCGGTTCTGTCCTCGTTCGCGATTTTCGCCAAGGCCTGATAGTCCTCCGGGTTTAAGGGCACGGTGAATTCTACATCCTGACCGGGCGGTTTGGCCGCCGCCAAGCGCACGAGTTGCGCCTTGAAGTCCGGCGTCAGCCTCTGTCCCCACGCCAAAAATTTCGCGGACGTGCTCATCGCCGCGGTTGCATCCGCCGGGGCCGTGCCGGTTGGGCTGTTCGGCGCCGAAGCGGAAGTGCTGCTGGGCACGGCCGGCGCGGTCACCGGTACTTCCGATTTCGAGCAACCCGGAGCCATGAGCAAAATCACGCTCAAAATTCCCGCGCTAATGACCCGCTTCTTCTTATTCGTATCGTTGTGCATGACGCACCTTAAAGCCATTCCCTCCGTGGGGCGAATAGAAGTTCTTCGCCAGGCATGGGGACATCACCCACCATCATTTCCATGGGAATAAGCGGCCCACGCATTCCCGCCCATATTTTTGTCGCGCCCGGCGGGAAACCCGTCAAAAAGTCATGCGTTCCTCCGCAACGCATGGCGACCTTGCGTGAAATCCTCGCTCCCCGCCTGCGGGCCGCCCGCGGCGCCGGCCTCGACGTCCTGTTTCCGCGCTGGTGCGTCGCCTGCAACGGCCTTGTCGAGGAAAGCCCCCTGCTGCACCTCTGCGCCGCGTGCTTCGCAGAAATCACCTTCGCCGAAGCACCCCACTGCAACACCTGCGGCTGGCCCTTCCTCGGCGAAGTCGAAGGCTCGCGCCGCTGCCCCCACTGCCTCGACCTCAACCCCCAATACCACGAAGGTCGCACCGGCCTCATCCTCCGTGGCGTCGCCCGCCACTTTCTCCATGAATTCAAATACCGCCGCGGCCTCCACCTCCAAGCCGACCTCCGCGCGCTCGCCCGCCATTCGCACGGCCTCCTCGACTTCGTGCACGGCGCCACCCTCGTCCCCGTTCCCCTCCACGAAAAACGCCTCCGCTGGCGCGGCTTTAACCAAGCCCGTCTCCTCGCCGAAGCCCTCGCCGCCGAGACCTCCACCGCCGGCCTCGCGGAACTCCTCCTCCGCCTCAAGGAAACCCCCACCCAGACTCGCTTCGACCGCGCCGAACGCGAACGCAACATGCGCGGCGCCTTCGCCCTCCGCCCTGGCGCCGACCTCGACCCCGCCCGACGCTACGTCCTCATCGACGACGTCTTCACCACCGGCGCCACCCTCAACGCCTGCGCCGAAGTCCTCCACCACGCCGGCGCCCGCCACCTCGACGTCGCCACCCTCGGGCATGGGTAGGGCGCGCTGCCCCCAGCGCGCCGTTTAAGGTATAAGGTGAAAAGCTAATTGACGTCGCCACCCTCGGCCACGGGTGAAAAAACAAGTGTTCTAGTGCTTGGTTTTTTAGTGCTTAGTTGCTAGTCTGCAACCCGCCTAGACTCTTCCCGACCCGGTTTTTGCCTCTTTCATGTCCGGTCTCTTCCGCTTTTGAATTTTGAATCTTCAATTTTGCATTCCCCGCCCTGCTTTTTTGCCCACTAAGCACTAAAACACCAAGCACTAAAGCACTCATAATCAGCAGATTAGGATAAGATTGAACGCCCCCCCGCCCTCGCCAGTCAATGAGGGTAGGGCAAGCTCCCTTTCCCGCACCATGGCACTCTTCAGCAAACCCAAGTACTCGACCGTCACCGTCAAGAAAAAGGACATCCCCAAAGGCCTTTGGGAGAAATGCCCCGTCTCCGGCGAAATCGTTTACCGCAAGGAACTCGAAGCCAACTGGAACGTCGTCCCCGGCTCCGGCTACCACTTCCACCTCGACTGTCACCGCCGCCTCGAACTCCTCCTCGACGAAGGCTCCTGGAAAGAACACGACACCCACCTCCGCGCCGCCGACCCCCTCGAATTCACCGGCGAATCCTCCTACCTCGACAAACTCGCCCACCACCGCAAACGCACCGGCCTCACCGACGCCGTCATCACCGGCACCGGCACCCTCGACACCCAACCCCTTTCCCTCGCCGTCATGGACTTCCGCTTCCTCGGCGCCAGCATGGGCGCTGTCGTCGGCGAAAAAATCACCCGCGCCATCGAACGCGCCACCGAGAAAAAAACCCCCGTCCTCATCGTCTCCGCCTCCGGCGGCGCCCGCATGTACGAAGGCATCCACAGCCTCATGCAAATGGCCAAAACCTCCGCCGCCCTCGCCCGCCACGCCCAAGCCCGCCTCCCCTACATCTCCATCCTCACCGACCCCACCATGGCCGGCGTCATGGCCAGCTACGCCACCCTCGGCGACATCATCATGGCCGAACCAGGAGCCCGCATCGGCTTCGCCGGCCCCCGCGTCATCGAGGAAACCACCAAGCAGGAACTCCCCGCCGGCTTTCAAACCGCCGAATTCCTCCTCGAACACGGCCTCATCGACATGATCGTCCCCCGCAAGCAAATGAAAGCCACCCTCTCCGGCCTCCTCCGTGCGTTCGCGGAAGGCATGAACGGCCGCAAACTCAAAAGCCTCCCCGCGGATAAATCGGCCGCGTAGGTGCTGGATCTACGAAGGGTAGAGTGGGTGTGTAAGTTTTCGTAGCGCGGTGCTTTAGCCCGCGCTTGGAGGGTAAATCTTGCAGGACACAGCACTGGCTAAAGCGCAGTGCTACAACCAATCCGGCTTGCTGACTTTTGGTGATCAAGCGACGTCGAGCCATGACCTAGATTATGGTCAAACGCATTTTCGCACTCGACGCAAACTTGGGTATTTCCATGCTTTTGCCTGGTTATGGCGACAACCCGCGAACGATGGCGAAACCGACTGCCTCATTGGGAAGTCGCCGATCAGCCGCACTTTGTCACTATCCATTGCGCCCATTCACTGCCGCAGGATGTAAGAGCAAAAATTGCCGAGATCAAGACCAGCCTAGACACCATCGCACCCATGTCGGAGAAATTTGGCGTACTCCAGCGGCAATATTTTCTGACTTACGAAAAATACTTTGATCACGCGACTGGCTTCGCTCCGTTCTTGCAGGGAGAGGTTTGCCAGATCGTGCTCACTGCGTGGCTGAATTTCGAGAGGCAAGAGGGCTGGCGGGTGGCGCATCATGTAATCATGCCCAATCATGTGCATTTTCTCATGAACCCTGTAAAGCCCACCGCAACGGCACTCCGGATTTGCTTGCCGAAATTTAAGGGTCGTATTGCGAGATTGGCCAATCAGGTTTTGGCCCGAAGGGCTCTTTTCTGGCAGCCCGATTGGTTTGATCGCTGGATGAGAAACGAAGCAGAGACAATGCGTGTGGTGGATTATATTCAGAACAATCCGGTGAAGGCAGGACTCGTTCAGCACTGGCAGGATTATCGCTGGGTGAAATAGGTCGTCATCTCACTGGCCCTAGCCGTGAGGGTTATTTTTCGTAGCGCGGTGCTTTAGCCCGCGCTCTGGCTTTCTTGGATAATCCAAATGCGCGGGCTAAAGCACCGCGCTACGAAAAGACGGCCATGCTGCGAGCCGAGATAAGTGGGGCGCGCGCAAGAAAATCGGACACTCAATCCTGAAACACTGACTCGCGATGATAGGCCAAAAACTCGACATTTGGCTCTGCGAGTTGTTCAGGTAAACGAATCGATTGGCCGGCAAATGGAGCAAAATTGTACTCCAGAGTCGGCTGGGGGAAATAGCTTTTGAGCCGTTTGCTCAAAACAACCTTGAGTTGCTCGTCGAGTGTGATAAGCCCGGAGTCAAATGCTGCATCATGTATGCTGGAAAGGCAGAGGCCATTGCTGGGCTTAAGTCGATCATCAGGAAATTCGCCCCAAGGCCTAATATGACTGGCGACAAGCAAGCGAGGCACATTTATGCCGCTAATACAGCAACGAACATTATAGGCATTGAGAATAGCTTGACGAAAGAATTGTTGTCCGCGCCGGGCTTTGACAGTGCTTCCGACTTCTGTTGGCCCGGTTGGTGCATTCAGTTTATGGTTACTAGGTTCCAGTCGGACTTTGTCGGACCGAAAAAAATCCACCTCGCGATCATCGTCTTTCGTAAAGAGATCGTGAAGTAGCTGCTCGCTTGCCGGCGCAAGCGTGGAAAGGTGGGTCTGAAACTCCTGCCATAATGAACGATCTTCATTGGCGGCCCCACGCATCCCTGCAATTCCACGCGCACGCAGGACTGGGTCAAATGACGCAAAGTTGCATAACTTAATCGCTAGACTATTTGGGGAGCGACCCAACTTTTTTGCAGTCTCGATGATAACCGGGTTCCGAGCATGCATCTTGCCAAAAGGGATTTTAAAATAGAGATTCAGCGCGATAAGGCGATGTTCGCGCGTCCATTTCACACTTTCTGCTCTTGGCATCGGATTAGCGTAGCAACCAGTAGTTATTATGCGAGTCCAATAAGGCTTAAAAAAGTATTAAGCCGTTACTCGAAGCCAAAACAATTTCATGCTTGTCAGTAATTTCATGCCTGGCCAGGTAGTATGGCCAACATATGAATCAATCTCGAGTTGGAGTAGAACAGCCTGATCCAGCAGCCATATTTGCAGCGGCATTATCGATTTGGCAGGCCTATTGTTGGCGGATGAATAACAGTGCGACACGCAGTCTAGGTGAATCCTACAGCGGGATGGACCAGTTCATGCGAGAGGCTATGCGTGTGGCCACTCTTTTTGAGGAATGGGCATGCTTGTACATAAACTTTAGTGAGTTAATCGAAATTTGGCCCTATTTACTGTAAGACAAATTTGGCGATGCCTACATGTCAGCGGGCATGTCGGACTCTGTTTCGGATTTTAATGAAGCCGATTGCTGGCAGATTGCAACGATGCTTCGACTGCCAATTCGGATTCTTAAAATCGGAAACTAAGAACCCTCAATACCTCGCCATCCCTGGCTCTATCTCTTCCGCCCATTGATGAATGCCGCCGCGGAGGTTGACGGCTTGCGGAAACCCTTTCGCCCGGAGGAATTTCGCCGCCTGTAGGCTGCGGCCGCCGTGATGGCAGTGGACGAGGATCGCGCGGTCGCGCGGGAGGTCGGCCAGGCGCGCGGGCACTTCCGCCAGCGGAATGGTCGTGCTGCCGTCGAGCCGGCACAGCGAAACTTCAAACGGTTCGCGCACATCGAGCACCAGCGGCGGCGCGGACGATTCCAGCCAGGCGTGCGCATCCTCGACGCCGATTTCCAGCGGCGGATTGGCGGGGTCGAAGGGCAAAGCGGGGGCGGAGGACATGGGGAAAGAAGAAGGTTGGGGGTTGGAAGTTGGAGGTTGCAGGTTGGGGGGTGCAGGTTGTGGCTTGGAGGCTGCAGGTGGCAGGGCTCCTTTGGACGCGGCCGAGGCGGGTTCGACTCGGCTCACCGCAGGCGCAGGAGAAGAGTGGCGGAGGTCAGGCGGAGTGTTGCGAGGGTCGGATTGCGAGCGGGGGAGCGCGGCGCCGGGGCTGGGGCCGTCGGCCGTTTTGGTCTCGCGCAATGCCTGCATGTCGCGCAGAAAGCGGCCGTTGGTGTCGCCCGGCTTGGCGGCGCTGGCACCCGCAGTTACGCTTGCCCCGAGCGAAGTCGACGGGCTCGCGCCGGACTTCGTCGAGGGGCCTGCCCCGAGCGGTTCGACTCGGCTCTCCCGAAGCCCAGTCGAGGGGCCTGGGCCCCGCAGCGCCTGCATGTCGCGCAGGAAACGCTCATTCGTGTCGCCGGACTTGGAACTCGCCGCACGGGACGCCGCCGCCGGGTTGGCCGCGGGCGGAGGCGCGGAATTGGTCCCGCGCAGCGCGCGCAGATCACGCAGAAAACGTTCGTTGGTGTCGGAAGCTTTGTGGCGGGCCGGGCGCGTTTCGCATTGCCAGTTGTACAACGCCGGGTCGAGCGCGGCGATGCGGGCGTCCGGTTGCGGGCCGCACGCCGGGCAATGCGGATCGGCCTTTAGGCGAATGACGCGCGGCGTCGCGCCCAGCGCTTCATACACCAGCATCCGCCCGATAAGCGGCTCGCCTACATTCAAAAGCAATTTCAGCGCCTCCATGGCCATCAAGCTGCCAATGAGCCCGCACAGCGCACCAAACACGCCCGCCTCCGAGCAATCGGGCACCTCGCCGGGCCCGGGCATTTCGGGAAACAGGCAGCGGTAACACGGGCCGCCGCGCGCCGGCGCAAAGACCGACACCTGGCCCTCGAAGCGCATAATGCTCCCGTGCACCAACGGCCGCTTGGCCAGCACGGCGACATCGTTCGCGAGGTACCGCGTGGAGAAATTATCCGCCCCGTCGACGATGAGGTCGTATTCGGCGGCGAGCTCGCGGGCGTTGGCGGCGGAAAAACCGTCGATGTGTTCGCGCAGGCGAATCTCGGGATTGAGGGCGGCCAGGCGCTCGCGTCCGCTGATGGTCTTGGGCGTGCCGAGGTGGCTGGTGTCGTGCAGAATCTGGCGGTGGAGATTGTGCAACTCCAGTTGATCCGGGTCAGCCAGGCCGAGGGTGCCGACGCCCGCCGCGGCGAGATACAAGGCCGCCGGGCTGCCCAGGCCGCCGAGGCCGATGAGCAGCACGCGGGCGTCGCGCAACTTCGCCTGGCCCTCGACGCCCACGCCCGGCAGCAACAACTGGCGGCTGTACCGGGTGAGTTCCTCGGGGGAAAAATTCGCGGGCATGGCGGAGGCGGGAGGCTGCGGGGTACTTGATGCTTGAGTGCGTTAACTATGCAGAATTCAAAATTGAAAATTCAAGATTCAAAAAAGGGACGCAAGCCGCCACCCAGAGCATAAACCAGGCCCATGGGCGCGGCGTGACGGCAGAGCCTGTTTCGGCGAATCCGCGCCAGCGGAGGCCTCATTTGCCGAGGAGGTTGCCGACCGCCGCCTGCTTGAGCAGGCTGTACAGGTTATCTGTATTCGGCTGCTGGAGCGTGCCGGTGACGGCGAATTTCGGGCCGGCGCCGTAGGCGCTGGCATTGGCCGGGGCGCGCATCAGACCGACGCCGCCGAGGAGGGTGGCCACCTTGCCCTTGCCGTCCAATTGCAGGTTGACGACGAGCGGCTGGGCCGGAATGGGAACGCCCGGGCGGTAGGTGATGCGGCCCGAGCCCGTCAGATTAATCTCAGGATTTTTTACGACAAGTTGAGTCAATTCAATATTCAAATTCGGACCGCGGCGGGCGGCCATGGTCAGGTCGGTGTATTTGACCTGCTGCAGCAGGGCTACGAGGTCGTTGAATTGGGTGAGGCCCTTGGGCGCCTTCGGACCGGTGATGATGGAGGCGATGCCGGCGACCGTGGAGGCGACGTTGAGGCCGCCGCCCGCGAGGGAGTTTTTGTCCATGCGGTCGAGCAGGTGGAGCGTGCCGCTGCTGCTGTTGAGCTTCGAGTCGAATTGCACGCGGGCGAGGAGGTCGTCGAGGTTCGCGCCGCGCCCAGAGGCGGAGGCGGCCATGGTGAATTTGCCGTCCACCGGCGGCGTGCCCTTCGGGTCGCGGGCCTTGAAATAGCGGGTGCTGTCAAAATTCTTCACGTCGAGCTTGGCCGCCAAATCATAGGGCTCCTTCGCGTTCGATTTTTCGAAGGAGAGATTGCCATTGAAAGTGAGCGGCGCGCCCATGAGCTGGGCCGAGACGTTGTCGAGTGAAACCTTGGTGGCGGCGGCCTGGGCCTGGGCGTTCAAGTTGTCCGCTTGATAGGTGCTGTAGAACAAATGCTTGAGGTTGATTTTCGCCGTGCCGGGAAAGTCGCCCCAGAAAGGCGCGGCATCCGGCTTGGTGGAAGGAGCGGCAGCCGCAGTGGCGTTCGCGGGGGCGGCGGCCGCGGCAGCGGGCGCGGCGCCGGGGGCGGCGGGCGGCGGAATCGGGCGGAACGCGTCGTTGAGGGCCAGCACGTCATCCACCACCAGCGAATCACCGAGCAGGCTCAGATCGAAGGCGCGGGTTTTGTCCGTGCCGGTGAGCGAGAATTTGAGCGTGCAATTGGTCGGGCCGTCCACGCCTTCAGCAGTGATGGGCACGGTGATTTGCAGGTTGCTGCCATCGGGCGCGTATTTGCCGGAGGCGTTGGCGAGCTTGATGCTCTTCACCTTGCGCGATGGATAAGTCACATGCCAGTCGGTGAGGTCGGCATTGAAAGAGAAGGCACCGTCGGGCGAGAGTTGGCCGGAGAGCGTGGCGTTGCCCGAGCCGAGGTTGTCGTTGTCGCGCAATTCGGGGCGTTTGAACGCGTCGGCGAGCGCATTGCGCACGGCGGGCTGGCTCATCAGGCGGTGGAGGTCACCGTTGAAATTAAATTTGACCGACGGCAGCGTGGCGGGTGCGCCTGTCGCCACCGGTGGGTGCGAATATTGGACACTGCCGGCGACGAGGTTGCCGGTCGTCATCGTGCACAACAGGCCGGTCATGGAAAATTCGCTCAAGCCCTCGTGGGAAATGCGCGCGGACGGCAGGCCGGTGATGTCCACGCCATTGAGCATCGGCTCCGTGCCCTGCCGCAAGACGAGGCGGTCCACCGAGAACGGCGCATTCGAAGTAACTGAATAAATGCCTTCGCCGTGGGCGTCCGCGCCTTCGCCGCGCACGACGACATCGGCGGAAACGGTGTTCCCGCGCACTTGCAGATTGCCCGTCAACGCGCTCAGCAAGGCCAGCGGCAATTGATTCAATTTCGCCGACACCAGATTGCCGGAGAACACGGGCCAGGGCGTCGTATTGCCTGCGGCCTTGGCGGCGGTGGTGGTATTGCTCGCCGACGGCACGGTCAGCGCTTGCAGCAATTTGACTTCGGCATAGGCCGGGCCGGGCGCATTCGGCGCGGCGACGCGCATTTCCGCCGCGGGCACGGTGTACGCGCCCGTCTCACCGGCGGCTTTCTGGAGGGCGAAGGTGGCATCGAGCAGGAGCGGGGTGGCCGGCACGCTGTCGCCCCATTCCTTGGCCAGCGGCTGGAGGCGCAACTGGTCGAGCGCGACGGCGAGGTGCCCGCTGGTCACGGAAAGCGATGCGGTTTTGTCGGCGGCGGTCGTGGCGTTGTGCAAGGTGACGTTGGCGGAGAATTGCGCGAAAGTGGTGTTGCCGGTGGCGAGCAGGATTTGGCGGACGACGGCGACGGTGTCACCGGCCTGATAATTCGCCGAGGCGTCGACGACGAGGGTGGCGCCCGCCAGCAGCGGCTTGTTATCCTGCGTCACGCTGAGGTTGCCGATATTCAGGGGCGTGTTGGTCTGGAGCAAAATGGCGCCGTTGTTGCCCGTGCCGAGATTGGCCTGCCCGCTCAAGGAATTGCCGGTCACGGAAATATTCGCGGGCAGAAACGGAGTGACCCACGCGAGCGGGAATTGCTGGAGCGTGAGTTGCGCCAGACCGGGGCCGCTGCCCTGGGTGATTTCGAAATCGGAAGCGCCGCCATCGTGCTTTTTCACCGCGACGGTCATGGGCTTGAGCAAGTCCAGCGTGGCGACGGCCTGGCCATTGTCCGGTGCGAGGGTGAGGTGGATTTGTTTGGCGGCGAGCGCATCGCTCGCCCACGCCACGTCGAGATCGGCGTTGACCTGTACCGCACCCAGCGCGCGCAATTGCGGCTGGAAAACCTCGAGGCCACTGGCTTTGGCGTTCAAGTTGCCCTTGAGGCTTGCGCTGCCCGCCGCCGGATCGCTGGCGAACTGGCCCGCGCCATGCGCGGAAAAATCGGGGAGTTTTGCGCCGAAGGCAAACGGCTCGATTTGCGCGCGGGTGCAGTTGAGGGAAAAATCACCGGCGAGCGAGCCGTTGTCGGCATAATTGCCGTCGAGGGCAAGAAGGCTGGCGGCAGCGCCCGGCTGGCCCACGGTCAGGGTGAATTTACGCGCGGCGGAACCGGCGGGCGCGGCGACGTTCAGGCTGGCTTGCAGGCGCGTGGGTTGCGCTTGCTGGGCGAGGGTGGCGGCGAATTCGGCGTCGAACGCAATTTTTTGCGGAACGAATTTTGCGTCGCACGTGAGGTCGAGCTTCGCCTGGACGCTCATGTCCTTCACCGTGGCGTTGGCGGAGGAGTCCTTGAAACCCAACTGGCCTTCCGCATGGCCGGTGCTCCCGGCACCGAGGTCGCGCGCGGTCAAATTGGCGGCGATGGTGCGCTGGTTGGGCAGCAGGACCGTGCCGGAAAAATCAGCTTGCTTGATGAGGAGCGCGGCGAGGGTGGCATTGGGCGGACCGGAGTCGGCCTTTTTGGCGGTCGCCGGAGTGGCGGCGGCGGGCGCAGGGTGCGAGGCATCGACGACCAGGCCGGTGAGCGTCACGCGGTCGATGACCTTGATGTTGCCAAAGAGGAGATTGGAAAGGGAGTACTGGAGTTGGGCCTGGCCGAGGTTGACTTTGTAGCCGCCGGTGGTGAGTTCGAGGCCGGAAATTTCTCCTCCACTCAAGCCAAGGGCCACCTTATCCAGCTTGGCCTGCGGGTCGGTCTGGCGCAGCGCCTTCAGGGCGTACGACGTTTGGACGCCGGAGTTGAGCACATAGGCCAGGCCCGCGCCTACCAGGAGCACGAGGGCGGCGAACAAATACAGGAGCCAGCGCAGAGGTCGTTTGAGAGCCATAAAGGAGAAGAGGGAGAATCGTGACCGAAAGTTCCCGGAAAACGGGAACTTTTGGCGGCTTCACCCACTCCCTTAGTTTGGCGGCGGAGCCCCCAAAGGCGAATTTTTTCAGCACAGTGGGGTTAAGTACGTACAGACCGGTGGGGCGGCGGAAACGCCCTGCGCCCACGGCCCGATGCATAAACGGGGCCGATAAATCAGATTGCTAATCCAACCCTGGGTTTGCGATAACGGAAAAAACTCCGACGGATAATCATGGTCCCCGACGAACTTCCCGGCGCGCTTGACGGAGCCCGCGTTTTTCCGCCCGCCGCCAGGGAGCCCGCGGCGGCCGGAAGCTAGCCGACTTCCGCATGTCCGCTTCCTTCCGAGCCCGGCTGGTGCGCAATTATCCCTTCATGGTGGTATTTGCGCTGGAATTGCTGCTGATGGTCTATTTGTGGTGGGAGCGGCGAGTGCCACCCGGCCATGACGCTTTTCAATATTTCGGTGTCCAGTATTATTTTCTGAACAACGCCGCTTTTGCGGGCGAAACGGCCCAATGGATGCCGTTCATGACGCAGGGGACGGTGGCCAACTGGTGGTTCTGCATGCAAAACGGGCTGGTCGAGGGCGCGCTCCTGGCGCTCGGGCCGTTGCTCGTGGCGGTGCGGGGGCTGAATTTCCTGCTCTTTTATGATGCAGGGATGTTTTTCGACCTGACCGTGCTGCTGTTGGGCGTGTGCCTGCTGGGCCGGCGCTACTATTCGTCCAAGCAGACCATTCTTTTTGTGGCCGTGACCATGCTCGGCTCCTCCATCTACTATACTCAGCCCTGGTATGGTCTGCATTATTTTTATGCGCTCCCGCTGATGCTTCATTTCCTGCACGGACTGCTGGAAACGGGGCGCTGGCGGTATTTTTTTCTCCTGGGTAACCTCTTCGTGGTGCAGTTGAACGGCTCCCTGCCGTATTTTTTGCCGATGCAGTCGCTGGCGCTATTTCTTTATGCGCTGTTTTACGTGGCCGTTTATGGACGCACGGCCCTCGGCCAAATCGAACGCCTGCTCCGGCGGTGGATATATGCGGTGCTCCCCGTGGCCGGAGTGGCCCTGTCGCTTTACATTTTGAATATGGCGCTGACCGAAGGCACGAAGGAAATCGTCAACTACAACGCGGGGCGCAATCTTAACGGCGAAGTGGTGTCCGTGAACGCCTTTTTGACCTATGGCGCGAATCCCAATATGCGCTGGCAGGAGCTGCTGACCCGGGTTTCGCCCTGCCTCGATTACCACCTTTATTTTGGTTATTTCGGCCTCGCGCTGGCGGCGCTCGGGTTCACGTTCAAGCCCAACCGCTTGTTTCTCGTGCTGGCCCTGACCACGCTCGTGCTGCTGCTCATCTCGCTGGCCACGCCGGTCGCCTCGCTGATGTTTTTTGCCTGGCCGAAAATGAATTTTTACCGGCATCTGAGCCTGGTCTCCAACCTGGTGCGATTTTTTCTTTGTTTGTTGGCGGGGTTTGGCTTTGAGCAACTGCTGATCAAGGACGGAGCCTGGCGCGGCCTCGGCGGCGTGGTGCGCTCGGTGATGGCCGCGACGACCCTCGGGGAGGTTGCGGTGGTCCTGGCGGCATTATCCTTTGACGCTTTGTCGGCGCGGCAATGGATTTGGGCGCAGATTACCGGACACCTGCCTTTGGCCAAATGGTTCATGCCGCCCGAGCACATGCAGCCGGTGCTGGTGGAGGCGGCGCTGTGGTCGGCGGCGGCGACACTCGTCTTTGGCTTGCTGGCCAGCCGCAAGCTTCCGCGTCCCTGGCTGGCGTGGGCCGTTATCGCGCTGCAAGCCGCCGACCTCTACACCTTCAAATTCGAGGAGGCGAATATCATGACGGTGCCGCTCACCCCGGAGCAATATGCGGTGAATCGCATGGACGGCCTGCCGTATGCCCCGCGCCGCACCCCCATCGATTACGCCACGCAAGCGAAGGCCCGCTTGGTGCCGCAAATCGATCTTCGTGTGGGCGCCGCCTATTGGTCCCTCGATACTTATTTACTCACTGATCCGCCCATCAACCCGGATCGTACCGACCACTGGCTCAAAGCTTACGACGATTTTCTGCGGACCTATTCCGGGGAAACGATTCGCGATTTCTCCCGCCGGCCCATCGCCAAGGGGAATACAACCATCATTTTTGATTGGTCCGGTACGCCCGCCAAATTAGGCGGCGTGACCGAGGATAAAATCCAGTTTTTCACCACGGCCCATCAACCGGGTGACGACAAGGAAATCAGCCGGCTGATGCGCTCACCCGACTATAGGGGCGACCTTTTGTTTGTTTCGAAAAACGAAACCGCTCCCAGTCCTCCTCCGCCCGCCGAGGCCGCCCTCGATTTGGGCAAAAATGAGCGCGTGGCGCATGACCACCAGGTGCTGCAGTACGACGCCAATCATTTAAAAGTCGAAGTTGAGCAAGCGAAGGCCGGGGATTGGCTTTATTATGCGGATGTCTGGCATCCCTTCTGGAGCGTCTCCGTCAACGGCGCGCCGGCACCCTTGTACAAAGGGAGCCTGGCCTACAAGGCCGTACCGCTGCAGGCAGGAAAAAACGTCGTCACTTTCACCTTCGGTTCACCCCTGCTGGGCTGGTGCATGAAGATTTTGAATTTCAATGCCCTCTTCTGGGTGCTGTTCCTCGTTTATCTTTTCTACCGCGAGTGGACGACCAAGGAAGAAACGGCGCCAGTGCAGCCGACGTGACCAGAAATTGGCAGAAGTGAGGCCGTAGGGTCATTGTCGAAGCGATGCCGATCAGGTGCTGCCTTTCACCAAGCCCGCAAATACGACCCGTTGAGACCACAAAACCATCAGGGCCAGCACCGAAACGACGAGGGCCATCGGCAGTCCGGCCGGATCCAGCAAAAGGTGGAACAGCAGGATGTTGACGATGACCGGCCCCAGCAGCGTCAAGCCCAGCGCCACCTTGCGGCCAATAAGTAACAGCGCGCCGCCCGCCACCTGCAAAGCGCCGACGACATAAAGGTAATGGCTGACGAAGAGCGCCATCATGAAATCTCTGGCCGGGCCTTCCGGCGGAGGCGGCAGGGGGATGAAGTTTAAGAACAGGTTCAGTCCGAAGACGACGAAGATCAGCCCGAGCAGGCTGCGGGCGATGAGGATTACGATTTTCATATTTTTTCTTTTTTAGTTTTTCGAGGCCGAGTTTTTTATTGATCAAGTTTTAGGCAACCTGGGCCAGAATTTGTCTCGAGCGCGCACTGGCGGCGGCGAGTGCTTTCTCCGGGCCAATGGCACTCATGGCCACGCCTTCCACATGCACGGCGCTGACGTCCGTCATGCCCAGGAACTGGAAAACCGC
>Ga0265320_10000145_pt1 | contig 59716 bp, 52 predicted proteins | sample 4827metaG_FD_202087 | JGI IMG/M metagenome (GOLD analysis project Ga0265320, IMG submission 202087) | Rhizosphere microbial communities from Carex aquatilis grown in University of Washington, Seatle, WA, United States - 4-8-27 metaG | ecosystem: Host-associated > Plants > Roots > Rhizosphere >...
GGAGAAAGGTTCATAGTGCCGGTGTGTGTGCCTCCCGAGTTGAGGCTCAACGTGAAAACCTGTACCGCCAGGGTGCCGCTGTTGTTGAAGGGGACCGTGACAATAGTACTCGCGGTTCCCCCGGTCTGGCGAAACAGTCCCGAGTTGTTGATGGGCGTGGTGGCACTGCCGCTAAGGCGTCCATCCGCGGTGATATCGAATGTGCCGCCAGCCAGGTTGTTGAAGGCAACGCCCGCAGACATGCTAAGATTCCCACCGCTCCAGGTTCCAGTGCCGCCATTGTTCAGCGTCCGACCAAAAGTCACCCCGCCGCTGCCAATCGCCAACACCCCGCCACTCCCAATAGTCGTGTTGCCCGTGCCGCTTATCGTACCGTTGGCCCAGTTCAATGTGCCGTTCACGGTCAAGTTGCCGGCGCCGGTAACGATGCTTTGAGCCACCAGAAAATCGAGATGCCCATTGGCATTGATCACACTGGCGCCGCCAATAGTCAGCGTTGCGCGATCAATGGCCAAGGTTTGCGTGCCGCTGGCACCGCCAACGGCAATGCTGCCAGCCGTCGCCGTGGTGCCCGCTGGCACCGTGACGGTGTACGTGCCGATATTCGTGATGATGGCGTTGTCAACGGCAGTAGGCACCTGGGCCGGACTCCAGTTGCCGGCGGCATTCCAATTGCCGGTGCCGCCGATCCAGACCAGGTCAGCGGCGTTTGCACACGTCACGGTCAGCAAGACTATGCTGAGGAGGATGTAGTTTTTCAGCGGCCAGACTGAAGCAGCGTGTTGCCTGATTGGAACTGCGTTCCAGGCGACGACAAAATTGCGAATAATGGTTTTCATGATCAAACTCGTTTTGGGTTTACCGCGTTCGATCTGCCTTTAGCACCGGCCCTGCCATGTTCTTTTTTCGGAGGACCCGGTTTTCAAAATCCACTTAAACACCTGAATTCACGGAGAAATTCGAGCAACATCGAGCGGGCGAGAAAAATTCAGACGTGGCCAAATCATTCCGAGAGCGGAACGGATGTTCCGGGGTCGGAACGAACGAGGTGCGTTGTCAGGAAACATTCAGCAAACATTTGGACAAAGCGGATTTAGACTTTTATCGCTCCGATATCTCTTCAACTCAGAAACCATGACCAGCGCACCTATTCGGTTGCACGATGGCTACATCATCGCCAGTTTGCGATCCTCCTCGGTTGGTGTCATTTCGGGAAGGAATTGGGCAAAACGCCCCTCGACACTGTCGGGCCGAATTTCCGTCGCCTCTCCGAACCCGGCGAATTTCCCGTTTCTGGCCCGGAGAATCGGCAGCGACCTGTGGAGGTGTCCCTCCCGGGTCTCGCCTATGATGACAAGCACCTCCTGACGGTCAGGAGATTGTGATGGCGCTACGGACAAATCCAGCGGCTTATCGTTTTTGGGCGCCAGCATCCAGGCTTCCGAACAATAAACAACCGCATCCGATAGCCTTTGCTGCTCTCCTTCATGGAGGAATCCTGCTGTATGCGCTTCTCGAACAGAGCAACGGCCTCTTCAAAACGGGACTTCGGCTTTTCGAATTTGGAGGCATTCGTGTGTTTGTCCTTCAAAAAGTCCACCAGCTTCAGTTGCGCGTCCGTCCAAACGGTTGTCTCCAGGCTCTCACGAATCAGCTTGCCCTTGATTTTTAATCGTGCAAATTATGTCCCACTGCTGACGTATTGCAGCAAGTGCGGAACGCGTGGGAATGACCGCCATTTGCCGTCTTTTGAGAGGTGATTGGCGCTTTTTTTTCCACTCGTGCTTTGCGTGTCATTGTTCTGCGTGTTCATAACAGTTGAATCGCGCGGGATACAATTCGCGGATACAATGATGCAATAAAGCACCTGATAGAAGTGCGGTCAAGTGCTTGATTTTACTGGCTATGGTAGGTTACCCAAGTGGCCAACGGGGGCAGACTGTAAATCTGCTGGCTATGCCTTCGATGGTTCGAATCCATCACCTACCACCATTCTTCGCTTGCAACGGAGCAAGGGCGAAGACGGCTGTGCCGAAATGAAGTGAAGACGAACGCAATCATCATCACCAATTCGTTAAACAGTGCCAAGGGGTTATGAAAACAGGCTGGGTGGTTAACCTGGCCTAACCGAAGCAATTTCCTTGGTTTTTGGTGCATTTACGGGCCTTTTCATCCTGCTGAGTGTAAAAAAACTGGACAAACTGTATCTTTAAGCGACACTAGTTGCGGCCTTCACTGGCCGTATGAAAAGAATATTCGCACTTCTGGGAGGGGTAATGCTGGCTTGCCAACTTCAAGCCGATCCAATCGTTAACTGGGTTTCTGATTCGTATGGATCCTTTGATGTGATCTTAACCGGCACCGGGCCTGGCTGGACGGGTGACGTCACGTCTCCATCGGGATTGTGGGAATTGCACTCGGGAAATATTATTCAATATCCAAACCTTTCGGGGAATCCCAATCTGCCTCCCGTGATGATTGATAATTATGGAAGCGCGACGTTTTTGGGTCCACTGCCATCGCAATTCCCTGCACTGGACCCTTTGAGCCCCATTAACACGCCGTTCATTGGTACGGAGGGCGGGTATATGCAGTTTTGCGATCCGGCGACCCCAATCAATGGCGAAAACCCAATGAATTATGGATATCTCTGTGAACTTTCCTTTTATGGTTCATTTCAAAACTGGGTCGGAGCGTCCACGCTTTCGATAACATCAATCCCCGACACGAGTGACCCGTCCACATGGACTTGGGCAGCCGAATATTCAGCCGTTGGCCAAAGTCTGGAAGCGGTTACCCCCGTTCCTGAACCAAGTCCGGTTTCCTTGGGAGCCTTGGCCGTCGTTCTCGGCATGGTTTCATATTTCTTCAGAAGCTGGCAACCGGCCAGGTCCTTGAAGTTGGCCATGCAGAAGATCAAACCAACAGAGCGCACGCGCCGCCAGCGGTTTTAAATCTGACAAGGATAGAAATCACGCGTGAATTACTCGCCGGGTGCTTTGCCCGGTGGAGAGCTTCAGCAAGTGAACCCGTGAAGCGACTGCCGTGGCCTGTGCAATGCGGGTGGCCTTTACAGCACAGCACGAACCCGCCTTGGCCTCGACTTGCTAACCGACAATTCTCCGATTTTGACTGTTGATTTACGATGCTTTTGTCGATTTGCCGTTCGTTTGCCGCCGGAAAGCGGGAAGAAAATGGAAGTTAAAAAGAAAGAGGCCGGACACTACTCCGGCCTCAATGAGAACTAAGCGCTCAAATCGATGATTCGCAGTTGCGCTACCACGAATTCTTTGTTGGCTGCGGCGCCGCAGATCACGCCTTGCTTCACACACGCAACCCTGCGTTTCTGCATGCCAACGACTGAAGCACGATACCATACGCCCCGTCCCCAGCGAGTCACCAGTTCTGGTTACACGCCTCAACCGTCGAAAATAAGGGAAAATCGCGTAAATCCAGTCAGCGGCGAAGGAATTTTGCCACGGCCTCGGTGCGGGTGCGGACCTGCAGTTTTTCGTAAATACGGCGGATATAGGTATGAACCGTCTCGTAACTGATGCCGATTTTTTCCGAGATTTCCTTGTACAGCAGTCCTTGACTGAGCAAATCGAGCACTTCTTGTTCGCGCGGGGAAAGATTTTCCGTGGGTTGGGCGGTGGCTGACGTTTGTTGCAACGATTGCACAACTTTGCGGGCGATGTGCATCGTCATCGGCGAACCGCCCCGGTGAACTTCTCGAATGGCTTCGAGCAGTTCCTTGCTGGAGGTGCGTTTGAGCATGTAACCGTTTGCCCCCGCCGTCAGCGCATTGAAAATATTTTCCGTGTCCTCGTAAACCGTGAGCATCATTACCTGGGTCTCCGGAACGAGCTGCTTCAATTGCCGCACGCATTCAACACCGTTTGCCCCGGGCAAATTGATGTCCATCAGCACCACATTGGGGCGGAGTTGCGGCAGGCCCTTCAGTGCGTCCTCGGCGCTGGGGTGTTGGCTCAGGCAACGAAACCCCTCCGACCGGTCCAGCAGGCGGGCCAGCGTCTCACGGAGTTTGTCGTTGTCCTCGACGATGGAAACGGTGATGGGCATATCGTTAAATGGTTAAGCCGTCTGGCCGCGGGGGACGGTCAACCGCACCTGCGTTCCGCCCTTGATCCCGGGGCTGATGGAAAACTCCCCGTGCAAATCTTGCATCCGTTTGCGCATATTGCGAAGTCCATTTCTCGTCTCGGCTGCCTTGGCGTCCAAACCGCCCAGCCCGTGCCCGTTGTCCTCAACGCTCAAGGTAAAATGATCCGGCTCCAATCGCAACCGAATCCAGACTTCGGACGCCTGCGCATGTTTGACCACATTGTTGACGGCTTCCTTGAAGGCGAGAAAAACGTTATGGCGGACCTCGGGCGGGATGGCAACCCCCGGCAGTTGAGTCGGCACCTCGGCGCGGTAACGCACCCCGGCCAGCGCGAGATATTCCTGCGCGTACTTGCAGGCGTAGTTGACCAGCCCCTCCAGGGTGTCGTTGGAAGGATTGACCGCCCAGACAATTTCGTCGAGGGAACGGGTCGTTTCGCGCGCGGTCAGGGAAATTTGCTGCGCGTGGGATTCAACCTCGGCCGGCGTATTTTTATCGGCTTCCGCCATTTCGCCCAACAACGCCACCTGGGTGAGGTTCGCGCCGAGTTGATCGTGCAAGTCGCGGGCGATGCGGGAGCGTTCCTGTTCCAACGCCTGCTGTTGCTCATGCAACTGCAATTGGCGCCGCAATTTTTGCGTGGAAAGATAACGCACCACGGCCACCACGATTCCCGCCAGGCACAAGACGGCAACGGTACGGAACCACCCGGTCTGCCAGAATTGAGGCTGTATCGTTACGGCCAGAACCCCGCCGGTTTTGTTCCATACGCCGTCTTCATTGCCGGCAATGACGTGAAAACGGTAATCGCCCGGCGGCACATTGGGGTAATAAGCCACCCGCGTATCGCCGGCCTCGGTCCAGGCCGTCTCGTGGCCTTCCAGCCGATATTTGAAGCGCACCTCGCCGGGCGAGGAGAAATTCAATCCCGTATAATGAATTTCCAATTGTTCATGGCCGGGCGGGACGGTGACGAAGGGTTGCCAGGCGGAACTGAAACGGTTGGTTTTTTGTTCCTGCCCATCCACACGCACGGATTCGATCATGACCAACGGGGGTTGCCGGTTGGTTTTGATGTCCGTCGGGTTCAACGACACCAAGCCCTTGGTGGTGGGGAAATACAACCGGCCGTCACGCGTGCGGCACGCGGCCGGTTGTGAACCGGCGGAACACTCGCGCGTCGGCAATCCGTCGGTTTCAACATAAGTCCGGCAGGCAATGACGCTGGCCGTTCCCGGGACAAAATCGTTCAGAGAACTTTTTTGAATGCGCATCAATCCCGCATTGGAACCGATCCACAAACAACCCTCGTCGTCCTCGATGATGTAATCAATGCTGTTGCTGGCCAGGCCATTGTCGGTTGAATAACGGTTCCATTTTCCCTTGTTAAAACGGGCCAGGCCGTGGCCGGAGGTGCCGACCCACAAGACGCCGTCCGGACCCAGGTAAAGACAGGAAATATCGTTGCCGGGCGGTCCCTTTTCGCCGGCGGGATAGGAAAGGAATTTTCCAGCTTGAAACAGATTCAGCCCGCGGCTCTCCGTTCCCACCCAGAGATTTCCCTCCGCATCTTCTGCCATGGCGCGCACGATGTTTTCGGAAAGGCCGTCGCTGGTCGTGCGAATTTTCCAGTCCGATCCATTCCAATTCGCGAGTCCGTTCTGGGTGCCCGCCCAGATTTGGCCCTGGTGATCCTCAAACAAGGCGAAGATCCGCCGACCGAGGCTGACGCTTCCGGGCGCCGGCTGGAACCCGTTGGTTTGTAATAGAAACAGACCTTCTTCCCAGGTGCCAATCCAGACTTGTTGCCGGTGGTCCACCAGCACCGTCCAGGCGTTTTGATACCGGCCCACGTGGAAATCCTGCACAAAATTACTCTGCTGGTAAGATGCTCCTGCGGCGCCAAAGGTCACCCACAAACCACCCGCCGCGTCCTCGGACAACGATTGTGCCCCCCAGGAATGAAATTCGGTCGGTGTGCCAAAAATCTTTCGTTTGATCCGGTCCAGTCCGTAACCGTCGGTTCCCACCCAGAGATTCCCCTGTTGATCCATGCACGCAGAAAGCACAAAGGCCGACGACAGACCTTGATTGGTTGAAATCTGCTCATGTTTCCCGTCGGCTGCATACCAAAAAACGCCGGCCCCCAGCGTGCCAACGATCAGGTTGCCATCCTTGTCTTCACAAGCGGAAGTGATCGTTGCGCTGCCCCATGGATAGGTCCCGAAATCCTTCTCGAGTCGCGTTGTATTCCATTTCTGGACCAGCCCATTGATTAATCGCCAGGTCCCGCCGCGTTGTCCGGCCAGAATAAAATCCAGTTTTTCCGCCCGGACATTCTGGTCCAGGGGCAGGGCCGGCGGATGGAAATTGGCCGGGCGAAATGAAAACAATCCCCAATCCTCACCGATCCAGAGCGAGCCGGATTTTTCGGCGACTATCATCCGGCAAATGGCGAGGGGGAAATTAAAGTTCAGGATTTCCAGTTTCCCGTCCTGATAACGGCCCAACTGCGCGTCAGCCGTGTAAAGCCACACCGCGCCGGTGGCATCCTCGCAGGCCGACACCAGCCGACCTTCGTGGCCGGCCCGCCCGAGGTCAAATTTCTTGACTTTTCCGTCCTGAACCAATCCCACACCCGCGGTATCCGTCCCGATCCAAAGATTGGTATGGCTGTCTTCGAACAGATAAACAATCCGGTCGCTGTTCAAACCGGGCGTATTGTATTCGTCGAAAACGGTGAAACGTGTTCCATCAAAACGGACCAGGCCGTTAAGGGTTCCGAGCCAGAGATATCCGTCCCGGGTTTGAATCACGGAAATGACGGCGTTTTCCGGCAACCCCTCCTTGCTGGTCCAGACATCCACAATGAATGGGGCTCCGGAATCGCCCGCGATTTCCGCCCTTGCCGGAATCAGGAACGCAAACAGGCAAAGCAACAGCCATGCACATTGCAGTTTCCTGTGTTTTGTCGGCATAGTTGACAATTTGGGCGATCCGAACCGGCAGTAAGGATGTTTGAAAAAGGATACGAACCCAATCCTGAAGATGGAAATTCTTTTTCAAAATCGCTTGCCAGACCGGTGTGATGGGTTAGGTTTGCCTTGCCCAATGAGAACTGGGCGCCTTGGCGGGTGTGGGCGACTTAAAATCGTGTGTAGTCGTCTCACCCGCCATCTTCCTTGAAGGCTTCGAACGAAGGATTGCCGTCAGCCCTCAAAGTCGTTTCAAAAAATCCCACGGCCAGTGGGCCGTGGGAATCATCCTGAAACCCGCCGCTTAATCGCTGACGTTGATTTTGCGTGGCTTGACCTGCTCGGACTTTGGCAGCGCGAGCGTCACCATGCCCTGCTCCATCTTCGCCGAGACTTTGTTCGTATCGATTGCCGGATCGAGTTCGAACACGCGCCGGTAGTCCGCCGCGGAACGTTCCCGGAACAACACCTCTCCATTAACCGGCTCCGCTGCGCGTCGGCCCAGAATGGTGATTTCGTTTCCCTCCAGGGTGATTTCCAGGCCGTCCTTGTTCACCCCCGGCATTTCCGCTTCGAGAGCGTACCCGTCCTCGGTTTCAAAGATGTTCACAACGGGGACCACGAATTCCGTGCATCTCCCTGCCGCTGTCGATTCTGCTGGTGTAATTGCTTTCATGATTTTTAGTGGGTTGAGAATTTACCGGGTGCGATGGGAATACCGCGCTCCGGTCTTTTAGTTCACGTTCACGTCAATTTGCTTGGGCTTCGCTTCCTCGGTTTTCGGGAGCGTGATGGTCAGAATACCATCCTTGTATTGCGCCTTGACCTTGTCCGCCGTCACGGGCGCGGGTAACGTCACCGAGCGCTGGAATTTGCCAAGGTAACGCTCGGTCCGATAAACTTCGGCCTCCTCGTATTTCTTTTCCGTCTTGCGTTCGCCGGAGATGTTCAGCACCCCGTCATGCAGCGAAACGTCAATGTCCTCGCGATTCATCCCGGGCAATTCAGCCCGAATCACGAAGCTGTCCTTGTCCTCGTGAACGTCGAGTGCAGGAGTCCAGCCGCTCAACAGTCGCGAACCGAGGGCCAACTCGGTCCAGGGTGATTCAAACAACCGGTCGAGCTCATTGCGCAAGCTCGACAGCCGCCCGAAACCCGTCCAGGCCAGATCAGGTCTTTGATATCGTGTCAGATTCATATAATTATCCTTTGGTTAATTGTTCAAATCAGGTTCAGCTTTAGAAATGCCACGCACGTAAATAAGTCATATCTTTATTAAAATGAATTACTTACAAACAAAACAGGGAGATTCACTTTCGAATTAACAGCGCCAGACTGGCGCAATTGCTGTGTCAAGGGTGACAAATTTGCGCCGGGATCAAGTTTCTCGTTGCCTCACTCTGATTAACCGTCAAAGAGGCACGAAACAAGGGTGTCCTCCCCCTCACTCTGGCCCTCTCGCCGTTGCGGGGAGAGGGGAACAGTAAACGGAGGTTCAGCCTCGTCCTTTGGCGCACCTCCCATGATGCTCGTAGTTTTTCAAAAACCACCGTCCGATGATTCTCCCTCTCCGCTCCATCAGATGGAGGGGAGAGGGCGGGGTGAGGTGAGGCTCAGCACCTTTGACCATGAGCCTTTCGGCCACATTGATCGCAAATAGGTTTCAGAATTTGAAAAGAAAAAAGCCCCGGCTGTCAGGCCGGGGCGTGCAGGAAATTCAATCTCTAATCGAAGGCGTGACCCGCACAGCACAGCACGTCCTTGATTTTATGCCGGACGAGTTCCTTGACCTTGTTGCGGGCGGGGCCGAGGAATTTGCGCGGATCGAATTCCTTGGGATTCTCGGCGAAAACTTTGCGGATGGCGGCGGTCATGGCCAGGCGCAGGTCGGTGTCGATGTTCACCTTCGTGCAACCTACGCGGCGGGCGACTTCAATATCCGCTTCCGGCACCCCGGCGGTGTCCGTGCCCATCTTGCCGCCGTATTTGTTGATTTCCTCGGCGAGTTCCTTCGGCACACTGGAAGCGCCGTGCAACACCAGCGGATAATCCCCCATTCCCGCGTCCAAAAGCGCCTTTTTAATGAGCTTGAGCCGTTCGAGATCCAAATGCTGTTCGCCTTTGAATTTGTAGGCGCCGTGTGAGTTGCCGATGGCGATGGCGAGCGAGTCGCAGCCGGATTCCCGGACGAACTTCACCGCTTCATCCGGCTCGGTGTAATGACCGCTGACGGAATGCGCGCCGCCCTCCTCACCTTCATCAAATTGCGCCCCGACGAGGTGGCCGAGTTCAGATTCCACGACACAATTGTGTTTGTGGGCGTATTCGACGACTTTGCGGGTGATTTCAACGTTCTTCTCAAATGGTTCATGGCTGGCGTCAATCATCACGCTCGTGAAACCTTCGTCAATGCACTCCTTGCACAGATCGAAGGAATCCCCGTGGTCAAGGTGGACTGCAATGGGGATGGTGGACAAGGTTACCGCGGCTTCAATCAGCTTTTTGAGATAAACCGGATTGGCGTACTGGCGCGCACCCTTGGAAATCTGCAACATCACTGGAGCTTTCTCTTCTTCGCAGGCTTCAATGATGGCCTGGAGCAATTCCATGTTGTTGACGTTGAATGCGCCCAGCGCGTATTTGCCCTTTAAAGCCTTGGCAAACAGTTCTTTGGTATGTGTCAGTGGCATATGTTTTCGATTGTGATTGTCGTTATCAACCAATCGGGATTTCCCCGATGAGAATGAATAATAAAGCGACTTTTCTGAAAGGAAACAAAAAATACGGACACCCACCAACCAGCCATTGGCAAAGTTTGACGATAAATTGCCTTGCGATTTCGCGGCTTTGCGCGAAAAGAAGCGCGTGCAAGCGCGCTTTCTCCTCGGCCCGGCCGGCAGCGGCAAGACGTTCCGCTGCCTGGCTGAAATCCGCGCCGCCCTGGCCGACTTGCCGGAAAGCCCGCCGCTGATCCTGCTTGCTCCCAAGCAGGCCACGTTTCAGCTCGAACGCCAATTGCTGGCCGGCGGTGAGTTGTCCGGTTACACGCGATTGAACATTTTTTCGTTCGAGCGGCTGGCGCGGTTCGTCCTCGAGGCGCTGCGGGTGCCGCTGCCGGAAGGTTTGCTCGCGGAGGAAGGCCGGGTAATGGTCCTGCGGGCGCTGCTGCTGCGGCATGGCGACAAACTGAAATTGTTCCGTCAAAGTGCGCGGCGTCCCGGCTTTGCCCGACAGGTGAGCCAGTTGCTCGGTGAACTGCAACAGCATCAATACACTCCGGCCAAACTTCATGCTTGGTCACAGCGCTCCGGCTTGAGCCCCGAACTCCAGTCCAAACTCCACGACCTGACGCTGCTGCTCGAGGCTTATTTGCACTGGCTCACGGAGCGCGGATTGCAGGACGGCAACCGCCTGCTCGACGCGGCCACGGACAGCCTCAGGTCCAACGCCCAAAGTCTTAAGTCAACCGGTGATCCGGGTGTTTTGCCCTCGGCGCTGCAAATTTCCAGCCTGTGGCTTGATGGTTTTGCGGAAATGACGCCCCAGGAATTGGATTTGCTCGCCGCCATTCTACCGCATTGCGACCGCGCAACGCTGGCTTTCTGCCTCGCCAGTGAACCTGAAGCCGAAACCTCATGGCTTTCCATCTGGTCATCCATCGGCAAAACGTTTGAACGTTGCCGCCAGCGAATCGCCAATTCACCGGATTGCGAAATCAATGTCGAATGCCTCAAACGCAATCCACGGGAAAGCCGCTTTGCCGGGAATCCGGTTTTGCAGCAGTTGGAGCAGGATTGGTCGCGACCCGCTCAAAACCCGAAATTCAAGACTCAAGATTCCGTCCGCGTGGTTGCGTGCGCCAAACCCGAAATGGAAGCCGCATTCGCCGCGCGCGAAATCCTCAATTTCGTGCGCGGCGGCGGACGTTTTCGCGATTGCGCCGTGCTGGTGCGGAATCTCGACGGCTATCACCAACCGCTGGGGCGCGCTTTTCGTCGCTACGAAATCCCCTTCTTTCTCGACCGGCGCGTGTCTGTTGCGCATCACCCGCTCGCCGAGCTGACGCGCAACGCGCTCCGTACCGTTGCGTTCGATTGGTCGCCGGATGATTGGTTCGCCGCGCTCAAGGCCGGATTTTCCCCGGTGGACGAAACGGAAATTGACCGGCTGGAAAATGAATCACTGGCCCGCGGCTGGCACGGCGCAAAATGGCAGGAACCGCTGCAAATCGCGGAAAACCCGGAATTGGCCGGTTCCCTCGAACAGTTGCGCAAAAAAATCCTGCCTCCCTTTGAAAATTTCGCCCGGCAGCTCGCCCGCTTCAGAAATGCGCCCACCGGCAAACAGCTTGCCAAAACCCTGCGCGAACTTTGGGAGGAACTCGGCGTTCAGGATGTTTTGGAGCGATGGAGCGTGGCCAATCCGGAACGCCCGGAATTCGCCACCCGTCACCCGTCATTCCATCAGACCGTTGGCGAGCAGATGGAAGCGTGGCTGGACAATGTTGCGCTCGCGTTTTCAGATGAAGCGCTGCCTTTGCGTGAATGGCTGCCGGTGCTGGAAGCGGGCCTGGCCGGTCTGACCGTCGGCGTGATTCCACCGGCACTGGATCAGGTGCTCATTGGCGCGATTGACCGCGCGCGCAATCCCGAGTTGAAACTGGCGCTCGTGCTGGGTGTGAATGAATCAGTCTTTCCCGCGGCGCCGGCCACCCCGGTGATTCTGACGGATGCTGACCGCGATGATCTGGGCGGAGGAGCCATCGCTCTCGGCCCGGATTTGCGCGAGCGCCTGGCGCGTGAACGGTATCTCGGCTACATCGCCTGCACGCGTTCCGGCGAAAAACTGATGGTCACCTTTTCACGCCAGGACCACGGCGGCAAAGCATTGAATCCATCGCCGTTTATTGCGCATCTGCACCGGATTTTCCCCGGACTCGAAACGGAGGAATTTGGCGGCATGGTGGAACCGGACCGGGCGGAACACGTGAGCGAACTTGTCGTGCCCTTGGTTGAGATTCAAAACTCGGGACAAAACCCCCAATACTGGCGCGAACTGTTGGAACTTCCAGTCGTAACCGGGTGGATGGAAAGCCTGCGCGCCTTGCGCGAACCGGATTCAGCGGAAGGCTTGTCCCCTGTGCTCGCGGAAAAACTTTTCGGTCCAACCTTGCGCTCCTCGGTGAGCCGGCTGGAGGAGTTTGCTTCGTGTCCGTTCCGGTTTTTTGTCCATTCCGGTCTGCGCGCCGAGGAGCGAAAGATGTTTGAACTGGATGCGCGTGAGCAGGGCAGCTTCCAGCATGAGGCCTTGAAAATATTTCACGATCAATTGCGGGCCGCGGGCAAACGCTGGCGCGACATCACGCCGGCGGACGCCCGCGAACGCGTGAACAAAATCACCGGGGCGCTTGCGGTGGATTATCGCGACGGCCTGCTGCACGCGAACGAGCAAGGCCGTTTCACGGCGCATGTGCTGGCGGAATCGCTGCAGGATTTTGTCGAGACGCTGGTGGCCTGGATGCGCGGGCAATACGAATTTGACCCGGCCGTGGCTGAACTCGAATTTGGTTTCGGCCCCACCGGCGCGCCCGCGTGGGAGATTCATCTGGCTGCCGGCCGAAAACTCGCGTTGCGTGGGCGGATTGACCGTGTTGATTTGTGCTCCGAACCCAATGGCCGGGCCTGGTGCGTGGTCATGGATTATAAATCCGGCCGGCGAAAGCTGGATCCGGTGCTCGTTGGGCACGGGATACAATTGCAATTGCTGGCGTATCTGGCGGCCGCCCGAAGCTGGCCGCCGGAAGTATGGGCAGGATTGAATCTGCCGGCTTTTTTCTCCCTCGCCTCCCCGAAGGAGGAGCGGGCCGGGGAGAAGAGGCCAACAGTTTCAAAATCAAATCTCCTCGCCCCTGCCCCCGCCCCACTTGGGCGGGGAGAGGGAGAAGAACCAGGAATTTTCGGCGCATTAAAAATCGACCCGGCGGGCGTTTTTTATGTAAATCTTCGCGGCCAGTACGAGCAGGGCGATACACGCACCGAAGCGCTGGCCGATGTGAACGAAGCTCGCAAGCGTGCCTATCGCCACACCGGGCGGTTTGACGCCGGGGTGCTGTCCCGGCTCGACCGCGCCCGGGCGGCGGACCAGTTTAATTACCGTTTGAACAAGGACGGCGGTTTGCGGTCTGATTCCGTGGAGGCATTGCCCCGGGCGGAATTTACAAAGTTGCTCGACCGGGTGGAAACGCAGTTGCAGGAAATGGGCCGGGCGATTTTTTCCGGCGCGGCGCAGGTGGATCCGTATCGCAAAGGGCGCGAGACGCCGTGTGAATTCTGCGATTATCGGGCGGCCTGCCGGATTGATCCATGGACGCACTCGTATCGTGTATTGCGAGCGGTTCCAATTGATGAACAACCGTGAAACATTTGATAGCCAGAACCGGAGTGGTAGGGACGGCGCGCTGCGCCGTTCCCGCGCCGTTCAGGCGCGTCGCGGACTTTAACCATGCCATTGACACACCTCATTCGTTCCGCCCGCTGGACGCGGGCGGGAACATCGCAGCGCGATGTCCCTACCGATAAAACACGCCGTGAGGCTCCGTTTTTTGAGGCCATTTTGCATTTTGATCACGGTGTTTTTAACCGCAGGCTGCAATGCGTCGCCGACGAACAACATTGACACCCGGCGTGAAATCACAAACTCAACAAATCAAACCATGAAGTTTCCAGTCACCAAAACCGACGCGGAATGGCGCCAGGAACTGACGCCCGAACAATATCGCGTGCTGCGCGAGGCGGACACGGAACGTCCGTTCACCGGAAAATATTGGAATACCAAGGAACCCGGAGTTTACCGCTGCGCTGCCTGCGGGGAGATCCTTTTCACCTCGGGCACCAAGTTCGACTCCGGCTGTGGCTGGCCGAGCTTTTATGATCTGGCGGCGGCGAAAAAGGTTGTTCTCCGCGAAGATGACACAGTCGGCATGCACCGCACGGAGGTGCTTTGCGCACAGTGCGGCGGGCACCTCGGCCATGTATTTGATGACGGCCCGAAACCGACCGGCTTGCGCTATTGCATCAACTCGGCGGCGTTGAACTTTGAAGGAACCAATTCCCCGGACGTCAAGCAATGAGCTTCCCGAAAGCAGGTAATTTTGAACCACGAAAAAACATTGAGCCGCAAAAGAACGCAGAGAGACAGACGACAATTCTCCCTCGCCCCGCTCAAACGGGGAGAGGGCCGGGGTGCGGGGCTCGCTCATCAAATCGGCAAGAATTCGATTAGCGACGCAACACACGAACAAGTTTTGACACGGATCCCACAAATGACCGCGAATCGGAAACGGAAATTGGGATTCCAGGATTCCATCCGTGTCTCAAAACACGAGCACCGGCGCTGCCGCGGGCGGTTAATGATATTCCTGCAAGGTTTGCACTCCGTAACCGTTCTTTTTCAAGGCGGCGATGCCGCGGGCGGCGGCCTTGGCCCCGCTGAGCGTGGTCATGATGGGTGTGCCGGTGTAAACAGCCGTGGTGCGGATTTTCACCTCGTCGGCGCGCGGGGTGGCGCCGGAAGGCGTATTGATGACCAGCTGGATTTCCTTGTTCTTGAGCAGGTCGATCACATTGGGCCGGCCCTCGAGCAGTTTGAGCGTGCGCCGCACCTTCAATCCGGCCTTTTCCAGCACCCCGGCAGTGCCACTCGTGGCCACTAGTTCAAAACCCAGGTCGGTGAATTGTTTCGCCACCGCCGCAACTTCATTTTTGTGTGCGTCACTGACGCTGATGAACAACTTGCCACTGAGCGGCAGCGGCGAGCCCGCAGCCATTTGCGACTTCGCGTAGGCGATGCCACGGTCCGAATCCAGGCCCATGACTTCCCCGGTCGAGCGCATTTCCGGCGAGAGCAGAATGTCCTGCCCGTGAAAACGGTTGAACGGGAATACGGATTCCTTGATAGCCCAATACTTCGGCCAGATTTCCTTCGTAAAACCGAGTTCCTTCAGCGTCTTTCCCGCCATGACCTTCGCGGCGAGCTTGGCCAGCGGAAAGCCAATGGCCTTGCTCACAAACGGCACGGTGCGCGATGCGCGCGGATTGACTTCGAGTACATAAACCTTCTCGCCCTTCACCGCATATTGCACGTTCATCAGGCCGATGACCTTCAACTCACGCGCCATGGCATGCGTGTAACCGCGGATCGCTTCGATGACTTTTTTGGAAAGGGTGTGCGGCGGCAGCACCATCGCGGCGTCGCCGGAATGCACCCCGGCAAACTCAATGTGTTCCAGCATGCCGCCGATGACGATATGTCCGTCATCCGGATTTTTGAAATGACCGACGTCCGTGATGCAATCCACGTCCACCTCGGTGGCATCCTCGAGAAACTTGTCCACCAGCACCGGCCGCTCGGGCGAAGCCTCCACGGCAAAACGCATGTAATGCTGAAGTTCGCTGTCGGAATAAACAATCTGCATGGCGCGCCCGCCCAGCACGAAACTTGGGCGCACCAGCACCGGATAGCCAAGCCGTTGCGAAGCCACGAGGGCCTCGGCTTCATTGGTGGCCAGGCCGTTGGGCGGCTGGGGGATTTTCAACTTGTCGAGCATCGCCGCGAAAAGCTTGCGGTCTTCGGCGACCTCGATGCTCTGCGGCGAGGTGCCGATGATGTTGACGCCGTTTTTTTGCAGGCCGAGCGCCAGGTTCAACGGCGTCTGCCCGCCGAATTGCGCGATCGCCCCCCAGCAACCTTCGCGCTCGTAAATATGCAGCACGTCTTCAAGGGTCAACGGCTCGAAGAAAAGTTTGTCGCTGGTGTCGTAATCAGTCGAAACCGTTTCGGGATTCGAGTTGACCATGATGGTTTCAAATCCGTCCTCCTTGAGCGCGAAGGCCGCATGGACGCAGCAGTAATCAAATTCTATGCCCTGGCCAATGCGATTCGGTCCGCCGCCGAGAATCATAACCTTTTTCTTTCGCGTCTTCTTGACCTCGTCGTCACCGCGGTCGTAGGTTGAATAATAGTACGGCGTGTAGGCCTCGAACTCGGCGGCGCAGGTGTCCACGAGGCGATAGCTGGGCACAAGGCCGAGTTTTTTCCGCCGGGCGCGGATTTTGTCCTCGGTGGTACCGGTCAAATGGGCGATCTGCCGGTCGGAGAACCCCAGGCCTTTGGCTTTTATCAACGTATCACGTGTCATGTGTCGAGTATCACGGATTGTCTTCAACTTGCGCGCGTTTGTTCAGGGAACGTTTCAAACCGCCAATGAGAGCCTTCGCTTTAGCGGCCTGTTGGTAATGCGAATTAAATTCAGCCTCGCTCAAATAGCCCGCATCAGAGGCCACGTAAAGCAATGATTGAACTTCGGCAGTTGAACGCCTCGCAATTCCAAGAAAACGGGCAAATTCGACCTTGGATTCGCAGTCAAACCCTTCAGCGGTGTTGCTCATCGAGGAAACCGTCGCCCGCTGAATTTGATCCTTTAGTCCAAAATCCTTCGCAAACGAACCAGCACATGTTTGCCGGTATATGTTTGATGTCAGCTCGCGCGCCGCCTGCCAAGCGCGAAGGTCTTCGAAACGTTTTACCAAAGCCATAAGACACCTTCTTTCGGTGGAAGTTTTGTTGTTATTTATGTTGGTTCGATCATGGTGACTTGATTGCTGTTTTGCACGCGCACCGGACACCTGACACTTGATCCTTGACACAAAATCACATCAGCCATGGCATCAGCGCGGAATCAAATTCGTCATAGTAAGCCGCAAAGTGCCCGCCGTGTCCAGCGGGGAGTGGATTCGCGCTTGCTGCCAGCGTGGCTTTGCGATACGAAAACGGCGATGAAACAACTCGGGCGGGCCCTGCTATGGCTGGTCTGGTTCGCCCCAATGCTTGGGTGGGCACAAGTGGATCCGATCAAGCGCGATCTGATCCAGCTCGGTTTCAATCAGCCATTCGAGGGCCACGCGCCGTTCGCCGGCTACGCGTTTTATTATCATAACCAGCCGAATTTCCTGCGCACCAACCTCACGCTCCGTCTGGCGGTGGCGCCGATCTATGTGGATTCCGAATTTGGTTTTGTCCAGGGGCTGGGACCGAACACGGATTTTGGCCTTGGCCTGGCGGGCGGCGGCTTCGCCGACAGTTACAACGAAATCCATGGCGGCACCTACTTTCCCAGCCTGTCCTTTGACGGCCATGGCGCCGAAATCTCGGCGAGTGTCTATCATCTGTTCAATCCCGGCGACCTGATCCCGTTGAACCTCATCCTGCGCGGCACGGCGCACTATTCCACCTTTGACCGCGCGGCGAACACGGATCCCGCCTTTCAATTGCCCGGGGAACGCGGCGAATTCAGCGTGCGCACCGGTTTGCGTTGGGGGGGCATTGAGCCGACGCTGTTTCCGGCGCTCGCCATGGAACTGTCCCTCTGGTATGAGGGACAACTCCGCACCGGCTACGGCCCCTATGGCATCAATGGCGGTTACCAAACCGAGGAGCAATCGCATTTGTTTTGGACGGAAGCCGCCTTGTCCTACACCTTGCCCGAGAGCCAGCAGAACTTTTATGTGCGCCTGATCGCCGGCTCGAGCGTGGATGCCGACCGTTTCAGTGCCTACCGGCTCGGCGGATATCTGCCGCTGGTTTCGGAGTTCCCGATGTCACTGCCCGGCTATTATTTTCAGGAAATCAGCGCCCGCCAATTTTTGTTGTTCAATGCGAACTACCTGTTGCCGCTCGACAAAAGCCAGCGGTGGAACCTGAGTGCGAACGCGGCCACAGCCATTGTGGATTATCTGCCCGGCACGGGACAGCCCGGCAACTCCCTGACCGGCGTGGGCGGCGGCATTTTATATCGCGCACCCTCCGACCGGTTGAAAATCATGTTCGACTATGCGTATGGCGTGGATGCCGTGCGGTCTCACGGTCGCGGCGCGAACAACATCGGCATCCTGCTGCAATGGGATCTGGAGAAGACGCACGGCGAGGGATTTACCCCGGCCCATCCGGACCGCTGGCGCGGATGGCAATGGATTTTTCCCGACTAAAGCGAGAGGGAAGTCCTTCCGCGTGTTTCCGCGTTTTCGCGCCGGCAGGTTCGATTCAACTTGCGTAAAACGCCGGGGCTTGGTTTATTATGAGGACCGGGCGCATATGGTGGAATTGGCAGACACGCTACTTTGAGGTGGTAGTGCCGAAAGGTGTGCAGGTTCAAGTCCTGCTATGCGCACCAGTTTTGGTCAGTGCTTGCCCCGTGCCGCAATGAACTTTTCCGCGTATTTGCCCAGCAAATCGGCTTCCAGGTTCACTGCGTCACCGACTTTGCGTTCCCGCAGAGCCGTGATTTCGTAGGTGTGCGGTATGATCCAGATGCGAAAACCTTTTTTCTGCACGCCCGCCACCGTGAGACTGATGCCGTCCACCGCCACCGAGCCCTTGAACACAATGTAGCGCATCACCTCCACTGGCGCGGCGATGTCGAGCACGTGGTCCTGCCCGGCGCGCTCCCAACGGATGATTTTGCCGACGCCGTCAATGTGGCCGGTGACAAAATGTCCGCCGAACTCACCGTCCGCCCGCAACGGCCGCTCCAGATTGACCAGTGAACCGGGTTGGGCGAACTGGAGGTTGGTGCGCCGCCAAGTTTCCTGCAACAGATCAAACCGGGCCAGCTTGAATTTACCGCGTGAGGCAACTTTTACCGCCGTCAAACAACAGCCATTGATGGCCAGGCTGCCGCCCAGATTCAGGCCGCGACCGGTCGCACCGGTGCGCACGGTCAATTCGATGGACTTCGCCGCGGGCTTGATGCGCTCGACGGTTCCGGCTTCTTCAACAATACCTGTGAACATGGCGGAAAAACTTAAGGCCGTAATGAGACTCTGTCGAGCAGCCTTTGATTCGTGGCGGCGGCTCGGAAGAGCACCGCAAACCTGATGCAAAAGGTCGGCACTTTGCCGAGGTGCCGCTACGGAATGACCCGCGCCGTCAGCAATAAATCCGGACCGAGCCGCTTCCATTCGAGCTCGCGGAGTAGAATCACCTGCGCCAGATGTTTGACTCCTTGACCCGCAACGGCCTTCCGTGAATCCCGCCCGCCCAGGATTTTTGGCGCGTAAAAGAAGGCCACGCGCTGTGCCAGTCCACCGAGCAGGAACGAGGCATTCACCTCGCCGCCGCCTTCAACCAGCAGGGTGGTGACATTTTCCGAACCGAGCTTTTGGAGCAGCCAGCGCAAATTGATTGCCGATTGTCGATTGCCGATTGCCGATTTGGCCAATGGCGCAACCAGTACATTCACCCGTTTGGCTAAAGCTGCGACACGAGTTTTTGGGGCAGATTTGCTTACAACAACCGTTGTCCATGCGGCGTGCTTGTCGCCCGCCACTTTTGCCGTCAATGGCGTCCGCGCCATTGAATCCAGAATGATTCGCCGAATCGGCTTTACCATCTTCCATTTACCATCTTTCGTCTTCGTCCTCGCCGTGAGACCCGGATCATCCAGCAGAACCGTATTGATGCCGGCGAGGATCGCATCCGCGCCGTGCCGCAGTTTCATGCCGTGGGTGCGGGCCTTTTCGCCGGTTATCCATTTGGATTCACCGGTGGCGGCGGCGATTTTGCCATCCAGCGTCATCGCCGCCTTGACGGTGACGAACGGTGTGCGCCGGACGATCCAATGATTGAACGCCTCATTGAGCCGGACACATTCGCTGGCCAGTTTTTGGCAGGGGGCGCAGTCCTCTGCGCGCCGTGGCCCGGCAGGACCCGGACCGGTACACGTGGAGGGAGGCTCCCTGCCTTCACCCAGGGAGGCAACGTCAATGCCTGCCCGGCGCAACATCTTAAAAGCGCGTCCGGAATGTTTCGGGTTGGGATCGGTTGCCCCGACAATCACGCGCTTGATTCCCGCGGCGATGATGGCGTCCGTGCAGGGTGGGGTGCGCCCACGCGTGCAACACGGTTCGAGCGTGACGTAAAGCGTCGCGCCCTTGGGATTGTGGCCGTGCTTTTGCGCGTCGCGGAGCGCCTCAATTTCCGCGTGGGGTCCTCCTGCGCGCCGGTGCCAGCCGCGGCCGATGATTTTGCCGCCTTTCACCAATACCGCGCCCACCATCGGATTCGGCGAGGTCGTGCCATAACCGCGCCGCGCCAGACTCATGGCCAGTCGAATCTGGTTGAGCTGGTTCTTGGAAAAGAATTTCAGCCGCGTATCCATTTAAAAGTGAATCAGTCTAAAACAACCCCAGCCGCCGCAGGAGGAAATATTCATTGATCGGGTCGTCATCAGTGATTTGAGCCCCCGGGCTGGGGCCGCTCTGGGTCAAAATTTCTTGCGTTACAACCAACGCCAGATAGCCCGGCAAATTTGTGGAAGAACTCCATTCCAGGAGATCTTTTTTTGCCCTTTCCGGCATTTGCAACATCAGCTGGTCAGGTGACGGCACCCTGATGGGTTCCGAGGAGGCCAACAGGTGCATCCCCCACTGTTCAACTGACGGGAAGCAGCGGACATACGGGAATGATTCCTGAACGGTTCGAGCGACAGCCTGTTGCGTAACGGCTTCTCCGCCCGGGAACCACATCTGGAGAATGCCTTCGGGTTTCAAATGCTGTCGGGCTAGTGCGTAGAATTCCCTGGAAAATAGCAGGCTGGAACCCGCTGCTTCCACCGGTGGCGGTGGATCAACCACGATCACATCAAATCCTTTTGCCGTGCGTTTGAGATAGCGTCTGCCGTCGTCAATAACGATATGTCCCTTGGGATTGTTGAGGATGTCCGCCGTATCCGCATGATAAAACCCAAAAGCCTTCGTCACACTTGGCACCAGTTCCACCACCGTTGTGTCGATATCCCAACTCAAAGCCGAACGATAAGTCGTACCCATGCCGAAACAAATGACCAGGGCTGATTCAGGTTTTCCTTGATGAAAGGCCAGCGGCAGATGAACCATGAACTTGGTGATGGGTGTCAGCTTGGTCATGCCAACACCATTGACCAAAAGAGACCGTCTCCAACCTTCGCCAAAAGAAATCACTGAGGCGGCGTAATCCCGCCGCACGGTTGTGTGCTTCTCGGTTTTGAACAGCATGCCCTCATAATCTTCGGAACCTGACGAAGCCCAGATCAGAACAGCCCCGACGGCGAGCCCCGCCCCCATGCGCCGCCACGGGAGTCGCGGTTTGAAAAAAAAGAGCAAAAAAACAAGAAACGGCAGGCTGAGCAGGATCAATGCATAACGTTCACTCAAATGAGGCAGCAAAATATAGCAGGCAAACAACGGCCCCAGGATGCATCCCAGGACATTGATCGCATAAGCCCGGCCGGCACCGGTCGGATGGCCGGCCGCATATTCGTCGATCAGGCCCGGGGTCAAATATCCAAGCACCGCGCAAAACGGACAGATGCTGGCCAACAGAATGATGACGCTGATCACATTGACCGAGTTTGACCAATAGTGGGCCACAACAAATCGCGGATTGTTGGCCAGCACCGGCAGCAGGGCCGTGATCGCCAGCGCGAAAATCAATCGCCCCGTTGAACTCAGGTGATGCTTCCGCAGGCTTCGGCGATACATCCAGGAACCGAGAAAAGTGGCCCCCAAATAAGTAAAAACGATCAGCGCGAAGGAATAAACCTGTGTTTTTAAAACCGGCGTGAAAGCCCGCGTCCACACCACCTCCATCGCCATGGCCACAAATCCAGTCGAAAATAATATCCATCTGATCAGCCGGCCGCGGGAATTGCCCAAGGAGGACAAGCTGCCTGGCCCGGCTGAAGGTTCCGCCTCCTCTGGCACCGCCGATGCAAAGCCACGCTGTTTCCAGCCCAAATAACCAGCCATGCCGGCGATGGTGAAATTGCCTGCAGCTGCCAGCCAGAGGGTGTGGTGAAAGCCGAAAACTTCGATCCAAACGACGGCGGTCAAAAAAGTTCCACTCATCGCACCCAGCACATTGGCCAGATAGAGAAAACTGAAACTTTCCGCATTCCGGCAATCCTGTTCCCGAATGTAAGCCATCATGAAGGGAAAAGTCGTCCCCATGCACACGCACCAGGGCAGCAGGGAAACGGCCAGGACCAGGGCGGAAAGCGACAGGTAGCGAAAGGAATCCGTCTCGCCGCTCGTCAGCAAGATGTGTTCGCCCAGGGCAAATAATTTCGGAACGGCAAAAGCCCCCAGCCCGATCAAGAACTCAACCCCGGCATAAAAGAAAACAGCGGACAGGCCGGTTTGTTTGACCAGTGAAGGAATCCAGCGGCCACCCACCCAGGATCCGATGGAAAGCCCCAACATGAAAACTGACAACACCACGGACAGCACGGGCATGATGATTCCGAACGAGGCAAAAGCCATGCGGGTCCAAACCACCTGATAAACGAGGCTGGAAAACCCGGATACAAAAAAAAGAGAAAACAAAACCCGGCGCGTGAATTGATGCATGCGGTTCCCATCTACACGCGTCATCCCGTTTGGACAAGCTTCAATCTTCGCGGTTCACGGGCCATTTTACCTCAAACAACGCCTGGGAGAACTGCTTCGCGTCGAAGGGCTGCAAGTTATCTGCTGTTTTGGGAAGATGGCCATTTGATCACGGGCCGGTCCCTTTCCGTTGAATGTGCTCCGGCGGCAGTGGAACTGGGGTAGTAATCAAAACAGGTTCCAATGCCGCAGCAGGAAATATTCGTTGTATGGCCCGTCATCCGTAATCTGGATTTCCAAATCCGGGTTGAGGAAACGCGCCAGGTCAACCTCCTTGGATACCACCCGTCCGAGATAGGCGGTGACATCCGGGGAATCACTCCATTCCAGAAGGTCCTGCTTGGCGCTTTCAGGCATCCTCGCCGTCAGCTGTCCCGCATCCAACGGTTTAATGGGTTCCATGGACGCCAGCAAATGTATGCCGCCACCTTGCACCGGCCCGTAACCACGCGTATAGGGGAAGGAATCACTGAGGGATCGAGTTGCGGCCTGGCCCATGGAAACATTCGAAACATCCCCGCCGGGCACCCAGGTCTGTAAAATTCCATGCGGTTGGAGATGCTGTTTGGCCAGTTCATAGAATTCCTTGGAATAAAGCAGGCTGGAACCGGCAGCCTCCGGTGGTGGTGGCGGATCAATCACGATGACGTCGAATTTTTCCGCGGTGCGTCTCAGATAGCGTCGGCCATCATCAATGACGATCTGTCCCCTGGGATTGTCGAGGTACTGTTTGGCATCCGCGTGGTAAAACTCAAACGCCTTCGTGACCCCGGGCACCAATTCCACGGTCGTCGTGTTTACCTCCCAGCTCAGGGCCGAGCGGTAAGTGGTGCCCATGCCAAAACAAATAATCAGGGCCGATTGCGGCCGGCCCTCGTGAAAGGCCAGCGGCAGGTGGGCCATGAATTTGGTGGTTGGAATCAGTCCGGTCATCCCAACCCCATTCACGAAAAGGTGCTTGTGCCTCCCCTCCCCAAAGGAAATGGTGGACGCGGCATAGTCCCGCCGGATGGTGGTGTCGGTTTGGGTTTTTACCAGCAAGGCTTCGTAATCCTCGGAGAAGAATACCGTCCAGACCAGGATGCTGCCGGCGATCAAGCCCCATCCCCAACGACTCCTTTGCGGCAGGGATTTGCTCAGGAACAAATAATATCCCAGGAAGGGCAGGCTGAGCAAAACCAACGCGCTTTTTTCACTGATCCACGGCAACAAAATATACGAGGCAAACAGCGGCCCCAGAATACAGCCGATCACATTGATGGCATATGCCTTGCCGGCTTCAGCCGGATGACCGGTGGCGTATCCGTCAATCAAACCCGGCGTCAAATATCCCAGCACGGCACAAAGCGGACAAATGCTGGCCAGCAGAAAAGCGCCGCTGATCAAACTGATCTGTCCCGTCCAATCGTCTTTCATGAGTCGAAAATCATTGATCAGCGCAGGAAGCAAGGCGGTGAGCGCCAGCAGGGAAATGAGGACGGCCAGGGAACGGACGCGACGGTTTCGCAGGTCGCGGCGATACTTCAGGGAGCCCAAAAAGGTGGCCCCCAGATAAACACAGACAATGGAAGCAAACGAATACACTTGCGTATGCAGGACTGGAGTGAAGGCACGCGTCCAAATCACTTCCATCGCCATGGCACTGAATCCGGTTGAAAACAAAAGCCATTTAATGAGCCGGACGGCAACGCCTTGAAACGGGGTGACAACCACCGGACCGGGCAAACCGGTTGCTGCCGGTTCGGGGGTGGCGGAAGACGGGCGTCGGCTTTGTCCCAGGAGCACGCTGATGACGGCGATGGCGCAGTTGCAGGCAGAGGCGTCCCAAAGGGTTTTATGAAAACCCAATATTTCCACCGAAACCAGCGCCGTCCACAAAGTCCCGCTCATTGCCCCAAGGACGTTGGCCAGATAGAGATAGCTGAAACTTTCCTGATTGTTCCCATCCCATTCCCGGACATAGGCCATCATCAGCGGAAAGGTTGCGCCCATGCACACACACCACGGGAAAATGGAGATGGCCAGGACCAACGCCGAGAGGAAAAGATATTCGAAGGAATTGGTCTGGCCGGCCGACAACAAACAATGTTCTCCCAGCCCGAACAATTTGGGAACCGCAAAAGCCCCGCCCAGCCCGATCATCAATTCCGCTCCGGCATAAAAATAAGCCGCGGACCAGCCGGTTTTTCTTGTCCAGGGACCGACCAGCCGTCCTCCCGCCCACGCTCCCACCGAAAGTCCTAGCATGAACACCGAAAGCACCACCGAAAGCACCGGGGTAATGATCCCGAACGACGCAAACGCCATGCGCGTCCAAACCACCTGATAAACGAGGCTGCAAAAGCCGGACAAAAAGAAAAGCAGGAATAACAAGCGGCGCAGGGTTGGACTCATTATGCAGGAAGGATACAAAAGCAGGCGTTTTGTCCAAGTTTTGTTGACGCTCCGCGTCGAATCTCATTCCTCAAACAACGCCTGGGCGAACTGTTTCGCATCGAAGGGCTGCAAATCGTCCGGCTGTTCGCCGAGGCCGACGAATTTGATCGGCAGGCCAAGCTCCTTCTGGATGGCCACGACCATGCCGCCTTTGCTCGTGCCGTCGAGTTTGGTCACCACCAGACCGGTGAGCGGCACCGCCTTGTTGAACTCGCGCGCCTGGTTGAGCGCATTCATGCCCGTGGTCGCGTCCAGCACCAGCAACACCTCATGCGGCGCGCCGGGCAGTTGCTTGCCGATGACGCGATGCAGCTTCTGTAATTCCTGCATCAAATTGTGCTTCGTGTGCAGCCGGCCCGCAGTGTCGATGAACAGGTAATCCGCCTGGCGCGCCTGCGCCGCCGTGACCGCATCGTGCGCCACGGAGGCCGCATCCGCGCCGTAAGCGCCGGCCACGACGTCAACCTTCAATCGCTGGCCCCACAATTTGATCTGCTCGATGGCGGCGGCGCGGAAGGTGTCGCACGCGGCCAGCAACACGGTTTTCTTTTGCGATTGAATCAGGTGCGCGAGTTTGGCCGCCGTGGTCGTTTTTCCGGTGCCGTTGACCCCGACGATGGAAACCACCGTGGGGCCGTTCGCGGCTTTGCTCAAGTCCGCCCTGCCGGCCAGCAGATTTTTTTCCACCTCGGCCCGGGCAATGCTGAAGACGTCCAGGCCCGCGCCGCCCTGGGTTTCGTAGGCGTGTTTCACGGTGGCGACAATTTGCCCGGTCACGGCCAGGCCGAGGTCCGCGGCAATGAGCGCCGCTTCGAGTTCCTCGAGCGAGGCCGCGTCCAATTTGGGCGAACGCGTGACAATGCGTTTGATTTCGTGGACCAGCTTGCTGTGGGTTTTCTGCAGGCCGGCTTTAAACTTGGCGAAAAGATTCATGGGTCGAGCGTCGAGAGGTGGGCGTCAAGAGCCGGAGTGGCAGCCGTTCCGGCGATCGACTTTCGACTCTCGACCTTCGACTTGAGTTTTTCCACGTATTCGTAGGGCAGTTTGACCGTGCCGATGAGCGGTTTACCCTTGCTGAAACCATGGCAATCGGAACCGCCCGTCACCAGCAGGCCGAATTTTTTGGCGACTTCCAGGTAACGCTCCGCCAGCGCGACGGAGTGTTTGGTGTGAAAACATTCAATGCCGTCGAGCCCGGCCTCCACGAGTGCAGGAATGATTTCGTCCGTGCGGTTCAGGCCGGGATGGGCCATCACCGCGAGCCCACCGGCCTGGTGAATCAACTCGACGCCCTCCAGGGCGGACATCTTGGCCTTGGGCACCCAGGCCGGCCGGTTCTTTTTGAGAAAACGCTCGAACGCCTCGTCCAGATTTTTGACCAGGCCGGCTTTTACCAGCGCCCGGGCGACGTGCGGCCGGCCGGGGGATTTGCAGTTGGCCAGCGCAAAAACGGATTCCACTTCCAGCGGGACGTTCAATTGGTTGAGCCGGGAGACCATCTCGCGAATGCGGTCCTGGCGCACGGACTGGAACCGGGCAAGTTCCGTGAGCAGCTTTTGATTCTGCGGATCCAGGAAATAACCGAGGATGTGCAGTTCGATGTCGTTGTATTCGGCGGTGAGTTCGGTGCCGGTGATGAGCTCGATGCCCGCCGCGTGGCAGGCCGCCGCCATGCGCGCGCAGCCCTCGACCGAATCGTGATCCGTCAGCGCCAGGGCGGTGAAGCCGAGCCGTTGGGCGTGCCCGGTCAGTTCCTCCGGCGAAAACGTGCCGTCGGAAAAATGCGTGTGCAGATGTAAGTCCGCGAATTTCATTTCACGATTCTTGCCGGCCGCATCAATTTGCCCTTGATCTTGTCCAGGATGCCATTGACAAATTTGCCGCTGTCCTGCGTGGAAAACTTTTTGGCGATGTCCACCGCCTCGTTGATGCTGACAATGGGCGGGATGTCCTCGCGGTGCAGCATTTCATAAATCGCCAGCCGCATGATGTTGCGGTCCACCGCGGCGATGCGATGGAATTCCCAGTTCTTTGCGTGCCCCTTGATGAGTTCGTCGATCGCATCGCGATGTTCCAGGGTGCCGCGAATCAACGGGTCGGCGAACAGGCGCGTCGCGGCCTCCTCGGCCGTTGGCGGCGGCAGTTCCACCGGCTGGCCCCAGGTGGCCGGGCCTTTTTCCCCGGCGATGGCGGCCGCGCGTTGCGTGTCCCAGAATTCATTGAGCGCCCCATCCAGGTTTTCCGGCGGGTTCAAATCGTGCTGGAACAAAAACTGCACGGCGCGTTCGCGCGCTTCACGGCGTTTGCCCATAGTCCAAGTCTAAAGTCTGGAGCCCAAAGTCTAAAGCCCAAAGTCAAACAATGCGATGCAACTTTGGACATTGGACATTGGACCGGGGGCTGATAAATTTTGCGCATGAGCAAAGTCACCCGGCTGCTGCATACGCGCTATCGCGTGAACGACCTGGAACGCACGGTGAAATTTTACCGCGAGGTGCTGGGCCTGAAGGAAATCCGGCGGCACAAATCACCCCGCGGTTCCGAACTGGTTTTCCTCCAGACGCCCGGAAGCGAGGAGCAGATTGAAATCACCTATTTCCCCGGCAGCGGGCCGGTGCAGGTGCAGCCCGATCTCACCCACCTGGCCTTTGAAGTGGACAGCCTCGAGGAGTTCGGCAAACACCTCGCCCAACTCGGCTTGAAATATTCCGACGGTCCGACGACCAGTTCCAGCGGCTCAACCTTCGCCTTCATTGATGCGCCGGAAGGTTACGAAATTGAACTTATCCAGAAGGGCAAAGGCGGTTGCTGATTCCCGGACCCAAGACCCCAAATCCCAGACCTTAAATACATGAGCGTTTTAATTGTCGGTTCCACCGCCCTCGATTCCATCAAGACTCCCAACGCGGAAAATCCGCGCCTGCTGGGCGGTTCGGCCAGTCATGCCGCCGTCGCCGCCAGTTTTTTCAGTCCGGTCAAACTGATCGGTGTCGTGGGCAACGATTTTCCGAAAAAGTACATCGCGCTTTACCGCCGGCACAAGATTGACCTGGCCGGCCTGCAGATCCTGCCGGGGAAGACATTCCACTGGTCGGGCGAATATGAGGCGAACATGAACAATCGCCGCACGTTGCTGACCGAACTCGGGGTGTTCGAGACGTTTACTCCCGCGTTGCCGCCCGCGCATCGGAATACGCCGTTTGTCCTGCTGGCCAATATCGCCCCGGCGCTCCAGCATCACGTGCTTGACCAGATGCGCCGGCCGAAATTCGTCGTGGCCGACACGATGGATTTATGGCTGAACATTGCGCTGCCGGATTTGCTGAAGTTGCTCCCGCGCCTCGACGGCTTCGTGCTCAACGACAGCGAGGCGCACCAGTTGACCAAGGAAGATAACATGTTCGCCGCGCTGAAAAAAATCCACAAGCTGGGGCCCAAATACGTCATCATCAAAAAGGGTTCGCACGGCTCGATCCTGTCCGGGCCGAAAGGATTTTTCATCTGCCCGGCGTATCCGTTGCATGAGGTCGTGGATCCGACCGGCGCCGGTGATTCGTTCGTGGGCGGCATGATGGGTTATCTGGCCACGGCGCGCGGCTCGATTGACGCCAACCTCCGGCGGGCGATGATTTACGGCAGTGTCACGGCGTCATTCTGCTGCGAAGGCTTCGGCCTGACGCGCACGACCAAGATCAAGCGCGCCGACATCGACCGCCGCGTGAAGGAACTGGAAAAGCTGACGAAGTTTTGACTGCGAAATACGCGGATAAACATGATGAAAGCTGTCATTCTGGCCGCCGGCAAGGGCACACGCATGCGGGAACTCACCAATCGCTTGCCCAAGCCCATGCTTCGCGTGCAGGGCAAACCCATCCTCGAACACATCGTCACCGGCATCCTCGACGCGGGCATTCACGACATCTTCATCGTCACCGGGTTTCGCGCCGAGGTAATTGAAAACCATTTCGGCGATGGCTCGGAATGGGGGGCGCGCATCGCGACCGGCCGCCAGCTCGTCCAGGACGGCACCGGCAAGGCGCCGGAACTGGCGAAAGCGTTTATCGGCAGCTCGCCGTTTTTGCTGACCTACGGCGATATCCTCGTTCCGCCTGCGACGTATCCGCAGATGGTCCGGCGCTTCGACGAAGGCGATTTTGCCGGCGTCATCACCGTCACGCCTGGCGAAGATGTGACCAAGGGCGGGTTGAATTTCTTCGACGAACAATTCTGCCTGAAGCGGTTGGTGGAAAAACCATCACCGGAACAGGTTGAACAATTGCGACGCGACCGCTGGCTCAAGCCGGGTGTTCCGGCGTGGTATAATGCCGGCATTTACATCTTCCGGCCGTCTTTGTTCGATTTTACGGTCCAATTAAAAAAATCGCCGCGCGACGAATACGAACTGACCGATGCCATCAGTGCCATGATTGCCGCCGGACAGAAACTGGCGGGACTGGAAGTTCAGGGCCGCTGGGTGGACGTTCGCGACCCCGAAACGCTGGCGAAACTGGAAAACGGGAATTGAACAGGAGCAAACGGAGACCATAGAGAAACGGGTCTTAATTTCCCCTCTGTTTCCTCCGTTTGCTCCGGTAAAAGGTCAGATAACAAACTTCGGTTCGTACACCGGCCCGAGGCCGTGATTCTGCAGCAGCTCGGAGAATTTCGCGATGCCGCGTTTCTCGTCCGAGGCCAGGTGATAGTGCACGTGCCAGCTGAGATAATCCCGGCGGAAATCCTCGTCGTACTCCTCGCGGGTCTCGATGAGGTAATCCAATGTTTCGAGGCCAAAGTTTTTCGCCTGCCGCAGTTCGGATCGCAGCTCCTTGTTTTCAATGCCTCGCCGCAACGCCCACACCGCATAAACGAACGGCAGATTGGTCAGCTCGTACCAGGCCGTGCCGAGGTCGAAAATTTCATGCACGTGGGTGGCGCGTTGAAAATCAATCGCCCGGTCGCCGATCAGCAGCACGGCATCGCGCTGTGCGGCGGTGGCATAATCAGTCAAAGGCTTGAATTCCGGTTTCACGCCGCGTTCCGCCAGCAATACCTTCAGCAGGTTCACGCTGGTGAGCGAAGCGGGGTCGCAAAAAACCTCCGTGATGCTTTCCAGTGGCACGCAATGCGCCAGCAACACGCTGTACACCTCGCCCAGCGACGCGATGGCAACACCGTCGAGGATATCATAGCGGTCATTGAGCAAGACCTCGGTGATGCTGACGAGCGCGGCATCAAGTTCGTCGCGGCGGAGCATTTCGGCAAGCTGGGCGGGCGTGGCAAAAAAGATTTCGCCTTCAATGCCGCGGGTGAGCGGCACGGCGTTGAAGTATTGCACCGAGCCGATGCGGAACGATTGGTTTGGTTCGGATGTGTTTTCCAATTGCCCCGAACCTACAAGTTTTCCCTCCCGGAAGCCAGCCTGTGAGGTCGCAGATGGCGTGCGTTTTGGTGGGGCGAGGCTACCGACGAGCCGGCTGGACGCGTCAAAGCGCGGTGACGACGGCTCGCGAGGACGCCCACCCCACCGAAAGCTGCAAAACGCACCACTACCAAATTACGAGTGGGGTTTTGTCCTCGGTTGTAGCATCGGCGCTGCGCGCCGATTTATTCGAGCCACAGGCTCGACATCGCTCTAATCACCCAGGCTGATGCCGAGTGCACGGGTGGCGTGAACAAAACCCTCGTCCAGCGGCACCGTGCGCAGTCGCCCGGTGGCTTCCGCCAGCGGCACGCTGTCCACAAATTTTCCGTTGTGCGCCACCATCCGGCCGAACCGGCCTTCGGTGATCAACTCGACGGCTTTGGCGCCAAACAATGTGCACAGCACGCGATCCATGTAGGTGGGGCTGCCTCCGCGTTGCAGGTGGCCGAGCACCATGGCGCGGGTTTCCTTGCCGGTGCGCTTTTCAATTTCCGCCGCGACCACGGCGCCGATGCCACCCAGCCGCGCCTCGCGGTTTTGCTGCTGTCCGCCGGTCGTGACAAAGTCGCCACCCGCGGGCTTGGCGCCTTCCGCGGCAACGACGAGGGTGAAATGTTTGCCCTTTCTTTCGCGACCCTCAATCGCCGCGCAAATGCTTTCGTAGCTGAAGGGAATTTCGGGAATCAAAATCACATCCGCCCCACCCGCCACGCCGGCATAAATCGCAATCCAGCCGGCGTAACGGCCCATCACTTCCAGGACCATTACGCGATTGTGGCTTTCGGCGGTGGTGTGCAGGCGGTCCAGGGCGTCGGTGGCGCAGGCCACGGCCGAGTCAAAACCGAAAGTGATGGTGGTGGCCGCGAGATCGTTGTCAATGGTCTTGGGCACGCCGACAATCGGGATGCCGGCTTCATGCATTTGCTGGGCGATGGTGAGTGAGCCGTCACCGCCGACGGACACCAAGGCCGAAATGCCGAGTGTTTCCATGCCTTGTTTGGTCCCATCAATCAATTCCTTCGGCAATTGGCGGGTTTCGCCGTGGCCGGTTTTGGCGGAAAATTTCCCCCGATTGGCCGTGCCCAAAATGGTGCCGCCGCGCACGAGCAGGCCGTCGAGTGCCTTGTAATCGAGGACGCGATAATTCTGCGGAGACAGCAATCCTTCGTAGCCGCCGATGATGCCGATGGTTTCCCAGCCGCGCTGGGCGGCGGTTTTGGCGACCGCGCGGATGACCGCGTTCAGGCCGGGGCAATCGCCGCCGCCGGTGACAATGCCAATTTTATTGATCATTTGCTGTAAATTTCAGGCGGGTGTTCATTTTCCCCCCAGCCGCATCGCCTTTTGCCGCCGGCGGGGTCTTTCGAGACCAGAGCCATATCGGTTGAATTGGTCTGTTCCTTTAACTCCATCTGCCTTTGGCTGCAACAAGTTCTTGGTTTTGGATTATGTTATGCCCCATTGCCGTGGCGTCGAGGATTGCTCGCGGGGAAGTTCATGACCGGTGGATGCTGCGGCGGCGCAACGCCGCGTCCAGTTCCTCCACGACCGTCTTCACGAGCGCCATCATAATGCCCAGTGATTCGGCGCGGGGACGGATTTTCTTGGGCGCGTTCATGCCGCTGTGCAGGATTTCATTGGTAAGCAGCAACAGCAGTTCCGGCTGACAACTGGTTTTTGCAAAGTTCAGCAATCCGTCAGCTGAAGCTGATCTCATGACTTTATCAAGGTCGCGGCAGTTGCGATCAAACGCTGCCGCCAGGTCCGGGAAATTAATTTTCGGCGGGCGGCATCCTGGCGGCACCAGGGCAAACCACGCTTGCATGAGAAATGTGAGGCTAAACGAAAACTCGACCTCCGAAAGCACGTCCACCGTGAGTTCGTCCGCGTCGTCGATCAAAGTCGTGCCACTCTCGAAGAGTGCCGCCTCGGCATCTGCCGCTGTCTTGAAGGCATTAACCGCGTCATCCAACCGTTTGACCGCTTCCTCCAGGCTCAACGGCAACGCCGGCAGCGGCGGTGCGGGCGGCAGATTCGGATTGGGTTCACGCTCGCCAACGAAATCTTCTCCGTCAGGCAGATCGTCCTTCTCTTCCTGGTCCGGCGGCGGGGGACGCCACGGCGGCGGATCAAAAATGATTTCATCCGCGCCCAATTCACGCAGCAGCCAGTTGATGTCGTCGGTGCGCCCGGTTCGCAGGTTGCGCTCGTCGTGCGCCTGCACCCGTTGCTTCAACAAATGGATCAGACGGGGCCTCAGTGCCGGGTCGCGGGCGGCTTCGCGCGGCGTTTTGTGGTCCAGCGCGGGAATATTGTCATCTAAAAACACACGGTCGGCGGCATGCATCAGTTCGAGTTCGACTTCCTCCCGCGACCGGCCGGGAGGAAGCGGCGGGACGCGTGAAGAGGCCAGCAGGATTCTTTGCGGTTCGTCCAGCAGGCGCGGCGGGACGAGGGACTCGTCCACGGACGGTTCCTTGGTGGCCATGCGCAAGCCCAAATCATCGAGACGTTCACTCGTGAACCGGAGGCATTGGCCGAGATGAGCTTCAAACTGCCGCCGCAACTGTGCGAAACGTTCGCCGCCGAACGCTTCAAGCCGCCAGCGCGTCTGGCCGAGCAAAATGCGGCCGAGCACCGCGCGCCCGCCGGGTGGCACGGCCTGCTTCACCGCCACCGATTCCGTGAACCAGACGCGCGTCTCGGCAAAACCTTCCCCGCGTTCCTCGTCGGAAAGGTCGTCCGGCGCAACGTCGGGCAATTGGTCCAGCTGTGCGCGGCATTCGGCAAACGGCGCCTGCAATTCATACACGGCCTTGCCATAACGGGCATCCATTCCGGTGAGCATTTTCATCCGGCGCGCCCGGGAGGTGGCCGTCAGGGCTTCGCTGAATCGGAGGAAATGTTCCGCCAGCCAGCGGCGCGCACCGTCCACCGTGGCCGGACCGCCCAGATGCCGGACGATTTCCATCACGATCTCCTCGGGTGAGAACTGCGCCATTTCGGGAATCACCGCCGCGGTGCCGCTCAACCGCCAGAAGTGCGGCAGCGGATAAATCCATGTGAGCACGCTGGCAAACCGCACCGCCATGCCGGCCAGTCCACGGTCCTGAAATCGCATCGGCGGCGCGTCCGGCGCGAGCAAATCCACCGCTTCCACGCGTTCGCCGTCCAGCACGCGATGTATTTCCACTAGCGCGATGCAGGTCTGCATTTTGGCCCGCAGCAGGAAACGCTGATCGCTCTTCAATTCGCGAAACCCGGATTTCTCCCAGCGCTGACAGCAAGTAAGACCGTCCGCTTCCGGCGCAAAGAATAAATTCCATTCAAACCACGCATGCATGGCGTGGAGGCTGGGATGGCTGCGCGCCTGCTGCAGCGCCTTTTCCATCGCCGGCCGATCCGCCGCGTGTTCCATCATATAATCCATGGTCTGGCGGTCCAGCTTGCCCTCAAGTTCGAGGAACCGGGAGTAATTCGTCGGCGCAAACGGATCATGCGGACACGTCGCCGGACAGGCGTAAGGGTTGTGGCGTTTTGCCACGCATTCGGAGACAAGAATTTCGCGCCCGACCGCCGGGCAGGGACGATTTTTTGAAGCTTTGCTCATTCGCTGGCGGGAAGAATGCCAGCGAGTCGGGGCCAAGGCAGGCATTTTTTCCGTCGTTTCAGGCTCTTGACCACGAACGGCGCGATCTGCTTGTCATCCTCGACCACCCGGATTCGCATGCCTGCCTATGATGGCCGAGTCGGATGACCGGGCAAGAAAAGTCGTGCTGGCCAGCGGTGTGGATTTACAGGTTGCGAAAAGATTCCTCGGTCAGGCCGGCTTGTTTTAGAATGGAGCGAAAGGTTCCGGTCGGCACATCGCCGGGGTGCATGGCCACATAAGTCTGGCGTCCGTCCTGATGGCGCAGCACCACGTGCGAACCGGATTGGCGACGAACCACAAAACCGGCACGTTGCAGTTTGGCCAGAACCTCACGCGCTTTGTAGGGCATCGTCGGGAAGCTCGATGGTTGAGAACAAAATTTCGGAGGAGGGTGAAACATGGTCGCCGCTGGCGTTCTTCTCGGCGACCCAAAGTTTGAGCAGATCCAATGCGGCGCTGCGCGCGCCGTCAATTCCCAAGCCGTGCGTGGTCAGACCCAGGCTCGGCAAGTGCGCGTAAAAATAGCCCGGCGGAAAATCCTTGTCCTGAACCTTCTCGAAAAGCACGCCGATGTTCATGATTAATTAATAACTCGGAAAAAGGTCATGGTCAACGGATGAGTTTATTTGCGATGGGTGCATCTTGACACTGTCTTTAATTCGGCAACGCGGACGGATCATTCCATTTTATGCTTCCTGTGACTTGTCCTCGTATTCCTCAATCACCTTGTCCGACAAATGCTCAAGATGTTTTTCTTCGCGTAAATCCGTGACATTGTCGTAAGAAAGATAGGTGCATATGTCCGACAATGCACCTCCCTCCAGCAATGCAAAAACCGGCCGGCGAATTTCTTGAAAAACCTTATCACGTCTTGAAGGAGGCGCAACGATGTGCAATTTGATTTTTAGGTTGGGCTGCATCGCGAGCAAGTCAGCCATGCGAAGAATTCCAGAATAAATTGAAGTGGTGTGCTCGACTTCAAAAGCCCTGACGATTGTCCGCTTCTTTAGCCAAAGCACATCAATTTGCTCAATGGTTTTCATCGTCGTTTGGTCGAATCCGACTGGAAGCTCCTCGATCAGGACGCCGGTATCAGGTTTCCATTTTGTCAGCACTCTGCCACGGTCGGCACGAGGCAGCCAAATTTGAAATCCCATTCTCGATCCAATTTCCGCAAGGGCAGCTTGGATTTGTAGAGATTCCCGTATCTCGCCTTCGTTGAGCGCCTCGCTCTTTTCAGCCTCGGTATTTTGAGGAACAGTAACAATCACTTGCTGATCTGCTCGCTTGACGGTGTCCTCCGCATGCCAGAGATTCCAGACCGGCTCCGAATACAAAAACTGGTATAGTGTCCGCGCAGAACCGGCAAGACCAAGAGCACGAGTGGCCTCTTGAATGGATTCATTACTATGAGCAATCCGCTTTCCAATCGAAGCCGAAGCCCAATCAAAAGGTGACTTTATCTCCAGAAAGTCCATGAGAGCGTTTCGGTGCTTCATTGACACTGCCGACAAATTCTTAACTGGGTCATACGCTGCGAGTAGCGCGTTCAGCACATTTCCACTTTCACCAGTGAGTCGATTTTTTCCGGCAGTATTTGCGATGTACAACTCATCAAGCAATTGAGCTTTGCGATCAACGTTAGCCTCCTTGAAAATCGAATCCACCAAACTTGCGAGCTTTCTGTCAGAGTGAAGAATATTAAAAAGTTTCCGCCAGACGTTTTGTGGAACCATCACCTTGGCAACGACCTCACTGCCTTTGGTTTTGCCTTTTCCACAATAGTCGAGAATGCGAATAATGGCGTCGCAGTCGTCGTCGGAAATTATTTCCTTTCCCGGAGCAAGCACCCGCTCCGACCAGAAACGTCTGAAATCAGCGCCTTGTTTTTGCCAAATCCTGTCTTTGGTCGTCGAATCGTAGCTTTGGACAAATTTGGAAATGAGCTCCTGCGCGAAGCTTTTATTCATAATTAATTGGCACGTTACTAACGCAGCCACGGGAAAACAAAATCATTTTTGAATTTCTATTTACCAATCTGTTTCCTTGTAAATCTTCAGAAATTTCCCCCAGACGCACGTGCCGGTGTTGAAACCTGAAATAGTTGAATTTCACGCCGTTGCCAGATTGTCTTCAAGCATTTTTGAGCGTACGGAATTTTCAGCGGCTTCAGCAACAGGCGCGTTTTCGAGAATTTTGATCGGTTCGTAGAAGGTGTTGCGTTGTACCGGGGTGCGGCCGGCTTCGCGGATGGCTTTGATCATTTCCGCCTCGGTCTGCAACTGCGGCGACGCCGCGCCGGCCATGTGGAAGATGTGTTCCTCGATGATGGTGCCGTGCAAATCGTCTGCGCCGTAGCTCAATGCCACCTGTGCGAGCTTCAGGCCCATGCCCACCCAATACGCGGTGATGTGGTCAAAGTTATCGAGATAGATACGGCTCACGGCAATGGTGTGCAGCGAATCGAAGCCCGTCGGCGGGGTCTTCACCGGGATGTCGTTGTTTTCCGGTTGATACGGTAGTGGTACGAAGCCGACGAAGCCGCCCGCCTTCGCGTCCCCGCTTCGGCGCGGCAAGTGTGTCTCGTCCTGCAATGCGCGCAACTGGCGCAAATGGTCCACGCGGTCGGCCAGCGATTCGACGTGGCCGAAGAGCATCGTGCATGTACTACGACCACCTAGTTTATGCCATATTCGATGTACCTCCAGGTACTCCTCGGCGGATTCCTTGCCTTTGGCGATGGCCGAACGGACTTCCTTGCGGAAAATTTCCGCCCCGCCGCCGGTGAGGGAATCCAATCCGGCAGCCTTCAGTTCGGTCAAGGTTTGTTCGACCGATTTTTTGGCGAGCCAGGCGAGGTGCAGGATTTCAATGGCGGTGAAGCATTTGAGATGCAACCGCGACGAGGTTTCTTCGTAGCCGCCGACGTGAGGAGGCGGATTGGCCGTGGCTTGCGAATTGTCCGCCTCGTTACCTCGGCGGCTACGAGGGTCGAGCGCGCGCAGCGCCTTAAGCATGTCGGTGTAATAACTGAACGGCAGCGACGGATGCAGTCCGCCCACGATGTGCAGCTCGGTGATGCCGAGCTTCAACGCTTCGCGCGCTTTCTCGACAATCTGTTCGGTGGTGAACTCGAAGCCGTCGGCGTTGCGTTTCTTGCGCGCGAACGAACAGAACTGGCACGACAGGATGCAGTAATTGGAATAATTGATGTAGCGGTTGATGATATAACTGGCGCGGTTGCCGACCTTTTTCTGGCGCGCCAGATCGGCAATGGCGCCGACGGCGTTCAAATCCTTGGATTCAAGCAGCCGGAGCGCGTCGGCCTCGGAGATGCGCTCACCGGCGGCGACCTTGTCATACAGGTCGCGCAATTCGCTGCGTTGAACGAAGAAATTCATTCGTCCGCAGATTAAAGCAGCTTTTGCGCGCCAACGCAAATGCGCCAATCATCCGAATTGGAGCGCCGTTCTCCGATCCGGCGCGATTCAAGAAATCACTGTTGCAATCAACGAACACGCCGGGTCGGAGACCGGCGCTCGGGGTCACGGTTGGACCGGTGCGGGAAGTGGTCACGCTTGACAGGCGCGGTGGCGTTTGCGGGCCAGAAACAATGTGAGCCCGATAAATACAATGGGCGTGGTGAGGTGCATGATAATGGAGGAATAACTTTGCGGAAGGATGATCTCGCCAAGCGTTTCCTGGCCAACGGCTTTGATCAACAAAGCCAGCGTCCCCCCGGTCATCAGGGGTACTGAGAGTGAAAGCAAGTAGAGCGTGACGAACGTCAGAACCCAGGTTGCCCGGCGATGCAGCAGCCTGCCCAACCACAGGCTGAACCGTTGTCCTTTCTGGTTAAACAACCACCAGCAAAGCGCCAGGCTGCCGGCAAATCCAGCCAGATGCACCAGCGTAAACAAGGCCACGAGAATGGCATGACCATGTGATTTGAAGTCATAGCCCACGCCGTGCAACCCGAGGAGCAACGCGTTGCCAGTGACAAGCCCGATGGCGCCTGAAACGAAGCTCCAGACCTGATAGCCGATCAACATCCAGAACAGCCGGTCGATCCAGACGGCCGTCCCGTTTACCTTGCCAAACTCCAGCTCCAGCGCGCCACCTTTACCAATCCGATTCGCAGCGATCATGAAGGCTTCCTCGGCGCACAATCCGCGGGTTTGCCAGGTGGCAATGGAATCGCGCAGATGAGATTCAAGCTCGTTCAAGTTTTCACTACGGAAGGCAGGCGATTGAGCGAGGTTTTCGCGCCATTGTTGAATCGCGCGGTTCAGGTCAAACGAGGTTGTGGTTTCCATAATTTGGTCAGGGTTTCGTGGACAGTGAGCCACTGTTGTTGTTCGTCCTGGAGGGCTTTGCGGCCTTCTTTGCGCAGGCGGTAATACTTTCGCTTCCGGCCGGTTTCCGCCTCGCGCCATTCGGATTCGATCAAATCCTCCTCCTCCATCCAATGGAGCACGGGATACAACATGCCTTCGGTCCATTCGATCCGGTTGCCGGACAATTCCCGCACCCGCTGGATGAGTTCGTAGCCGTAGCTTTCACCCTGGGTCAACACGGACAACACCAGCGGCACAGTCGAGGCGGCGACCAGTTCTTTTGAAAGCATGGCACCACTATGCCTAGCAGCGCAATGCTTGTCAAGCGGGAAATGAATCGCGCATCATGCGGCCTCATTTTGGGTGGCTTTGAAGCAGTTTGATCATGGCGCCGACGGCTTCATCACTCGCCTGGAAGGCTGTGTCACCACTTTGATTCAGGCAGACGAGGATGGCGAAATTCTTCTTCGGGGAGACCCAGACGTTGGCAAAATTCATCGTGTTGTCGCCGCCGTGGTTGAGGACGGTGCCGCCACCCCAGCCACGTTGAACCACGATCCAGCCAAGCGCATAATCGCCGCCAAACGGCGGCGTATGCAGCTTCTGATAGGATTCAGGTTTCAGCATTGCGGGTTCGCCCCGGTCGCCGCGCAACTGGTCCTGAATAAACCTGGCCCAGTCCTGGACCGAACAATGGATGCGGCCGGCGGGGCCCATGACGGGCGGGTTGTCCATGGCGGGGCCATTCTCCGCTGTCGGCTGGCCATCTTCCGTGTGGGGCCAGGGCTGGTCCATCTGACCCGGCGTTCCGGTGCCACCGAAACTGGCGGAGTTCATTTGCAACGGTTTAAATATTTCATCCGTGATGGCACGCTCCCAAGGCTGGCCGGTCACTTTTTCCACGATGGCGCCGGCAATGATATACCCGAGATTGGAATAGGCATAAGTGCTGCCCGGCCGGGTTTCGGGTTTCCGTGCGAGATACTCCTGCACTGCGCTCAACCGCAAGGCCTGCACATTGGTGCCGGAGTATCTGGCCAGGTCGAGATTTGCCGGCAGGCCGGCACGATGGGAAAGCAACTGCAGCACAGTTACTTTCTGAAACTCCGGATTCATTTGCAGGGCCAGGTCGGGGAAGATTTCGGCCAGCGTGGAATCCCATCGCAATTGCCCGCGTTCCACCAAACGCGCAATTAATGTACTGGTCATCGCTTTCCCATCCGAACCGAGATGCCAGAGGTCGTCGAGGGTTACGGGGACTTCCGTGCCGCGTTTGCGGACGCCGACAGCGCCGGCAAACTTGATGCCGTCGCTCGTCACCACGATGACCGCCATCGCCGGCACGTTGAACTTCCGCCGGATGGGCTTGAGCGCTTGCGTCACGGCTTCATCACCGGCCACCGGACAAAATGTCGGGGCGGGACCCATTCTGGCCAGCTTGTGTTGGTTGATGGTCCACGCCGCCGCCAGCAACAGTCCGACGCAGATGACCAGCATGCTGACTGCGCCCGCGACCAGGCCGAGTCCGAATGATTTGAGATCAAAATGCATTTTTCTTCAAGTTGCAGAAATCAGGTCTAATTCGCAAACGCACCGAACAGTGCCCGCATTTCCTCATCCACATCCGCCGCATCCGCCAGGGTTTGCGCGATTTCGTCACGGAGCAACTGCCGGTAGCGTTTTCGCATCCGGTGTACGGCCACGCGCACTGCTCCCTCATCCATGTCCAGCGTTCTGGCGGCGTCGGCGTGGGACAATTCACCTTTGCCGGCGGTGAGGAAAATCTTCAATTCGGCGAACTGCCTCGCGCGGCCGTCCACCTCACACTCGGCCTGAAGCCGTTCAATGACCTTGGCCAGCAGGGCCACGGCCCATTCGCGGTCGAACGCCTTGTCCGGACTCGGTTCGGCGGTGGCGGCAATTTGGAACTGGGTGTCGGCGGTCTGCCAGTCCAGCGACAGTGGCACCATGCCGCCGCCGCGTTTCTGGCGCCGGGACTTGTCCCATTCATTGGCCAGAAAATGTTTCAGCGCGGCGAGCAGAAAGGCGCGAAACCGGCCGCGTTCGGCGCTCAAGCCGGCCAGATAATTTTTTTCCAGAAAGCGCGCGAAGAAGGCCTGGGTCAGATCCTCGGCGTCTTCCCGGGTCTGGCCGCGGCGGCGGACGTAGGCATAGAGCGGGAACCAGTAGGTGCGGCACAATTCCTCCAGCGCGCGGTCGGATTGCGGCGTGGACCGCTTGCCCGCCGCGACCACAACCGTCCAGTGCGTCGTGGCGAAGATGTCGCCCGGCGCGCCCATGGATGGCGTGGAAGCTTCGGAGGTCACTCGATTTTACGAAAATGACGGATGAAAACGATGCTCCAGGACGCAACTCCAAACAAAAAAACGCCGGTTAGCGCCAGTAACAAATCCATCGGCAGATGCGGTGGCGTTGCGCGGTTGGCCAGGATCGTCAAATAATGGATCCCGGCCAAAAACAAGACCATCAAGCAGCTCATCCAAATCATCTGGCGCGAGATATAGGCGCGGGTCTGCGCCCGGCGTTCCGGCGCCAGCCAATACTCGCGATGAGGGAGGTTCACAAACCGCGCCGGTATCAACCCGGTCAAAAGAGAGAGGACGATAAAAAACAGAGGGAGCCCTGCTCCCAGCCCGCCAAAAAAGACCAGGTCTGCGGATCGGCTCATCCAACCGTTTGCCTCGCCGCCGCCGCCAAAATGAATTGCCACCCGTTCCGGCAACAGCGAGACCGAACCGGCGATGAAGATCAGATAGCCCGCGCAAAGAAGCCCGAGCACGACGAATGGAACCGCGACTTTTTTCATCAGAACCTTTCACAAATGGTCATTCCAGATTCAGGATTGAAGATTTACGGCGCAGCTTATGGTTTGGATGGCAGTGGTGGAGCCGGCTCGCTCTTTTGGAAGCACAAAATATAAAGAATGGGCAAAATGCCCGCGGTGTTGAAGATGGCCAGGCAGATGAACCACGCCAGTTGATTGTGGCGCGCACTCTTCCACAGGGCAATCAGCTTCCATACCCCGTCCCAGATTGCCAGGAGGACGATGAGGATTATAAACACGGCGAGCAAGGAACCTTTCATATTCGTTCTTTGGTTGATGGTTTTGGTTGTTCGTCAGAGGTGAATCGGTTCGTTCCCGTTCGCTGGACCGATTTTGTTGGCCGCTCATTTCCTTTCCTCATCTCCAAGTTTCAGATTCTGCAACTGCCGGGAAAAATCAAGGAATACAATGGTCGTTTTGTCAACGGTCACGACGCCATCCGCTTGCTGCAAACCCCTGGCGGAACCGGGAAAGTAATTCTCCAACACCTCAAGGGGAACAATCGGCGCGCCATTGTGCGTCTCGACGAGCAGCACATGACCGCGCGCTTGTGGCAAATAGGTGTCGTATTCCGTGTTGAATGACTTTTTCACGGTGAGTCCTGATTCGACCGCCTTCCGGATCATTGCCTGATAGTAAGGCGAGTTGCCGGCCACAAATGCCGTCGGATTCAGATCCGTCCCTCCGGCCGAATCCATAGGCAGCAGGGACTCGTCCAGATTACGAAAGCAGGCCTCGGTTTGCCGTTTCCATTCCTCCCACTGCAGTGACATTACCATCGCCTTGGGATCATTCCCTCTGTCGTAGGCAAAGCGATTGCCGGGCAGAATCCGCACCTGGGGCCGATAGTCCGGGTAGATCAACTTCGCTCCGGGATCCAGCAGCATCCATTTCTGGTCCACCCAGACTTCCAGAAAGACATGGCCTGACCAGGACTGAAAAGGCCGTCCTTTCTTGAAATCCCAAATCCAGCCGACGTCCATGGTCTTGACCCAAACCGCCGGGATGCCGGCTCCTTTCAGAAGCGCGCCGCAAACAATGCCCTGGTCCGCGCACCCGCCGTACGCCTTCTCCCGGATCACATCATCATAGTTGCGCCACGCATACGCTTTCTGGGCGTCATACTTGAGATTCTTCTCCATCCAATTCAGGACATTGCGAATCGTTTCCAGATTCGAATCGGCTTTGAGCCGCGACGCTTGCGCGGTGATGGCCGCCGGGTCGCCCAGCGAGTCAGGCAAAGCCAGATACTTGGAGGGTTGGGCGTAATCAATTGACCCGAACTGGGGCTCGCCCGCGCGTAGAAAACCGGCGCCGAGCAAAAGTAAAACAATTATCATTCTCATTGGGTTGTCCCTTCTGGCTGGCCAATCATTTGATGTAATACCCCGCTGCCTTCCATTGGCCATCTTTTTCCAGCATGAAGGTGACGGTTTCCACCGCGGATTTCTTGTTGGTGAACGAAGTTTCAAACTGCATGACGACGTAATGGCCGTCCGGCGCGCCCGGCAATGAGGACATTTCCTGCGCCGAGATGACTTTCCGGGAAATCAGGGAGCCCAACGGTCGGCGAACCTGCTGCACTGCATCCACCCATTTTTCCGAAGTGATTGCTTGTTGAAAAAGTGCGGCCGCATTGGTCCAGCTCGGCGCATAATTGCCGGCGTCAATATCCCTCAACCAGGCTTGTGCCGGCTCAATCGCCATGCTGTTGGTATTGCTGCGCGGAACGATGGTATAACCCGCCGCCCGCCACTGGCCGTTCGTTTCCAGGGCAAACGTGACCGTCTCGGTGGCGGCCTTCAATTCCTCGAATGAACTGTCGAATTTCGCGACGAAATAGGGACCGTTGGGCTCCGTTTTTTCCACTTTGCGAAACAGCAATTTGCCCAGCGGTTTGCGAATGCTTTCGGATTTGTCCACCCAGTCGTCCTGCGTGACCAGAGCGCGAAAACCTTCCGATGCCTGCTGCCAGCTCCCGGCGTATTTTCCATCGTCCATCAGTCCCAGCCAGGCCTGGATGGCCGGCAAGGCGGCCGCTTCGGCACTATTTTTCTCATCGGCGGCAATCGCGTTGGTCGAAGGCAGAGGATTGGCAGTCTTCTCAAGAGCGTCTCCATTTTGCACCAGCTTCTCCTGTTTCTGCTCCTTGACCACATTGCGCACTTCCACGTCGGTGCGGCAGCCTGGCAGCAGTGAGATGTTGTGGAATTCCTTCCACTCATACCGCCTTACCGCAAACCTGAATTCCTTGATGTCAGACACTTTTACGCCATCAAAGCGCGCTTCAGTGGTCGTAAGCTCATCGTCTGCAGTTCCGGAAGAAGCTGCTTCGTGGATATTTCCGTCGCTATCCACAGCGGTGATGTAAGCATTCCAACCTGGCAGCGGGCTGGAGGAATATGTCAGAGAAATGAAATCCTTTCCTTCGACAGGGCTGGTTGACATCAGATGAAACCTTGTTCCATCTGGCAAACTTGTGTCCTCGCCTGATCCGCCCTGTGTCCCGCGCGTTGAAATCACCGTGCCCGCGCCGCTGGCCACGCCGATTTGAAACGTAAATTGCCTGAGTGTATTCGTGGCATTGGGTTTGGGAATTTTGATGAATAGTATATCGCAGCCCGGAAGTTGTTTGCCGCTGGAGCGTACTTCCGATGACTGTCCACTCGTGGAGCAGCCTGCCGAAGCGACCCGGTAAAAAATCGCGGTGTGGTTTGGAAACCCCCGCCTTTCAAATACGAGCCGTGCAATCGAGTCGCTGGCTGGCGAATGGTTCCAATCTGCCTCAAAAGACTGTGAACTGATTGACCCATCTGGCCGCCACCAAGTGGAGTTGGAGGAAGCAAACCACGAAACTCCCAGCAGCCTGATTTGGCCCTGCAAAAATTGAGCCGTAACAGCCTTAGACTCCAAATCGCCACCTGATTGCGCCAGTTGCGGAGCGGCCTGGTGGGTCTGTGCGATCCAGGTGGCTTTGCTTTCTTCCAATGCTTCGGCTTGGGTCCCGAAATACAGGTTGGCAAATACCTTGCCATCGGCGTACATGGCCACGTGCGGAAGGCCGGAAACCAGGTGGGAATGAACCAGTTCAAAATCGCCACGGCCTTTGGAGATTTGCATCCGATTTTTGGAGTCCTCCGGAACGCGTATGTCCGTTGAAGTGGTGATATGGAGTGCCAGCAGTGCCTGATCATGGCTGACGAGGTTATAATGGCCTTTGACGACCATCCGGTTGGTGGACCGCTCCACAGAGGCGATTTCGATGGAATCGCCCTTGGGAAACCAGGACTGGCCGATATAGTCTGACTTGAACGTATGAATCTGGCGGAGGATGATCGCTATGGCAACCAGTGATGTCACGACGGCCACAACTGCAACGACCGACCAGACATGAGCGCGGTTTGCCTGGCCGCGATGGCTTCGATAAACAAGCTCGATGAAAACCGCCAGGCCGATGAGGCCAAAAAAGCCAGCGAAACCGAACATCCATTTCAAACCGGGAATGAAGCTCAAGGCAGCCAGGCAACCCAGAACCCATCCGGTACGCGCAACGTTGAGCGCGATCCGGGAGGTGAAGGTTAACCCCAAAGAAGGAGGAAACAGTGGGGTGCCGGTGTCGGTTTTATCTGTTGCGATTACCGCCCTTTGCGGAGTTAACGTTCCCGCAACGGTTTCCACCTGCGTCTTGAACACGCCGGCCTGCTGATAGCGCCGTTCCGGTTTTTTCTCCAGCGCTCGCAAAACGATTTCATCCAGACGCACGTCCACCTCCACCTTGCGCGATGGTGGTTCGATTTTTTTGCCAGGCAGCTCGCCGGTGAGCATCTGGTAAAACACCACGCCTAGCGCGTAAATGTCCGCGCGATGGTCCACTTCGTCGGGGTGTTCCTTCTGCTCCGGCGCCATGTAATTGGGCGTGCCCATGACTTTGCCGGCAGCGGTCAGTGAATGGAGCGCGGGCGTCCAACCCGCAGCACTCCCGCCCGCGATTGGAGTCTCGGACTTTCCGGTCGTGCCACTTTCATCCTGGTTGCTGCGGCTGGGACAGCCGCGCTCCGTCCCGACAATTTTGGCCAATCCAAAATCCGCCACTTTCACGCGCCCCCGACGATCCAACAGGATGTTCTCCGGTTTGATGTCGCGATGGACGATGCCCTGGTCGTGGGCGTATTGGAGCGCGTCGCAGATTTGCGGGACAATGGCCAGCGCCTCCCGCGGCGCGATGCGCCCGGCATGGAGCAATTGCCGCAGGTTCACGCCGTCCACGAATTCCATGAGGAAGTAGTAAAGCTTCGTAGCGTCGGGCGTCCCGCCTGACGTAGAGGGCGGCATCTTGCCGCCCGGAGCGGTGCCCGAATTTGCCACGCGTTCCGAACCCACCACGACATTTCCGCCGGGCAGGATGCCCGGCTCCACGGCAGGCGGGACGCCTGCCGCCACACCAATTTCATACAGGGTGACAATTCCGGGATGATTCAACTTCGCGAGCGCCTTGGCCTCGCGCGCGAAGCGTCCGGCGAAGGCGGGATCGTCGCCGATGCCGGGCGGAAGAATTTTCAGCGCGACGATGCGGTCCAGTTCCTTTTGTCGCGCCTTATAGACCGCGCCCATGCCGCCCTTGCCGACGAGTTCCAGGATTTCAAGCTGTGGAAATTTCGGAGCCAGTTCGGCAACGGACGGCGGATGGAATGGCCGCGACTGCCCGCCGGTGGCGGTTTCGTCGGCCGCGCCCTGTTTCAGCAGGCAGGCGGGGCAAAGCCCGGCGAGCGCGCCGGCCGGCATCGGAGTGCCGCATTGCGGGCATTTGTTTCCTTCAGGCATGGGTTGATTTGATTCTACCGTGTCCATGCCTACTTCAGAAGCAAAACCAGTCAGATGTTACCGAAATGATAAGAAAACTCTCAACATTCAACACTCAACATCGAACGGTCCCACGCTAATCCCTCTTGGACGTTGGGAGTTGAATGTTGAGCGTTGAATGTTTCCCGACTTCCTCTCACCGCAGCTTGAACCCGCCCTGAAACACAACTTCCGCCACCGTCACAATCAAAAAAACCGCGCTGACGAGTGCGTTGAGCCGGAAGAACGCGAGATTGATCCAGTTCAGACTGCGACGGCGGGCAATCCAATGTTCCAGCACCAGACAGCCGACGATGAGGAACCACCCGACGAGATAGGCGAGGCGAAACCCGCACAAGAACCCGAACGCCAGCAGCAATCCGCACATGATCATGTGGGCGAGAAATGCCGCAGCCAGTGCGTTCTTCGGTCCCCATGCCACGACCAGCGAGTGCAATCCGTGCGCTTTGTCGAACTCGTAATCCTGCAACGCGTAAATGATGTCAAAGCCGACCAGCCAGAGCACCACGGCGAGGGCGAGCGTGGTCATCTGCAATATTTCCAGGACGGAAACCCCCGCACCCTTCACTGCCAGCCAGGCTCCGACCGGGGCGAGCGCGAGCGCGAGGCCAAGAAAAACGTGCGTATAATCCGTAAACCGTTTCGTCAGCGAATAAAAACAGATCACCACCAGTGCGACCGGCGACAAACCAAAGCACAACGGATTCAGGAGCCGGCTGACCACGATCAGGCCGGCTGCCGACAAAACACAAAGTGCAACGGCACTCACCAGTGAAATCTGTCCGGCGGGCAGATGGCGGCCGGCGGTGCGAGGATTCAGCGCGTCGAATTTACGGTCCACAATGCGGTTGAACGCCATGGCGCAGCTGCGCGCACAGACCATCGCCGCGAGAATCAGTCCGAACGTGCGCCAACCGGGCCAGCCGCGGTGGTCCCGCGCCGCCACGACCATGGCCGCCAGCGCGAACGGCAGGGCGAAGACCGTGTGCGAAAAGCGCACGAACCCTCCCCATTTGTTAATGAAGAAAAACATTCAACATTTAACATTCAACGCCCAACATCGAAGTTTCAGTGGGCTTTGTCGGGCGAATTACGTGATTCCGCCCGTGCATTGCGTTTCGCCGTCTGAATGCTTGAATGAAAAATGCGGATTAATTCTTCACACTCTCCCAATACAAACAAAAGAGTGGCATCATTTTTTGTCCATGCTTTTCGTTTGATCAGACGTGCCCAGCGCCTCGATTCCCGAAGTTCCTTCAAGCAAATCTTCAGCTTGTGAATGAAATCGTCACGGGATTCCGCCGCCTCGGCTTCTCCGTGGTTGGGGTACGGCGATGTGCCGGAGCGCAAGATTTGTCCGGCAACGTGGTTGCCCGCGCGGGTATCAGGCAGGCTTTCCGACAAATCTATGACTGCCGAGGCAAATTCCAGCAACCGATCTTCGAGATCAAATTTTCGGTTTCCGCCCGCGCCCTCGTTGAATTCCAAAACCGCCCACTCCGAATCCTTGGGCGTTGAATGTTGAATGCCCGCTCGCGATTTATCGGAGTTGAATGTTGAATGTTTCCTCTTCTTCATTTCACTCCTTTTCTTCAGACCACCGCGGCGCGAGTTGGTTCGCCACCCCCATGTGGTCCAGCACGCGGGCGACCACGGTGTCCACCACCTCCGGGATTGTTTTCGGGCCGGCGTAAAAACTTGGATTCGCCGGCAGAATCACCGCCCCGGCTTGCAACAGCAGTTCCATGTTTTTGACATGAAGGAGGCTCAGCGGCGTTTCGCGCGGGACGAGGATGAGCTTTTTCCGTTCTTTCAACACGACGTCGGCAGCGCGGAGCAGGACGTCTTCGCTGTAACCATGCGCGATGCGGCCCATCGTGCCCATCGTGCAAGGAATGATCACCATCACGTCAGGCGGGTTTGAACCGCTGGCGAACGGCGCGTTCATGCTTTTGAGGTTGTGCGTCTTGACGCCGTCCGGCAATTGCAGGCCACCGGGCAGTTCCTCGGCGATGACCTGTTGCGCGTAATTGCTGAGCACCACGTGGATTTCGTGGGTGCGCGGGTCGAGGTTGTCGAGCAGCCGCTGGGCGTAAAGCGCGCCGCTGGCGCCGGTGATGGCAACGAGAATTTTCACGCATGCAAATGATGACGGCGCAATTCACCTGCGGCAAGCACAACAAAAGTGCGCCTGGTGATTTGCGGTTTGAGACGCCTGAAAACTGACCATTGGCCGTAACGGCGTCTCGGCAGAGCGCCGCAAACTCCATAAACTTGAAAAGTGCGGCTTTCTGCCGAAAGCCGCTACGCCTGTTTTGCAGAGGTCTCGCTTTACGCGCAATCCGGCGCAAAGCGCGCCGATTGTAAATCCCATATTGTAAATGAGGAAACAACTTGAGTCCCGTTTCCGCATCCGCACAATGACAGGGTGTTCAAACCAGCAGTCATCGTTATCACCGCGGCGGTTCTTCTGACGGGGTGTTCCTCCACACCCACCATGCCGGACGAAACCATTTCGTCGCCGCCGGTTATGGGCGATGAGACGTCTCCTTTGAACTGGGCGGAGACCAACGGGACCAGACAATTTCCCAAGCCACAGTCAATACAGCCGGTGGCCCGGAACGCCCGGCCCAATCCGCCGTCCACGGCGCCCCTGACGACATGGACTTCACTGGATGGCTGGGCGGCCGCTAACAAGATCAGCGCGCCGCGTTTGATATCCCGCGTCCCGGTGGCCGCATACGCCATTGGGACGGCGAAAGGCACCATGGTTTTGGACATCGGCAGCCGTGAGGCAAGCTGGAATGGCACGTCGATTCACCTCGGATTTGCCCCGGAATTCATTGACGACCAGGTTTTCGTCCACGGCGCCGATTTGCAGAGAAATATTGAGCCGCTGCTGTTCGGGCAGCCGTTGGAATTTGGCAATCGCGTCATTGTGATTGATCCCGGACACGGAGGCAAAGAGGCAGGCGCAAAAAGCGTTTTGAACAACCACTATGAAAAGGAATACACCCTGGACCTGGCGTTGCGACTTGCGCCGCTGCTGGCGACGAACGGATGGCAGGTTTTTCTGACCCGCTCCGGCGACGTGGACATCGCCTTGTCCAATCGGGTGACGCTTGCCGAATCGCATCACGCGGACCTGTTCATCAGCCTGCATTTTAATTCCGTCGCACCGGATGAAACTGCGGTGGGCCTCGAAACCTATTGCCTGACGCCGCCGGGAATGCCATCCACGTTGACACGCGGTTTTCCCGATATTTGGTCGCAGGTTTTCCCCAACAACGCCTTCAATGCGCAAAGCCTGGGAGTGGCCATCCGGCTGCAATCTGTGGTGGCGCATGAAACCGGCCTGGAAGACCGCGGCGTGTGCCGGGCGCGGTTCATCGGGGTGTTGCGCGGCCAACGCCGGCCCGCCGTGCTGTTGGAAGCCGGTTATTTGTCAAACCCGCACGAGGCCAGGCAGATTGAAAATCCGGGATTCCGCCAAAAACTTGCCCAAGCCATTGCGGACGCCTTGAAATAAGAATGGAACGTTGCATCAGCAAATTCAAATGGGGAGGTGGCCTAGCGGCTGCTCGGCAGAGAGCCGCATTCCCGAAGTGTTTGACATTTGCGGTGCTCTGCCGAGACGCCGCTACGGTCCATCGGCTGTTTCACCCGCGCAGCACATGAAACATATCCTCGTTACCGGCGGCGCCGGCTTCATCGGTTCCCACCTCGTGGAACGTTTGCTGGCCGATGGCAAAACCGTGGTCGTCATTGACGATCTTTCCACCGGCAGCCTGGATAATTTGCGCACGGTCAAATCGCATCCGCGATTACGCGTGATCCAATCCAAAATTTCCGCATGTCGCGAACTCCTCAGGCTGACCGCGAACGCGGAATTCATTTTTCATCTCGCCGCAACTGTCGGCGTTGATCTGGTGGTAAAATCGGCGTTGCATGTACTTGAATCGAGTTTTCATGAGACCCAAATCCTGTTGCGGGCCGCCGCGGTCAAGCGCACGCCGTTGCTGCTGACTTCCACCTCGGAAGTTTATGGCAAAAGCCAGAAGCCCGCCTTTGATGAGGACGACGATCTGCTCATCGGGCCGCCCGGCCAATCGCGCTGGAGTTACGCCTGTTCGAAACTCACGGATGAATTCCTGGCGCTGGCTTACGCGCGGGAAAAGGCGTTGCCGGTCATCATTGCGCGGCTGTTCAATACCGTTGGGCCGCGCCAGACCGGCCGCTATGGCATGGTGCTTCCCCGATTCATCGGTGCGGCAAAAATGGACGAACCATTGAAAATTTTCGGTGATGGCGCGCAGACCCGGTGTTTTTGTCACGTGGGTGATGCGGTGGAAGCGCTGGTACGGTTGCAAACGCGTGGTGGCGACGCCCTCGTCGCAATACGGAGAGGCGACGAGGCGTCGCCGCCACCTCCCTTCGGTGAAGTTTTCAACGTGGGCGGTACGGAAGAAACCAGCATCCTGAAACTTGCGCGCCTGGTGGTCAAAACGCTTGGCTCAACATCAAAAATCGAACTGGTGCCGTATGCCAAAGCGTACGCGCCGGGTTTTGACGATATGCGCCGCCGCAAACCGCTGGTGAAAAAGCTGGAGCGCTTCGTGAAATTCAAACCGCGGACCACACTTCGCGACATCATCCGGCTGACGGCAAGTTGATGCCTTCGCGCGCGAGCAGATTGCGTTTCCAATCCAATCCGCCGGAGAAGCCGCCGGTTTTTCCATTGGCGGCCAGCACGCGATGGCACGGGACCAGGACCGGGACCGGATTTGCGCCGCACGCGCCGCCGACGGCCCGGACCGCCTTCGGTTTGCCGATGGCGCGGGCGATTTCGCCGTAGCTTTTGGTTTTGCCGAGGGAAATTTTCCGCAGCGCGTTCCAGACGCTTTTCTGGAATTCCGTTCCTGCCAGGTCCAGCGGCGGAAACCGTTTTGGCGAACGCCCGGCGAGAATTTCTTTGAGCGCGATTTCAGCCGCCTGATGCCAACGGGATACTTTGGCGGGGACATGTCCGCCTTCACTTCGCTTCGGCGCGACCGGCGCTTTGCGGCCGGGGAAATTCAATTCCGCCAGGCCTCTTTCCGAATAGCGGGCGAAAAACCGGCCGGCGCTCGTGGCAATCGGCAGTTTTAGGAAATGTTTTTTCACGTCAATGGTGGTACACCAAAAATATGCCCAACAGGATGGCAAGCAACACGATGGCGAACAGGATGAAGCGGTTGCGGGCGACCCGCTTTTCGTAGCGCATCGGACGCAGGCCATGCACGCCCCCGGCAGCCAGATAGGCAACAAGCCGCGGATTATTCGTGGTCGGCCGGCGGAAATGGTTCCGGATGCGGTGGAAGAGCCCCGGCAGATCGTATTTGCGCACGCCGAGTTCGTTGAACTGGTCGGGGGCGGCAATTTCATTGATGTCGCGCAAGGGTTTGATCGTTTCAAAAACCGGTTCGTGTGCTGGCGGCGGGGGGAGGGGCGGAGCCGGCTCGTGGGTGCGCGCAACGGTGGCGCCGTGCGGAATGGCGGTGGACCGCAGGCGGGGTGCGGGCGCGTGCTGAAGTTGCGAATCGAGCTTCTTGATTTCAGCTTCGAGCGCGGCGATTTGTTCGCTGAGGGCGCGGGACCGGTCGGAAATCGGGTCAACTTTTTTTTTCGCGGGCCCCATACGACAGATTTTAGTGGCGCCCCGGCATCGTCATCCAGATCGCCACCAGCACGCCCATGGCGCCCAGGATCACCAGCACCAGCGGCCAGGTCATGGCCAGGCCAAATTTGCACAGCTCGCCAAAGCTGGCCTGGGCGAACGGCGACGCGGCGGGCGCCGGGACCGCTTCCGTTTTGGGTTCTTCCTTCATCTCGCCGGACAAGGCGGCAAATTTTAGCCGGGCGGAGTTCCATTCCATCCGCGCGTTTTCAATGGTGGTGAGCCCGCGGGTCAATTCGATGCTGAAGTTTTCCTTCGTCCAGGCTTCGTCGTGGATGGCCTGGATTTTGTCGAGGGCGTCCCGGAAATCAGTGATGGTTTTGACCATTTGTTCGGCATCGCGCCGGGCATTGAACTCGGTTTCTTCGAGCAGGCCGAGGCCGCGGGTGAGATGATGGATCATTTCCTGCCGGCCGGTTTGAAATTCCGCCTGGCGCCGGCGCAACTCCTCGAGCGCGGCGCGTTCGCGCTCCAGATCATCCTGCGCGCGTTTCAGCTCGGCGAGTTTTTGCTGCGCCTCGACGACCTTGCGGTCCACCTCGTCGCGCGTGGGGGCGCGGAGCGGATCGCTGGGGGCGGGCGTGCCGTAGGGCGATTTGTGCGCCTGGAAATCCGTGTCCACAAACTCCGTTGCATCGTAATCAGAAGCCATATGGCGACTTTAGTCTCCGGAAGCGAAAGTGTAAAGTGGTGTTTACGCTTGTCACCGTCCCCGACCGGGCCTAAAGTAGCTTCGTCACTATGCGGTGAAATTTTGACATGATTGAGTTGATTCAGTTTCCGTGGAGTCCGTTTTGCATTGTGCAACGGCGCATTTTGGAATTTGCCGGAGTCCGCTTCAAAATCACCAACATCCCCCCCCAGGAGCGTTCGCTGGTCTGGAAACTGACCCGCCAGCGCTATTACGGGGTTCCCATCATCAAGGACGGCAAAAACGTGGTTTTTGAAATCAACGATGATTCGCAGGTCATCGCCAAGTACCTGGACGAGGAGCTCGAACTGGGTTTGTTCCCCTCCCAGTGGCGCGGCGTCCAATCCGTGCTCTGGCGGTTCATTGAAAATGAAATCGAGGGCGTGGCCTTCCGGCTGAACGACATTTATTGGAAGGAAACCGTCCGCGCCGCCGACCAGCTGCAATATCTGCGGTTCAAGGAGCGCAAGTTTGGCTGTGGCTGCCTCGACCAGTGGCGCCGGGAGCAGAAATCCCTGCACACACAACTGGAAGAACGGTTGATTCCCTTTGAAATCATCCTGACGCACCAGGCCTTCTTGCTGGATGACCGCCCGCGTTTTGTGGATTTCGACCTGTTCGGCATGCTCGAAAACTTTCTCTATTCCGGCCATTACCATCTGCCCCAGCGGCATCGGCAAATCCGCGAATGGCACGGCCGGATGAAGTCTGTCAAACACACCGATTTTAGCGCGTGAAAAATTACATCATCGATACCAACGTCCTCCTTCACGATCCCAATTCCCTGTTGAGCTTCGCGGACAACCATGTCTTGGTGCCCATCGAAGTCATCGAGGAAATTGACCGTTTCAAGCGCGAGTCCACCGAACTGGGCCAGAATGCGCGCACGGTTTCCCGGATGCTCGATGCCTTTCGGGGCGAAGGCAGCCTGAGTGAAGGGGTGAACCTGCCCAACGGCGGCAAATTAAAAATCGCCTTTTACAAAAACGGCCACTCGACCAACGCGGACGCCGGGTTCAACGGGAACACCGTGGACAACCGGATCCTTTCCCTCGCCGCCAGCGTCCAAAAGGCGCAACCCAAAAATCCCGCGGTGCTCGTCTCCAAGGACATCAACCTCCGCATCAAGGCCGACGCGTTGGGATTGCTGGCCGAGGATTACGAGACCGATCGCGTGTTCATCACCGACCTTTACACCGGCATGGCGGAAATGTCCGTAAGCACGGACCGAATGGCCGCGTTCCGCGCCAACGGCGAATTGGACCTGGAAAGCGGCAAGAAATATTTCCCGAACGAATATTGCACGCTTACGGACGAGACGAACCCCAAGCGGACCGCCCTGACCAAGGTGGATGCCACCGGCACGAAATTGATTCCCATCATTGACTGCCGCGAAGGCGTCTGGGGCATCAAACCGCGCAACCGGGAGCAGCATTTTGCCTTCGACTCGCTGCTGGATGACCGGGTCAAACTCGTCACGCTCATGGGCAAGGCCGGCACCGGCAAAACATTGCTCGCCATGGCCGCCGGCTTGAAACGCACCGTGCTCGACCGCGAATTCCGCCGGTTGGTGGTCGCCCGGCCAACCATTTCCATGGGCAAGGAACTCGGTTTTCTGCCCGGGTCGCTCGAGGAAAAACTCGCGCCGTGGATGCAGCCGATCCATGACGCGCTCGAGATGTTGAGCGACCTGAACATGGGCCACGACCATCGCCGCAGCGGCGACCTCATGCGTTCCGGCAGCATCGTGGTGGAAGCGTTGAGTTACATCCGCGGCCGCAGCATCGCCAACCAGTTCATGATCATTGACGAGGCGCAAAACTTGACGCCGCTCGAGGCCAAAACCATCATCACGCGTGTCGGCAGCGGCACCAAAATCATCTTCACCGGTGACCCGTACCAGATCGACAACCCGTACGTGGACTCGTCATCGAACGGGTTCAATTACGTCGTCAGCCGTTTCCGCGACCAGGCCATTGCCGCCCATATCGAATTGCAGAAGGGCGAGCGTTCCGAACTCGCCGAACTCGCCGCGAATATATTGTAAGCGGAGTGCTGTTCGTATCGGCAAACCGCCGGCGGCGGAAATCTGCTGGCACATTTCATGTACCGATTGTGAACAACTAGTTTTTGTGCTTTGTCGGACAGCCGTTACGATGAAACCGATGGCCGACCCTTACGAACAACTGCTCGACGCAACCATCCAGCATCTGGAAGGCCTGAAATCGTGTGGCGTGCGACACATTGCCGTTTCCCCCGAAACACTTCGCGCCCTGTCACAACCCGCGCCCCGGCCTGCGGGGCCACCACCGGAGGTTCGTGGCAGCCGACGTGAGGAGGCTCAAATTTCTGCCCCCGAGAATCAGCCAGCGATTCAACCAACCTTCCTTGCGCCGGCTCCTGCAGACAATTTGGCCGCCACCACTCCGTCACCTGCCATCTATGACTTTGCCGCGCCGCAGGCCGGCGATGGCGGGACATCGCCTGAAAAGGCCGCCGCCTTCGCCGCGTTACGGGAGCGGGCGCTGGTGTGCGTCAAATGCGCGCACCTCGCGGCGTCGCGCAAAAATGTCGTGTTCGGCGTGGGCAATATTGACGCGCAACTCATGTTTGTGGGCGAGGCCCCGGGTGCCGACGAAGACGAACAGGGCGAACCGTTTGTCGGCAAAGCCGGCCAGTTGCTCACGAAAATCATCCAGGCCACCGGATTTCAGCGCGCGGATGTCTATATCGCGAATATTTTGAAATGCCGCCCCGACACGCCTGGGCAGAGCGCCGGCAATCGCAAGCCCACGCCCGACGAAATGGCCACCTGTATTCCCTATCTGCACGAGCAGATTGATCTGATCCGGCCGAAGGTCATTGTCGCGCTCGGGGCGACGGCAGTGGAAGGGCTGTTGGGCAAGACCATCGGCATTACCAAGCTGCGCGGCACCTGGGGAACGTATCGCGGCACGCCGCTCATGCCGACATATCATCCGGCGTATTTGTTGCGCAATCAGGCGATGAGCGAAAAGCGCAAGGTCTGGGAGGATATGCTGGCGGTGATGGAGCGACTCGACCTGACTATCAGCGATAAACAGCGGAATTATTTCCTGAAAGCGTGAAGTAGAATTTATCCGCCAGGCACGGTTGAAATCCAGTTCCGCCACTGCGGCGGCGCGGCGTTTCGCCCGGCTTGCACAAAATTCGCCTTGCGACCAACTGCGGATGGGTATCAACTGGGTTGCGCTGCAAACATTTGTGAGAACAGGAGATGCGTGCTTATGAAAATAATCCCATTCCGTGACTTACAGCGTCGTTTATTGCGGGTACCGGACCAAAGCCGCATAGCCGAGCCGGCGGTTATGCTGGCGATCCCAATTCTGGTGGTCATGCTCGTTGCGACTTCCTCGCTCCACGCCGGGCCGCGACCCGGCAACGGCTGGCTTCAGGGGTATGTTGGCACCGGAGATCCAATGCAAAACAACCCTCGGTCTGATTACTGGCGGGAATGGGCCGCGATGAAATCCACGACCGACAGCCTGTTGAAAACCATTGGGGCGACCAATGCCGCCGCCGTGGTTTTGTTGCAACAGGTTCAAACTAATGCCCTGTTTCTCCATGACAAATGGGATGCATGGTTCGATACCCACGTCCGGCCGAAGACCTATTCACCGGCGGATCCTTATCTCGTGAGCTTGCGTTCCGAGAACCGGCAATTAAAAACTTTAAAAAAGGAAAAGGATCCTGCGAAAACGCTCGCGGGTTTGCGTGATGTTGCGTCAGACCTGCAAATCAAAGCCGACAACTGCCGCCATTCCGGCGACGGGCTGGGCAAGGAAATCCGCGTGAAGGTCCACACCAAGGCCGGCGGCAGGGAAATCGGCGGTTACGAAGTTTTCTATGTGTCCAAGGGCATGTATGACGTGGAAAGTGCGCACGACCGTTTTCCCCGCCAGAGCAGTCCGACCGATGAAAAAATTCTCTGCCCCGGCGGCTATGAGCTTTGGGCGCGCAAAAACAAGTTCACCAGCGAACCGGTTCCGATGGGGATCGGCGGCCATGGCGAAACCAACCTGGAAGTGGACATTGCCGTGCCGGCAGAATAATTCAACCCTGCCGGTTGCCTCCACGCCATGATAACATCCGTGATTTCCCGGGCCGCCGTCTCAAAATGAAATCGGGCTCCGAAAACCGGCGCTGGCTGCAGCAAGCGCGCAAAAGCTGGCTCGTGCTGATGCAGGGTGTGCTGTGGGTTGGCGGCGTGCTCGGCGGTTTTCTGCTCCCGCCGCCCGTCGGGGTCTCGGCCGACGACGAGAAAACCTGGCTGCGCCTCGGCCAGTTCATCGTGGCGGTCGTGCTAGGATTGGAGATTCTTGCCGCCCGGCGTTGGAACCAGCCGCGGCATTCATTCCGTTGGGGTGCCGTGGCGCTGCTGGCGCTGGTCATCGGCGTCGCCGCGTTCTTCCGCTATCAGCAACTCACGCTGGCCTGGACCGCCAATTACGCGGGCGACCGGGTGGTGATGGGGGCGGAATTCACCAAACAAGGCAGGGCCTACATGGAAGCAAACCAAAAAATTTCCATGGACGAATTGATTTTTAATTTTGCGGGCAAAACCGAGGAAATATGGACGCGTGACTCCATTGATCGCCGGCGTCTGGTGCTTGCGGCCACCTATGTCAGTTGCCTGCCGTTGTTCACCATTTGCCTGATCGCCTTGGTGCAGGCCATGCAATCCAGCGAACGCATTTCCCGGCGAAGCGCCAAAAACCGGGCCACCCATCAGGCCGGTCACAAATCAAGGTAGCCGATCCGGAATTTCCGGGCACCGCTGCGAAAGCCGGTGACGACCTCGCCAAATCCATCTCCCCATCGGGGCCGCGCGCTTTCCACTTTCAGCGCATGAATAGCAGCCTGCAGGAAACTGCGCGGCACCTTGAAACCAATCCGGGTCATTGCCGGCAACAACGATGGGGTTTGGAATGAGACGGGAGCGTCCTACGCGCTCCGCCTGCCCCTCACTTACACCAGGCCGGCTGGTTTCCCGGATTACAAATGGCTGATGGTTTTATAGTTTCATCCGGGTCGGGGCAAAGGATAGATTGAAACCGCAATTCGCATGAACCGTCGCCGGAAAACATTGATGGTCGCAGGAGCTGCCCTGGCTGTGGTGGTGCTCGTCTCGGTTGTTCACCATTACCAACTGCGCTTTGCCGTCGAGAAATACATTTCGGAACTGAAGGCCAAGGGCGAGCCGATGGAACTCGCAGAGGTCGTCCCGCCCCCCGTGCCGCCAGGACAAAATGGAACCGAAATCTTTCGCAAGGCCGTTGCCTTGCTCGACGCAGACGACACATTTCTCAATACCAATTCCATTCATGCAATGGATATGGCTGCGGCAGGCAACGCGGTGATTTGTTCGCAACAGCCTGTGGTCCTGCAAACTTATTCGACCAATTCGTGGGAAGCTTTGACGGCCGCGGTTGGCCAAAATAAGGAAGCACTGGATTTGCTACATCAAATTATTGAGCACCCGGCTCTGGATTTTAGGATTCAATACGAGCGTGGATTCGGAGACGGCTTTGAGTTTACAAATCTGAATCTGGTCCAATTAAGAAAGTCAGCAAAATATCTGTCGGCGGCCGCCATCTGCGGTTTGCATCGTGGCGACGTGGCGGCGGCGGTAGAAAATGAGCGGGCGATGTTGGTCTTGGTAAACGCAATACAAAGTCAGCGGTTAGTAATTTCCGAATTGGTGCGGATTGCCATTACCCAAATGGCGGTCAATCTGAATTGGGAAATCTTGCAGTCGCCAGACGTGACCGAGGAACAGTTAGCTGCACTGCAAAATGATTGGGTCCGCTTGAATTTTCTCCAAGGTTGCAAGGAAGCTTTGATCATGGAGCGGATGTGTGGAGACATTACGCTGTCTATGTGGCGAAACTCCGATTCCGGACTTGAAGAATATTTTGCGTGGGAAAGAAAGGCGCGTGAAAACATGAACTTCCCTGTTGAAGAAGAATCTTGGCTGAAAAAAGCGAAGTCAAAATCCCAAATATTTTTGTGGCGATACTGGTGGTCGTATCCTGATGAACTGCGTTGTTTGCGCGGGCACGAGGCCTTGATGGAGACGCTACACTACGCTGAGACAAACGGCGCGTTTCTGGAGGCGTTTCAACAACAGCAGGCCAAGTTGGACGCACTGGGGATCACAAAGTTCCGGGGTGAACTCGAAAGCCTGTTTTCCAACCAAAAGGATTTTCATTCGATGCTATCGGAATCCATCACGAGTCTGGGATATGCCTTCCATAAGGTAATGACGACTGAATCAGCGAAACGAATCGTCGTGACAGCCATTGCGTTGAAGCGGTTTCAGCTAAAGCACGGAAATTTCCCCGAAAAACTTTCGGATCTGACGCCGGTATTCTTGCCGTCCGTTCCGCTTGATCCCGTGGATGCCCAGCCATTGCGTTACCGGCGAAATGCTGACGGAACCTTTTTGCTCTATTCTGTCGGTGAAAACGGCAAGGATGATGGCGGTGATCCTTCCTTGGAAAAGGGTGTCGAGTCGCCGAATTTTCAATGGCAAAATCCCCATGCGTTGGATTGGGTCTGGCCCCAACCGGCTAGCCCCGGAGAAGTTCAGGTTTATTACGCCCGGCAGGCTAAGAATTAAATTTGTCTTCATTCGTGGGTTGCCTCGCCGGCATTTTCCGCTATAACCAGCGCCTCATGCATCACTTGATGACGACGTTGGCCGACTGGTACACCCACCTGTTGCAAACCTGGGGAGCACCGGCCATCGGCCTGATGATGGCCATCGAAAGCACCGTCATGCCCATTCCCAGCGAGGTTGTCATCCCGCCCGCGGCACACCTGGCCTATACCGGCCAGATCCCGCTGAGTCTGTGGAGCATCGTCGTGGCGGGTGCGATCGGTTCGTGGCTGGGAGCCTCGATCATGTACTGGGCGTCGCGGCTGGCCGGGCGTCCGCTTATCATGCGCTATGGGCGGTTGGTGATGGTTCCGCCGGAAAAAGTGGAGAAGGCCGAGCGCTGGTCAGCGCATTACGGGGCGATGGGCATTTTCATTTCGCGATTGCTGCCGGTGGTGCGGCATCTCATCGGCATCCCGGCGGGCATCGTCCGGTTGAGCTACTGTAAATTTTCCCTGTTCACCCTGCTCGGCTCGG
>Ga0265320_10000146_pt1 | contig 59684 bp, 50 predicted proteins | sample 4827metaG_FD_202087 | JGI IMG/M metagenome (GOLD analysis project Ga0265320, IMG submission 202087) | Rhizosphere microbial communities from Carex aquatilis grown in University of Washington, Seatle, WA, United States - 4-8-27 metaG | ecosystem: Host-associated > Plants > Roots > Rhizosphere >...
GCACCCTTCGTCGAGGAAGAGGTGGCACACCCCCTTGAAGTGATTGAGCACCGGGACGCGCGCGTGCTCGGCGACGAACCGGACGAGCCCTTCGCCACCGCGCGGGATCACCAGATCGACGAGCCCCGTGAGTTGCACGAGCTCACGAATGCCGTCGCGATCGGTCGCGGGAACGATCTGCACTGCGTCCGCAGGAAGCCCGGAATCTGCGAGCGCCTCGCGAACGAGCGCGCCGAGCGCCGCGTTGGTCTCCGACGCCTCTTTACCGCCACGAAGCAGCACGGCGTTGCCCGCCTTCAGGCAAAGCACGGCCGCGTCGATCGTGACGTTGGGGCGCGCCTCGTACACCATGGCGATCACGCCGAGGGGAAGCCGCTGACGGCCGACGAGGAGCCCATTTTCGAGCCGCTGCATCCCAGAACGGCTTCCGACGGGATCGGGCAAGAGGGCAACGTGTTCGACCGCCGCCGCCGTTTTCTCGACGGCGGCCGGCCCCATACCCAGGCGATCGAGCATGGCGCCGGAAAGGCCTGCGCCCTTGGCGCGCTCGAGGTCGCGCCGATTGGCGTCGCCGATCGACGCCGTGTTCGAGCGGAGCCGCGCCGCGATCGCCCGGAGCGCGTCGTCTTTTTTCCGACGATCCAGACGACTCATCGAGCGGGATGCCGCTTTGGCACGCTCGGCAAGCTCTTTCACGGGGGTCACGGACGTCTCGTAGAGCCTAGCCCAAGCGACGGGTAGGACCAACCGTCGAGAAAGCGCCGGGGCTGAGCGTCACGCCAAGTCTCGGAGGGTTTCCGGGCGCTTCGGACGCGGCGCGAGCCACGCCCCCATCGCCCGGAGCATGCGCCTTCGGCCGGGTTGGGCTCGCGGCTCCGCCGTCCCAAGCGGGAAGCGGCGGCTTCTCGTAAACCGGGGGCGGCCCTTCCGGGATGCCGAGCGCGTGTGGCGCACAGCCAGAGAGGGCGCCCAGAAAAATCCAGCCGGATCTCAGACCCATCGCTCTTCGTCAACTGCCCGGAGCGCCTCGGCAATGTTGTGGTGATGCGTGTAACCGAGCACTTCGCGCGCGCGGCTGTCGTCGACCATGCAGACGAAACGGATGAAATCGAGCTCCGGGCTCGGGAACGAGCTCAAGCGCATCTTCCAGAGTCGGTCGAGCATCATCTTGGCGATGGAGTGTGGAACCGGGAGATGGCCGCGACCGAGTAGGGTGATCGCCTGCGACAGCGCGACCGGAGGAGGACCCGCGATGTTGAAGATGCCGCGTACGCCCGGCGCGAGCGCGGAAACGATCGCGCTGACCACGTCGTCCTGGTGAACCGCCTGCATCATCGGATCGAAGCCCATCAACGTCGGGACGACCGAGAGCCGTAAATAGTTGCTCGGCGCGTTGCGAACGGTCCCGAGGATATGCGCCGGCCGCAGAATGACGGTCTCGGTGTTGGGGTGCTTCCAGAAGAACGACTGCGCGAGCATGTCGAGCTCGACGAGATCGCGCATGTCGCTGAAGGCGCTGGCGGCGAGGAGCGGCGCGTCCTCGGTCAAGAACTGCGGGTTGTCCGGCCTCGGGCCGTACACGTTCGCGCTCGACAACAAGACGACCTTGGGGACGTCGTATTGCTTCGCGTACTCGAGCAGCTTCTGAAAGCCGAGCAGGTTCCACGTGTGGTGATCTTCGCCGCTGTCACGCGGGTCGTGCATCACGCCGAGATGGACGAGCGCGGCGACTTTTCGATTCCGGAAGACATCGCGCGCCTTCTTCCGTCGCAGATCGATCTGCCAGTGCTCGATGTCCTTCGGCTTGTCGTGGAATGGACGCCGATCGAGGCCGATCACGCCGCGGTCTCGATGCAGGGCCCGCGCGACGCGACGGCCGAGGCGCCCGCAGATCCCGGTGACCACGACGGCGCCCTCCGCGACGTGTTCCGGGAGCAAACCGAGCGGCACCAAATCCGCGGTGCGCCGCGACTTTTGCTGGCGGCGCTCTTCGCCGCGCCGATCGTCGTCGGCAAGCGGAAGTTCCGAATTTTGCGCGTCCTGTCCCATCAGAAAAATAGGCTCTTCCGCTCTTTCAGGCCTCGATTCACCATGCTCTGGATCGTCTGTCGCACGATCCAAACCTTGTCTTCGATGACCGCGTCGTCGTCGTCGGGGTCACCCTCGAACCGCATGGGCTCGCCGAAGTATAGATGGTACTTCGTCGGCAAGGGCATCATTCCCCCTGGGAGGAGGAACTGCGGGACGACCGGAAACACCGGCACGCCGAGGGCCTTCGCGAGCCAGTCCAGATTACCGACGTTGATGAATTGTTCTTCAGCGCCGACGACCGCCACCGGCACGATCGGCGAGCGAGTCTGGATCGCGAGCCGCATGAACCCGAAGCCGAACTCCTCGAGCTGATAGCGACGCGTGAACGGCTTCGAGATGCCACGCGTGCCCTCGGGGAATGCCAGGATCAACTCCTCGCGCTCGAGGAGCCGTTCGCAATTTTCTGGCACGCCGACGACCTGACCGGTGCGGTTGAACAGGGTCGAGACGAACGGCAACGTCTGCACCCATTTTTCGACCATGGCCCGCGCGACACGAGGAGGATCGGCGTCCATGAGCATCGCCATGGCGATCATCATGCCGTCGATCGGCAGTTGCCCGGAGTGGTTGGCGATGAGCAGGGCGCGCCCTTCGGGGATGTTGTCGATGTTGTGAACGGCGGTTCGGAAGTAGAGCCGGTGAAACACCGACAGGAACATCGACGTGTACTTCGTGAAGTCGGCATCGAGCCCGAAGGGGTCCCCGCCGATGCGCTCGTAGTGGGCGCGCACGACGGCGGCGCGCTCCTCGAAGTTGGGGCCCAATGTCCGCTGCGCGAGGTCGTCGGCGATGCGTCGAGTCCGCGAGAGAAACCTCCTCGCCAGTGGCGCGAGGTCCCTCACCGCGACTTCCGAAATCTTGAGCAGCGCTGTTTCCGGATCCATGACGGTGAGCGAAGGATAGAGCCGCAACCGGACAAATTGCACGGACTCGGACGGCTTTCTTGACGCGACGATCGCCGGCCATGAGGATTCGAGGGTGATCATCGCCCCGGCATTGAAACCGGGTGACCCGATTCGCGTCGTTTCGCCGTCCGGGCCTTCCGACCCGGAGCTCGTCGCGCGCGGCGTAGCCTGGCTCGGGGAGCGGTTCGAAGTCCGTCAAGGCGGCGCTCCACGCGAACCCCACGGCTATCTAGCAGGCTCCGACGAATTGCGGCTCGCCGAGCTCAACGCCGCACTTCGCGATCCCGACGCACGCGCGGTCGTCGCGACTCGAGGCGGCTACGGTCTGAATCGGATCGCCCACGCCGTCGACGCTCGGGCGCTGCGCGAAAATCCGAAGTGGATCGTTGGTTTTTCCGACATCACGGCGCTCCACGTGGAAGCGCTGCGCGCCGGAGTCGCGTCGCTTCACGCCGACAACGTCGCCGGCCTCGGGCGCGGCGACGATCGGTCGCGGGCGAGCTGGCTTTCGGCGCTCGAGCGTCCCCTCGCGAGCAGGCGCGTGGCGGATCTCGAGACGTGGTACGGGGGCGTTGCGACGGGCCCTCTCGTCGGTGGAAACCTCACGGTGCTCTTCGCGTGCTTCGCCGCGCGCCGACTCGACATCCCGAACGGTGCCGTCCTTCTCCTCGAAGACATCGGTGAGGCGCCGTATCGCCTCGATCGGATGCTGTCCGCGTTGCTCGTCGCGGGCGCGCTCGACCGCGTCGCAGCCGTCCTTCTCGGAGATTTCGTGGACTCGGACCCCGGACGCTACGGCGTGCCGGCGCGCGCCGTGCTTCGCGAACGCCTCGGCGAACTCAGAGTGCCAATCCTTGCTGGGCTGCCCGTCGGACATGGCCCCATCAACGACCCGGTCCACCTCGGACTACCGGTACGCGTCGACGGCACGACGGCGACGGTGACCTTCGGGTTGCGCGACGCCGCGACGCCGTGACGTGGGCGCGCGCGGCGCTACTCGAACAGCTCGTCGTCGCCGACGTCTTCGCCGTCCTCGTCGAGCTCGACGCCATTTTCGTTCGAACCTTCGGAGGCCGAGCGAGGACGCGCGCCCTTCTTCCCTTTTTTCCGTTTGCCCTTCGGCGGCTTGGCCTCCGCCTCCGGAGCGGCAGCTGCCCATGGCGGCGGCGCCGGTGAGGTGACAGCGGCGGGCGCCTTCGAACGAGCCGGCGGAGGCGGCGCGGCACGGCGAAGTGACGGCGGAGGCGGCGGGCGCGACGTTCGCATCGACGGCGGGGGCGGCGGGCGCGGTCCCGCGGGAGGCCGACCCTGCGGCGGGAACGGCGGCGGCGTGGAGTGCCGCGGACGCTCGGGCGGCTCGGTCATCGAAACGTCGACGTCGACGTCGAGATCCGATTCGCCGGGCGCCTCGTCGTCGTTCTGGTTCGGAGCCGAGGCGCGTTCGGGTTCCGGCGCTTCTGCCGGCGCGTCCGACTTCGTGTTGGCGAACGCGGCTTCGAGTGCCTCGGGTGGTATGTCGTGGAGGATCGTCTTCTCGTCGTCGACCCAGCCGCCGTTCGTCGGAGCGCTCGCGCCTTCTCGCGATTCGGAGTCGTTCGCGGCCTCTGCTTCAGGTTCTTCGCGAGCTTCGCTCTCGCGCAGATCGGCTTCGGCGGCCGGAACGGCGGGCGTGTCTCGATCGCCTCGCGGGCCCTCCGCTTCCGTCTCCGGCGCGGGCTCCGGTTCCGGCGTTGGCTCCTCCTGCACGACGGGCGCCTCGACTTTGACGGGGCGCTCGCGCGCGGGCTCGACCTTCGGCGGAGGCGGCGCTTCGTCCTCTTCGACCGGCGGAGGGCGCTTCAGCATGTTCGCCTTGGCGCGATCGAGTCCCTGCGTGGCCTCGGGGTCCCCCGCCTTCATTCGGAGAACCCGCCGCCAGGCGTCGGCGGCCTCGCGGGCGTCGTCGAGGCGTTCTTCCCAAAGGCGCGCCACCTTGCGCGCGAGATCCGCACGCTGGGTCTGGTCTCGCCCTCGGAGGATCTGGTCCTCGTAGAGCGCGACCATGCCGCGATAGTCCTCGAGCTGCGTGTAGAGGGCCGCGAGCTTGTCCATCACCTCCGCGTCGGACGGCGCGAGCTCATGCAGGCGTTTCAGATCCTCGGCGGCTCCACGGGGATCGGAGAGCAGATCGCTGCGAAGCGCCGCTCGGCGTCCGAGGAGCTTCCGCACCAGCGGGCCGTCGAACACTTCGCTGAGCGCCCGAGTGAGCACCGCTTCGGCGCGCGGCGGCTCGCCTACCTCGTTCGCGAGATCCACGAGCGCGTCGAGCGCCGGATCGTCGACGTGGGTGACGAGCGCATCGCCGAGCCAGGTGAACGCGCGGTCGCGATCGCCGAGCTCGCGGTTCGCCATGAGCGCTGCGCGACGAAGGAGCGCACTTCGCGTCCGCCCACCGTCACGCGACCCTTGGCCGCCGGCCGCGAGGGCCTCGGCGAGCGTGGCGCGGAGCGCCGTCCGACCTCGCTCTTCGTCGGTCACGCGTGCGATGCGCTCGAGCGCTTCGATGGTCTCCTCTTGAACGCCGGCGCCGAGCGCGATGTCGAAGAAGCCGCGCGCCCGATCGAGTGCGTCGCGTTCGCCGGCCACCTGCGCGGCCCGGGCCAGCGCGCCGAGACGATCGGCGGGCGACTTGCAGCGTCCGATTTGTCGCTCGTACAGGTCGACGACGTGACCTGGCGCGCCGACGAGCTTGCCCAGGCGCTCGAGCAGCGGCTCGACCTCTTCGGGCGCGACGCTCGTGAGCGCCTGCTCGCCGTGTTGAACCGCTTCGAGCGGATCGACGCCGGCCTTCACGAGCACCTCGGCTTGACGCACCATTTCTTCGGCGCGCGATGAGCCGCTGAGCTCCCTCGCCATCAAATCGTGGGCGATGGACAGTGCGTCCAGATCGCGCAGCGCGATCGACACCTCTTCGAGCGGCTCGGCGATCTCGCGCCGCGCCACGCGGAGTCGCGCGAGTTCCTTCGCGACCGACGCGGCTTCTTCGCCGGCCGACACCTCGACGAAGCGGGCGAACGCGCCGTGGAGCTGGTCGTCGCGCTCGGCCGATGGCGACGTCTGGCCGTACCATTCGACGAGCTTCGACGCGACCAGGCGCTTCTTGCCGAGTCGATCGCCGAGCTCGACGTACGCTTCGCGACACGGGCCATCGCCTTGCTCCGCGAGCCCGGACAACGCCTCGAGCGCGTCGTCTCCGCGATCGAGGCGTTCGGTCAGAAGTTCGGCGAGGCGCCGGGTCATCCGGCTCGCTTCGTCCTCGTCGCCTTCGACTTCGACCAGCCGCGCGAGGTGCTCGGCGACGAGTGGCCAATCTTCGAGCCGTTCGGCGAGCTCGACGATGCGCTGAACGGCCTCGAAATCATCGGGATCGGCGGCGAAGACGGCGTTCAGCGATCGCAGGGCCAAGCGGGGGTCGTCGAGATGGTGCTCGTACAAGTCGGCGAGGCGCGTCGCGATCTCCGTCTTCAGCTCGGGACCGGTCACGAGCTCGAGTCGTCGCTCGAGCGCGCGCGCCGCCGCCCCGTAGTTGTGCCGCTGTTCCTCGAGGTTCGCGAGATGCACGAGCGCTTCGTCGCTCTTCGAATCGAGCTCGGCGAGGACTCGCTCGTATTGTTCGACGGCGGCGTCGACGTCGCGAACGCCTTCGGCGAGGAGCCGCGCTTCTCGCAAGACCACGCGCGCGATCTCGGAGCGATCGCTCGTCGCGCGGGCGAGCTTTTGCAAATAGTCGACGGCTTCCACGAACTCGCCGCGTTCTTCGGCGTCGTCGGCGAGGAGCGAAAGCGCTTCCCCGTCGTCACCGTCGAGCAGCACGAGCTCCAGGCTTTCGCGAGCGAGCGCCGGATCGCCGAGCTCGCGCTGGAGCTTCGCGGCGCGCTTTCTGAGGCCGATGCGCACCGTCTTGTCCGGGTGCTTGTCGGAACGCCGGAGGAGCATCGCGGCGATCTCCGCGCCGCGATCGGCGCCCTCGAGATGTCCCTCGAGCGCCTCGGCGATCACGTCGTCGGTCGGGTCGGCGTCGACGGCCTGATCGAGCCGGCCGATCGCGCCCTCCACGTCGCCGGCTCGGACGAGATAGTCCGCCTCGGTGGCGTACAGCCCGGCCTGCTGCTTCGGTGAACGCGCGAGGGTCGCGCGCTCGTCGACCGCGGTCGCCGCTTTCGCCCACGCCTCCGCTTCGACGAACGCATGCTCCGCCGTCTCCCACCCCGCCGCATCGTTCGCGATGCGCGCGGCTTCGGCGAACGCGTCGCCGGCCAGCACGAGATCGCCCGCCGCGTGACGGAGCTCGCCGAGCTTCTTGTAGAGGCCGCCGCGAGCCGGCTCGTCGGCGACGCTCCCGACATTTTCGGCGATCACTTGCGCGGCGAGATCGGGTCGCTCGCCCTTCTCGAAGAACTTCACGGCCGTGCCGATCGCGGTCTCGTCTTCGGGCGTGAGGGTCGCGATGCGCGCCCAGGCTTCGCCCGCGGCGGCAAAATCTTTGCGCTTCGTTTCGTGGAGTTTCGCGAGCTGCTTCTCGGTGGAGATGCGAACTTCGACGTCGCTCTCCTGCTCCGCTTCTTCTTGGAGCAACGTGGCGAGGTCGTCCCAGCGGCTCGCGCGTTCGAGGAGCCGGCGCAGTTGTTCGCGCGCGTCCGATTCTCCGGCGTCGAGCGCGAGCAGCTCTTGCCACGCGACGATCGCCGTCTCGAAATCGCGAAGCTGCGTCTCGCAGAGCCCCGCGACTTCGCGGAGCCAGCCCGCGCGGGCCTCCAGATCGGCGTCCTCCGACTTCGCCGCACGAAGCAGCACGTCGCGAAGATCGCCATAGCGCCGCGCGCCGCGGAGATGGGTCTGGAGAAACGCGAGCGCGTCGGAATTCGTCGGGTCGCCCTTCAGGACGTCGCGATAGACGCCCGCGGCTTCGTTCTTTCGATTCTTCTTGAGGAGGCCGAGCGCCTTCTCGAGCAAATTATCGACCGCGTCTTCGTCGAGCTCGGGTTCGTCTTCCGACGATGGCCCGAGGTCGTCGACCGTGCGATCGGGCTGAACGGGAGCGCGCGACACACGCGCAGGTCCCCCTGCGGAGCGCGCGGCAGCGGCGACGGCTCGCGGCACGGAGTCGCCGGCCGCGGTGCGGGCTTCCGCGGCGAGGGCGCCGTTCGGATTCGCTTTCAAATAGCTTGCCGCATAGGGAGCCACGTCGCGCTGCCGGCCGAGCTGCTCCCCGTAATAAATCGCGAGCTGCACGGCGCGGTCGTGACCGGGAAGAATCTCGAGCGCGCACGTCGAGTAGGCGTAGCCGTGATCACCGGCGTATTCCTCGGCGAGCTCGACGAAGAGCTGCGCGCCGACGGCCTTCCACGATTCGTCTACCGGTTGCCCGCCGCGCACACGCTCGAGCACCAAGGTGCCGAGCTGCTGCTTCAATGACGGATCGTTAGGGTCGAGGCGTCGGGCGTTGTCGAGCGCCTCGAACGCGCCGTTCGCGTCGCCCACTTGATTGCGCGCTTCGGCCTCGTCCGCGTACAGCGCGACCTTTCGCTCGGGGTCGTCGACCAGCGATTGCTCCATCGCGTAGTACGGGAGCGCGTCGGCGAATTGCCCGGCAGACTTGTAGACTTCGCGAAGTGAATAGATCGCGTATTGACTGCCGGGATCGTAATCGAGGGCGCGCCGGTAGTTTTCGACGGCCTTCGCGGCATTGGAGAGCGGCGGCTCGGCACACAAGCGCCCGAGCTCTTCATGAATACCGGCGACCTGCAGACGAATGGACGCGTCGCGCTGCGCGAGGGGCGCGAGCGCCTTCGCGCGGCGCTCGAGCAACGCCGCGAGCGCCTTCATGTCGCCCTTTTCGCGATACAGCTCGCCCAGCCGCTCGGCCGGGGTGCCCTGCGTCGGATCGCGGTCGATCGCGATCATGAGCGCTCGCGCCGCGCGATGCGCGTCGTTCAGGGACAAAACCCAGACGTTCGCGGCCTCCGTTAGCCAGTGACTGGCCAGCGCCGGATCGACGGTCGCCGTCCCGACTTTTTCGAGCAGCATCGCGTACGCGCGAGGGTCCTGTTGCCCCGCGCTGTGCGCATGCAAAATGGCGTCTTGGTCGTGCGGATCTTGCACCAAGCGCTGAACGAGCGCGTCGATTTCACGCGGATCCATCCCGCGTGCACGCTAACACGACGCATCCGGAAGCCGCAAACGCGACGCACGATTCCCGTCGACGCATTGCGCGCGTCAAACGGCCTCACCGCTATCGTCGATCTCCATGTCGTCGCCGGCGAGTGACGAAGCGGGAAGGCTCCCCTCCTCTTACTCATGTCCGCGAGCCACCCCGGACGCCGCTCGACTCGTCGAACGCGACCCCCCAATTGCCCGCATTTCTCCCGCGAGAATCATCGGCCGACGCCGTGTTCTGGTTGCGTAAGAGAACGTGCGAGCGCATCGCGACCGGCTCCACTATACTTTTGGAGTGCGTTGGGAATCTCGCCCGACCGATACATCTCGCCGAACGGCGTCGGGCGCACGTCTCGCTACGGTGTCCGTGTTCTGTGGTGCCCTGGCGACGTGCGTCTCGCTGCTCGCCGTTGCGTACGTCGCGGCGGTCGGCTCGGGCTCGACCACGCCGTCGCGTGACTCGACGCGTCTCGCGACGCAGCCAGTAGTGGCGCGCACTGCGCGTCTTTCACGCCTCAGCGACGTCGCGGACGACGCCGGTGACGTCGCGACGGTTCGTGAACGACGCGTCGGGGACATCGTGCTCGTCGACGTCGCGCCCGACGTCACGTCGCTCGACGACGAGCTCGATCGCGAACGCGCCCGCTCGGCCGCCGCGCACCAGCGACTCCTCGTCTGGCTCGTCGTCCCCGATTGCAAGCCTTGCGCGGCCGTCGAAAGCGCGCTCGGGACTCGCGAGCTTCAGCGAGCCCTGGGACGAACTCGCCTCGTGCGCTTGAACGCCGCAGATTTTCTCGCCGAGCTCGACCGCATCGGAGTTCCCGTCGACGGATTTCCGGGTTTCGCGCTGCTCGGAGCCGACGGTCTGGTGACGGACTACGTCAACGGCGGTGAATGGGACGAAGACACGCCGGAAAACATCGCACCTGTGCTGAAAAGTTTCGCGGAAGGCACATACACGCGCCGCGTGACGCCCTGGCGCGGCGGTCCTCACGAAGATCAAACCCCGATATGAGCGGAGTGCGGCGTACCTAGGCACCAAAGGGGTCCAAAAGCGGGGGCGGTGACGGATGACGCCGTCGGTCGACGATCGAGTCCTCGGACGGGGCAGACACGGCGGGCCGAGCTCAGTACACTCCGCCCTCCGCGAAAATGAATGCTCGGACGTCGAAGCCGCCCAATCGCACCCTGCGATCTCAACTAGAGGAGTACCGGAGTCAGGGGACCGTCCATTCTCTCCGCGAGGCGGTGGGGATTATCGTCCCACTCGCCGTCGAACTCGCCCAACGGCACGCGAGCGGCGAAGTGCTCTTCCTTCATCCCTCCTCCATTCAGCTGAATGGCTCGGGGTATTGGCAGCTTTCGCAAAGCGTGGCTCGTCTTACGCCGGTGCTGGCGCGAGACAAGGCGTGCCTTGCGCCCGAAGAACGCGCCGGCAGCCCAGGTAACGCGCGTTCGAGCGTCTTCGGTATCGGTGCCGTCCTTTACGAGCTCGTGAGCGGCCAGAGCGTCGGCCCGGCGATGCGCCGTCCCACCGAGGTCGTTCCCGGGTTGCCGCCCGAGATCGACATGGTCCTCGCGAAGGCGTTGGTCGCGGACGCATCGCACCGACCCGACGACCTGAAGGCACTCGCTCAAGCGATTCATCATCTCGCTCCCGCCGATGCGCCCGCGCCGCCGCCCGCCGACGAATCGCACCTCAATCACAACGACCAGTTCGAAGTCGACGTGCGCATGTCGATGGTGAACATGGAGGGGGCGCTCGGCGGAGCGGGCACTCCGTATGAAATTGCCGTCAGGAACGCGCCGGCGGCACGCGCCACCGGAATCGATCAAGCGACGGAGGCGCTGACGGAGCTCAAGCAACGGCTCGAAAGCGATCCCCGTCCGCGTTACGTCGTCATCAAGGAGGGCATGGATCACGGGCCCTTCAATGCCGTCGAGCTGCTCCAGCAGATCGCGAGCCACACGTTCGAAGAGCAAGATCTCTTGCGCGACACGTTTTCGAACGACGACCGTCCGATCGGAGAGTGGGAAGAGTTCGCCCCCTTCGCCGATCACGCCCGCCGTCACCGCGTCATCGCCGCCGAAAAGGTCGCCATTCAAGCGACCGTCGAGCAAGAAAAAAAGAGCACGCGCGGCAAGGCATTCCTCGGCCTTTCGCTCGTCGCGATCGTTCTCCTTCTCGGCACGATGTGGTTTTTGAAGCAAGCCGGGCGCCGGCGCGACGAAGTCGCCGTCCAGACCGACACGGCGACGAACGTCGACTCGCAGGGCGACCTCAACCTCGGGAAGAAAGGCGGCGGCAAAGGCCACCGCGTCGTCGGCGAATCGGGCGGCGTGCCGTTGCTCGCGGGTGGGATGAGCTGCGAATCGGCGCAAGCCGCGTACGTCGAAGAGATCAACATCGGCGGCTCCAAAGTGCCCGCCGACATCACGTCCGCTCAATACGGGTCCATCCTGAACGGCGGCGGCTATTTGAACGGCTGCGGGCTCTCGGGGAGCATGGGCGTCGATGTCTGCGTCGCAGTCCAGAACGGACACGCGGTCGGCGTCACCGTCCGCACCCAGCCGCACAACGGTAGCGTCGCGAGCTGCATCGCGTCGCACGTGCGCGGCATTTCATTTCCGGTTCATCCGAAGCTCGACGTCACCCGAACGCACTTCGCGGCCCAGTGAACTCTCGCGCGGCTCGCTCGAATCTCTTCGCGATGGCCCTCGTCGCGGTGGGGTTCGGCCTGACGACGGCGTGCGCGGTTCCCGTCGCGGTCGACCTCGACGAAGCGAGCGCCAATCGCGTCGCGCGCGCTCTCGACGAAAACGGCATCGCGGTCGAAAAATCGGAGGAGTCGAGCGGCGGCGATCGCTGGCGAATCGAGGTGAGTCGTGACGACGCCGCGCACGCGGTTTCGGTGCTTGCCGATCGCGGACTTCCAGACGACGCGAACACCGGAGCCGCCGCGCCGAGCGGGGTGAGCGCGCTCGTGCCGAGCCGGAGCGCCGAGCAAGCGCGGCTCCTCGCCGGGACCGCCGCCGGGCTCGAGCGTACGCTGTCGGCGATCGACGGCGTACTCACGGCGCGGGTGCATCTCGCGGTCGAGCGCGCCGATCCGCTGTCGGACGGCGAGCCGCCGAAGCCCACTGCGTCCGTGCTCTTGCGCTACCGAGGCACGCCGCCGCCCATCTCGGAGAGCGACGTTCGAAAACTGGTGAGCGGCGCCGTCACCGGCCTTTTGCCCGATCGCATTGCGGTGGTGAGCATGGTCGCGCCGGATCCGCCCGCGACCGAGCCGCTCGTCGTGCTCGGTCCGTTTTCGACGACGCGAAGCGGGGCGACGAAACTGCGCGCGCTCCTCGCCGGTGCGGCGGTGCTCAACGTGTTTCTCGTTCTGTGCGTGCTGTCGTTCTGGGCACGGGCGCGGCGGCTCCGACAGAAGCCGGCCGCGTTACCGGCGCGAGATCCAAGGTGATCCACCTCGACGGGATCACCAAGACGTTCGACCGCTCGGTGCTCTTCGGCGTCGATCTCGACGTGCCGTCGGGGTCGCTCTACGGCCTCGTCGGGCCCGGCGGCGCCGGCAAGAGCGTCGTCTTGAAGATCGTCGCGGGGCTCGTTCCCGCGGACGGCGGCAGCGTCGTCGTCGGCGGAAGCGATCTCTCCACGCTCGATCCCCTCGCCCTCGCCCGCTATCGCCTGGGCATCGGCATGGTGTTCCAGAACAACGCGCTCTTCGACTTCATGACCGTCGCGGAAAATATTGCGTTCCCGCTCCGTCGCTCGTCGTCCTTGGACGATGCCGAAATCGGTCGCCGCGTCGAAGAACGACTCGAACGGGTCGGCCTCGCCGGCTTCGGCCCGCGAAAGCCGGCGGGGCTCTCCGGGGGGCAAAAGAAACGGGTCGGCGTCGCGCGCGCGACCGTCACGCGCGCGCCCATCGTGCTCTACGACGAACCCGCGGCGGGTCTCGATCCGGTCACCAGTCAGCGCATCTTCGATTTACTCCGCGAGGAGCAGCTTGCGGCAAAAAGCACGGTGATCATGGTGTCGAGCGACGTCGATCGGCTCCTCACCGTCACCGACAAGGTCGGCATGATGCACGACGGTCGCGTCGTCTTCGAGGGCTCGACCGAGCAGGCGACCCGCAGCGATGATCCGATGGTCCGTCAGTTCTTGAGCGGCAAAACCGACGGCCCGCTCTGAGAGCCCGCGCAGCCCCGGATCGGGCCGTGTAGACTACAGCGGCCACGATGAACGCCCTCTTTTCCGCCCTCGGCCGTTTCATGATCGGCGTCGCCGCCATCGTCGGCGCGATGGGCCTTCTCTTCGGGCGGATCGTGTCGCGAATCGTGCGGCTCGACCTCGACGGCGAAGGGACGCTCTCGAATCTCTACAAGATGGGCGTCAAATCGCTCCCCGTGGTCGTGATCACGGCGCTCTTCACCGGCGGCATCATGGTCGTCCAGGCGGCGCCGACCGTCGAACGCTTCGGCGCGTACTCGCTCCTCGGCTGGGGCGCCGGCTTCGGCACCTTGCGCGAAGTCGGACCGCTGCTCACCGCCCTCATGATCTCGGGGCGCGTCGGCGCGAACAACACCGCCGAGCTCGGCACCATGGTGGTCACCGAACAGTTCGACGCGATGCGGGCGCTCGCCATCGACCCCATCAGCTTCCTCATCGCGCCGCGCTTCGTCGGGATCGTCGTCACCTTGTTCCTCTCGACGATCTTCGCGGACGTGCTGGCCCTGGTCGGCGCGGCGTACGCGGGCTTGCCGCTCCTCGGTGTCGATCCCGGCGTATTCTACGACGGCGTGACCGGCGGCCTCCTCGGGATCGGCGACGTGATCCACGGGCTCGTCAAATCCGTGTTGTTCGGAATCGTCATGGCGCTGTCGAGCTGCCAATTCGGTATGTCCACCGAGGGCGGGGCGCCGGGCGTCGGACGAGCCGTCAATTCGACGGTGGTCGTCACCGCGACCGGCATCTTCGTTCTCGACTACCTCGTGTCCTTCGCCATCTGATGACCGGCGCTGGCAACCCCCGGCCGTCGATCGACGAAGCGCTCGGGCTCGCGCCGGGACCGTCCGCTGCGGCGATGGGACAACTCAAGGCGCTCACCGACTCCGTCAAGGAGCTCGCCGCGCTCTTCCGCCAGACGCTTTACTACACGTTCCGCGGACCCTCGAAGAGCGCCGTGCTCGACGAGCTGTACGAGATCGGCAACCGCTCGGCCGTGTTTCTGTGCGTCACCATGGGGTTCATGGGGATGATCTTCGTGTATCAGGCCGGCGTTCAGATCCGCCGCGTGATCCCGGATCTCTCCGCACTCGGCTCGACGTTTCTCGAGCTCCTCGTGCGCGATCTCGCGGCGTCGATCTCGGCGCTGATGCTCGCGACCCGCGTCGGCGCCGGCATCGCCGCGGAGATCGGGTCCATGGTCGTCACCGAACAGGTCGACGCGCTCCGGATGTGCGCCGCCGATCCCGTCGATTATTTGGTGGTTCCCCGGTTCATCGCGAGCGTCGTGATGACGACGGTGCTCACGTTCATCGCAGGCTCGGTCGCCTTCGCGACCGGCGCCTGGACGGCGCAGACGTTCTTCGGGATCAATCCGCGGACCTTCGTCGACACGAGCCTGGTCGACGGCGGCGACCTGGTGGTCGGCCTCGCGAAATGCCTCGCCTATGGCGCGGCCATTCCGATCATCAGCGCCCACGCCGGACTCACCACCCGCGGCGGCTCGGCCGGCGTGGGTTCGGCGGCGACCCGCGCCGTCGTGAATTCGTCGCTCGCCGTCATCATGCTGGACTTCGTCATCAGCACGCTCGGCTACATTTTCTTCTGAGGCCTGAAGCTAGGGCGCCTTGAGCAAGTCGCTGCCGGCGGGTGCCTGCGAGCACCAAGCGTAGCAACAATCCGGCTCGCCCTTGCCGCGATGCGACGCCGTCAGCGCGGCGTCGAATGGTGCCGACTCGGGCGCCGAGAACACGACCTTGCGCGGCGGCACGATCGCCGTCGGACAATGATCGAAGGGCGGTTCGGCGGGCGCGGACGTCCCGGTCTCGAGCTGCGCCATGCAATACTCCTCGCGAAACGCCTTCCCGGTGTGGCAGGCAGCGTCGATGGAGGGACTTGCGCCGTTCGCGAGCGTGATTTTCCGGCACCAGCTGTAGCAGCAGGCGTGACCGGGCGGCGCTCGTCGGCGCGTGTACTCCGTGTAGCTACGATCGAAGAGCCCGACGGACACCGGCGGATCGTATTCCCCCGGCGGATTTTGGACGCTCGACGGACAGGTTTCGTACGGCGGCGGAGCCGGGCGCGAGCTCTCGCGCGGCAAGAGTTCGTCACAGTAATATTGCCGTACCTCGTCGAGCGCGCACGTGACCGAGCGCGCGTCGGGGTTGGCAGCGCCGGGCGCCACCACCGCGTGTGACCCGCACCCCGCCCACCACGCCGCGCCGAACGCGACAATGACGAGGGCACCGCCTGCGCGCCGGCCTTTCCGGTAGGCTCGACGGGCTCGCGGCGTCATGCTGCGAGCTCAGAATCGGTGATCTCGTTCATCAACGTCAAGAAGTCCTTCGGCGAAAAGGCGATCCTGAAGGGGGTCAGTTTCGACGTCCGCGAAGGCGAAGTATTTTTCATCATCGGTTCGTCCGGAGTCGGCAAGAGCGTCCTCATCAAGCACTTGATCGGCCTCTTGAGACCCGATGCGGGGGAGATTTGGCTCGACGGCGAGGAGATCTCGCAACGGACGGAAGAGGAGATGTATTCCGTTCGCATGAAGTGCGCGATGGTATTTCAGCACTCGACGCTCTTCGATTCCATGACGTGCGCCGAGAACGTTGCGCTCCCGCTCCGGAAGCACAAGAAGCTTCGTGGACGCGACGCCGAAGGCGAAGCGCATCGGCTCTTGTCGCAGGTGCGAATGGAGGATTACGCGAACGCGTTTCCGACCGAGCTCGGCGACGGCCTCCGCAAGCGGGTCGCCATCGCGCGCGCTCTCGCGCTCGAACCGCGCTATGTTCTCTTCGACGAGCCGACCACGAGCCTCGACCCGGTGAGCGCCCGACGCGTCGATCGGCTGATCCGCGATCTCAGCGATCGGCTCGGCGTCACCAGCGTGGTCGTCTCGCACGATCTGGTCTCCATTTTCGGCATCGCGGACCGCATCGCCATGCTTTACCAGGGCACCGTTCGCCTGCTCGGCACGAAGGAAGATTTCCGAGCCTCGAAGGACGGCGTCATCGACCAATTCGTGAACGGGCGCTCGAGCGGCCCCATGGAGTTCACGTGACGCGGCATTCGCCTCGGAAATGCTCTTCCCTGCGCGCGTCCGTCGCGCGAGACTGCGAGGCGGCGAAATGAGCCAGCGCAGCATCGAGGTGAAGGTCGGCGTCCTCCTGTTGGTCGCGCTCGCCCTGCTCGCCGGCTTCGTCGTGGTGATGGGCGGCCTGAACTTCAGACCGACGTACACGATCTACGTCGATTTCGACAACCCGGGTGGTCTCAAGTCGGGCGCGCCGGTTCGCATCGCAGGCGTTCGCGTGGGTCGCGTCGCCGGAATCGAGTTCCGCGGCGGCAAGATCGATCCGAAGAGCCACGACCGCGAAGCGCTGGTACGCGTCGCAGCGACCCTCGAAAGCCAATTCAAGGACTCCGTCTACGAAAATGCGCGCTGGTTCGTGACGACGGAAGGCGTCCTCGGCGAGTTCTACCTGGCGATCGACCCCGGAACGCCGGACCATCCGCCGCTGAGAGACGGCTCGATCGTACAAGGCGTCAGCCCGCCCCGGCTCGATCTCCTGATGAGCGAAGCGTACGAGCTTTTGCATCGGGTCTACGTGGGCATCACCGAAAACGACCAGAAGCTCGGCGAGACGTTCGACGATTTGCACCGCACCCTGAAGGGCACCGGCGACTTCTTCGAAAAGAATGGTCCGAAGCTCGACAAGGCCGTCGATGATTTGTCGGGCATCGCCGCGGACGCCCACGACACGTTGATCGCCGCGCGCGCGAAATACGTCGACAACCCGCAGATCGGCCGGATCATGAACAACGTCGAGGGGGCGACGAGCTCGCTGAACCGAAACCTGGGGCCGCTCCTCGAAGATAGCCGAAAAGTGGCGAGCGACGCTTCACGCCTCGCCGAGGTGTTGGGCTCGAAGGAGCAGGCCGATCGCTACGCGACGATCACTCGCGACGTCCAGGAGACCGCGGCGAAAGCAAAGGTCGCGGCGAACGCCGCAGCGGAGCTCGCCGAGCACGTGCGTCAGGGCAAAGGCACCGTGGGCGCGCTGATGATGGACGAAGCGCTCTACGACGACATGCAGGAGATGCTTCGCGACTTGAAGCACAACCCGTGGAAGTTTTTCTGGCGCGAGTGACGCCGTCAGATCGCGGCGTCAGGACCGCCGGTCGTGCCACCGCTCGACGTCGTGCCGCCCGTCTGTGTGGTTCCACCGCTCGACGTCGTGCCACCGCTCGACGTCGTGCCGCCCGTCTGTGTGGTTCCGCCGCTCGACGTCGTTCCGCCCGTCGCAGTCGACCCGCCATTCGACGTCGTCCCGCCGGTTGCCGTGGCGCCACCCGTAGCGGTCGCTCCTCCGGTCGCCGGCCTGCCGCCACTCGATGTCCCGCCGGTGCCCCCGTTCGCGGGAGCACCCCCGGACGAGCCGTCGACACTCGTCAGGCCGCCCGACGCCGCGTCGCTGGCCGAGGCCGCGTCCGCGGTTTGCCCCCCCGACCCCTGGGGAGACGTGCCGACGATCTTGCTCAGGTCATTGCTGCACTTGTTCGCGATGCAGACGTAGCCGACCGCGCAGTCCTCGATGCGGAAACACGTCGCGCCGCCCGCTCCGGCCGACGCCGATGACGCGCACGCCCCAGTCCCGAGGACCGCGGCGCTCGTCAGGGCAATGGTGCCGAGAGTCCGCCAATGATCGCAAAACGCCACATCGTAACGGTATCGGCTCCTCGCGGCGCGTCAAGCACCGTCCGGTACGCGAGCCCGTTCATGTGCCTGAACGCCCACGCGCCCCAATCTTCGGCCTAGTCTAGTGTCAGAAGGACATCGCCTTCTTCGACGGCCTGTCCCTCGGCGACGGCGATGTGTGACACCGTCCCCGCGGCAGGCGATTCGACGGGCATCTCCATCTTCATCGATTCGAGGATGACCACTGATTGTTCCTCGTCGACGGCGTCGCCAATCTTCACCTGAATCTTCCAAACGGTGCCGGTGATATGTGCGGTGACCTCGGTGGGCATCGGCGAGGACTCTACTCGCCGTGCCGAAAACCATCCACCACCTCGACCGCTCCCCGATCTCACCGCGAGTCCGGGATTGATTGCCGAATCGAGAACGACGATTTAGAGTCCACCCCGCGACGGAAAGTTCGCGGAGTCCGGATATAATCAACCGGTCCGCGGCTCGTCCGCATTTCGCTAGAGGAGTCTATCTGACGCATGGCTGACCAGAAGGAAAGCTCGGTCCTCTTCTCCCTGAAGGAGTTGATGAACCTCGAGGAAGACCGAATCCGAGAGGAAGAGGCCACGAAGGCGCGTCGGGTCAAAGCCGAGCAAGAGGCCCGAGACGCCGCCGAGCGCACGGCGCGAGACGCCGAGGAACGACGGCTGCGAGAGGAAGAAGAGCGTCGCCGCCAAGATGAGCTCCGCAAGCGCGAGGAGGCGGCCCGTCTCGAAGCCATCCGTCACGGCGAGATCGAGAAGGCGCGCGCCGAAGCCGACCACCGCGCTCGGCTCGAGACCATGGCCGCGCAGCAGGCTCACGAGGCGCAGCTCGCGACCATCTCGCAAGACAGCCACAAGAAGAAGCTCCAGGTCACGATCGGCATCGTCGCGTTCCTGCTGGTCGCCGGCGGCATTGGCGGCGGCGTGTTCTTCAAGAAGAAGAGCGACGAGCAAGCGGCCGAAGCGGCTCGGAACGCGGCCGAACGGCAAGCTTTGCAAGAGCGAGCACAAGCCGCGGAGGCGTCGGTGAAAGCCTCTCAGGAGAAGGAGCAAGAGCTCCAGTCGGCCCTGAACAACGCCAAAGACGACGCCGAGCGGGCTCGCATCCAGTCCGAGCTCACGAAGGCGCAACAGACCACCGCGGTTGCCAAGCGGACCTTGTCGTCTTCGACCGGCTCCTCGTCGGGTGGCGGCGGCTCCCCGAAGCCGAAGGCGGCGTGCAATTGCACGCCCGGCGATCCGCTGTGCTCGTGTCTGTGAACGACGGACCGCGGCACTTACCGAAGGACACCCCTCGCCTCGTGGTCGGCCTGCAGCCGGTGCGCGAGGCGATCCGAGCGCACGGAAGAAAGCTCGGGGCCGTACTCATCGAACGGCCGGCGCGCGGCGGACCTAGCGAACGGCTGAGCGCGCTCGGGCGCTTCGCGAAGGACCAGGGGGTCGAGCGGATCGAACCGGTCCCGCGCAAGACCCTCGACGACCTCGCAGGGAACACGGAGCACCAAGGGGCCGCAGCGTTCGCGCCGGAGCTCGAACTGCTCGACCCGGAGACCTTGCTCGACGCGCCCGCGCCCCTCATCGTGGCTTTGGATGGAATCCAGGACCCACAGAATTTTGGAGCGGTGATCCGGAGCGCCGTTGCGCTCGGGGCGACGGGAATCGTCTGGCCCGAGCACGCTTCGGCGCCGCTCCGTCCGGCGACCTTTCGCGCGTCCGCGGGAGCGATCGAACATGCCCGCCTCAGTCGCGTCGGTTCTCTGGTCCGGTTTCTCGACGACGCGATCGCGCGGTCGGTGCAAGTCGTGGGACTCACGCCGGACGGAGATCGGCCACTTCAGGACGTCGACCTCGGCCTGCCGACGGTACTCGTGATCGGCAGCGAACATGGCGGCCTCGGCCGTGCCGTTCGTCAGCGCGCGACGACCCTCGCGCGCCTGTCGCTCGAAGGCCCGGTGCAATCGCTCAACGCTTCCGTCGCGTGCGGCATCGCGCTCTATGTGTTTCGAATTAGTCGAATGAAATCCGCGATATCGAGCCAGAGTTAAATCTGACTTCTCGAGACGGGAATTTCACTGAACACTTGTCGAAACGCCGTGGCTCGGCGTTCTCTTCAATGGAACGTGCTCCGGGGCGAGCGACCGCGCGCGATGCGCGAATCATTCCGGAGAGCTACGTCGTTTCCCTCACGCCGGTGGTGAGTGGATGAACTCGCGGTTCGAGTGAAGTCTCACGGTCTCGAGGAGTAGCGGGCAACCACGCGAAGAATCACCGGTATCGCGTCGTCGATCTCGGCGCGCGACGTCGTGTCGCCCAAACTGAAGCGCACGGCACTCTGCGCGCGGGCGGCGCCGAGCATCGCTTGGACGACCTTCGACGGTTCGGCGGAGCCCGCGCTGCACGCGCTCCCACCGGCGACTTGGACGCCCGCCAGGTCGAGCGCAGCGACGAGCTCGTCGGCGCGCCACCCGTCGAACGACAGATTCGCCACGTGGGGCACGCGCTCCACGCCGAGGCCGTTCACGACGGCGAACGCCGCGAGGGCATCTTCGAGTTCGTCGCGAAGGGGCGCGAGCGCGGCGTAGCGGGCAGGTCCCGTGAGCGCGCGGCGAGCCGCGACGGCAAAGCCTGCCGCGGCGATGGGGTCGACCGTCCCCGGCCGGATGCCTCGCTCCTGGGGCCCTCCAACGACGACGGGGCGCGGCACGCCCGGGGTTCTGAGGAGGAGCGCGCCGATCCCCTTGGGGCCACGGATCTTGTGCGCGCCGAGGCTCAAGGTGTCGCCGACCCGCCATTGCTCCGGTGCGACCTTGCCCGCCGCCTGCACGGCGTCGACATGGAGCCGCGCCTCGTGTCGCCGGACAATCGCTTCGATATCCACGAGCGGCTGGATGACGCCGGTCTCGTTGTTGACGGCCATAACGGCGACCACGGTTCCGCGGGGAAGACCGTCGAGCGCGGCGTCGACCGCCGACGGCTCGATCCGTCCGTGCGACGGCACCGGGAGCCAGACGACCGGGCGTCCCTCTGCGCCGGCCAGCTCCGCGGCGCGTACCACGGAAGGATGCTCGATGCGGCTCGTGACGATGGCCGGGGCGCCTCGAAGGGCGATGTTGTTCGCCTCGGTGGCACCCGACGTAAACACGACGTCGCGCGGCGAGATCCCGGCGAGCTCCGCGACCGCTTCGCGAGCGTCTTCGACGAGGGCGCGTGCGCGTCGTCCCGTGGCGTGGACGCTCGACGGGTTACCCCACGACTCGAGCGCCGCTTGCTCCATCGCGCGCACGACGTCGGCGAGCGGCGGCGTCGTCGCGTTCCAGTCGAGATAGACGACGGCTGTGGGGTCCGTGGCGAGCATGGCCACGCCCCGTCACGAAGGTTGAGCGCCGACGATCGCCGGCGCGTGTTCGGCGACGGTGAGGTAGAACGCGGCACCCGTGAAATGGATGCCGTCGATGCGTTCGTCGGCGGGCGAGACGACGCGAATGTCGCCGCCGTGACCCTTCGCGACGCCGCGCACGATCGCCAGCCCGATCCCGGCGCCGCCGTACGCGCGGGTCACCGAGCCGTCGGCTTGATAAAATGGATCGAAGAGTCGCGAAAACGCGGCGCGCGAAATGCCGGGCCCGGTATCGGCGACGCACAGCTCGAATTGCCGCGACGGAAGGCGGCGCACGCGGACCCCCAAGGCGCCGCCCTCGGGGGTGAATTTGCCGGCATTGTCGAGCATTTCGCCCACGGCGCGACCGATACGCGCCGCGTCTCCGTGGCCCGTCAAAAAGTCGGGCACCTCGACGGCGAGACGAAGACTTCGCTCGACGCAGACGCTTTGCGTCCGGCGGAGCGCTTTGCGAACGGTGTCCGCGAAGTCGTAGTCGCGCAGCATGAAGCGCATCTTCCCCGTCTCGAGCGCCGTCACGTCGAGCAGGTTATCGATGAGCGCACGTAAGCGCTGCGCGCATTCGTCGACGGCGCGCACCGCCTTGAGCTGCGCGGGCGACAGATCGCCGAGTTCGCCGTCACACAAGAGTCGCACGTATCCGACGATTGGCGTCATCGGCGTCGCGAGCTCGTGCGAGATGTTCCGGTAGAACTCGCGACGGGCGTGATCGAGCTCGCGCAGTCGTTCGTTGGCGCCCGAGAGCTCGGCGATCTTCTCTTCGAGATGCGCGACGATGCGCTGGCTCTGTGCACGCAAGTGATCACTCGACGACCGAGGCGCTTGCTCTTCGCGGTGCCCGCCGAGAAATCCCTGAATCGTGGCGCCGAAGGTCCGCGCGTCGATCGGCTTCTGCAGAAATCCGTCGCACCCCACGGCGAGGCTCGTGTCGCGGTTGCCCTCGGCCGTGATGGCCACGATCGGCACGTGCCGGAGCGACGGCTCGGCCCGAAGCCGGAGCGTCACCTCGTAACCATCCAGGCCGGGGATCGCGATGTCGACCAGCACGAGATCCGGGACGAACTGACAGGCCAACCGGATCCCCTCGAGGCCGTCGACCGCGTCCATGACCTCGAGCCCCGCCGCGGCGAGCAGCTTGCGGACGAGCAAGCGGTTCGCCGGATCGTCCTCGATGTGCAGGATCGTCGGCATGGGCTCTCGAAGTCTTTCCCGGGGATGCCCCGTCGGGCAAGCTCGCGCCCGAAAAACCTTGCCACGACGCCGGAGGGCGCCGTAGGTCTTACCGCCCATGAAGCCCCGTCAACGCCTCGCGGCATTCGTCTGCTCGGTCGCTCTCGTGGGAGGATCCGGCGCATGTACGGACTTCACCGAGCCCGCTCAGAACGTGGGCGTCGAAGCTCCGCCGCCGGATCCGACGCCATCGGCGACGGCCGAGCCGGCACCGAGCGCCACCGCGCCGACCCCTCCTACTCCGCCCGCCCCAGCCCCCGAAGCGCAAGCGACGGTGTCGGCGTCGCACATCTTGGTGGCCTACGCCGGAGCACTGCGCGCCGACCCGAGCATCAAGCGAACCAAGGAAGAAGCCCAAAAACGCGCCGCGTCGCTGGTCGCGCGAGCGAAGAAGGGCGAGGACTTCGCGAAGCTCGCCGACAGCGCCTCGGACGACCCGTCCGCGAAGATGAACCACGGCGCGCTCGGCAGTTTCACGAAGGAGCGAATGGTGAAGCCGTTCGCCGACGCCGCGTTCGCCCTGAAACCCGGCGAAATCGCGGGCCCCGTCGAGACGCCCTTCGGGTTCCACGTCATCAAGCGCACCGAGTGACACCGCGCGGCCGCCGCATCTCGGAGATCTCCCGCTGACCGATTCGAGCCCAAAGCCGCTCTCGGGCCGCATCGCCTACGGCCTCGCCTTCTTGTCGGGGCTGCTCTACTTCGTCGCGTTCCCGGGCATCGACGTGTGGGCGCTCGCGTTCGTCGCGCTGGTTCCGCTCATGGTCGCGATGCGCGACCAAACTCCGAAGCGCGCCGCGGGGCTCGGGTGGATGGCCGGCTTCACCATGACGATGGCCGGTTTCTACTGGCTGCTCGGCATGCTGAAGACGTTCAGCGGCTTTCCGACCGTCGTTTGCCTGCTGTTCATGGCTATCTTGTGTGGCTACCAGGGTGGTCGCGTCGCGCTCCTCGGCTACTTGTACGGCCGTTCGACGACGCGGGGTTGGGGCAAAGAGCTCTCGTTCATGCTGGCGTTCGTCGCGAGCGAGCTGGTCTATCCCCTGCTCTTCCCCTGGTACTTCGGCGCGACCGTCCATCAAGTGCCGGCGCTCACGCAGATCGCCGAGCTCGGCAATCCAATCCTCGTCGGGCTGACCCTCGTCGCGGCGAACTTCGTCTTTGCGGAGCTCGTCTATTCGCTGCTCGATCGCCGCCCGATTCGGCCCCGGTACCTCGCGCTCTGGCTCGCCGTGCCGGCCGTTTCCGCGATCTACGGCGCGATTCGTATCCCCCAGGTAGACGCCCAGGTCGCCCGGGCACCGAAGGGCCAAGTGGGCGCCGTGCAGGCGAACATGAGCCTCATGGGCAAGCGCAACGATCCCGGCGAGGGGCTCCGGCGGCACTACGTGCTCACCCAGCGTCTGAAATCGCAGGGGCCGCTCGACCTCGTGGTGTGGTCGGAGACCTCCGTGATGGGTTCCGTGCCCGAAGACGAAGTGTCCACCGTTTACCCGAACCGGTTCACTCGCATCATCGGAGTGCCGCTGATCTTCGGCGCGGTGCTCTACCGCCCGGTCCAAGACGCGCGCCGCTACGCTCTCTTCAACTCCGCGCTCATCACCGACAAAAACGGCGACGTCCGCGGCCGGTTCGACAAGACGTTCCTGCTCGCATTCGGGGAGTATTTGCCGCTCGGCGACACCTTCCCGGTGCTCTACGACTGGTCGCCGAACACCGGCAAATTCACTCCGGGAAACTCGCTCACGTCGCTGCCGCTCGACGCCCACAAGGTCAGCGTCGACATTTGCTACGAGGACGTGACCCCGTCGTTCATCGACAAGATGATGCGAGCCGACCCGGGGCAGCTCCTCGTGAACATCACGAACGACGCGTGGTTCGGCGATTCCACCGAGCCGTGGATCCATCTCGCACTCGCGAAGTTCCGCGCGATCGAACAGCGCCGTTACCTGGTTCGTTCGACCAACAGCGGCGTCAGCGCGCTCGTCGATCCGGTGGGTCGTGTCGTTGCCCACACCGGCACCTTCAAGGAAGACAGCCTGCGTGGTCAGATCGCCTGGCTGGACGGGACGACGCCGTATCGGCTGTGGGGCGATGCGCCCTGGTGGCTCGCGACGCTCGCTGCCGTGGTCTTGAGCATTCGTCGCCGCACGCCGAAAACAGCGGCGTAGTGAATCGACGACGAGAGTCGTCCGTCGTTTGATGCGGATCGAGTCGCGGCTCGGGAAGCAAATGAAACGGAAACGTGCATGACCCAATGCCGTCCGCGATCCGCTGAAGGTTGACCAGTGAAGACGGCTATGGCAAAGCGGTAGCTTCCAGGATTGCCGCGAAGCGTCGAAGCGACGCGGACCGCCTGGGTGAACACGAAACGGAGGACACGATGGCTTGGCGCGCTCTTACTTTAGGTTTCTTGGGACTCGCGGGATCCGCGGTGGCTTTTGCATGCAGCACGACGACGTCGACCGGCGAGACCGACGGTGCAGTCGTCGGCGCCACTGGCGGGACGACGAGCACTGGCGGGACGACGAGCACTGGCGGGACGACGAGCACCGGCGGGACGACGAGCACCGGCGGAACCGGCACTGGCGGAACCACGGACGCCTGTGCGGCGGCAACCACCGACAACTCGTGCGACACCTGCGTGAAGACCAAGTGCTGCACCGAGTACTCGGCCTGCACGGACAACTGCGCGACCGAGTTCCCCTGCATCCAGCAGTGCCTCATCGACGGCTTCGCCGGCAAGGACGGAGGCAGCACGGATCTGCCGACCTGCGTCACCCAGTGTGGCATCTCGCCGGACTCGGGCATCGTGATCGCCGAGTCGACGAATGAGCTCGTCGGCTGCATCGACTCGCCGCCTCCGGGCGTCACCGACGCCGGTGCCGGCGCCGGGGTTTGTGGCCTCGAGTGCTTCGGTGGCGCGGTCAACTGAGCCGAGTTAGCTGAACCACGACGCGGCGGAGTGGTCCGACCTCTCCGCCGCGATTCGTTTTGTCGCGACGATCGGCTTTTCGCATCGGAAGGCCGCGTACTTCGCGGATCGCAGCGCCTGAGGGCCGAGGCGTCCGGGTCGGACTCCGCGCCGGCCCGAGCCGCGCGGTGCGCCCCTAAAAAACCCTTAGATTCCGTACGCTTTTTTGAAGCGTTTCGCGTCGGCGAACATGTCGACGTTGGTGAAGACGTAGTGCACGCTTTCGTGGCGAGCCCCGTGCGCGAGCTCGGCGAGGCGCTCGATCGCCGGGTCCTCGTACCGCGACTTGTGCCCGGCGGGGCCCGGGAGTCGGTAGTACGCCGTCGGCCTCGTGGAGGGGCCATGCTGGAGGGGGTCACGCGCCGCGAAGGTGCTCGTCTCGCTGGCGAGAGAGTCGGCCTCGTCCGGGTTCCACTCGAGACCAGGCTCGAACACCACGATTTCGAACTGAGATTTCGCCAAGCCGAGAAATTCGCGGAGAGCGGTCTTGTTGGGCCGGCTGGGCGCGAAATCGGGCGCCGCCACGAAGACGGCCATCTTCGCTTTCAGCTCCACCGCCACCTCGCCGAGGGCGGCGAGCGCGGTCTCCACGACTTTGCCCAGCCGAAAGCCCTCTTGGGTCACCTCGCGCGGGCCGAGGACGGCGAACTCGAATTGATTCGGCGCCTCCCGCCGCCAACGGCGGATCGTTCCCGGCCCGGGAGCCGCTCGATGCGTTTCCTGGATCTCGACGAAGCCGTATTCCTTGAAATAGCGGGTTGCGGGGACGGCGAAGCCGGCACACCCGACCGTGATCATGGCAGGCGAACGGTAACACACCCTGGACAAACGTCACATCGGCTCGACCGAAGGTTCCGCAAATCCTAAGGCCCTTCGCGTCACTATTTCACCAGCTCGGCGACCGGCGGCGCGCGCGCCCTCCTCCGCTGCATAACCACTTCTCGATGGATCGTCGCCTTGTGCGACGGTCTCCACGCACCGAACGTCGCCCGTGTCTCGACTGGGTGAAGCCCCAGGCGCCTGGACGATCCAGCCACGGACCACGACCCCGACGCTGGAGCTCGCCGCCAATGGCAACGACCCTGCCGCAGTTGGCGTGGCGCGGATGCCCGAGGCGACCTCGTCGACCCGGAGCACCTCGACGACGAGCTCCGGGTACGAGGACCCCGGCGCAAGCGCTCCGACTCGACTCAATTCGCCGCGAGCGCCGGCAAGGACGGATTGAACGACCTCGAGCTCGGGCGTCGTGAACGGGGCAGCGACTACGGAAAAAGTGGTCGAATTCGCGTCGTTGCCGTAGGCGGCGCGGTAGCCGCATCCCGCGCCCAGCGCCGACGCGACGACCACAACGACGGCGCGCCTCAGTCGAGTTTGAAAAGGGCCAAGTTTCACGGGAAACAACAGGCTTTCCACACGATGACGGACGTTCATGACGCCGATCCGTTCAGGTGCGGTGGACGTGACCGAATCGCTCAACCGACGATCAAATTCAGAATCCGCCCGGGCACGTAGACGACTTTGCGGATGGATTTGTCCCCGACGTACTTCTGCACGTTCTCGTCGCGGAGCGCGGCGTCGCGCGCGGCATCGGCGGACGCGTCGCGCGCGAGCGCGACCGTCCCGCGCACCTTGCCGTTCACTTGAACCGCGATTTCGACGGTGTCGTCGACGCACCAACGCTCGTCGTAGGAGGGCCAGTCCGCGAGCGAGCTCGGCGTCGAATGGCCGAGATCCGACCAGATTTCTTCGGCGAGGTGCGGCGCGAAGGGGCTCAAACACAGCGCGAGTTTTTCGACAGCCTCCTTCGGCGCAGCGTCGAGACCGACCAGATGATTCGTGAAAATCATCATGGTGCTCACCGCGGTATTGAATCGCAGCGCCTCGATGTCTTCGGTGACCTTCTTCACCGTTCGGTGGAGTTGGCGCGTCGTGGCCTCGTCGAGCGTGTCGGTGAGTGGCTTTTTCGAGACCCCGTAGAGGCGATCGAGAAAGCGGCGCACGCCCTGAATCCCGCTCGTTTGCCAGGGTTTCACCTGATCGAGCGGGCCCATGAACATCTCGTACACGCGCAGACTGTCCGCGCCGAACTCCTCGACGACGTGATCGGGATTGACGACGTTGCCGCGCGATTTGCTCATCTTCTCTGCGATGGGGACGAGCTTCACGCCGTACTCGGGATGCCGCGGAGTTCCGCTGTCGAACGCGACGCCCGAGGCGGCGAGAAATCGCGGCTCGACTTGCGACTTCGTGCCTTCGATGAAATAGCGGCCCATTTCGCGATCGTGAACGACGCCCGGGTCGTCGCCGTCGAGGGCCCGAGTGACCGCGCCGTCATCGCCGAGCACGGCATAAAACCTGAAAGACTGACCGAGCATCATTCCCTGATGCACGAGCTTCTGAAAGGGCTCTGGATGCTTCACGACGCCGGCGTCGTAGAGCACCTTGTGCCAGAAGCGCGCGTACAAGAGGTGAAGCACCGCGTGCTCGGCACCGCCGACGTACAGATCGACGGGCATCCAGTCGTCGTAGGTTTGCTGATCGAAGATGCGCTCGGTGTTTCCCGGGTCGAGGAAGCGGAGGTAGTACCAACACGAACCCGCCCATTGCGGCATGGTGTTCGTCTCTCGCGCGAACCATTTGCCGTCGCGCTCGAAGAAACGCCAATCGAGCGCGCGCACGAGCGGGCCGTGCGGATCGCCCGGCAGATAGTCGTCGAGCTCGGGCAAGAGCAACGGGAGCTCCGCATCTTGCATCGGAATGGGGCGCGAATAGTCGATGGTGTGGGGCGCGCCTTGTCGTGGATCGCCCGCTGTTTCGACGGGGAAATAGACGGGGATCGGCTCACCCCAGTAGCGCTGACGGCTGAAGACCCAGTCGCGCAGTTTGTAGTTCACTTTCTTTTTGCCGATGCCCTGCTCGACGAGGTGCGCGATGACCGCCGACTTCATCGTCGCGCTCGGCATGCCGTCGAATCGTCCGGACCTGACGGCGATGCCGTCGCCCGTGAACGGCTTTTCGACGACGTCGTGAAGCGTTCCGTCGGGGCTCACGACTTCGATCATCGGAATGGAAAACGTCTGCGCGAATTCGAAGTCGCGTTCGTCGTGGGCGGGGACGGCCATGATGGCGCCGGTGCCGTAGGCGCCGAGCACGTAGTCGGCCGTGTAGATGGGAATCGACGCGCCGGAGAGCGGATTTTTCGCGAAAGCGCCGGTAAAAACGCCGGTCTTTTGCCGATTCAGCGCGGTGCGATCGAGGTCGCTCTTCCGGCTCGCCGCGAGCGCGTACGCCTCGACCTCGGCCTTGTGTTCCGGCGTCGTGATGAGCGGCGTCAGCCGATGGTCGGGGGCGATGACCATGTACGTCGCGCCGAAGAGCGTGTCGGGACGCGTCGTGTAGACCGTGAGCGATTCGGGTCTACCGACGAGCGGAAAGTCGACCTCGGCGCCCTCGCTGCGACCGATCCAGTCGAGTTGCTTTTGCTTGGTCTCCGGCCAGTCGAGGGTGTCGAGGTCACTCGCGAGGCGATCGGCGTACTCGGTGATGCGGAGCTGCCACTGGCGAAGCGGTTGACGAACGACGGGGTGATTGCCGCGTTCGCTCCGACCGTCGATCACTTCTTCGTTGGCGAGCACGGTGCCGAGCGCCGGACACCAATTGACCGGGATTTCCGCCTGAAACGCGAGCCCGCGTTCGAACAGCTTGAGGAAGACCCATTGCGTCCATCGGACGTAGCCGGGATCGGTCGTGTTGATTTCACGCGACCAGTCGTACGAGAAGCCGAGCAACTTGAGCTGGCGCCGAAACGTGTCGATGTTTTTACGCGTCGTTTCGGCCGGGTGCGTTCCGGTTTCGATCGCGTGTTGCTCCGCGGGCAACCCGAAGGCGTCCCAGCCCATGGGATGCAGCACGTCGAATCCGCGCATGCGGCGGAACCGCGCGGTGATGTCCGTCGCGATGTACCCGACGGGATGACCGACGTGGAGCCCCGCCCCGGAGGGATACGGGAACATGTCGAGCACGTAGGATTTCGGCCTTCCCGGACGCCGGATCGTCCGAAAGGTGTCGTGCTCCTTCCAGTAAGCTTGCCAGCGCGATTCGATGCGCCGGTGGTCGTAGGCCATGGGTGGCCGTTTAGCAGCCGAAAGCGCCGAAACCAAGCGGCCACCCCGGCGGCGAACGAACGACGAACGACGCCCTCAGCTCGATCTCGTCCGGCCACCGATCGAGCCGCGCAATTTGCGCTCGAGCCGAGCCCGGCGCCGCTCCGTCGCTTCGGGCCGTTCACCGGTCCCGCGATTGAGCATGTCGAGCGCCTGGTCCGGCCTCCGCACGAAGTGTTCGTACAACTTGGCGAGCTCGAGACGCACCGACGCGTCGTCGACGCTCTCGACGAGGAGCTCGTAGTCGCGAAGAGCGCGACCGCGATCTCCCCTCGCCTTGGCGATCTCGCCGCGCACGCGCACCCCTTCGGCGCCAGCGCCGCGCTCGACGGCCCGCTCCGCGGCGCGTTCCGCTTCGTCGAAGGCACGCGCGCGCCGGTACGTGCGCGCGAGGCCCACCAAGTCTTCGGCGTGAAGTCCGTCGAGAGGTTCGCCGTACAGCCCGACGAGGGCCGCCATCGAAACGACGTCCCAGGAATTGTGCTGCACCACCGACACGAGCGCCGCCTCGTCGCCGGTTCGCAAGTAATGGCCGTAGCGCGCGGCCACGTCGGCGCCGTCGATGTCGCCGTCGCGCACGAAGCCGAGCACCTCCGCTTCGAGCGCCTTCAAGGTGCAAGAGCGGATCCGCGCGCGATGGAGACGGCGCGCGACGTGAAGCAGATCGAGATGCGGGCGCGCCGGAGGCCGTCGAATGCGATTCATCACGTAGCGGCCGTGAAGGAGCGGGAGATCGAACGCTTTGCCGTTGAAGGTCACCAGCAACGACGCGCGTTCGATGCGCTCGCGCACGCGGAGAAGAAGCGGCAACTCCTCGGCGGGCGTCCTGAGCAGGAGCTGCTCGACCACCAGGACGCCGTGGTCGAACCAGGCAAGACCCACCAAAAACGCGAGCGTGCCGGCGCCCCCACCGAGCCCGGTCGTCTCGGTGTCGAGAAAGAGCGCGCCCTCGGGCGCGATCTCGGCTAGCCCCGGATCGAGCGCGAGCAGAGCCAGGACCCGCGCTTCGGTCGCGAGCGCGGCGTCGAGCGGCATGCGACCGACGTGATGCGACGGCCCCTGGCGATCGAGCCGCTCGTGGAGCGGACCCTCCACGGTTTCCACCCGCGTGAACGGGAGCTCGACGATGCGGAGCTCGCGCGCGGGAGGTCGACGCGGAGGTTCGCGCTCGAGAATGCTCGCCATTTTTTCGCGGAGCTCCTCGAGGGTCGAGCGCGTCGCGAATCGTTCGGCGTCGGGGCGACGAGCGTCGGCGACTTCGAGCGGCGCCGCCGGAGCGGCTTCGAGCGTCGCGCGTCCGCTCGGTCCACTCCCCGCGAGCCGCTCGAGCCGGCTTTTGAAGTTGAACGTCATTCCTCGGCCCCCACCGCGGCGACTTCACCGCCGCCCGAAGCGACGACGACCCGGTGGCGCAATGCATCGACGACGGGTCGGTGCAGCGCCGAGGCAGCGACGGGAATTTTCTCGATGGCACCCGGACGTCCAGGATGAACGAGGACCAGATCGCCGGAGTCGGTCGGGACGAAGACCACCCCGCGCGGCGACACCGAAGGCGACGCGCTCACGGAAACGCCGAGGGGCGTGTCCGAAACGACCTGACCGTCACGCGACAACTCGAGCAAATGGCGCTGCGCGTCCACGGCGAAGAGCCCCGCGCCGCCGGCGACCATCCACGCGACGCCGTCGTGGTGCCATTCTGTCGCGACGTGCGCGTCGAGCCCGTACAGCGAATCGCCGGCGATGACCGCAGCCGAGCCGTCGGCGAAGAACACCGGAGCGCCGCGAACGGCGCCGTTCAGATGACCCATCGAGCGGCGCGCCGCCCCTTGCATGAGAAAGACGTCGCCCGTCGTCGCGCCGACGATTTCCCGATCGCCGCGCACCGTGGGTCCTGCGCTCAGCGTCGCGTGCAGCTCCGTGTGCCAGAGGAGCCGAGCACGCGGCGACACGGCCCACACGCTCCCGTCGCTGCCGTCGAAGAGAACGCCCCACGGCGGCCACGCCGATAGTTCGCTCACGACGTGCGCCGGCGTCTTCATCTCCCACTGTCGAACGCCGTTCGTCGAGAATGCGTAGAGGCGCGCCGTGGTCGCGACATACACGCGATCGGAGGCGTCGATCAGCGGCGCGAACGCAGGCGCGCCGTCGAGCATGAAACTCCACCTGAGCACGCCGTGGTCGTCCCAGGCTTCGAGGGAGCCCTCCGCAGTCCCCACGAACGTCGTGCCGTCGCGTGCGACCGCGGGAGCCGCCGAAATGGGGCTTCCGGCGTTCAGGTGAAAGAGCACGACGGCGGGGAACATCGGTTCAGCGTCTTTTCGCTTAACCCCGAAAGCCGCACCAGCGCAAGACCGGGATAGGCTCGAGTCGTGCGGCTCTTCGGTCTCACGGGCGGTATCGGGTCCGGCAAGAGCACCGTGGCCCGGCGATTTCGAGCGCGCGGACTGCCGGTCATCGACGCCGACGAACTCGCGCGCGACGCGGTAGCGAAGGGCAGTGACGGCCTCGCCGAGATCGTCCAGGCCTTCGGCGACGGCGTGCTCACGACAACGGGCGAGCTCGACCGCAAAGCCGTCGCGGCGCGCGTGTTTCACGACGAGGGAGCTCGGCGCACGTTGAACTCCATCGTCCATCCTCGCGTGACGGCGCTGTCCATCGAGCGCGTCGCCGCACTCGATGCGAAGGGCGAGCCGCTCGGCTGCTACGAAGTGCCGCTGCTGTTCGAGACACGCATCGAGGACGCACTCCGTCCGGTCGTCGTCGTCAGTGCACCCGTCGAGGTACAAGTCGCCCGCACCATGGCCCGCGACGGTGCGACGAACGACGACGTGCTCGCGAGGATCCGCGCGCAGCTCCCGCTCGCCGAAAAAGCGTCGCGCGCCGACTACGTCATCGACAACTCCGGATCCGTGGACTCGACGCTCGCTCGCGCCGACGACGTGCTCGACGCGATCTGCCGTGAGGTCGGCGTCGACCCGAGCCGCTATCCGCGGCCCTGACTCATTTACAGCGGTTCCCACGTGAGTTGACCGTGCGCAGGTTTTTGCCCCCAACGGGTGAGGGACAAAAACCCGCTTCGTTCCGGCCGAACTCTGGTCACCGCTGTGGTCTTTCTCGATCAGCTCAACCGGGTTGAGCTGTGGCCGGCGTCTCGCCCTTTCGCGCGCGCGCGGCGCGCAGGGTGTTGTCGAGCAGCATCGCGATCGTCATCGGGCCGACGCCGCCGGGCACCGGCGTCGCCGCGGACGCGACTTCGGAGACCGCCGCGAAGTCGACGTCGCCGCACAGCTTGCCGGTTTCGTCGCGGTTCATCCCGACGTCGATGACGACCGCGCCGGGCTTCACGAAATCTCGTCCAATCATCTTCGCGCGACCGACCGCCGCGACGAGGACGTCCGCTTCCCGGCACACTTCGGCGAGGTTTTTGGTGCGCGAGTGCGCCATCGTCACCGTCGCATTGCGAGAAAGGAGCAGCGCCGCCATCGGCTTGCCGACGATGTTGCTGCGACCCACGACGACCGCCCGAGCGCCGTCGAGCTTCGTGCCGACTTCGTCGAGCATTCGGAGACAGCCGCGCGGGGTGCAAGGAACCAGGCCGTCGACGCCGGACCAAAGGGCTCCGACATTGACGGCGTGAAATCCGTCCACGTCCTTGGCCGGATCGACGAGCTCGAGCACCGGCGCCGACGGCACGCCCGCCGGCAGCGGAAGCTGGACGAGGATGCCGTCGACGTCTTCTCGGCCGTTCAAGTCCGCGACCAACGACAGCAGCACCTCGAGCGTGACGTCGCTCGGCAGCCGATGCACGACGCCCGCGAAATGGGCGTCCTTGGCGGCTTTCTCTTTGTTGCGCACGTACACGGCGCTCGCGGGATCCTCGCCGGCGAGCACGACGTGAAGGCCCGGCGGGCGCCCATATCGCGCCGCGAATTCGAGGGCGCCTTGAGCGGCCTCTGCCCGAACCTTCTCAGCGATCGCTTTGCCGTCGATGATCTTGAACGCCACGATGGCGACGCCGTACCAGAGGGCCCGGCGGCGCGCAAAGCGACCCGCCGGTTCGTTCATTGCGGCGCGCAAAGCGACCCGCCGGTTCGTTCATTGCGGCGCGCAAAGCGACCACGCCGGTTCGTTCATTGCGGCGCGCAAAGCGACCCGCTCGACGCCGCCGCTCACGAGTTGACGAGCGCCGACGAGTCGGTTAGCGAGCGGCGTGGACGTCGGAGGAAAAGCGAACGAGGGCGGTGAGCCGTTCGTGACGCTCGAGCGCGCGGTGCTCGTCTTCTTGCTGATCGGTTTCGTGCTCTGGCTGATTTTCGGGGTGCTCGGGTACGAAAAAGGCCATCCGCAGCTCACCGATAGCTGGGCGATCGGAACCGTCCGACTCGTCGAAATCAGCGTCGTCCCGGAGGATCGGGACGCGCTCGCCTGCGCGTCCGACAGCGCGTTTGGAAGCTTACGGTGTCGCTACCATGCGGACGAGACGACGATCGATCCCGCGAACGAGCGCGACGTCATCCAGCCGATGAACACGGTGAAGAACGAACTCTTGCTCGGTGCGGGCCTGTGGAGCGACCTCGAAAGCTCGCTGCCGGAAAAAGGACATCGCTTCACGGTGGCCTGCAATTTTCACGTCGAAGTGGTGACTCGATCCGCCTCGCTTCGCTGGGCTCCCCACGGCACGTTCGCGCCTCTGGTCCTCACCGCTGCGGCCGGGCATCTCACCGATTGCGTGATTCCGAAATGACGTCGCGACAGACGACGACGGCGCTCCTTTGCGGCTTCGTTCTTCTCGGGATCGTGCTCAGGATTCACGCGCTCGCCGAGCCGTACCTCTTCACCTTCGACGAAGAGCTCTTCGCGCGCAACGCCCACCGGTACTTGATCCGCTTACAGGACTTGAACGACCACCCCCCCGCCGGCAAGGTCTTCATCGCGCTCGGACTCATCCTCTTCGGCTACGGGTCACTCGGCTGGCGTTTTGCGTCGTTGTGGTTCGGCATTTACACCATCGCGATCGGGTACTGGCTCGGCTCGGCGCTCTTTCGAGATCGTCGAGCGGGCTTCTTCGTCGGCGCGTTCATGGCCGCGGACGGCTTTTTCATCGCCTATTCCCGCGCAGGGTTGATGGACGGCGTGCTCACGTGCTTCGTCCTGGCCACGATGCTCGCGGCGGTCGTCGCGCGCCGCCCTCGCGGTGTCGCGGTCGCCGCGGTGCTCGGAGGAGTCGCGATGAGCGTCAAATGGAGCGGCGCGTTCACGGTATTTCCCGCGGTCGCCGCGGTGTGGACGCTGGGGCGAGCGCCGAAATGGTCGGTGCTCCTCTTCGCTCTGGTGCCGCTGGTTCACTTGGCGATCTGGACGGCGGCCCTCGCGTGGACCGGGCAGCCCGCCGATCCGGCGTCGCTGTTCAAGGTCATGCACGACTTGTTCTGGCACCACGTCGAGCTCGGCAAGCACCACAACGGGCTCGCGTCGCCCTGGTACTCCTGGATCTACCTCTATCACCCGATCGTGACGAAGCTGTCGTCGCACGGGCTCGGTGCTCGATACTCGTCGAGCGTCGGAAACCTCGCGTTCGCGGTGGCGAGCGCGCTGCTCGTGCTCGGCGCGCCGCTCGCGGCGCTCGTTCTCGCTACGCTTGCATGGCTCAAGAAGAAGGCGCCGAACGCCGGCGCGCGCGCCGAGTGGAAACCGTATTTGCTGTGCGCGTTCGGGTGGCTCGCCATGCTGTCGCCTTGGACGGTGGGGCGCGGCGAATTCACGTTCCACTATCACTATCTGCCGAGCTACGGCTTCGCGGTGGTGCTGCTCGGCGGCGCGGCGGCACGGCTCGAACGCGTCCGCGCCAATGCCGTGTTCGGCTTCGTCCTCGCCTCCGCGGTGATCGCGCTCTACTTCGCGCCGGTGTGGGGCGAATACACCGTGAGCGAAGCCGCCGCGAACCGCCGGCTCGTGTTCAAGAACTGGCAGCCGTAAAGCGGTTCCCTCTTGAGTGGGTTCTGTCTCGAACAGCTCAACTGAGTTGAGCTGTAGGTGGCTATCTGGGCAGCGCCTCGTCGCCCCTGCCGTCAGTTGGGAACAGTAACGGCCACCAGGGTGGTCGCACCGCTCGCGACGACCGCCGCGACGGAACCCGACGCGCCCGTCGACTGGACTTGATACGGGAGGTTCACCGTCGTCCCGGGGAGCACGCTCGCTGCGACGTTGAAGACGATCGCGACCCCGCGGGTCGACGTGGTTCCGAGGGAATCGGTGTAGGCGTTTCCGGCGTCGTAGGCTGCGGTCGCGCCGGAGGGTGCCGTCACCTGGATGTTCGCGACGGCAGCGCCGGTCGTATCGGTGAAGCGCACGATGACGTGTCCGCGGCTCGACTCGAGCGATTGCGTCGCCGAGAGCCCGCTCACGATCGCGTCCATCACGGCGTTCTCGACGAACGCGAGGTTCGCCGTTTTCTGGCCACGGGCCACCGCGGTGATCGTCGGCATGGCGTCGGCCGAGCCGGACGTCTTGACGAGGCCGACCCACAACGTCGGGTCGGTCGGGATGGCCGTGAGCGCGAGGCTACCTCCCATGAACGACGTCTTCGCCGACGGGTTGGCACCTTCGAGTGCCACGGTGCCCGAACCGGCGAACACCTGAGTCGTTTCGAAGGACTGATCGGTGAAGACGCCGACCGACGCGGCGAACGCGCTCTTGCCGGCGTCGACGACGGACGTCGTGCCACCGGTCGCGCTCGTCGTACCGCCACTCGCCCCGGAGTCGCCCGACGAGCCGCCGTGCCCGCTACGAATGCCGCCCGGGGATTCGTCGCACGCCGAGCTATCGCACGCGCCGAGTAACGGCGGTCGATCGTCTTTCTTGCACCCGAGCGCGCAGACGAACGGGAAGAGGCACGCGACGAGAAGCCGCATCTTTCGAATAATACACGAAAACGCGCTAGCCGGCGTGCGCGCCCGCCGCCGACGCGGGAGTGGACGGGCCACCTACGCCGGCACCGCCCGCCCCTTTCGGCTGCGCGAGCCGGGCGAGCGCGCGGCGATGAACCACATACGCAAGCGCCGCGAGACCGATGCCGATCCACTGCGACGTGCTGAGCCCGAGCGCGCCGCCGCGGTCGTCGCTTCGGACGAATTCGATGAGGAACCGCGCGATCGCGTAGAGCCCGATGAATCCGAGAAATACCTCGCCGTCGTATCGCTTTTTGCCGTGCAAATAGAGAATGCAAAACGCCGCGATGCACAGCGACGCGAGCGATTCGAAAATTTGCGTCGGATAGACGGGCAACGACGCGACGAACTTCGACGGCAGGAGGCCGTGTTTATTTTGCCATTCACTCGCCGGGCTGTCGGCCGGAAACACGAGCCCGAACCGATGCCCGGCCACCGAACCAAAACAGCACCCCGCGAGCAAACACCCCATCCGCCCGAACCCGAGCCCGATCGGGACCGTCATGCCCGCGAGGTCGGCGCCCTTCCAGAACGGAAAGCGGTCGTGAGTGAGCAGATAATACGCTGCGGCCGTCGCGCCGATGAAGCCGCCGTAATACGTGAGGCCGCCGTTCCAGAACTTCGCCCACGCGAAGCAATCGGTCGTCTTCGCGACGCAGATCCCCTGCGCGGCGTTCCAGACGCCGTTGTACTCGGGGTTCATGCATTCGCCGTGACCTAGCTGCAGATTGACGGCGCTCGGGTTCGTGCAGAGGTGCACGTAGTCCCAGAAAAAGCCGTCGACGAACACGTGGAGGATCCTCGCCCCCGCGACGCCCGCGATGAGCATGGCTAACCCCAAATCCACGAATACGTCCGGATCTTGCCCGATGCGCTTCGCGGTGAGCGCGCCGATCACCGTCGCGAACGTGAAGCCGACGAGGAGTAGGACGAAGTAGCTCGGAACGCCTTGATCGAGGAGCGAGAACAGACGGCCGTGCATGCGTCCTCGAGTCGCGGCTCAGCCGGCGCTCGCGGCGGGCGCTTCGGCTTCTTCGGCGGCTTTCGGAGGCGTCTTCGAGAACATCATGTCGATGGCCATGAGCGCGACGCCGGCGCAGATGCACATGTCGGCGACGTTGAACGTGGGCCAGTGATCCGTGACGTTCCACCCGGAGAACACCGCGGCGATCCCCTCGTTCATCTTGGTGATCCAATCGGCGCGATAGTCGACGAAGTCAACCACGCTGGTGCGCACGACGCGATCGGTGAGATTGCCGAGTGCGCCGCCGAGCACGAGCGGGAGCCCCCACTTGAGCGCGGTCTGTCCGATCGCGAGCCGGCTGTAGAGCGACACGATGAACACCACCGCCGCCGCGCTGACGCAGAGGAAGAACGGACGCCGGAGCATCTCGTTCGCGTTCTGGAGCAAGCCCCACGCGCCGCCGCGGTTGTACGCGAGCGCGAAGCTCAGGTGCTTTTCGACCAGCACGATGGCCGGATTGTGCGGCGAGCGCTTGCTGAGGACGATTTCGGCCCAGGCCTTGGTCGTCACGTCCGCGAGGAGCGCGAGCGCCGCGAGGGCGCCGAAGAAGACGTAGGAAGGGCGCCCTGCCGCGTCGACGGGGACGGGGTGGGCCATGGGCTCGGGGCCGGATTCGGGCTCGTTCATGCGTAGGCCGTTGTTATGGCGCCTTTCCTGGTCGCGGGACACCTTCTCGCGCGCGACGCGGCGTTTAAAGGGGAACACGGGGGCGTCGCGTCGGCGTTTACAAAGCCCGCACATCCGTTTAGTGTTTTTGGGTGCCTGCCCCTCCCTGGTCCCACGAGGTTGGCGTCGAAAGCGTCGTTGCGCGGTGGCTCGGGTCGGGAACCGTACGGCCCTGCCTCGCCGCGGAACGGCTCATCGGCGAACGCGCCGCGGCCTACGCGGAGATCCCGCCGGCGCTCTCCGACGACGTCCGGGCGGCGCTCACTCGGCGCGGAATCGGGTCGCTTTACACCCATCAAGCCGAGGCGATCGCCGCGGCGCTCGAGGGCCGCCACGTCGTGGTCGCGACGCCGACCGCGAGCGGGAAGAGTCTGTGCTTCCACCTGCCGGTCCTCGAGGCGCTCCGCAAGGAGCCGTCGGCGAGCGCGCTCTATCTTTACCCGACCAAGGCGCTCAGCCGCGATCAGGAGCACGCGATCCACGCGCTCATGGCCGACACCGGCGTGCCGATCCCGGCGATGGTCTACGACGGCGACACGCCGGGCGACGCGCGGCGCGCGGTGCGCGAACGCTGCCGGCTCGTGCTCACCAATCCGGACATGCTCCACGCCGGCATCCTGCCGAACCACGCGCGCTGGGCGGCGATGTTCGAGGGTCTTCGCTACGTCGTGCTCGACGAGATGCACACGTACCGCGGCGTGTTCGGCTCGCACATGGCCCACGTCGTCGCGCGCCTCCGCCGCATCGCGCGCTTCCACGGTTCGAACCCGACGTTCGTGTGCGCCACCGCGACGATCGGCAATCCGCGCGAACACGCCGCACGGCTCCTCGGCGTTCCCCCGGAAGACATCGCGCTCGTCGATCGCTCGGGCGCGCCGTCGGCGAGCCGTCAATTTCTCCTCTACAACCCGCCGATCGTGAACGCCGAGCTCGGCATTCGCGGCAGCTCGCTCAAACACGCGGTGCACCTCGTCGCGGATCTCGTCTGCGCAAAGGTCTCGACCATCGTGTTCGGACAATCACGAAACAGCGTCGAGACGATGCTCAAATACCTCCGCGAAGAATGCCGCGGTCTGGTTCCCGAGGACGCGATCATGGGGTATCGCGGCGGCTATCTGCCCGAGACGCGCCGCAAGATCGAAGAGGGCCTGCGGAGCGGCAACATCCGATGCGTGGTCGCGACGAACGCGCTCGAGCTCGGCATCGACATCGGTGAGCTCGACGCGGTGGTTTGCGTCGGATACCCGGGCTCGGTAGCCGGCACGTGGCAGCGGTTCGGGCGCGCGGGTCGACGCGGCTCGAAGAGCATCGCGCTCCTCGTCTGTTCGAGCGGCGCGCTCGATCAATTCCTCGCGCGGGAGCCCGAATATCTCTTGAAGATGAACGCCGAGGAGGCGCGCATCGATCCGAACAACGTCGAGATCCTCGTGCAGCACCTGAAATGCGCGGCGTTCGAAGCGCCGTTTCAGGTCGGAGAAGCCGGCCCGGGCGCGAACGCGGGCGCGGAATCGTACGCCACGCTCGACCCCGCCGCGACGCGCGAGGCGCTCGACTACCTCGAACGCGGCGGCCTCGTCCACGCGTCGGGCGGTCGCTATCACTGGGTGTCCGACGCTTATCCGGCGACGAACGTATCTCTGCGGATGGTCGGATGGGACAACTTCGTCATCATCGATCTCGACACGGGCAAATCACTCGCCGAGCTCGATTGGCGCTCCGCGCACACCATGCTCCACGAGCAAGCCATCTATCAGCACGACGCCGAGCAGTATCAAGTCGAGCGGCTCGACTACGACGATCACAAAGCGTACGTCAGAAAAGTCGTCCCGGACTACTTCACGACCGCGCTCACCTATCGCACCGTCGAAGTGCTCGACGAAAGCGGCGGCGGCGCGCTCGGCCCGACGACGATCGGCTACGGCGACGTCAAGGTCGTCGAGCGCGTCACCGGGTACAAGAAGGTGAAGTTTTTCACGCACGAGAACGCGGGCTATGGCGACGTGCATTTGCCCGAGATCGAAATGCACACGACGAGCTTCTGGCTCACGGTGCCCGAAGCACTCACCGAGCGCTTCGACGAACCGCGCGCCGAGCTCGTGGCGGCGCTTCGCGGCGCGGGGGTCGCGCTCGAGACGGTCGCGACGCTCGCCCTCATGTGCGAGCCCTCCGACATCGGTCGGACCTTGGGTGACGGGGCGGGCGGTGACGGCGAAGGCCTACCGCCGGGACGCAATCCACATTCCGGTCGGACGGGTGGGTTCGACCCCACGTTGTTCCTGTTCGATGCCGTGCCGGGCGGCGTCGGGCTCGCGCAACGGATTTTCGAACGCGCCGCCGAGCTCGTCGAAGCCGCCCGCGCGCTCATCGCGAGCTGTCCGTGTGAAGCGGGATGCCCCGGGTGCATCGGGCCGGGCGAGGCACGCTCGAGAAAGCTGCTCGCGCTCGGGCTGCTCGAAATCGTCGGCGAATCGAGCCAGATGAAGAGACCTTCTGAGTTACACCGTGTCGCCGCCAACCCCTGAGTAACTCTTCGGCGGCCGCGGCCTATACTGTCTGCCGTGCGCCTTCCGTCAGGGTCGATCGTCCTCGCGCTCTCTCTACCCGTTCTCGTGACCGTTGCGTGCATCGCACAAGGCGAAGGCGTCCTGCACCTGCGCGATCACGGCGACGCGGGCCCCCCTCCCGTAACATTTCTCGACGCGAGCTCGCCCGGAAGCTTCGACGCGGGCTTACCCACGATTGCGCCGCATTCGGTCGTCGCGGTCGATCCGGCACACGGCTCGTTCACCGGCGGAGCGCGAGCCGTCGTTCGCGGCACGGGGTTCACGAGCACCGTGCGCGTCTGGTTCGGCGCGAACGAAGTGCCGTCGACCGACGTCGTGCCGCTCGACCCCGCGCACGTCCAGGTCGTCGTTCCCGCGGGCGCGCCGGGACTCGTCGACGTCGCGACGCAAAACGGCGGCGACGGCTCGACGCGCACCACGTTGCCTCAGGGTTATCTCTACGACTCGTTCTACGTCACGCCGTCGACCGGACCCGTCGCGGGCGGCACGCTGGTTCGTCTCTTCGGAGACGGGACACACTGGGACTCCGCGACGACCGTGCTCATCGACGGCGTGCCGTGTACCGGCGTCACGATCGGCGTCGCCGCGGGCGCGGATGCAGGCGCACCCGGCGCGACGGACACCCTGACGTGCCGAACCCCGGCGGGCACCACGGGCTCGAAGACCGTGCGCGTCGTCACCGCGAGCGGCGGGACGGATTTGCAGGACGGATTCGTGTACGGCGACAGCGACAATGGCTTCTCCGGCGGGCTCAGCGGAAACCCGCTCGGCACGACGCTCAAGGTGATCGCCCTGAACTCGTTCACCAGCGAGGCGATCGCCGCGGCGAAGGTCGTGCTCGGCACCGACGTGTCCGCCGCGGGCGTGTACACGGCCGATCAGAACGGCGTCGTCGTCGCGACGCGCCCGAACCTCGGTCCGACCGTGACGGTCACCGTCGCCGGCCATTGCTTCAGCCCGACCACGTTCGTCGACGTCCCGGTGGACACGATGACGGTCTACCTCGATCCGATCCTCTCGCCGACGTGCGTCGCCAACGGGCAACCGACGGGAGTCGGCACGGGCGGGGGAACCCTCGTGCCGCGCGCGACCGTGAAAGGCCAGATCGTCTGGCCGGACGGCATCGAGTTTCAGCGCGGTCCGTGGGCAATCCCGTTTCCCTCGGTGTCCGACGCGGCCTCCGGCATCCGCCGCGTCGCGTACGTCTTCGAGCTCGGACGAACTCTCACGCAGGGGTTCCGTTTGCCGTCGGTGAGCTCGGGGGTCACACCGGAAGCCGACGGAGACGTCGGTTACGACTTCTCGACGAGTACCAGCGTCGGGACACCGACCTTGTATGCACTCGCGGGCATCGAAGATCGCTCGGTGAGCCCGCCGCTCTTCACGGCCTATGCGATGGGCATCACGCCGGGCGTCGTCACGCAATCGGGCGCGACGGTCAGCGACGTCCTGATCCCCATGAACATCCCGCTCGACCACGCGATCGCGCTCGACGTGGACGGACCGAGTCTGACCCCGCGCGGCCCGGACCGCGTCCAGGCCACCGTCGGCGTGCGCGTGAGCACCAACGGCTTCGTGATTCTCCCGATCGGAACCGCGAGCGCCTTGTTGCCCGCCACGGCGCCGCTGTCGTTCGTCGGTCTGCCGCCGCTCGTGAACGGCCTCGAGCGGGCCCGATACGAAATGACCGCGACGGCGTCGACCGGCGACAGTCACTCTCCGCCGCTCTCCGTGCTCGCCGATTTCGCGACGACCACCGCGGGCACGACCGTGACGCTCGGCGGGTTCGTCCAGGTGCCCGTACTCGACACGCCGGCCTCGAACTCCGACTGGAACGGCCAAGACCTCGCCGTGAGCGCCGCGCCCGGCGGCGCCGCGGCGGATCTCACCTTGTTTCAGATTCAGAGCGACGGCGGGCTCTCGACGTGGACGGTGGTCGCGCCCGGCGCGAAAACGTCGTTGTCGCTGCCCGATCTGTCGTCCCTCGGCGACGTGGGTCTCACCCCCGGCCCGGTCACCCTCAGCGTGACGCGTGCGCAGATCAACGGCTTCGACTACGGCGCACTGACGGACAACGATCTGACGACCGCGGGCTACACCGAGTACGCGACCGACGTGTTCCAGGCGCACTACTAGGATGGTCCGCTTCAGCGAAGCCGATCCGCGCGATGCGCGTCCGAACGCGACGCGTCGCCGTCGCGTGACGCTCCGGGCGCTGGCGCTCGCGCCGCTGGTCGTCGCGCTCGGCGCGAGCGGATGCCTCGAACGCGGAGATCGCTGGACGCCGAGCACCACGGCCGCAGTGGTGGCTCCCCCGCCGTGCACGGTCGGCGCCGAGCAATGCAACGACACCCTTCAGCGTTGTGAAAAGGGCAAGGACGGCCCGACGTGGCAAGTCGTCGACGATTGCCCGTCACGCGGCCTGGTGTGTGCGCCGGGAATTCTCGCATGCACGACGTGCGTACCCCAGACGACCCGTTGTAGCGGCGCGACCGTCGAGCGCTGTTCGGACGATGGCTCGACCTACGCCGTCGAGCAGACCTGCGCCACCGACGACGGCTATTCGTGTCGCGACGGCGTCTGCGTGAACCTCTGCGCGCTCGCCGCGCAGGATCTGAGCAACGTCGGGTGCGAGTACTGGGGCGTCGATCTCGATAACGCCGACATCGACGACACGCTGAACGCGGCGGCTCAGCAATACGCCATCGTCGTCAGCAATCCGGAGCCCGACGTCGCGGCGACGGTCACCGTCGAACAAGACGACTCGAGCCCCGGCCAGACCAACGCGCCGTACGTCATCGCGAACGCGACGATCCCGTCGATGAGCCTCACGGTGTTCAAGCTCGGCCCGCGCGAAGTCGATGGTTCGCCGGCCGGGACGTACAACACCGGGAGCAACACGGCGGTGACGCGGCACGCCTATCGCGTGAAGAGCAATGTTCCCGTCGTCGCGTACCAGTTCAACCCGCTCGACAACGTGAACGTGTTTTCGAACGACGCTTCGCTGCTGAAACCGGTGGAGGCGCTCGGCACCGCATCGAGCACGCCGACCACCGCGTACGTCGTCCTCGGATGGCCACAAACCATCGCGGTGACGGACGACCCGAACACGAATTTCAGCAGCAATCCACCGACGAATCTGCGCGCCTTTCTGGCGATCGTCGGAACCCGCGACGCGACTCACGTCCGGGTGCACACCAAAACACGCGTCGTTCCCGGGGGCCCCATCGCCGAGACCGAGCCCGGCGGCACCATCGACTACACACTCGGGCCGTTCGACGTCCTGAACCTCGAAACCGGTGATTTCAACGCCGACTTCACCGGGTCGCTCGTCGATTCCGACCAACCCGTCGTGGTGTTCAGCGGCGGCGAAGCGAGCGACGCGCCGTCCTTCTCGAAGCTGTCCCAGCGACAATGTTGCGCCGATCACCTGGAGCAGCAGCTCGACCCGATCCGGACGGCGGGCGAGCGGTTCGTCGCGACGATCTCACCGAACCGAACGAAAGCGATTCTCGCCGCCGGTGCGACCACTTTGAGCGAGTTCGACGCGCCGGAGTTCTTCCGCGTCGCGGCGTCGACCAGTCGCGGCGCCGTCATTCACACGACGCTCGCGGCGCCTTACGACACGCTCACGTTGAGCGACCTCGGCGACTTCGCCAACATCACGGCCACCGCGGACTTCTACCTGGAGAGCACCGACCCGGTCTCACTCGCGAGCGTGTCGCCGAGCCAAGCGGCGTCCGGCGTGCCCACCGGGTTGCCGGGCGGCGATCCGAGCCTCCTCGTCATTCCGCCCATCGAGCAGTTCCGCTCCACGTACGTCTTTCTGACGCCCGACAAGTACGTCTTCGACTTCATCCGCATCGTGGCGCCGGCCGGCGCAGAGGTGCTCCTGGACGGCAACTCGGTCGACAAATTGACGAGCTGCACGAAAGACGTCGTCGTCTCTCCGAACCCGACGGTGACGCCGGCGTCGTTCTCGGTTTACCGCTGCCAGCTGAGCTTCCCGGTGATCTCCGAATCGACCACCGGCAACATCACGGTCTCGCCGGGCGTGCAAAACGACGGCGTTCACCAGGTCGTCGCGTCGCAAAAAGTGAGCGTCCTCGTCGACGGTTTCGACCGCAACGTGAGCTACGCCTACGCGGCAGGCACCGAGCTCGTCGAGATCGTGCCGCAATAGCCGAACGAGCGGCGCTATTTCGGCGTCCCCGGCTTCGCTCCGTACAGCGGCCAAGCCGACAGGAGCTGAATCGCGGAACCGGGACCGCTCTGCCGCACGGCGCGTTCGCATTCGGCGACGGAGAGTCGTCGGGGTCCGAAGATGGTCGGATCGGCGGCGTCCGCGTCCATCAAGTACCAGGGCCGATCGACGCCGAAATCGTCGGGGTGACCCGGCAGATCGAGGAGCACGTGACCGATTTCATGCGCCAGTGCGTACGAGCGCGCGCCGGCGCGAATGCCCGCGCGGTCGACGATGATCGCGTTCTGAATACTGGAGCCGTCGGAGTCGATGAACGACTCGCCGATGCGCCCGCTCTTCGAGAAGCTCGGGACGACGAACACCTCGATCGTCGCCGGGTCGTCGTCTTGATAGGCCTTGATGAGCGTCCGTTCCTCGAGCGTGCCGGCAACCGCGTCGAGATCGTCGAAGTGCGCTAGGCCGTCGTCGAGGTTGACCTCGCCGAGACAGACACCGAGCGTCGGATCGGCCGAGAGCGGAGCGTCCGGAGCGGGCGTGAGCTCCGCGAATTGCCCATTTTTCCGGTGCACCAGCACGTCCGCGGTGCGAAGCGCCGCTTCTGCGATCCGCGCGTTCGGACTCAGAGTCGCGACGAAACCGAGCGACTCGATGGCGTTCGCGACGGCGCGCGCGACGACGATCGGCGCGTCGTCGGGGTTCGCCGTGACCCGAACCGGTTTGCCGTCGACCTGGAGCGCCACCGTGCCGCCGCTCGCCGGGAGACCGAGATCGCACCCGAGTGCGACCAGGTACGGCCCCGGCGGATCGACCACGTCGACGCTGACGTCCGTGTCGGCGCCGAAGTGAATGCCACACTGGCCCCAGAGCATGCTGGCCGTCCGCGCTTCGTCGCGAGACATCTCTTTCGCGTCGTCGACCTCGTTGCGCGACGGTTTTCTCGCCGATTCGCGCACGACGTGAAACCTGAGCCGCGCGCGGTACCGATCGATGGGCCCGACCGCCGTCTTGCGCGGACCGCCGACGCGAATGCTCGCCGCCTTTTTTCCGAGTACCGAGAGCACGATACGCCCGCCGACTTCCGCGCGGAGCGAACGGTCCGCGGTCGCAGAATACGCGCGATCCACGAGGTCCGGGGACGCGCGAATCGGACCCGTGCCGCCGCATTCGAGCGCGGCCGACGTGTTCGATGGACACGGAATCGACGCGACGTCGGCGGCCTCGATTCCGTCGAGGGGTTCCCCGGAGGGTCTCGACGACGAGATCCGTACCTTCGGCGGAAGGGCGCCGCGCGGGCAGACGAAGGTCCAGGACAGCGCGTCGCGGTCGGGTCCTTCGTCCGCTTCTTCTGCGACCGGTGACGGCAAGGTTCGCGAGATCGACGCGTGCGACGTCGCGAGATCGACGCGATCGCCGTCGGAGTCGCTCGCGAATACACCGCAAACGTCGAGGTCGACGAATCGCGAGCCCAGGTCGACCGATGCCTTGCCCGGCAAGAGGCCCTGAAGTCCGATGCGTTTTGCTCGGAGGCCGCTCGCGAACGACGCGGCCGTCATCGCTCGCTGTCCGGCGATCACGCGAACGCCGTCGCCTTTGATCGAGCGGACCTGAAACGGCGTGCCCGTCGTGCTCATCCATTCGATGTCGTGCGCTTGCGCCGGCGTTTTCGAGTCGCGATCGAGCGCGCCGTCGTGGTCGTCATCGTCGCCGCCCGCGAACAGCGTCATCCGAGGCGAGTCGGCGCGGGCAACCCGAGCCACCGCACCCGATGCCCCGAGCGCGACCACTATCGCACCGAGGCACCGGAAGCGTGCGGTCATCACTCGACCCACCCGAGCTCGACGCGACGGTACGTCGGTTCCGAGACGAGCCGCCCGGCGCGCCCATTTTTCGCCGCGCGAAGCAGTGCTCCCCAGGTGACGGTGGACAGCTGTCGACTGTTGACGAACTCGTCGGCGAGCTCGCTCGGACGATCGTGGTCGCCGAGATCGTAAAGGGCCGCGGCGGCGATGCCGCGGAGCGTATCTTGACGCGGATTATCGGCGAGCGCGCCGAGCGCGGCGCGAAGATCGTCGCGACCATGGTCGCGCGCGAGGTAGAGCGCCGAGCGAACGGCGACCTCGGAGCGAAGCGGGCCCCGGCACAGGCTCTCGAGCATCGGTCTTGCGCTCGGCACCTTGGCTTCCGCAAGCCGATAGAGAAACGTCGGATCGCGATCCGCGCTCGGACGATCGCTGAGCCGCGACACGATCTCGACGGTCGGGCGAACCGCGGGCGGCTCGGGTTCGGTCTCGAGCGCCCACGCGACGAGCGCCCACGCGGCGCGCGCGCTCGACGGTCCTTCGGTCGCGCGTTGGCGCGCTTCCTCGAGCGGCGCCATGTCGCCTGCCCTCACCGCGATCTCGCCGAATACGAGCCATCGTCCCAGATGTCGCTCCGCACCGCGCAGTACGGCGAGCGCCGGCGCGATGGAGACGGGGAGAACCGGATAACGCAGGAGCGGCACGAACAGCTCGACGCACAGCTCGATGCGGTGGCTCTCCTTGATCTTCGGAGCGAGCGCGGCGATGTGCTGGCCGCCGGACTCCCCGCGAGCCATGCGCGCGACCTCTGCCGCGAACGCTAGATGGGGATGCCGCGACGCCGCGACGCGCGCGAGCGCGTCCGACAAGCGCGTGCTGTCGAGTCGACATGCAGCCGACAAGGTCGAGAGACCGCCGGCCTCGTCCGTCGACAGCGCACGCTCGATCTCGCTCACCGCGCCCGCGCCGCGAACGTCCGCGAGACCGCGAACCGCGGCCGCGAACAACGGCCGATCGAATGAAGCACGCTTCACGAGCGTTTCAACGGTCTCGGCGAGCAAATCGCCGAGTCTCTTTGAATTTGGCGCGAGTTCCCTGAACGCGCCAGCCAGCTTCATTTCTTGCGCCGGTTTCCGGCGTAACGCGGCTTGGACGTTCGCCTCCAAACGCCGAACCGGCTCCTCACCGAGGAGCTCCCCCTGGTCTGACGTCCTGGTCATGAGGCCAGCACGAGACGATACCACGCTCCCTTCCGTCCTTACGGATGTAAAGCACTCGGCCTTGATGCTAGCCTGCGCGGCACGAGGAGCTCTCAATGCGTAAGGCTTTTTCCGTGATTGCCATTTCCGTCGCCGTTCCGACGCTCATCGTCGCGGCATGCAAGAAGAACGACGACACGGCGCCCGCGCAACAACCCGCTTACGGGCAACAACCCGCTTACGGTCAGCAACCGGCGTACGGCCAGCAGCCCCCTTACGGTCAGCAACCGGCGTACGGCCAGCAGCCCCCTTACGGTCAGCAACCGGCATACGGCCAGCAGCCCCCTTACGGGCAACAGCCGCAACCGACGTATCCGACTCAGCCGACGGCTGCGCCTTCGTACCCCACTGCACCGACGGCCGCGCCGACTGCCGCACCCACCGCGGGCGCCATGTCCACGCCCGCGCCGATGGCGTTCCCTTGCCAGGCCGACGCGACGTGCCTCGGTCATCGCTGCAACACCCAAGCGGGTCGCTGCGCATGGCCGTGTCAGAGCGCGAACGACTGCCAGCCCGGCTTCCAGTGCATTTCGCCGGCCTGCGTGCCCGCGATGGGCGCCCCGCCCACGCAATAGCCGCCGAGTTCGGGTTCCCTCGGGTGCCTTCCCGAAAGGCGTGGGCGAGTTAGATTGGGCAGCCCCCGGGAACTTCATCGATGCCGAATTCGTCGCCGTTCGAAAAGGTCGCCGCGCAAGCCGACTTCCCCGCGCTCGAAGAAGACGTTCTTCGGTTATGGGAATCACTCGACGCGTTTCGTGAATCGAACCGACGTCGCGAAGGCGGCGAGGCCTACGTCTTCTATGACGGCCCTCCCTTCGCGACGGGGACGCCGCACTACGGTCATCTCCTCGCTGGCACGATCAAGGACATCGTTCCGCGTTATTGGAACATGCGTGGACACGTCGTCACGCGACGGTTTGGGTGGGATTGTCACGGTCTCCCTATCGAAGCGCTCGCGCAGGACGCGCTCGGGCTAGCCGGCTCCGCCGACATCATCCAGAGCGGCATTGCCGACTTCAACGAGCGCTGCCGCTCGATGGTGCTCACGTACGTCGAGGAGTGGCGAAAAACGGTGACCCGGATGGGTCGCTGGGTCGACTTCGACGACGACTACAAGACGATGGACACGGACTTCATGGAGTCCGTGTGGTGGGTCTTCAAGCAGCTGTGGGATCGCGGTCGCGTCTACAAGTCGTACCGGATCATGCCGTACAGCTGGAAGCTGACGACGCCGCTCTCGAACTTCGAAGCGAACAGCAACTACCACGACGTGCAGGACCCGGCGATCACCGTGCGCTTTCGCGTGACGTCGGGCGGCGACGCGCTCTCGGCGGGCGAGCCGCTGTTTTTCCTCGCATGGACGACGACTCCCTGGACGCTTCCGTCGAACCTTGCGCTCGCGGTGGGTCCGGACATCGACTACGTCGTCGTGCGCGAGACCGCGACGGATACGCTCTACGTGCTCGCCGAGGCGAGGCTTGCCGCGAACTTCGACAAGCCGAACACGGTCACCGTCGTTCGCAAGGTGAAGGGCAAAGAGCTCGTCGGATTTCGTTACGAGCCGCTCTTCGACTACTTCGCGAATCACCCGAAGAGCTTCGTCGTGCTCGCCGACCCGTTCGTCACGACGGAAGACGGCACCGGCATCGTTCACATCGCGCCCGCTTACGGCGAAGACGATTTTAGGGTTGCCCGGGCCGCTGGGATCGACCTGGTCGATCCCCTGGACGCCGAGGCGCGCTTCACGTCACAGGTTCCGGATTTCGCCGGCGTTCAGTGCAAAGAAGCCGACCGCGGAATCATCAAGAAGCTGAAAGAGTCGGACAAGCTCTTCCGGCAATCGACGCTCGTTCACAGCTATCCCTTTTGCTACCGCACCGACACGCCGCTCATCTATCGCGCCATCGACGCCTGGTACGTGAAGGTCGCCGATCGGCGCGACGAGCTCGTCGCCGCGAACGACCAGGTTCGCTGGATCCCCGAAGCCGTCGGTGAAAACCGCTTCGGCAACTGGCTCAAGGACGCGAACGACTGGAACATCAGCCGCAACCGTTTCTGGGGCTCGTGCTTGCCGATCTGGGTGAACGAAAACGACGCGAACGATCGCCTGTGCGTCGGCTCCATCGCCGAGCTCGAAGCCCTCTCCGGCGTCCGCGTGACCGATCTGCACAAGCACGTCGTCGACGAGGTCGTGATCCGCAAAGGGGACGCGACGTATCGGCGCACGCCCGAGGTGCTCGATTGCTGGTTCGAGTCCGGCTCGATGCCGTACGCACAGAATCACTATCCGTTCGAGAACGAGGCGGCGTTCGCAAAGTTTTTCCCGGCGCAGTTCATCGCCGAAGGCCTCGACCAGACGCGCGGCTGGTTTTACACGCTGCTCGTCCTCGGCGTTTCGCTGTTCGGGCGTTCGCCGTACGACAACGTGGTCGTCAATGGGCTCATCCTCGCCGAGGACGGCCAGAAGATGTCGAAGAGTCGGAAAAACTACCCCGACCCGAACACCGTCATCTCGAAGTACGGCGCGGACGCGCTCCGCGCGTATATGATCGACTCGCCCGTCGTGCGCGGCGAGCCGCTGCGCTTCTCGGAACGCGGGCTCTCGGAGATCGTCCGCGTGGTCGTGCTTCCGTATTGGAACGCGCTGAGCTTCTTCACGACGTACGCGGTCGTGGACGGCTACGACCCGACGTGCACCGTCGCGCCGCCACCCGCCGAGCGCCCCGACATCGACCGATTCATCCTCAGCGTCTTGCAAAGTCTCGTCGCCGACGTGAACCGCGAAATGGAGCGGTACCGGCTCGACAACGTCGTCCCGCGCCTCGTCGCGTTCATCGACGACATGACGAACTGGTACGTGCGCCGTTCGCGCCCGCGGTTCTGGAAGTCCGAGGACGATCGCGACAAGACCGCGGCATACGCGACGCTCTACGAAGTGCTCGTCACGTTCGCCAAAGTGCTCGCGCCGTTCATGCCGTTTTTGACTGAGACGGTCTATCAGCGACTGGTTCGTCCGGTCGACGCCTCCGCGCCGAAGAGCGTCCACTTCGTGGACTATCCCCAAGCGGATCTGTCGCTCATCGACCGCGCTCTCGAGGGGCGCATGGCCGTCGCGCGCACGGTCGTCACGCTCGCGCGGAAACTGCGCGAAGAGCATCGCATCAAGGTTCGCCAGCCGCTCGCGAAGCTCACCGTCGCGCATCGCGATCCGAAGATCCGTGAAGCCGTGCTCGCCTCGGCGAGCCTCATCGCCGACGAGATCAACGTGAAGACGGTCGAGGCCCTGGCCGACGAGAGCGCCTTCGCGTCCGTGACGGTGAAGCCCAACTTCAAGACGCTCGGCAAACGACTCGGACCGAAGCTCAAGGCCGTGGGGGCCGCACTCGCCGCGCTCGGCCCGGGCGACGTCGCCAAGCTCGAAACCGGGCAGCCGCTGACGATCGAAGGCGAGACCCTGACGCTCGAGGACGTGCTCCTCAAGCGCGACGCGAAGGGCGACCGCGCGGTCGCGACTGACGGCAGCATCACGGTCGCCCTCGACACCCAGATCGACGAGGCCCTCCGCAACGAGGGCATCGCGCGCGAGTTCGTCAGTGTGATGCAGAGCGCCCGTAAAGACGCCGGTCTCGACATCACCGATCGCGTGAGGGTCGCGTGGTCGTGCTCGGATCCGGTCGTCGCCAACGCGCTCCGCGAACACGCCGAATCGATCTCCAAGGAAATCCTCGCCGTCGGTCTTCGCGAGGCCGAAGGCGACGGCTCAGCCAGCGTCGACGTGAACCAGGTTCCAGTGAAGGTGACCCTGGAACGCCACGCGCTTTAGCTAGCAAAGGATATCGAGCGCTTCGAGGAGCGGCTCGATGGCGCGACCGTCGAGGGCGGCACCGACGACCGCGACTCCATCGGCTCCGGCGTCCAGGCACTCGCGCGCGTTCTCGGCGCGAATGCCGCCGAGTGCGAAGAGCAGCGGCGCGCGTCCCGGAGCGCTCGCGGCGCCGATGTGACGCCGCGCGTCCCAGAGCGCGCGCACGCCGAGCGCGGGGCGGCCCTTCCGCGCGTCGGCGATCGGCGACAAGAGCACCGCGTCGACGCCGTCGTCGTGTGCCCCCGGCGCATGCGACGCCTGCGACACGAAGGCGCCCTTCGGCAGAACGGCGCGCGCGTCCCTCACGCACGCGCTGCGCTCACCGAGGTGAACGCCGTCGGCGCCGAGCAAGACCGCGAGATCGAGCCGATCGTTCACGACGAACCATTGCCGGTGAGCGTCGCACAGTTCGCCCAACCTTCTGCCAAACGAAAACCGCTGGCGCACCGGCAACCCAGGGTCGCGAAGCTGGACCATCACCGTCTCCGGCCGCGACAGCGAGAGGAGTAACTCGATCCGACGTTCGAGGACGCTCTCCGGCGCGAGCGTCGAATCGGTGATGACGACGAGCCGCGGAGCTGCGGTATGACGCATCGTCGCCGTCACGGATCCCTCGACGACGTGGTTTTTGCCGCGGTGGGCCCCAGCTCGTCCTTTGCCCGAAGCGCGAAGCGGCTGTTCGGGTACCGAGCAACGAGGTACTCGAGCGTCTCGCGTCTCGCCTGCTCTTCGCCGTGCGTTCGAAACCGCTCGGCGAGCGCGTAGAGCGACTCGGGCGGCGTCTCGTACGTTTCGAGCTCGGGGTCCGGGCTCCGCGAACACTGCAGCGGCGCTCCGGAAAGGAGCGCGCACAGGAAGCAGCACCCGAGCGCGTTCATTGGATCAAAATCGATACGCGGGTCGGGGGCGTCGGTCAAGACGGCGGCCCACCGATGGCGACAACCAGGACCGAGAGACGAGTCGCTCGCTCAGGTCAGGAGGCGAAACCCGACTGCTCGCGCGGCCGTCGCGAGCTCCGTATCGTGCGTCGCAAACGCGAGGGCGGGCGCTTCGTCGCGAGCGAGAAGAGCACTCGCGAGGTGGATGGCGTCGAGCGAACCGAGCGTCGTCGGGAATGGTTCCGAGGCTCGCTCGAGCACGTCGCTTCCCACTCGAATCAGCTCGAACGCCTCCAGTCGCTGGAGAACGGCGGCGCGCCTCGTCGCGATCTCTTCGTCCGGGACGTGCAGCCGCAATCGCGCGCGGTCGATGGTGCGAAGACACTCGAGACGGATGAGCTCGCTCGCGACCGGCCGTGTCACGCGACCGAAGCTCTTCAGCCGATTGGGCTCGCCCAGGACGAACCGGAGAAGCACGGACGAATCGACGTACGCCCTCATCGCTCGCGCCGCTCTTCGAGTAGCAATCCGAGCGAGTCGATGGCCCAGCGGGCGGGCGACAGTGGCTTCTTGTCCGCTGCCGAGAAGCGGCGTCGCGCGGGCACGATGTCGACACGCCGGCTTTTGCTCGAGAATGGAGTGATCTTCGCGATGGGACGATTTCGGTCGGTCACCGCAATCTCAGCACCGCGCTCGACCGCGCGAAGATGTTCCGACAAGTGGTCTTTCAGGTCGGCGATCTTCACACGCGTCATGGCCAGATCTAGCCATGAGGAGTCAACCCCGTCAACCTGCGCCTAGGGTCGACCGAAGCCCGGCGTTTCCCTCATCCGAGACTCGACGTCTCTTCGAGCGTTCTCCCCTTCGTCTCCGGAAGCAGCACGTAGACGAGGACGATGGTCACGAGGGGAAAGACGGCGGTCGTTCGGATGACCGGTCCCCATCCGAGCGTCTGTGCGAGGACCCCGATGATGAGTGGCGACAGCACGTACCCTGCCCTGCCGATCAAGTTGTTCGACCAAGCGTAACCATCGGCGCGCATTTCGGTCGGGAAAAGCTCGGTGGTGAACGAGTTCAGGACCGGGAGCGCCGCGCTCGACGCGAAGATCCCGAGGACGAGCGCGACGGTGAGCACCGCTTTCCCGTGAAGCGTGTAGAGCGCGAACGTCCCGAGCGAACACGCCGAGAACACGATCGCGGCGCCGTGTTTCCTGCCGACCCAGTCCAGCAAATTGCCCACGAAGAAGACGAAGGGCATCGCGACGACCGCGGCGATGGCGATCGCCTTGCCGACTTCGGCGTCCGAGAAGCCGCGCTCGGTGACCGCGAAATCCTTCCAGAACGTGACGCCGTTTTGCGTGGCGATGTACGCCGTGAACCAGATCGCGCCGAGCTCGAGCATGCGACGGCGGTGCGGAGTGCGCCAGATCCGGAGGAGCGACGGGCGCGCTACCTCCCGCACCTGCTCGGCGAAGCGCGTGGTCTCGCGGAGACCGCGGCGCGCGTACGCGACCGTGATGAGCGGCAGGATCGACACGAAATAGACCGAGCGCCATCCCCACGGCAGCTTCAACAAGAGCGGCACGACGCCCGCGCAGACGACCGAACCGAGGCTCGAGAATGCCGCGATGACGCCGAGCGCCGTCCCGCGGCGAGCCTTCGGAAACTCCTCGGCAGCGACCACCGCACTGGTCGCATACTCGCCGATGAGAAAGACGCGGGCGACCATCTGACACACCGCGAATACCCACGGGTTCGGCGCGAGGCCGGAGAGAAACGTCATCACCGTGTAGCCGGCGATCGTCACGGTGAGAACGCGGCGCCTCCCCCATTGATCGGCGATGCGAACGAGCAGATACGCGGCGACCGTCCCGAAATTGATGATCGTCAGGATGAGCCCGGCGACGTCCTTGCCGACGCCCATGTCGGCCCGGAAATTCGGGAGGATCTGCGTGAGCGCGATGAAGTCGTAGCCCTCGAAAAACGCCGCGACGCTCAGAAACGCGAGGAGGCGTCGCTGATACGCCGTGAGCGGCTCGCGCGGCGTAGTGGCGGACGACGTCAGACGAGGCCCGTTTCGGGGCTCGACGCGCTCGCGTGAAGACGCCGCGGCATGCGACCGGCAAGGAACGCTTTTCGACCTGCGCTCACCGCCTCCCGCATCGCGCTCGCCATCAGAACCGGATTTTTCGCTTCCGCGATCGCGGTGTTCATGAGTACGCCGTGACAGCCGAGTTCGAGCGCGACGGCCGCGTCGCTCGCCGTGCCGACCCCGGCGTCGACGATGACCGGTACTTTCGCCTGCTCGAGGATGATCCGCAGGTTGTAGGGGTTCCGGATCCCGAGCCCGGAACCGATCGGCGCGGCGAGCGGCATCACCGCGGCGCACCCGATCTCCTCGAGCTTCCGGCAGACGATCGGATCGTCCATGCAATAGGGAAGCACGGTGAACCCGTCATTCACGAGGATCTTCGCGGCCTCGAGGGTCTGCTCGTTGTCCGGATACAGCGTCCTCGGATCGCCGATTACCTCGAGCTTCACGATGTCGGCGATGCCGAGCTCGCGAGCGAGCCGGAGCGTGCGAACGGCCTCGTCGGCCGTGTAACAGCCGGCCGTGTTCGGCAAGATCGTGAAGCGCCCGCTCGAGAGGAGCTGCATCATGGAGCCGTTGCCGCGGTCCTTCAGATCGACGCGGCGAAGGGCAACCGTCACGACCTCCGCGCCCGACGCTTCGAGCGCGCGCCGGGTCTCGTCGACGTCCTTGTACTTCCCGGTCCCGACGAAGAGGCGTGAAGCGAACGAGAAGCGACCGATTCGGAGCGGATCGTCGACGTCCATGGAAGCCGCATACCGCTCCCCGACTAGCCCGGCAACACCCGGAGCCGCGGCGCACCGATCGGCGCTTCCGGTAGGTCCTTCCATCGCCGATGCATCCAGAGCCATTGGTCCGGGCGGCGTCGAACGAACGCCTCGAGGAGCCGCGTGGCTTCGATCATGGTCGCTTCGGCCCAATTTCGGTTCGGCCGGAGCGGCGGTTCGATGATCGCTGCGATGTCGACGGCGAGGGTTCCGTCGGTGTCGCGATACGGAAACGCCGCCACGAGGGGCACGCGAGCCCGCAGCGCGGCCAACGCCGGCGCGAGGTCGACCCACACCGGCGCGCCGAGAAACGTCGTCCGGACGACGGCGCGACGGCGTTCCGGCGCCTGATCGATCAACATGGCGACCAATTCGCGCCGAGCGAGTGCGCGCGCGACGATTCGCGACGCGCCGCCGGCTTCCACCAATCGCACCCCGCGACGGGCGCGGGCGCGTTGCCAGATGCCATCGAGCCACCCGACCGAGAGTCGTTTCGTGACGACCGTCAGCGGCGTGTGCGCGGCGATCGCGCACGCCGTGACGTCCCAGTTGCCGGTGTGCGCCGTCGCGATGACCGCGCCGCGCCCCGAACGCGCGTGATAGTCGAGAAATTCCGTCGGGGGCCGCGCGCCTAGAAGTGCTCGCGGCGCCCGAAAGAGCACCGTGGCGAGCAGCTCGGCGAGCCCCCGTCCGAGGCTCCGATACATCGCTCGCGCGACGCCGATGGGTCTCGCCACGCCGGCCCGGGTGAGCGCTTCCTCGACGTGGCTCCGTCGGATCCGGAGCACATCCCCGACGACGAACGCCGCGAGCGCGCCGATTCGTTCAGCCGAATCCAGCGCGACGACCGCCCTGTGCCTCGGGCTCCACCGCCGCGGCGAACACATCCTCGACCGCCAGGACGAACATCTCCCCGCGCACCGTCTTCGCCCGGAGCAAGTGACCGTCGAGCTTCAGCGCCTCGACGCGGCTCACGGTCAGGCTCGTGCCATTCGCCGAGACGTACAGCGTGATGTGGCGACCTTCCTGCGTCGCCCAAAAACCCTGGTTGTTTTTCTTGGCTTCGGCAGCCGCGACCACGGCGGTGAGGTGCTCTTCGGTCATAGTGGGTCGTCATCCCCCGGAGAAGCACGTCCGTCAAGTCGCCGCCCCAGGAAAAGACGCCCTCTTTGATGATAAGGTCCGGCGGTGGGCGCCACGGGCGAAAATGGCCAAAAACCAGCTGGGCCGCACGTCGTCGTTCAACACGTCACCAAGCGATTCGACGACTTCGTCGCGCTCGACGACGTGAGCCTCTCGGTTCAACGCGGTCACATCGCCGTCATCATCGGCGGATCGGGAGCCGGAAAAACGACGCTACTTCGGCTCCTCATCGGGCTCGACAAGCCGACGACCGGCGCGATCATCGTCGACGGCATCGACATCGCGCCGTTGAACGAGACAGAGTTGAATCGCGTCCGCCAGAAATTCGGGATGGTGTTCCAATACGCCGCCCTGCTCGATTCGCTCTCGGTGCTCGACAACGTCGCGTTCCCACTCCGCGAGCACACGAAGCTCAAGGAAAAAGAGATCCGCGACAAGGTGCTGGAAAAATTGTCGACGCTCGGCTTGAACGGCGTCGAACGGCGATTTCCGAGTCAGCTCTCCGGCGGTATGCGAAAACGCGTCGCGCTCGCTCGGGCCCTCATGCTCGAGCCCGAAATCATCGTCTACGACGAACCGACCAGCGGCCTCGACCCGCTCACGAGTCGCCTCGTCGACGAGCTGATCGAGCAAACGCGCGACCGCTTCGGCGTCACCAGCGTGGTGATCTCGCACGACATGACGAGTGCGCTCAAAATCGCGGATTATTTATTTTTGCTCGCGAAGGGGAAGATCGTCGGCGAAGGGACGCCGGAGGAACTCGTCTCCGGCAAGAGCGACCTCGCCAACCGCTTCATCGAATCGAGCGGCATCGCCGCGGAAAAGCTCATCGCAGCTCGCGACGAAGAAAAACATCGCTGATTCAGGCGGTCGCCGCGCTTCGCTCAGAAGGCCCAGCCGACGGACGCGTACGGCCATAGCGGCAAGAACCCGTAGCGGCCGACCAGCGCAGTCACCCCGGCGCGAAACATGAAACCGCCGTTCGGCGGTTGATACCGGTAGCCGATCAACCCTGCAGCAACCGGGCTCGTCTCGGCGTCGTCCCGCTTTTGCACGTAGATGTAGCTCACGCGGGCGCCGACGTGGAGCAGCACCAGGCCCGCGCCGACCTCGAGCATGCTCCAGCGAGACCCGCCCCCGATGTAATTGAGCATCACTGGTATGGAGAGGATCAGCGGCTTGATGCTCTTCTCGCCGCTCGCCGATTTTTCTTCCCCGAGAACGAGACCGAATCCGGCACGGAGCGAGAAATCATCGCCGAGTACGCGATCGTAGTTGAGGGTGTAGACGAGGCCCGGACCGAGGCCTTCGAGGTAGACGGAGTTATTCGCGTTGCGGTCGCCGTACACCTCTTCCGGCGACTCCGCGCACGCCGGCTTCACCCAGCCGAGAACGAACGCCGCGACGACGAAGGCGATCGCACGCACGCCGTTCGCTCTTTCACCGGAACCCGAGAACAATGACGCCACTCTCATACCAAGCCCGCTCGCGCCGAACGTGCCCCGGTTTAGTCGAGTCCGAACGGCGTGGCCATCGCTCTCACGCGAACGCCCGCGCGGCCTCGTCGAGGCGGACGAAGGCGTAGCCTGCGGCCTTCAAAACATTCACGGTCGCGGAGAGGGCGTCGAGCTTCCGTGCGTGGGGCACGCGGGCGTCCGGCTGATGCCCGCGGAGCTCGGCGAAGCCGTCGTCGGCGTCGAGGACGTCGATGCCGTGCAGCTCCAGGTTCACGAGCGGCTCACCCACCACGCCGCGAGTCAAAAATCGGGCGCGCGACGGCCCCGCGAGCGTGATCGACGTCCCGATGAACGGAAGCCGCAGCCGGCGCGTCACCTGGACGGGAAGCTCGACCAGGCCGCGACCCGGTTTCCAGTACGGCCGCCCGATGCGATAGGGCCGGGTCGGCGCACGAAGCACCGCGGGGGTATCGAGAATCGAGCTCGGCGCGCGGCCGCGAAGCCGTATCGCGGCGAGCGCGGCGGCCTTCGCGAAGTAATACGGCGGGCAGGGAAACACCGAAGAATCGTACGCGACGCCGAGCTCCTCGAGCACGTCGCAGAGCGCGTCGGTCACGGTGTACCCGGGCGCACGAAAACCCGTGGGGCGCACGCCGACGGCCGCTTCGATCGCTCGAATGCCGCCCTCCACTTGCCGCGTGAGCTCGGCGCGACTCCGCCGCGTCAGCTCGTAGAGATGATCGAGCGTGTGATTGGCGACCTCGTGACCGCGCGCCACGAGTGTCCGCAGACGCGCGGCGTTCGCCTGCGACGCGAGATCGGCGCCGATCGCGAAGAGCGTGAGCGGCAAGCCCTCCGCGCGCGACCAATCTTCGAGGCGCGTGAGTCCGAGCTCGTACACCGCGTTCGCGCCGGGGCCGGTCGGCGCGGGCAGCCCATGGATCCCGTAGTAGTGAGGGATCTCGTCGAGATCCACGGAGACCGCACAGAGACGCATGACGGATCGAGCGACTTTCTCGACTAGCGGGTCGCCGCGCGCGACCCCTGCGCGCTTGCACTCGCGCGCAACGCGATGGTAGTAGCTCATCCCACGGAA